>Ga0265338_10000803_pt1 | contig 52959 bp, 52 predicted proteins | sample 42126metaG_FD_193579 | JGI IMG/M metagenome (GOLD analysis project Ga0265338, IMG submission 193579) | Rhizosphere microbial communities from Carex aquatilis grown in University of Washington, Seatle, WA, United States - 4-21-26 metaG | ecosystem: Host-associated > Plants > Roots > Rhizosphere...
GTGGCCGTGGAGATGGCGCCGGCCACTGAGATGTGCGGCAGCGAGGCGAGATTGTGCAGCGCGTAGCCGCGGGCGTCAATCACCGGCGCAAGCTGGCCGTACTTGATCCCCGCGCCCACGGTCACGGTGCGGGCATGGTCGTCGATGTCGATGGAGTCGAAATGCTCAAGGGAAATCTGGTTGTAGCGGCTGTCGGCGATAGAGCTGAAGGAGTGGCGGCTGCCGAGCGCGCGGAGATGGTCGCAGCGCTTTACTACATAACGGGCTTCGTCGACGGTTGCCGGAGTAAATAGATGGTCAGCGTGATAGGTGAGGTTCCCGGCCCAGTTTTCGCGAGGCGCGGGGTGCTGCTGGGCGGGGTTGAGGTGGGAAAACACGCCGGCGGCGACAACGGCTCCGGAAGATTTGAGAAACTCCCGCTTATCCATGGCGCGACGACCTCACTCCCCGCACTTATTGGAGAACAATTGAAAGACCGGCCCAGGCGTGATCGCAGAACTACATGGTTCATACAGTCATGCTGAAGTGTACGCGATCCGCCCCTCGCTGATCGTCCAATACACCTTGCCCAGCATCGGCCACCCGTCGAACGGCGTGTTCTTCGACTTGGATTTGCGTCCGGTGACGCTGTAAGTCCACTCGGCCTTGGGATCGAAGACCACCACGTCGGCGGCACTGCCCACCGCGAGCGTCCCGCGCCCTTTGAGCCCAAGCACGGCGGCGGGCTGCGCGCTCAGCAGGCTCAATACGCGGCCCAGCGGCATCTTCCACTCGTGGTGCAGCCAGCGCAGGCAGAGGCCCAGCGCGGTTTCGAGGCCGATGATCCCGTTCGGTGCCCTCTCAAACTCCACCTCTTTTTCGTGCGTGGCGTGCGGCGCGTGATCGGTTGCAATGGCATCCACCACGCCGTCCAGGATCGCCTCGATCATGGCATCGCGGTCGGCGGCAGAACGCAGTGGCGGGTTCATTTTGGCGTGCGTGTCGTACATGCCAACGTGCTCATCTGTGAGCAGGAAATGGTGCGGCGCCACCTCGCAGGTGACGCGGAGGCCGTTGCGGCGGGCCTGGCGAACCGCGGCGATTGCCCCCGCGGTGGAGGTGTGTGCAACGTGCAGGTGCGGGCGCTGGTCGCGCAGCTCGGCCACCAGGCGGATATCGCGCTCCACCAGGCTGGTTTCGGCTTCCGTGGGCATGCCGCGCAGCCCCAGCCGGAAGGCAACCGGACCCGCGTTCATCGCCGCACCCTGTGTCAGGCGCGTATCTTCCGCGTGCTGGATCACGCTCAGTCCCACACGCGCCGCGGCGGCCAGGGTCTCGCGCATGATGGAATCTCTGAGAATGGGATGGCCGTCATCGGTCACGGCCACCGCGCCGGCTGCCTTCAGCGCGGCAAAGTCGTTCAGCGCCTCTCCCTTGGATCCGCGCGTGGCCGCGGCGATTGGAAAGACGCGAACCGCCGCGCCGCGCTCGGGCGCCTGCATCCAGCGCGTGATCTCCGGCGTGTCGTTCACCGGGATGGTGTTGGGCATGGCGGCCACCGCGGTAAAACCGCCGGCTGCGGCCGCCGCGGTGCCGGTGGCGATGGTCTCCTTGTAGCCCTGGCCCGGCTCGCGCAGATGAACGTGAATGTCGATGAGGCCAGGCGCAACGACGAGGCCCGCGGCATCGAGCGACTCCACACCTTCTGCCTGCTTCAGCTTGCCGGTCGAGGCAATCTCGGCGACTTTGCCGTCCTTGAACAGGATGTCCTTGACGGCGTCCACGCCGGCGGCTGGATCGATGAGATGGCCGTTGAGGATGGCGAGAGTGGTCATGCGCGGCCTCCAGTTCTCGTTTCTGCTCTGCAGGTCGTTAAGTCATTGAAGCTACCAGACAGCATCGAAGCTCACCGCCTCCCAATTTCCATTAATCTTTTCGACTTCGATCATTCCCTCGCTCCCGTACTCACTGACGCCACTTGCCGCGCCGTTGTTATCGAGTTTGTAGTACAGAAGGACCCTGTTCCCTTGATTCTCCCGGAATTGCAGGTGCCACTTCAGATGTCGCCTGGGATTTTCCATCTCGGAGGCAAGGAGTTCTGTCGCGTGAGTGGATCTTCTTCCATCTCGTACATCCGCCAAGAAGCCATCTGCCGCCCGCTCAGGAGCTCGATTGCGAAGAGGGTTGAGGATCGCGAAGCCATCAACTCGGTCCGAATAATCCGAGCAGTTACAGTCAGAAGGAATGTAGAAAAGCACTGGTCGAGTGAATCGGTAGAGCACGATCAGCCCCAAAGCCGCCGCACCGTAAGTAAAGACCCGACGGACCTTCTTTAAGCGAGTCATCACACAAATCCTTAGCGCGCCCCCGCCGCAACGGCCGTCAGCGAGCGTTCCACCACCGCCATGCGAATCGCAACGCCGTTCGTGATCTGCTCCAAGATTCGCGATTGTGCGCCGTCGGCCACGCCGCCGGTGATTTCAAGCCCGCGGATGATCGGCCCCGGATGAAGCACGATCGACTCCGGTGCCAGCGTGCGCAGGCGATCGCCGGTAAGCTGGTAGGCAGCCTTGTATTCGTCCAGATCGAGCTGCAGACCCGCGAGGCGTTCAGCCTGGATGCGCAGCATCATCACCACCTGCGACCGGCGCAGCGCGGCTTCAAAGTCGCGTTCAATTTCGATCCCGGGGCCCGAGCCGATTGCCAGTTCAGGCAGAAGTTCCTTCGGACCGCAGAGCAGCACGCGCGCCCCCAGCCGCGGCAGCAGCAGCATGTTGGAGCGGGCAACACGGCTGTGAAGAATGTCGCCCGTGATGAGAACGGTGACTCTGGCAAGCGTCTCCGGGCCCACTTCGGTGACGCCGTGGCGGAGGTTGGCCAGAATCGTGCGCAGGTCCAGCAGCGCTTGCGTGGGATGCTCGTGCATGCCGTCGCCGGCATTGATGACCGGCAGGCGGGTTGCTTCTTCCAGCAGCCACGGCGCTCCCGAGGAGTTATGGCGCAGGATGATGGCCTCCACACCGAGAGCGCGGAGTGTGAGCCCGGTATCCTTCAGGGACTCGCCCTTCTCAATGCTCGATGACAGGCTCGATACCAGCGTGGTGTCCGCGCCCAGGGCCTTGGCGGCAAGTTCAAAGCTGGTGCGGGTGCGCGTGGACGACTCGTAGAACAGCAGCGCAATTTTGCGCTTGGCCAGTATGCGATCGCGAATCACCGGGTCCTCGAGGTCGAGCTCGGTAGCGCGGCGAAGCACGCGGTTGAGGCCGGCACGGTCGAGGTCGCTCACTGAGAGCAACGAGCCTGGATGACGAGGCAACAGTGATGCGCAGGCAGGCGGATAGGTAAGAGTGCGGCGAGCAGTGGCAGGGCTCATGATCAGCTTCTAGCTGCTAGCTCCTAGCTAAGAACTTCGAGGCTCGGCTTTGGTAATTCCACCTGTGGAGCCGTAAAGTCGAGATCGATGGAATGCCGAGCTTAGTGGTTAAGCTTCCGCTAGAAGCTAGAGGCTAGAAGCTGGAAGCTGCTTTTATCAGTCCACTTTTTCCACGAGCAGCACCTGCTCGTCCTGGTCCACTTCCTGAAACTTCACTTCAATGATCTCGCGGCTGCTCGTAGGCACATGCTTGCCCACGTAGGTCGCCTCAATCGGCAGTTCGCGGTGGCCGCGGTCAATCAGCACGGCAAGCTGCACACGGCGCGGCCGGCCATGGTCAAAGAGCGCGTCAAGCGCGGCGCGGATGGTACGCCCGGTGTACAGCACGTCGTCGCACAGCACCACGTCCTTGCCCGCAATGTCGCAGCCAATGGCCCCCGGCGTCACGATGGGGCGCACATCGGCGGTGGTCAGGTCGTCCCGGTAGAACTGGATGTCGAGCACGCCGGTGTCGACGGGGCACTTCTCAATGCCGGAGATAAGACTGGCCAGGCGCTGGGCCAGGGGAACGCCGCGGCGCTTGATGCCGATCAGCACCATGCCCGCGCAGCCGTTGCTCTTCTCCACCACCTCGTGGGCCAGGCGCACCAGCGTGCGCTCAATCTCTGAGGCGGACATCAGCCTACCCTTGGTGCGCAGGGCGTGTTTCACTTCTGCTTCGCTCATCGTGTATTTCCCGCCGTGTCTCTCGACGGATGATACGAGGGAGGGCGGGGCCGCTGCAAGTTCGCTCGCCGAGCTCCGCGACGGTGCGGGATTTGCAGCGCCAGTTCCCCCACCGCGAGATTCGGCTGGTGGAGCGCCCTGAGGGGCCGGGCTCGAACGGCAAAGTCAATACGCTGATCCAGCCTTCGTCCCACGCGCGGGAGCAACTGGTTCTTGAGGCCATGCATCTTACGTTGGTTAGCCAAAGCCCGGATCGATTCATACGATTTTCGTTAACAGTACAGTGTTTGCCTGGCACTCATTAGGACCTATGCGGGCAAAGAACGCCGGCAAACACACTGGATTTGCGGCCACTTTCATTTGCAGGTAATCAAGGACTAATCCATAATCGGCCACACCCAGCAGTCGAAGCTGCAGAAGAGTTTGTTTCTGCGGTAACCATGTGACTTGCCGATTACTTCGGCAAATCGCGGCCTTTCCCGATTACAGCCGATTTACTGGACGTTTGTATGACTCAAGCGAAAGTAGCCTCACGCCTTTGTTCTGTCGCGATCCTCTCAATCCTATTCACTGGTTGCGGTTCGTCCCATGCCCCCCATGACACCTCCCCTTTGTCAATTGGGCTCACCATCCAGAGGGCCGGAACGGGTGGGGGAACCGTCACGAGCAGTCCCGCGGGGATCAATTGCGGCGCGGCGTGTACTGCGAACTTCGACAGTGGAACACAAGTGACGCTGGTGGCGAAGCCCGACGCTAACTCGCTGTTTGCAGGTTGGTCAGGCGCGTGCTCCGGCACCAATGCGTGCACTATCTCGCTAGCGACTCAAACGTCAGTCACTGCGACATTCAGCGCCTCTGCGCCGCCAGCCACCGTTCAACTCACGGTCACCACCTCCGGCAGCGGAACGGGAACCGTCACCAGCACGCCCACAGGAATAAGTTGCGGGCAGACGTGCAGTGCGAGTTTCGCAACCGGGACGTCCGTCACGTTGAACGCAAATCCAAGCGCCGATTCGACCTTTACCGGTTGGACGGGTCCGTGCTCCGGCACCGGTGCGTGCACCATCTCGCTAGCGACTCAAACGTCAGTCACTGCGACATTCAGCGCCTCTGCACCTCCGCCTGGCACTGTTCAACTCACGGTAACGACTTCCGGCACCGGAACGGGAACCGTCACAAGCACGCCCGCAGACATAAGTTGCGGGCAAACGTGCAGTGCGAGTTTCGCAACCGGGACGTCCGTCACGCTGAACGCAAATCCCAGTGCTAATTCGACTTTTACCGGGTGGACGGGAGCCTGCTCCGGTACGGCGCCTTGCAGCCTGACGTTGGTGAGCGATACCTCTGTGGGGGCGAACTTCTCTGCCGCATCTGCAAGCGGCCTGGCCTCGCTCAAGCACATCGTTTTCATGGTGCAGGAGCATAGCTCATTCGATAACCACCTTGGAGCATTAAGAGACTACTGGGCCAAGAACGGTTATCCCGACCAGTCCTTCGATGGCCTTCCCCAGTTCAATCCCACCTCTGGCGCGGCGCCTCTATACGCGCCCCCTCCAACCAACCCCGGTTGCGACCCCGCGTTTCCTCCCCCGAACGACTGCGTTTATGACGCCGGCAACCCTGTCGCCTCATTCCATCTCAAGACGGTGTGCACTGAAAACACCAGCCCCTCGTGGAACGAGAGCCATGTCATCTGGAACTTCCACGATCAATTGGGTCTCTATCCTCCCGCCAAAATGGACGGATTCGTGTACGTCGCCGCACACGACGGCCGCAACTACCGGCCGCAATTCACTGACGTGAACGGGGTCCGCGCCATGGGGTACTTCGATGGAGATGACCTCAACTACTACTACTTCATGGCCTCCAATTTTGCCACTTCTGACCGTTGGTTCCACCCCGTGATGAGCCGGACCGGCGCCAACCGGGAATTCATTATCGCGGGCACCTCGGAGGGTCGCGTCTATCCGAATGGGACCAATGCGAAGGATTCTTCCTTGCTGACCGCAACCATGATCTTTGAAGTGCTCGAGAAAGCGGGCATTACATGGAAGATCTATGTGAACCCATTGGGTAGCGGCTGTTCCGGGCCACCCTACGATTTCACATGCCTGCTGAAGCAGACCTATGTGCAACCATTTGTTTTCGGCCAGAGCATTCCGGCCAAATACCCCCACAACTTCGGGACGATATCGGATTACTTTGCGGATGTGCAAAACGGCACCCTGCCCCAGGTTGCGATTATTGAGCCGGCAACTGCCGCCGGTCTGGACGAGCATGCCTCCAGCTATGACGGGCGGGCAACCAATGTCCAGGCGGGCGCCAATTACGCAGCCTCGCTCATCAATGCCCTGATGCAGAGCCCATCGTGGCAGGACTCGGTTTTCATATTCACCTACGATGAGTACGGCGGACTCTACGACCACGTGGCGCCACACCCAACCGTGAGCCCTGACGGCACCAAGCCCGTGGATCTCAACCCTGGCGATGTCTGTACAAAGGGAACAGGTCCGATCTGCGACTTTATTTACACCGGCTACCGGGTGCCGCTCATCGTTGTATCGCCATTTACGAAAAAGAACTACGTGTCGCACACCGTCGCGGACACGACATCAATCCTCAAACTTATCGAGACTCGCTTCAATCTGCCGCCACTTACTAAACGGGACGCGGCGCAGCCGGATATGACTGAGTTCTTCGACTTCAAGAATCCGCCATGGCTCACGCCGCCGACGCCTCCAACCCAGCACACGAATGGCGCCTGCTACATGGACCACCTGCCGTAGTCGGAGCGGCGCCGAGGCCGGACCAGGACGTCTCTGCGTGCGTTGATACTGGCCTTCGCCAAAAATACTTGTTGCAACGAATATCGCCCTCGTGAATCAAATGGGTGTAGGCTTCAAAATGCTGAGCCTGCAGGGAGGTCCATCATGTCGCTTCGCCCTGTCCGCGAAATTCTTTCCACCAAGCCCACCATTGAAGGCGCCGGCGTCAAGCTGCAGCGCGCCTTTGGATTCGGCAAAACAAAGGAGTTCGATCCGTTTCTGCTGCTGGACGACTTCCGCAACGAGAACCCCGCCGACTATCTTGCCGGCTTCCCCTGGCACCCCCATCGCGGCATTGAGACCATCACCTACGTGCTGGCGGGCGAGGTGCAGCATGGCGATTCGCTGGGCAACAAGGGGCGCATGACTGCTGGGGATGTGCAGTGGATGACCGCGGGAAGCGGCATCCTTCACCAGGAAATGCCCAAAGGCGATGAGCGCGGCCGTATGCACGGCTTCCAGCTCTGGGCCAACCTGCCCGCCAGCCTCAAGATGACCGATCCGCGCTACCAGGACATCCCCGCCAGCGCCATCCCTGAGGTCACCGAGGACGACGGAACCCGCGCCCGCATTATCTGCGGCGAATTCTGGGGCAAGCGCGGCCCGGTTGAGGGCGTGGCCGCTGACCCTCGTTATGTGGACGTCAGCGTGCCGCCTGGCCTGAAGAAGCGCCTCCAGGTTGAAACCACCCGCAATGCATTTGCCTACGTCTTTGCCGGCGCAGGAACATTCCGCGATGCCGGCGACCCGCAGGCGGTGCTGACCGAGAGTGGCATGGACCCCAACGCGGCGCCGGTCTACGACGCGAAAAACCACTCGCTGGTGCTGTTTGACCGCGGCGACGAGATCGTCGTTCAGGCCGGCCCGGAAGGCATCCGCTTCCTGCTGGTCAGCGGCAAACCCCTCGAGGAACCCGTGGCCTGGTACGGGCCGATTGTGATGAACACCCAGGCCGAGCTGAATACAGCCATGCGCGAGCTGCAGACGGGAAAGTTCATCAAGCACCGGTGATTGCGCCACGGAGTCGGGGGACTTCAACTGACACTGAAAACTGTCCCCCGCCCCTGCCCCCTGTACACTGGCATCTATGCCGCAAGCTTGGGCACAGGCTGTGGAGGGAGTGACCACGGTGCTGGCCGTGGCCGGCATGGGGTACTACGTAGCGGCCTTGTTGGCCGCTTTCGTATTTCTGGGGCGCCGACGCGCGCGTGCGGCGGGGGCCCGGCCCGGCGTCAGCATTCTCAAGTCCCTCAAAGGGCTTGACCCCGGCATGCTGGAGGCGTTCCGGACGCATTGCCGGCAGGACTATGCGGGCGACTTCGAGCTGCTGTTCGGGATTTCCTCGTTCGACGATCCCGCGGCAGCAGCGGTGCGCGAGCTCCAACGGGAGTTCCCCGAGCGCCAGATCCATCTGGTCGAATGCCCTCAACGTCTCGGAACCAACGGCAAGGTCAGCACGCTCATCCAGCTCGCGCCTCACGCCCACTACCAGTACCTCCTGATCAACGACTCCGATATCACCGTGGGACCGCATTATCTCGAACGCGTGATGGCGGAGTTCCAACAACAGGGACCAGGCGACCAGCGAAGCAACGTAGCGGTTAAACCCGTAGGCCTGGTCACGGCGCTCTATCGTGGCCGGATGCACGGGACGCTGGGGTCGCGCTTTGAGTCGCTGGGCATTTCGACCGACTTTATTCCCGCAGTCTTGCTGGCGCGGTGGCTTGAGGGTGGGGTGCGATTCGGCCTGGGGTCCACGTTGGCGGTGAGCCGCGAAGCGCTGGCGGCCATTGGGGGCCTGGACGCGCTGAAGGACCAATTAGCGGACGATTACCAGCTGGGCGCTCGGGTTTACGCGGCCGGATACGCCGTAGCTCTGGGGCGCGAAATGGTGGAGACGAGCATACCGGCGTACCGCTGGCGCGGCTTCGTGGAGCACCAGTTGCGCTGGTACCGCACCGTGCGGGACGCGCGCCCCTGGGGCTACGCGGGCATGGTGTTCACGTTTGGGCTGGCTTGGGCCGCGCTCAACGTGGTGGCAAGCGGAATCAGCCTGCTAAGCCTGTGGCTGCTGGCCATGGTCTTCTTCCTGCGCCTGGCGCTGGCCATGGCGGTGGGCACAAACGTTCTGTACGACCGCCAGGTGCTGGAGAACTTGTGGCTGCTGCCGCTGCGAGACGTGGTGGCGATGGGGATGTGGGTGGCGGGGTTCGCGGGCAACACGATTGTGTGGCGCGGGGAGCGGTTTCAAGTGCGGGACGGCAAGCTCAGCAAGGTGTGAGTGGCCATTGACGACCGGAGTACTGGCCGCTTTGGAATCGCTACAAGTAAGGCCGTGCCCTCATCCGACCCGCGCTATCTCTCCCCCAGGCGGATCAGCACTCCGGCGCGAGCAGCGCGCCGCATTCCCAGCGTGGTGGTGGGCGTCTTTCCTACTTCGATGGTGCGGTCGAAGAGGTTCTCGCCGGCGGCGAAGACCTGAAGATGGCTCCCCAGATCGTGGCTTGCGAACGCGTCGAGACGGAAGTAGCTGTGCAGCAGATTCGTGTTGGCATCGTCGTCATACATGCGGCCGCTCATGCGTCCCTGTAGGCTCATCACGCCCAGGCGCGGGCGAAACCCGCGCAGGTTGAGCGTGGCCATATTGCGCGCCACCTCGGGAATCCAGTTGCCCAGGTCCGCGGCGCCGCGAGTCACCGTGGCGTGGGCGTATTGATAGCCGCCGTCTAGGCCGAGCCAGCTTCGCGGCGCCAGCTCGAAGTCAATGGATACGCCTCGGCTCTCAATCTGGCCGAGGTTTTCGCGCATCAGGAGAATGGGCGAGCAGGTGGCGCAGGTGGTGACGGCGGCGATGGGGCGGTTGATCTGGGTGTCGAACCAGCTTGCGCGGATCTCACCCCAGTTGCGCTGGCTGGCCACGCCTGTCTCCCAGCCGGTGGCGCGCTCGCTGCGCAGGGAACCGTTCGGCTTGGTGAGCTGGTTGCCAACCTGCGTGGAGCGGTAGAGCTCACTGGGCGAGGGCGCGCGGAAGGCGCGAAAGCCGGAAGCGGAGAGCGCCCAGTGCTCGCCCAGTTTTCGCGTCAGGCCGAGCCGCGGATCGAAGACGCGCTGATCCCACTGCGGCGGCTGAGTCGCCGTAAGCGTGAATCCGGAGCCGGAGTTCGCCACCTGCCGGCCATCGAAATTCTGGAAAAAGTCTTCGCGAGCTGAGGCCGTGATGGTCCATTGACGCCGAATCCAGAGGGCTTCAATCCAGGGTGCGGAGTCGCGCTGGTGGTCGTGCGTTTCAGTGATTGTCGACGTTGCGAAGGTCTGCTCATTGTCCCAGAAGCGCACGTCACGCACGTCAGCCCCGGCCAGGAACAGCAGTCCGGGCGAGAGCGGCTGCGACCAGTGGGCGGCGGCACCCAGCTCGTTCACCGGGATCTGCGCGAACTTCGTCGGGCTCTCTCCGCAGCGGTAGGCGCAGTTGGGGAAGGCAGCCGTGGGCGTGTTGGTGATGGACGAAAAAGTCTGGCGATAGTGCTCGCGGGAGCCGTAGAGGCGCAGTGTAAGCGAGGCGCCCTTCGGATTCTGCCAGTCGGCGCCGGTGGCGTAGCGCAGCAGGCGCGTACCGTTGACTTGATACGGCGTGCCGTTGCCGCGCGACTCATGAAAGCCGCTGAATCGGGCGAAGAGCCGGAGCGGGCCTGCGGTGTGATCGGCAAGTGCAAGACCGCTCTGCGAGTGAACAAACGAGTGGGTGTCGATGGGTCCGCGCTGCCACGGTGCTTCCTGGATGTAGCCATCGGTGCCGAGGAGCGTGCCGGCGATGAGGCCGCCCCATGGTCCGCGCTTGTCTTCCGCGAGCAGGCTGTTTTCATAGGTGCCTTCTGCGCCGTAGGTGCTTCGCAACTCGGCGGTGGGCGCGGCGGGCTGGTCCAAGCGCATGTTGATGACGCCGCCGATGGCGCTGGAGCCGTAGAGATCGCTGGCGCCGCCGCGAACCAGCTCAATGGAGTGGATGGCGAGCTCGGGCTGCTCCTCCCAGTGAATCCAGCCGCCGATGGGGTCGTTGAGCGGAACGTCATCCTGGGTCACAAGCGTGCGGCTGGCGGCAGTGGAACCGAGGCCGCGAAGGCTGATGCCCTGCGAGCTGGGGTTGGCGACGAGAGAACTGGAACGGCGGAAGAGTTCGATGCCCGGGAGCTGGCGCATCTTGCCGTCGAGCGAGACGGCGGCGGAGGCCTGGAGCGTTTCCGATGAAAGTTGTCGTGTTATCGCCGGGCTTTCGAGGTCGCCCAGCGGGGCGCGATAGGCGGTGACCGTGACCTGTTCGGAGACGCCTGCCGGTGAGAGGTGCACTACGATTGCGCTTTGGTCCCCAGCTGCCGGCAGGTCCTCCGCGTGCGATACAAATGCCGGTTCAAATCCTTGAGCCCTCAGGGTAAAGCTGCATGGCGTATTGCACTGAAGTTCGACGCGGCCCTTCAGGTTCGTCGTGCCGACGGAATGACCGGTTGAGTTCTGCACGATCGCGCCGGCAATGGGTGCACCCGAGCCGTCCTCCACGGTGAGCGTGACGGTGCGAGTCGATTGCGCTTCAAGTCGAAGCGCCGCCGGATTGGCCAGGATCGACACGGCGGCCAGAACGCCAGATAGAACTTTGGAGTGGAAGAACCGCATCGTTTTCCGAGGGGAGCACGGTACGCAGTTGCTGAAGCAATTGTTGCACGGTAAGGTCCGTGCCCGGGACTACGATGTTGGATGCAATTTCAGCCAGGGGAACCAGAACAAAGGCGCGCTTGGCCAGGCGCGGGTGAGGAATTTCGAGGCCTGGCTGGTGAATAATTTCACTGCCGTAGAGCAGGATGTCGAGGTCGAGAGTGCGTGGTCCATTGGGAATGCCGGCGGAGCGATCGCGGCCGAACTCTCGCTCGATCTGGAGAAGCTGCTCGAGAAGTTCGCGAGGCGGCAGGGCGGTTTCAAGGGAGACGGCTGCGTTGATGAAGCGGGGTTGTTCAGCGAGGCCGACGGGGGCTGTGGAGTAGAGCGAGGAACGCGCGGTGATGTGGCCGAGGGTGGCGAAGCGTTCAGTGGCGGCGGCCAGGGTGGATTCAGGCGGGCCGGCGGGGCCGGGGATGTTGGCGCCGAGGGCGAGGCAGGCATTGGGCATGATGCTCGAAGGTTATTCGCTTTCGAGGGGAACTTCGGACGGATGAATTGGCTGGATCTCGGAATAACGCGAGAAATCCTGGGAATTCAAAGTGAGGATGCGAGTCAAACCATGTGCCTGCGTGATGGCGACAAGGCGTGCGTCATGCACTTGCACACCGCACACATGATGGACGAGCACCAAGTTTCGCCATAATGAAGAAACGCGCTCGTTGTCGGGCAGGAGCGTCATCGTGCTTTCTATGGTATCGACCAAGTAACCGGAGGCGGAAGCCATCAGTCGTGGTCCCGATAGAAACTCTCACGGGTGTAGGCTTCGTCGGGGAGTTGAGGGATTTTCTCAGAGAATGAGGCCATGCCTCTGATGAATGTCTCGATATCCATCTTCGGTTCGGCCGGCGCAAGAGTTTGGTGTGCCGTTCGAACTGCTTCCTCAACCAGAGCCCGGATATAGCCCTCCGGAGTCAGGCCACGAGCCCTGACCTGGGTCGCGAGATCGTCCGGAATTTCGACGGTGATCTGCATGGTTAAAAGGGTAGCAGGAAGGGGGAAAATGCGCTATGGGACCGCAGTGGCTTGATGTTCAAGCCTCAATCGCATTGAGAACGTCGCGAATGTGCTCGACGGGGTCCCTCATACCGGAATCGCTTCTTCGAGCGCACGACCGCGAATGCGCGCCTCCAGCCCTTGTTCTGTGACAATATCTATGGCGCGGGCTGGGAAGGTGCGACTGCCCAGGCTCCGTCTGCATCTTTGATCAGGGTGGCAGTAGCTGACTGGATGGATGTGTCCTTGGCGATGCTGGGAAAGGCTCTCATCGATTCGGGGGTGCTGGCCCAGCCGGGGATGCCTTCCACCTCGTAATGGTAAGTGACGCTGTATTGGGTGGGATTTGAGGGGTCGTTGGGGGTGGCTTTGTCGATGGCGGTTACGTTGAAGTGGCCGAAGCAGAAGTTGCCGTATCCGGGGTGGCCCGGGTCGGGTGTCCACGTAGAGTGACCCTTGTCGGAGAGGTCGTACGTGTTGACCGGATGGAGAATATTGACTTGATGAGCGCCGCCGAGCAGGCGCTTCTTTTCATCGGACACCTGAGTAAGAAGGTCGGCATGGGTGAGGGCTTCAAAAGAACGGATCCTGTCGTCTTTCGCGGGGTCGATGTCAGCAGGCAGCTTGGTGGGCTGGGGCCAGACGCATACGTGCCGGCCGGCGAAGGACTTGTTGATCGCGGATTCGAATCCCGCCTTGTCGACTTGCTTTTTGCAACCGGTGGCCAGTGCGAAGAGCCCGGTCAACACGAGCGCCAGGGCGATTCTTTCACGCATCGCAATTCACCTCAAAAGAGTTGGATGCCGGAAGATGAGGTTGAAACGAATAAGCCTGCTGAGCGTTCCAACCAGGGAAATATCTGCGTTCTCTCTTTGGATTGCTGACAGCTGGACCGAAGTTCAACCCTGACGCGATCCGCGCGGTACTGAGAAAGTCTGTCCGACAGCGATCATTCCTCACGGAGCGCCTGCATGGGCTGGATGGAGGCGGCTTTGCGCGCGGGAAGCAGCGCGGCTGCGACACCGACGAGCGCGAGTGCCGCAATCACGCCGGCGTAAGTCCACCCGTCGAGTGGCTTGACCTGGTAGAGGAAACTCGCGACCATGCGGCCGGTGGCGAAGGCGATGATGAGGCCTGTAACCAAGCCCGCGCCGACCAGGATGGAGCCCTGCCTGAGGACAAGGGCGGCGACGCTCGAACGGGTTGCGCCGAGCGCCATGCGCACGCCGATTTCACGGCGGCGGTAGCTGACCAACTGCGAGAGCACGCCGTAGAGCCCGGCGATGACCATGGCGACGGCGAGCCCGGCGAACGATCCCACGAGATAGAGCCCGAGTCGCTGGCTGAAGGTGCTCTGATCAACGGCCTGCTGCATGGTCTGGAATTGGTCCAGCGCGTAACCGGGAGCATCGCGGCGGAAGAGATCGCGCATTTCGTTGGCAACCGGAACATCGCCGCGGGTTTTCACCGCGAAGCTGACGACGGTTTTGAGCAAGGCCTGGTAGAAGAGCGAGGTGGTGGGGACCTGCTCTGGCGGGAGCATCAGCGCAGGCAGAATATCGCCGCCGACGCTGTTGCCGACCTGGTCAGCCATGACGCCGACAATCGTGGGAGGATTGACGATGCCGGTGTCCTTGCCGCCTAGATCGATCTGGTGTCCGAGTGCAGCCCGATCGGGATCCGGTCCGGAAAAATACTTCTTCGCAAATGTCTCATTGACAACGCAGACGGGTGGAGCGGCCTTGGTATCGCTGTCGGCGATCATGCGCCCGGTGAGCATAGGCGTTCCGAAGACTCGGGCGTAGCCGGTGCTGGCGGCAGAGACTCGCGTTTGCGCTTCCGGGTCCTTGGTCCGTCCAACGATCTGGAAACTGCTTTGTACACCCATCCCGGAAAGCGGTGGCGACGTGACAACAGCAGCGTCCTGTACCCCGGGTAGCTGACGCATTCTATTGAGAATGGGCGCGTAGACCAGGATTGCTACCGAGGGCGGCGCGTTTGCGGTGTCGGTGGAGACGCTCATATTGGAGAAGCCGGCAGCGTCGGCGGGCATGGCGGTGAAGGTAGTCACTCGCTCGACGTCGATGCCAAGGTGAGCCTGCTCAAGATTCCAAAGGGTGTGGAAGAGCAGCCCCGCGCCGACCAATAGAACGGTGGAAAGAGCAACTTCTCCGGCAACCAGAATCCCGCTCAAGCGGCCGCTTACGGTGCGCGCTCCCACTCCGCGCGATGCCGCCTGCAGGGCAGCCTGCGGGTTGGCGCGGGCCACCAGCATCCCGGGCAGCAGCGACGACAGTACAGTGGTGATGGTTGCAATTACGGCAAGGGTAACGATGACGGTCCAGTGAATTGCGATGATGTCGGCGCGAGGGATGGTTCCCGGGGGAAGCTTGCGAATGGCCATGATGGAGAGCTGGGCGAAGGCCAGGCCGAGCGCGCAACCAAGAACGCTAAGCGCCAGGCCCTCCGACAACATCTGGCGTAAAAGGCGCATGCGGTTTGCGCCCAATGCGGCGCGGACGGCGAACTCCTGCTGCCGGGCCAGGCAGCGGGCAATCAGCAAGTTGGACACATTGGCGCAGGCGATGAGCAGAACCAGGCCCAGCGCCCCGAAGAGAGCATATAGGACGGGGCGAACAGGACCGGTGACCAGTTCCTGGTAAAGGTCGGCTCGGAACGCGAGCTTGGAATCGCTCTTATCGCGGGGGATTCGGGCGATGATGGCGTCAAGCTCGTGCTGAAACTGCGCAACTGTGGCGCCGGGGCGCAGCTCGCCAAGGATGCTGAAGAAACTGTAGCCGCGATCTTTCAGCATCTCCGGAGTGGGCTGGAGCGGGAACCAGATGGCATTGTGCATGGCGTCGGGGCCCATGCTCTCAGGGAACTGGAAGGAGGCGGGCAGCACGCCGATGACCGAGCGGGAGACGCCGCCGGCGCGAATGGATTTGCCCACAATCGCCGGGTCCGAGTGGAAGGTCTCGCGCCACAGGCCCTCGGTGAGGACGGCGACGTTAGGTCCGCCGGTCTGGCCTTCAGCATCAGAAAACGTGCGGCCCAGGATGGGCTTTGCGCCGAGCATGGAAAATAGGTCGGGGGTTACGCGCGGGGCGGCTACGCTGACAGAACTGTCTGCGGATTGGACTACGGTAACGTCTTCCGAGTAGCCGGCAACGGTGTCCAGCAGCCGCGATTGATTGCGGATGTCAACGTAATTGAGCCAGGAGGTGCCGGCGAATGCAGCTTTCGTCCCGGGCGAGATGTTGACCAGCCGGTCCGCGTGCGGGTACGGCAAGGGGCGCAGAAGGACATTCTGGACGACGGTGAAGATGGCGGTGTTGGCGCCAATGCCGAGGGCAAGGGTGAGGACGGCGAGGATCGCCGTGCCCGGTGTCTTGCGGAGCTGGCGCAGGGCGTAATTCAGATCGTGAACCAGAGACAGCATGAAGGCACCTCGGCGGCGGGGGCTACCTGCCGTGGCTGGCAAGCACGTTGAAGGCCATGGTAGCACGCAGGTTAAGCGGAGCGTTCCGCGTAAGTTACGCGGGTGGAGCGGAAGCTGCGCGGGGAGTGGAATTGTCCGATGAGGCGATGAAGTGTCCGCAATCGGACAGCGTATCACGCAGTTACCGGCGGGCGGTTTGCTAATGTAGCGGGTAGTCATGCTCCGTCAATTTAGGGGGTTTGAATGGACATCCGGGACGCTCAACGCGAAGTGAGATCTGTCTACACTGGCGGGTTTTGGGGGCAGCTTGTCTCGTCGGTAATCTGGCTGGTGGCGGCTGCGTTAGGCACGTGGGAGACCCCCAAAGCATCTATTCTGGCCGTCGTCGGTGCAGGATTCTTCATCTTTCCGCTCACCCAAATGATGCTGCTTTTGTCTGGCCGCCCGGCGCGGGTGAGCAGAGAAAACCCTCTCCATTGGCTCGGCATGCAGGTCGCATTTGTGCTGCCGCTTTCCATGCTGCTTCTGGTGCCGGTGGGTCAATACTGCTTGAACTGGTTTTTCCCGGCCCTGATGATCCTCCTCGGCGCGCACTATTTGCCGTTTGCATTCCTCTACGGGATGCGCATCTTTTTGTTCCTCGCCGGAATTCTGGTGGTTTTGGGTGTAGTGGTTGCACTTTGGTTTTCGGGAACATTCAGTCTGGGCGCATGGATCGGCGGCCTGGTCCTGCTGGTGTTTGCGTGGGCATTGCGTTACCTGGCAACCAGCGAAGCAAGAACCCACGCGGCAACCGGCGCCGGACGCCCAATGTGAACACCACACGCTGAGCGCCGGCGGAAAAGTCAGACGGACCGGCTACTGGGCGAGCAGGCCACCGGCGCGATTTGCTAGCATCGGATTTCGGAGAGTCAGAACATGGATGGACTGGTAAACGCGGGGCTTGGGGCACGGCGCAATGAAGATATTGCACTCGATCTTATGAAGTTTGTGGCGGGCGTGGCCAACGTGGGCCGGACCACGGCGCCCTCAACTGGATTCACGGCGAGCTCGGCGGGCAAGCCGGAGGAGCACGTGACCGAGCTGCTGGAGCTCTACGGACGCTGCCTGCGGGCGGTTGAAGGCAAAGGGGCGTAAGCAAATCGCAAGCCAATCCAGGGTGCGGGTGGCCGTGGCGGGCGCGGGCGCGTTCGGGCGCAACCATCTCCGCGTGTACCGCGAACTGGAGCGGGCGGGCGCCGGAGTGGAGCTGGCCGCTTGCGTGGAGCCGGACGCGGGACGCGCGGCGGCGGCCGAGGCGCAGTACGGGATTCCGGTCTTTGCCAGCGTGGAGGCTATGCTGCACGCGGATGCGCGCGTGGATGCGGCCACCGTCGCCGTGCCTACGGTGCATCATCACGCGGTGGCGTCGGCAATGCTCGATGCCGGGCTGGACGTGCTGGTGGAAAAGCCCATCGCGGCCACGCTGGCGGAGGCTGACGACCTGGTCGCGCATGCCGAGCGTGCCGGGCGCGTGGTGCAGGTGGGGCACCTGGAGCGCTTCAACCCGGCTATTCTCGCGGTTCAGCCGCGGCTCAAGCGGCCCATGTTCTTTGAGGCCCACCGGCTGAGCGTGTTCACGCCGCGGTCACTGGACGTGGACGTGGTGCTCGACCTCATGATCCACGACCTTGACATCGTGCTCACGTTTGCGGCATCTCCGGTGCGCGAGGTGCGCGCGGTGGGCTTGCCCATCGTGTCGCCCAAGGTGGACATTGCCAACGTGCGGGTGGAGTTCGAGTCGGGCTGCGTAGCCAACTTCACGGCATCGCGCGTTTCCACGGAGCGCGTACGCAAGCTCAGGTTTTTTGAGCCGCGGCAGTACGTATCCATCGACTACGCCCGGCGTGACGTGGTCGTGATCCGGATTGACGATACGGCAGCGGCGCAGGTCCCGGCTCAGGTTGCCGCGGCGGCGGCCGAGTTTCTCAGCACGGGCAAGATCGATTTCAAGCTGGTGCAGCAGCTTCTGGCGGGTGGACAGATTCCCGCGACGCTGCTTGCGCAGTTTATGGCAGCGCAAGGCGACAAGGAAAAGATCAAGGCGCTGGTGAAGAATCTGGCTGGGCCGGCTGGTAAAGCAACTCCGGGGCCGGCTCCGGGGCTCTCCTTCGTGAAGCCGGAAGTGACGCCGGGCGAGCCGCTGCGGCTGGAGATTGAGTCGTTCCTGGATTGCGTGCGAACGAGGCGGCAGCCACGCGTAACGGCGAGGCAGGGGCGGGACGCGCTGGCGCTGGCGCTGGAGATCCAGGACACGATGGCCGCGCACGCGCATCGGGCGGGGCTGGGGGATTTCTTTGAGGGCAGCTCCTAGCTGCTCCGGTCCGAAGCGATCCTTGAACAGGCGTAGCAAGGCAGGTTCAGGTGACTAACGTGGGAGTGCGTTCCGGCGCAAACCAGTGCAATAATCCCGCCGAGGAGCCGAACGTGAGCCTGACCGACTTCCTGAGCAAACAATTCATCCGCGTCATCCAGTGGAACGAGTCCGAGGATGGCGTGCTGGCGTACCGCTATCCCATGCAGGACATGGAGATTGAGAACGGCGGGCAACTGACGGTGCGCGAGACGCAGTTGGCGTTGTTTGTGAATGAGGGCCGGATCGCCGATGTATTCTCCCCCGGCCTGCATACGTTGAACACGCGCAACCTTCCCATCCTGACGGACCTGATGAATTGGAGCAAGGACTTCGAATCGCCTTTCAAGTCCGACGTGTACTTCTTTTCCACGCGGCTGCAGATGGACCAGAAATGGGGAACCGCAACGCCGGTGACCATCCGGGACCGCGAGTTTGGCGCGGTGCGGCTGCGCGCGTACGGGACTTATGCGTATCGCCTCGACGATCCGCGGCTGTTCTTCACCAGCGTGAGCGGCACGCGCGACATCTACGGCGTGGCCGATCTCGAGGACCAGTTGCGGTCCATGATCGTGGAGCGGATGGCGGGCGCGTTTGCGGAGAGCAACGTGACGTTCCTGGATATGGCGCAGAACCAGTCGGCGCTGGCCGGAAAGATTGCCGAGGCAATGAAGCCGGGATTCGCGGCTCTGGGGCTCGATCTGGCACAGTTCATCGTTGCCAGCGTGTCCCTGCCGGATGAATTGCAGAAGGTGATGGACCAGCGGATCGGCATGGGAATGGCGGGTGATGTGGGTCGGCTGACGCAATTTGAGGCAGCCGAATCGCTGGAGGAAGCGGCGCAGAATCCCAGCGGAACAGCGGGAATGGGTGTGGGGCTGGGCGCGGGAATGGCCATGGCGCAGGCGCTCATGGGGCAGGAATTGCCGGGGCAGGCACGCGGCGGAGCGGTCCAGGCCTCGGCCTTGAAGTTCTGCGCGGAGTGCGGCAAGCCCGTGCCGGCGGGCGCAAAGTTCTGCCCGGAGTGTGGAAAACAACAATGAACTGCCCAACGTGCGGAGCTCCAATGCGGTTGGCGAACGGCAACACGAGCCTTCGCTGTGAATTCTGCTGCACCATGGTGCCTTTTGCGCCGGACGAAACCGGCATGCAGATCCTCGATGAGACTCCGGAACTGGAGTGCCCGTCGTGTGACACTTCGCTGTGGAGTGCAGTCCTTACCGGCGTTCCGATTCATGCCTGCAAGCGCTGCCACGGCATGCTTGTGGCCATGGGCGCTTTGCAGGCGCTCATAGACGAGATGCGGGAGAAGCACCGGGACAGGGAAACTCCCGCGCCGGCGGATCGGGCAGATCTGGACCGCAGGATCAGTTGCCCACGGTGCCATCAGCGGATGAATTCCGACTTCTACGCAGGCGGCGGCAATGCGGTGATCTCAGGGTGCGAGCACTGCGAGGTGAACTGGATGGAAGATGCCGCGTTGATGCGGATTGTGTGCGCGCAACCGGCCAACCGCGTGGAAGCACCCTGGTAAGTGGGCGATCAAACGCGCGGCAGCCAGCGGCGCACATGACTTACCTCCAAGCAGCTGACAGCCGACAACCCTCAGTTCTCAGCTTTGGATAACTCGGCAGCAAGCTGACAACTGACAACTGTCAGCTGTCACCTTTCAACTCGTCTATGCGATTCCCAGCATTCGGTTGAGGAACCCAACAACGTATTTCCAGAGAAGGTAGTACGCGGTGAGGGCCACGCAGAAGCCGCAGGCAATGAGCACGTAAGGGATGTGCCATACCTGGAACCAGATGATGCCAGTTGCGCCGAGGGCAAATACGCCGGCGATTGCGCCTACAATGGCGCCAACCGGCGCCATGAGCAGCGGCAGCAGCGCGCCAAAGACCCCGAGCGGCACGCGCGAGCGCAAAGCCGGAAGCTGCCAAAGCATGTTCCAGATGCCCCACAGCGACGGCACCAGCGCCATGGGAAAGATGATGCCGCGCTCAATGGGCACGGGAAACTGCAGCACCAGCCGGACCACGATGAAGCCAGTGAGAATAACGGGCAACACCAGGGTGGGCACAAAGACGCCGGCCAGAAATGCACGGATATAAGGATGCGGGTTCATGGCGGATATTCCTTTCTGCGGACCTGATCCGCATTTCAAAAGCACTCACAGGTAGTAAAGGAGCATGGGGACCGCGGCCGGAAATGCAATAGCGAAAACGGCGAGTCCGGCAACCAGTGCCCAGTCGAACCAGGGCACGGCGCGCAGCCGCGTAGTGAGTTGCGGGTCGCTTTTGAGGCGAGCCTGCATCGCCGGCCACAAATCGTGCGGCGGGACTGGATCGTCCTCGAGGCGCGGAATGGCTCGACGCAGCAGATTCTCCATACTCTCTGTTCCCTGTTCCCTGTTCGCTGTTCCCTGGTTGTTCATGGCCTGATCCCCTGTTGTTCCAGATCGGTTCTGAGCCGTCGCATCGCGCGAAACACACGCAGCTTGACGGCAGCTTTTGTGATGCCGAGTGCGCTTGCCACTTCTTTGTACGGGCGCTCCTCAACCACGGCCAGCGATGCCGCTATGCGCAATTTGGGCGGCAAGCGGCCGAGCGCCAACACCACGGCGCGGCGGATCTCCGCGGTGAGCGCCGGATCGGATGCGGGCGGCGACGGCACGGCGGCGAAAAATTCGTCGGCCATGGCTGTTTCCGGCCGCTGCGCGCGCATCCAGTCCAGCGCGGCATGGGTGGCGATGCGGCGCGCCCACGGCTCAAATCCGCGTGCCGGATCAAATCGCGCATGGGCCCGGTGGATGCGGAAAAATGTCTCAATGGTCAGATCCTCTGCCGTGCCCGGATCGCGCACGATACGAAGGATCCAGCCGTAAACAGCACGCTGATGGCGGCGGAAGAGTGCTTCGAACGCGGTTTCGTTACCGAAACAGAACTGTTCCAGCTCCTCCCGTGTTTGTTCCTCCATCGTGCCCATTTGGATTCCGCTTGCCACCCGCTTTCGCGCCTCTGACTCCACTTACGGGGAACTGCGGTGAAGGTTACACCGTATTAGCCGATGATGGGCCGGAATCGCGCTATCATGGGAGCGATTTCCGGTGCGGGATCCTGCTTGGAGGTGCTTTCATGTTCCATCTCGGTGGCCTGTTCTGCCTGGCACTTTACTTTCTGCCCTCCCTGATCGCAACAGGGCGCCATCTTTACTGCCGGGGTGGAATCATCATGCTCAACCTGTTCCTGGGCTGGACGTTTTTTGGCTGGATCGCGGCGTTGATCTGGGCGATTACGGCGCCGGCGCCCTATGACTACTACGGGCCGCCTCCGCCTCCTCCGCCGTATCCGCCATACCCTCCGCGCTACTGGTAAGTCGGGCAGCACTAAAGCGATTTTTCAAGCGATGATCTTCGACCGCGGTCCGGCTTGACAATCGTTGCCGCGGGCTTTAGCGTGAGCAACCGGAGAGCGGGCGCACTTTTCCTTGCAGCCAGGTTGGTTGAGGACCGATTAAGGCCCGCCTTGGGGGAATAAATGAGAACGTTTGCACGAATTGCGGCAGGCGCCGCGTTGGCTTCATGCGTATTGCTGGCGGTAGCCGGAGCCCAGGAAGCGAAAAAGGAAGCACCGGCGAAGACGGCACAGCCGGCATACCTTAATACCAAACTTTCGCCGGAGGCGCGCGCCGCTGACCTGGTGAAGCGCATGACGCTGGATGAAAAGGTAACCCAGCTCACCAACTACTCGCGCGCCATTCCGCGCTTGAACATTCCGTCCTACGACTGGTGGAGCGAAGCTCTGCACGGCGTCGCCACCCAGGGCGTTACCGAGTACCCTGAGCCCATCGGACTCGGCGCCACCTTCGATCCGGAAGGTATCCACAAGATGGCCTCCCAGATCGGCATCGAGGGCCGCATCAAGCACGAGCAGTTCGTGAAGCAGAACGGCGGCTTCAGCAATATCTTTCAGGGATTGGATTTCTGGGCGCCGAATATCAACATCTTCCGTGATCCGCGCTGGGGCCGCGGCCAGGAGACTTACGGCGAAGATCCCTTCCTGACGGGCCGCATGGCCGTGGCTTACGTCACCGGAATGCAGGGCGACGATCCGCGCTACTATCGCGCCATCTCCACGCCCAAGCACTACGCCGTGCACTCCGGCCCGGAGCCTGAGCGCCACCGCATCGACGTACCCATCACCAAGCATGATGAGCTGGACACTTATCTGCCTGCTTTCCGCGCGGCCATCACCGACGGCAAGGCGGGCTCGATCATGTGCGCCTACAACTCCATCAATAACGATCCGGCATGCGCCAGCCCGTTCCTTCTGGAGGATCAGCTCCGCGGCCACTGGGGATTCAAGGGCTACGTGGTGTCAGACTGCGGCGCCGTCGTCGATGTCTACGAGAACCACAACTACAAACCCAACCAGCCGGCCGCCTCGGCCATTTCGCTCCAGCGCGGCATGGACAACGAGTGCGTCGACTTCGGCGTGGTAAAAGACGACCACGACTACAAGCCGTATCTGCAAGCGGTAAAAATGGGCTACCTGAAGGAGAGCGACATCGACCGTTCGCTCGTCCGCCTCTACACGGCGCGCATCAAGCTGGGCATGTTCGATCCGCCTGAGATGGACCCCTACTCCAAAATCGATCCGAATGAACTCAATTCACCCGAACATCGCGCGCTGGCGCTGAAGCTGGCCAATGAGGCCATGGTGCTGCTCAAGAACGACGGCACACTTCCCTTGAAGACTACGGGCGTCAAGGTAGCGGTAATCGGGCCGCTGGCGGACCAGACCTCAGTGCTGCTGGGCAATTACAACGGCCAGCCCACGCACACTTTCTCCATTCTTGAGGGCATCAAGAACGAGTTCTCCGGCGATGACATCAAGTACGTTCCGGGCACAGATTACCTGGGCGGTCATGGCGACCCGGTTCCCGCGGATCTGATCACCACTGATGGCAAACCCGGCGTGACGGCAGCTTACGTGAGCGGCATGCCCTTCGGCGGTCCTCCGCCCAAGACGCTTGCCACCCGCAATGAAGCCGAGATCGATGCCTCCCAGCCGCTGCCCCCGGAGGCCGCCGGCCAGAAGCAGCTCATGATCCGCTGGACGGGCACGTTTACCGCGCCTCAATCCGGCCCGTATCAGATGGGCATGGAAGCCAACGGCTTCTTCCGCCTGACGCTCGATGACAAGCCGGTGGCCATGAATTATCAGGCCGATGAGCCCGAACAGAGGGTTGGCCTGGTGAATCTCATCAAGAACCAGACGTACGCTCTCGAAGCCATCTACGGTCCGCCGGAGGGCAAAAAGCCGGTGGCGAAACTGATCTGGGCAAGGTACGACACCAAGCCCTCTCCGGAAGGCATTGAAGCCGCCAAGAACGCAGACGTGGTTGTCGCGGTGGTCGGTATCACCAGCCGCCTTGAGGGCGAGGAGATGCCGGTGACGGAGCCCGGATTCAAGGGCGGCGACCGCACCAGCATCGATCTTCCCCAGGCCGAGGAGGATCTGATCAAGGCGCTGAGCGCGACGGGCAAGCCCCTGGTGGTGGTGCTGACCAACGGCAGCGCATTGGCGGTGAACTGGGCCAATCAGCACGCCAATGCCATTCTCGACTCCTGGTACCCGGGGGAAGAGGGCGGCAACGCCGTGGCGCAGACGCTCAGCGGCAAGAACGATCCAGCCGGCCGGTTGCCGGTCACGTTCTACACCGGCGTCAACCAGCTGCCTCCGTTTGAAAATTACTTCATGGACAACCGCACCTACCGTTATTTCACCGGCAAGCCGCTGTATCCGTTTGGCTACGGACTGAGCTACACCACGTTCAGTTACAGCGCGCTGCATCTGCCCAAGGCGCCTGTTGCCGCGGGCGAGGCGCTGGCCGCGGAAGTTACGGTAACCAACACCGGCAAGGTGGCAGGCGACGAAGTAGCGCAGCTTTACCTCAGCTTCCCGGATGTGAAGGGCGCGCCGCTGCGTGCACTGCGCGGATTTAAGCGCGTCCATCTGGAGCCGGGCACGAGCCAGACCGTTCACTTCGAGCTGAAGGCGCGCGACCTGAGCATGGTGACGGATGACGGAGTAATCGAGGTCGCCGCCGGCAAGTACAACGTCTCAGTTGGAGGCGGGCAGCCGGATACCGGCGCGCCCACCGTGGCGGGGACATTTGAGGTGACGGGAACAAAGGTGCTGCCGGAATAACAGCGAACCGATCCAAAACATGAAGGGCGCTCTCATGCGAGAGCGCCCTTTTTGTAAGGCTCATCAGACTGGCCTGCCAACACGATAAGAACGCGCGTCAGGGCATGACTTCCAGTCCCGCCATGACGCGAAGGCTCTCATGCGAAGAACCTGACATAGAGACGCTAGTAATTCGCGCCTTGAGTCGCGGCCGTTGTTTGTGCAGAGGATGATCGATCCACAATCCCCTTCATCTTCAGGTACACCGCATTCGTCCAGCCGAACCCGATCTGGTTCTGCTTGTAGCCGGTCTCCACATGCACGTCGGCATTGGCCGTGTCCACGTTGTATTTTTCGCGAATAGTTCCTTCACGCGCAAAGCCCTCGTCCACAGTGTGATTCCAGTTGCGCGCGATGCGGACGGCATCGCTATGGAAGCCCATGGCCTCAAGCCCGGCCACGCCGATCCAGTTGGTCGGCGCCCATCCGAACGGCTCGTCCCATTGCAGGCCCGTGTTGGTAGTCGACATCGACAGCCCACCGGGCCGCTCAAACAAACCCAGTTTTTCCACTACGAGTTTTGCCTCTTCGCGTGTGGCCACGCCCGCCCACAACGGATAAAGCGACGAGATGTATGCGTACTCGTCCGGCCGCGAATGCGTGAAGTCCCAATCGGCAAACACGCCCTCGCGCGGCCGCCACAGGTAGCGATGAATTGCGGCATTGCGTTTCTGCGCCCGCCGCCCCCACATCTGCGCCTCCTGCGGCTTGCCCAGCAGCAGCGCAAAATGCTCCATGTCCCGCTCATAGCGGTAGAGCAGGCTGTTCAGGCACACCGGCGCAAAGTGGTTCGTCTCGCCGCTGAACGGCCCAAAGCGGTTGCTGGGATCGAAGCCCGATTCGCGCATGGCGCGGTCGCCCTCGTAGTAGTCGCGCGACAGGCGATACCCTCCCGCCCAGGCCCGCATGCACACCACGCTCGCATTCACGTCGCAACTGGTCTGCTTCAACCGAGCAGCTTCGGCGGCGCCTGGATTCTCGCTGCCCTTAATCAGGAACGCGTCGCCGCCCGAGTGCGTGTGGGCAAGGATCCAGCGAATCACATCGGAATAGTACGTGCTGTCGTCGGCCATCTCCGGCACCGGGCCGTGACCGTAATCAAAGTAACGTGCCAAGCCCGTCGCGCCCGCCATGTGCTCAGGCCGCGTCCATGTCGAGTAGTCCTTTCCTGCCAGGGTATAGGCTCGCTCCATCCACGCACGCGCCTGGCGCCGGCCCTCCGGAGTCGCGGGGAAACTCGCCGGGTCTTCGTACACTGCGCGGATCATCGATGTCAGAAACGGCGGCTGCGATCGGGTCAGATAGTACGTGCGGTTAGCATTCAGCACTCCGCCGTAGTTCTCGATCTCGAACAGGAAATCGTCCACCATGCCCTTTGCCAGCGCTTCGCGGTGATCGGCCTCAAGCCCAAGAAGGATGAAGAAGCTGTCCCAGCCGTACATCTCGTTGAAGCGGCCTCCCGGCACCACGTACGGCTCGGGCAGATAGAGCAGGCCGGCGCCGGGCAGATCCTTCGGGTCAATGTCGCCCAGCCTGGCGATGGGTCGCGGCAGCCACGCCACCTTCACTCCGCATTTCGCGGTCAGTTCCTCCACCGCAGCCGGCGCAGTCATGCCCGCGGGCAAATAGAGAACGGGGTTCGCCGTGACCTTGACATCCACCAGCGAGTGGCAGTCGGTCATGGAGCGCGTCAGCGTATCCCAGGTGCCGTGGATGTAATGCAGCGTGGCCTCGGCGTTGGGTCTTCCTCCGCCTGCCTCCTGCGCGCCTGAGATGTGGACTGCGGCTAAAAGAAGTACAACAAAACGTTTCAATCTCATGTGGGTTCAGCCGGTTTCCCGGTCAATGTTTTGGAGTGTATCGCACAGCGTGCGCGGCGCCCGCAGGTTTTTCAACCCATTCGGGAACACTTCTCGCCGCCGCGGTGTCTACATCATCACAGTGGTACCGATGGGAAGTGAACGAGATTCGGCGCCACCTGCATGGGGAACGATCCTGCGAGGTGGCTGAAGGCCGCCCGCCGCGCTCTGTTGGCGCGGGGCGGATTGCGCCCTCCTGCGCCCGAACAGAAGCCTCCCACCGGCACGGCTGAATTGAGCGGTACCCGGGAGGCAGCCATGTTTGAAGATTCCACGTTTGAATCCACCGGAAGAATCCACACGCGCAGCCGCTTGTGGAGCATCGCCACACTTGCGCTCAACACGTCAATCCTTGCCGCGCTCATCGTGATTCCGCTCGTCTTTCCTGAAGCTCTGCCGCGCCACCTGACTGAAATTCTGCTCAGCGCGCCACCCACGCCGCCGGCCGTGACCAAACCGCAGGAACCCAAACCTGTTCAGACGTTTCACGGCACAGCGCAGTTGACGCCGCTCGGACTGACTGTACCGACTCAGATTCCGACCTCCATCCGGATGGTTGATCGCGAAGCTCCGCCGGCGGGCGATCAGATTGCCGGTTGGGATAACGGCCCGGCTATTCCTGGGAGCAATCCATTCAGCGACAGTGCAGCACGCCGGCCGCACGTGACCAGCGCTGCTCCCACAGGCCCAGAGCGCATCACCTCTCGCCTGGCTGAGGGCATGCTGCTTGACCGCGTCATGCCCATCTATCCGCCCATTGCCCGCGCCGCAGGCGTGCAGGGAACCGTAGTGCTTGAGGCCACCATCTCCAAAGGCGGCTCCATTGAAAACCTGCGCGTCCTCAGCGGGCCTCAGATGCTTCAGCAGGCCGCCATCGACGCCGTAAGCCGCTGGCGCTACCGGCCCTATCTGCTCAACGGCGGCCCCGTTGAAGTCGAGACGACGGTCAGCGTCGTCTTCAGCCTTGGCCGCTAGCCGGTCTCGTTGAGTTGGGGCGCGCGGCGGGAGCGAGACCGCGCCGTCCCGCCTTCGCCGGTTCGCGACGCTCTTCGGATCCACCCGCGAATCGGCGAGGTAAATTAGGAGGATCATGACAGACGACTCCACGCTGGCTACTGAACTCTCCCGCCTCTGGCCGCATCGCGAGCACGAATCCGGCCCGGTTCGCGGCCTGCTCTGCCGTTTGCACCTGCATCGCTGGCGACGGCTCGACCTGCGCAGCATTGCACCCGGCCGCGATGTCCGGTTCTGTTTCTGGTGCTCAAAGGTCGAAATCGACGGGGTGATTCACCAGCCATAATGGTTGAGACCTGCCCTCCTGGCTGGTGGAGCGTCTCTTCATCGCCGCAAGACTGGGCCCGAGTTAGGGCACAATTTCAAAGACGCTGAAAGACTCGGCATTAACATTAGGGATTCCGTTTAAGGAACTCATCTCGAACCGCAACGGACAAGCGGAAGTTTGTCTGTTCGAGACGCTGAAGCGCATCGCGAAAATTAAGCAATCCCCGCTGTGCCGCCTGCTCCAGGATGCCCAAAGTTCCAATCACACGGAGGCGGCGGCGCACCGCTTCTCGTCGTCCGCTCACTTCGTCCATCAGCACAGTATCAACGCCGGCTTCCGCCGCAAGTTGGATTGCTTCGCGTTCGCCTGGATCAAGTTCGTCCAGCGAGGAATCTGGCGTGCCGGAAAGCTGGCGCTCTTCGCACCATTCCGGCAGATTCGCCGCCCAGGTCCGAACCGTTAAAGGCGTCCGTTCCCGCAGCATTTCCCTGCGGACTTCCTGCGGGATCAGGACCTTCTGGTAGAGGGATGGCAGCCGCTCGATTTCGCCGATAAGCACCAGATAGTTCAAGGGCGAGGTGTCGGCAACGACGATCATCTCGTCAGGCGGCCTTCGGATTCGAGCTGCAGTAGAGTCCGCCGATCCTGCTCAACATCTTCAAGACCGTAAGCGTGCTCCCACACGTTGTGCGCTTTCAGAAAGCCGTCGAGCTCGTAACGGGTCTCAAAGCCCAGCAGCCGACGAGTCTGATAGGCGCTGAGAGCTCCGGAACGGTAGCCCTCGATAGCCACGGCTTCCAGTGCAGCGCGCGCCGGGTCTTGCCCCAGCGGCGCCAGCCTTCCAGCCATATCGTCCGGAATTTCGAGCGTCACCTGCACAGCCAAAGGATAGTTGACTTGCGAGATACAAGTCCAATTTTTGCGACTGTTGCCACTGGTCGCGCTCTTTGACACCCGCATAATGGCCCTGTGGAACCTCCACCAACACGGGACCGCCTCATTATCGTGTGCGGCCTGCCGGGCTCCGGCAAAACCACCCTGGCCCAATCGCTCGAGTCGCGCCTCGGCGCCGTCCGGCTCTGCCCGGACGAATGGATGGACGCGCTTGCCGTCAGCCTCTGGAATGGAGCCATGCGCGCCCGCATTGAGGCGCTGCAGTGGTCGTTGGCGCAGCGCCTCCTTGAGCTCGGCAACATCGTCATCGTCGAGTGGGGCACCTGGGGCCGCTCTGAGCGCGACACCCTTCGCCTCGGCGCTCGCACTCTCGGCGCCGCAGTCGAGCTGCATTACCTTGAAGTCTCTCCGGAGTTGCTTTGGAAACGCGTGGAGCACCGCGCGATGGAAGATCCGCCAATCACGCGCGAGCAGATCGACGAATGGTTGAGAGCATTCCAGGCGCCCACCGAAGAAGAGATGACGTTGTTTGATGAGCCGGTGATTGCGAACCAGGCGCTGATATCCGACAAACCGACCGCCGACCACTGACCACTGACAACTGCCCGCCCCATCGGCGACAATCGCAACTGCCATGCGAAACCTTACCCGCCGTGAAGTTCTCCGCACCGTTCCCGCCGCCGCGCTCCTCCGCGCATCCAATGGATTTGCTGTGCCTTCTTCCACGCAGCGCGTCTTCGTCGCCTCCAACACATCCGAGGGCATTCGCTCCTTTGACTGGAACCCCGCTAGCGGAGAACTGACCTCGGCAGGCGTCGCCGCCGCCGTCGACAACGTGGACTGGATCTGCTTCTCACCTGATCGCCGGACAATCTTTGCCGCCGCTGAAGTGGACAGCTTCAATGGCAAGCCCACCGGCGAGGTGGCCAGCCTCAGCGTCCACAACGTCAAGCTCATCCAGACTTCGGCCCAGAACTCCGCCGCCAAGGGCACCTGCCACTGCGCCATTGACCACACCGGTCAGACGCTGCTCTCAGCCGACTACGGCGGCGGCAGCGCAGCCAGCTTCAAGGTGACCAACGGCGCGCTCAGCCCCGCCGTGTGGACCCAGCACTACGCGGACCACGGCCCCAATAAGGATCGCCAGGAGAGCGCGCACGCCCACTTCGCGTCCTTCTCCCCCGACAATCGTTTCGCATTCATCAACGATCTCGGCGGCGACTGCATCCACATCTACCGCCTGCACCCCGCCACGGCCCAGCTCACGCCCGCCGGCGAATGGCATTCGGAACCCGGCTTCGGTCCGCGCACCCTGCACTTCCATCCCAACGGCGTCACCGCCTACTGCTTGAATGAGATGGCCTCAACGGTCAGCGTGCTCCATTGGAACAGCGCCAAAGGCAGCTTCACCACGCTCTCGCAACTCGCGCTTCATCCCGATCCCGCAAAAGCGCCCAACACCGGCTGTGACACCGTGATCACGCGCGATGGACGCTTCGTCTACTTCGCCAACCGCGGCGACGATTTCATTATGTCCTCGAAAGCCAACCCGCAGACGGGCGCGCTTACTGCCATCGGCAAAAGCCCCGCCGGCGGCAAAACTCCGCGCAACTTCACCCTCGATCCGACTGAACGCTGGATGCTGGTCGCCAACCAGAATTCAAACCAGATCACCGTCTTCGCCCGCGATCCACACACCGGCGCGCTCGCCGTTCAAGGCAAGAGCTTCGATTGCCCAACGCCGATGTGCATTTTGTTCGCGTAGCAGCAGGGAACAAGGGAACTAACAGCTAACAGCCGGCTGCTAGAAGCTGCTTCTCCCCGCCACTGCCCACAGAGAACTCCGGCTCCGGGTCGCGCTCCGCACCGTCCATCGGCACCCGCGCCAGCTCCCATGCGGAACGGTCCTTCATGAGCCGCGACACCAGCGCCGTATGCATCGCATGCCCGGCGCGCTCGGCCACCACCCGGCCCTCAATGCGGTGTCCCGCCAGCGCCAGGTCTCCAATCAGGTCCAGAACCTTGTGCCGCACGTATTCATCCGGGAAGCGCAGCGGCCCGTTCTCCGGACCATCCTTGCCGAGAATAATCGCATTCTCTGCCGAGGCCCCTCGAATCAGCCCCATGTCGCGCAGTCGCTGCTCGTCGGCCTTATAGCCAAACGTCCGCGCCGGAGCAATCAGCGTCCCGTAGGTCTCCGTTGCCAGGTCCACCGCCGCGCTCTGCCGTCCAATCGGCGCTGGAAAATCAATGCTGTACTCAATCGTGTATCCCGAACCCGGATAGACCCCGATGAACTTGTCGCCTTCCCGCACTTCCACCGGCTTCACCACCCTGATGTACTCGCGCCGGCGCCGCTGCGTCCGTATTCCCACCCGCTCAAACGCCTCCACGTAGGGCAACGCGCTTCCGTCCAGGATGGGCAACTCCAGGTTGTCCATCTCCACAATCACGTTGTCCACGCCCATCCCGATCAGCGCCGAAAGCAAATGTTCCGTTGTCGAGATCAGCACTCCTTGCCGCATCAGGCTGGTTGCGTAGCTCACCCTGGCCACATTGCGGCCAATCGCCGGAATCTCAAAGTTGTCCAGATCGGTGCGGCGGAAGACGATCCCCGAACCGCCCGGCGCAGGCATTAGCCGCATAGTGACCGGTGCGCCTGAGTGCAGCCCAACCCCGGCAAACTCGATGGATTCGGCAATCGTCTGTTCCAGGTGCTCGTGTTGACCCAATATCTGCTCCAGGCTGGCTAGTCAGAGGACGTGCAATCAGGTTAGACGATACCGCCAATCCCGTACCGTGTCTTTTTTGCCACAGTGTGATGCCATAAGCCGCTCATTCGCTGCAAGTTTCGGATTTCATTCGCCAAATTCCGGCTCAGCCCGCCTCAAATTCTTCAGCCGGTTGGTCTCGCCGGGCCGGCGTAGAATCGGTTCATCGCTGCTGTTCTCAAGAAGGAAGCCTGTTTGAATCGAGTCTCCACCGCCGCGGATCCCTCCGTCGTTCCCATGCGCGCTCTCCTCGCCGGCGCACGCCGCAAGCAGGATGCGCTCATCGAGCTGGCCCGCAAGCTCGTCCTCGCCGAGTCCCCCTCCGATACCAAGCCCGCCGTCGACACCTGCGGCCTGCTTGTCATCGAGCACGCGCGCTCCCTCGGCGGCCGCATCCGCCTCCATCGCCAGCGCCAATACGGCAACGTCATTCAGGCCAGCTTCGGCCCCCGCCGCAAAACCGCACCCAAGCCCATCCTTCTCCTCGGCCACATTGACACCGTCTGGCCAGCAGGCACCCTCAGCTCCATGCCCTGCCGCATCGCCCCCGACGACGCTGGACAAGCGCGCCTCTGGGGCCCCGGCACCCTAGACATGAAGGTCGGTGTCGCCATGGCCTTCACCGCCATCGAGATGCTGGCCGAAGCCGGCCTCCTCGACCGCGAAATTGTTCTCCTGCTCAATTCTGAAGAGGAAATCGGCAGCCCTGTCTCCCGCCCCATCACTGAAAGCCTGGCCCGCGCCGCCTCCGCTGTTTACGTTCTGGAGCCCGCTCAGGGTCTGGCCTGCAAAACCGCGCGCAAGGGCACCGGCGACTTCCGCATCGCGATCCGCGGCGTCGCCGCCCACGCCGGGGTCGACTTTGAAAAGGGATCTAGCGCCCTCCGCGAGCTCGCCCGCGTCATTGAAACCGTGAGCAACTGGACCGACCTCAAGCGCGGCATCCCCGTCCGCGTGGGCCGCGCCGGCGGCGGCGCAAAGGTCAATCAGGTCCCCGCTGAGGCCTGGGCTGAAGTCGATCTCCGCGTCGCCCGCCTTGCCGACGGCCCACGCATGGACCGTCGCTTTGCCGCTCTCAAACCCACTGATCCCCGTTGCTCGCTCCAGGTCACCGGCGGCATCAATCGCCCGCCAATGGAGCGCACCCGGGGCACCGTTGCGCTCTACCGCCGCGCCCATTCCCTCGCCGCGGAACTCGGCTTTGTCCTCGATGAGGCTGCCACCGGCGGCGCCTCCGACGGCAACTTCACCTCTGCCCTTGGCCTGCCCACATTGGACGGCCTCGGCGCCGTCGGTGAGGGCGCGCACGCCGCGCATGAGTCGGTCCTGCTTGAACACCTCGCCCCGCGCACCGCACTCCTCGCCGGCCTGCTCGCAGGCTGACCACGCTCTGCTTTACCATCGTTGCGTGCCCACCGGAGGTCGTCCGCATGATCCGCCCGTTCCGCTACGCCCCAGCCTGCCTCGCCGCCGCCGTCCTCGCGCTTTCGTCGCAGGCACACGCCCAATCCCAACCCGATCCCGTCATGACCCTCTGGGCCTACCAGGGAGTCTGGAAGACAGACATCCAGCACCTCGACACGCCCTACAGCAAAGCCGGCCACGAGTCCTCGATGCTCCGCAACGAGTGCTGGAAGTCCGGTCAATACGTTGCCTGCCGCCAGATCGTGAACGGCGAATCGAAAGTGGTGATCGTCTTTACGTGTTCCGATGCCCGCAATTGCACCAGCTACCAGATCCCGCCCGATGGCGGCGACGCAGGCTCGGGCAAACTCATCCTCGACGGCAACACCTGGACTTTCCCCTGGTCCACCACCGACCAAGGCAAAACCACCTGGTTCCGCGTCGTCAACGTCTGGTCCTCGCGAGACACCATCGAATTCCGTCAGGAATTCTCCACTGACCAGCAGCACTGGTCTCCCATGGCCACCGGTCACGAGACCCGGTTCCCGGCCGGCCGCATGCCTATCGATCCGCCTACTCGTCCCTGAACAGGCCTGCCGCCGGCGCCGCCGTTTTGCCGCGCCACCGTCTTCTCGCGGTCGCTCATTGCGCCGGCTTCGGCGCCCGCTTCTTCCATCCGCCCACGATCGCGCCAATCACCATGCAGTCCAAAAGCCAGAACCCCGCGTTGATTGCGAAGAGCTGCATGCGCACCTCGAAGACGTACTCCGTTGCCAGGGTGGTCAAGATGAACGCCAGCCATACCAGCATGCCCACCTTTACGCCGCGCCCCGCCGTCTGCGCGCCGGTCAGCTGGGTCACGCAGGAAAGGCCCGTAGCCACAAGCGCCGCCATCACCAGCGCCACCGCATATTGCACGTACTGGTTCATTCCGGTCGCCTGCAGCGAGTCCATCGTCCGGCCTATGCCCTGCAGCCACTGCTTCAGGAACACGCTGTACCACACCGCTTCCAGCACAAAGCTGGCAATTGCCGCCACAAGGATTGCCCAGTAATTCTGTCGTACCCGGGAATCGCTCATCGTCTCCTCCGCTTGCATTTTCATTTTGAAGCCACATCAGATGAGCGGGGGGATGGACAGCAAACTCACCTGCATACGAATAGGGGATGGGACCTTCGGGGCTTTGCAGAGGATTGTATCTCTCTGATCGCGCTTCCGGCATCTATTCCAGAAATCATCCGCAATGTAATGGGGCACAACTCTACAGGCTGCGGGGAAACTCCAATGTGCGAAGCTTTGTACTCGGATCACAGCCTATCCGGGGCTGTCCGCAACCCCTAATCCAGCCGCGTCAAATAAGCTTCCCCCTCCGCCGGCCGCAGCTTGGCCGCTATGCTCTCGGCCTGCTCGCGGTTGTCGCCTCCGGGCCGGATGCGCACCCAGTAGCTGTCTTCGCCGGGAAACTCAATCACGTTGGCGTCCGGATACTGCTTCAGCAGCTTCTGCTTCAGCTTCTTCGCCTTGCGCTCGCTGCGGAACGCCCCGATCTGCACGCACCAGCGCCCGCCGCGGTCGATCGGCTTCGGCGTCTCGTACACGTCCACGCGCACCAGCGCCAACCCCATCTGGTAAACGCCCGTCGCCTTGGCTGAGGCAATCGTCAGGTCCAGAATGCGGCCCTCCACAAACGGTCCGCGATCCGTAATGCGCATCGCAGACCGTTGCCCGGTCTTCAGGTTCGTCACCACCACCAGCGAGCCCATGGGCAGCGTGCGATGCGCCGCGGTCAGCGACTTATTGCTGAAGACCTGCCCATTCGCCGATCTCCGCCCGCGCGCCGCCGTGTACCAGGTTGCATAGCCCTCTTCACTCTGGATAGGCCGGTGGCTTTTCACATAATCGATATCGTGCGCGTCAATCCCCCCGGCGGGTACCCGCGTCATGGGAATCTTCGATGGCTCGCCCGTTGTCCCCCCGGCGGTCTCCTCATCCGCACTGCCCGGCACATGAGGCTGTGCCAGCGGCGGAGCCGTTTGTGGCGCGCGCACCGCCTGCCGGTGATGCCCGCACCCGGCCAGAGTCAGGCACGCCAGCGCCGCCAGCGCTCCAGGCGTTCGCCCCCAACAGCCCCGGAATTGCGCTTCTAAACTCAGCTCTGCGGTCCTTTCGCTCCCGGGCCGCCTGGCCGGTCAAACCGGTCCGCCAGGTTGCGGAGCTTATCGGACAGTGTCCGCATGGCCGTAATCGACTCCCGCCGCACCTGCGGAATCACCGCTTCGTTGACATAAGCAATCGTGTGCCGCAGTTCCATCTCGATCAGCTCAATGGCCTCTTCAATCCGCGTCCCCAGTCCTCCCGGCGGTGGTCCTGGTGGAGGATAGCTGCCCATAACGGTAACCTCGCGCGAGTAACGCTCGCTGATGACTCGCTTCCAGTCTCGTTGCCCAAACATCCCGCGTCAACTCCCCCTCGGGATAAGGTGCCGCAATCGTTACTGGCAACCTGCGCTGTTGCATCATGGGTTAACAGGAAACCTGCTCCGGGCCATGACGGCGCATGATAACCGTTCGCCACCTGCAACGGTCCTTAATGGATAAGACTTTCCCGCTTTCCCCGGCAGTTGCCTGTTCGGCTTCGCAAAGTACCCGCGAAAGAACACTTTGCCGGACATTTCTCATCTAACTTGTGGGGCGCCCTGCCGCCGGTGGAGGGTCAATCAGACACCTTATCTTGAGTAGCCGATCAAACAAGGCCCGCTTCGCAGGATTCATCTTCGCGGGGTCGGTTCAATTTGCGCTGGCCGCTGCCATCCTCTCCCCGGCGCGTATTTGGGGACAAGAAGCCATCTCCGCTGCGGTTCCCGCTGGCCCGCTCCCCGATGCTCCCGAACCCCAGGCTCCATCCGCAAGCCCCACTCCAAGGCCTAACCCCTGCTCAGCCCCTGCCACGACGGGCAGGGAAGATCGCAGCGTCCACCCCGGCGACGTCCCCTGCACTCCCAAACACCTCAACCGGTATCAGCGCTTCGCCAACGGACCCACGGAAAAGCCTCTCACTCCGGGCGACAAAGGCTGGCTTGCCGTGCGCAACGTCGTCGACCCCTTCAACGTCATCACCATCGGCGGCGTATCTGCCATCTCCGTTGCCGCTGACTCCCATTCCCCCTACGGTCCCGGCATGCCCGGCTATGCGCGCAACGTCGGCGTCAGTTTTACCCAGGACATAACCGGCGAATTCTTCGGCACCTTCGCCATCCCCTCCCTCACCCACCAGGACCCGCATTACCACCGCCTTGAAAGCGGCACCATCAGCCATCGCATGCGCCACGCCACCCTCCAGATCTTCTGGACCCAGTCCGACAGCGGCAAGGGCATGCTCAACTACGCCAACCTCGTCGGATTCCCCATTGAGGATGAGATCGCCAACCTCTATGTGCCCGGCCGCCAGACCGACGGACCTGCCACCGCCGAGCGCTATGGCATCGCCATGGCCACCGCGCCCATCGGAAACTTTGTCAACGAGTTCCTGCCCGATGTCGCCCGTCACATCCACGTTCAGATCGTCATCATCCAGCGCATCATCAACCAGGTGGCCAATTCCGAAACCATGAACAGCACCACCGGTCCGTAGCCCATCAACCCAATGCAAGGGCCCATGCATTCACACGTAATGGAAAAACTCCTGACGGGCGCCGTTTTGAAAGGGCATGACTTTACAGGCTGCTGAAAAAACTCCGCAGAGCGGTAGGCGGGGATTTTAACCCCCGCGTAATACCAGCAGAAGAGATGCGGGCTTCAGCCCCCGGGGGGGGGGCTTCTCTTTGTCAACTCCCCATAACTCCCTTCTTCCGCAGCCTCTCCCCACCCCCACATCGGTCCCGGATCAAACCAATTGCCCGCCAGACCGGCTTTTCCAGTGATCCCCAAGCAGCCGGCCAATCGACCGGAACTCTGTCAACGAGTGACTCGCCCTCGCAAATCCAGGGCTGCGGCACTTGTACGAAATGGCGCCTAGAAGGGCAAGTTGGATCACGGAACGCTGGTTCGTTTGCGGGTGCTTGTCCAGAAGTTTCGCGGCTCAAACTGCTCTGAATGAGCGCTTTAATCTGCGGCGACGATCCAGATCGAAAATCGCAAATACACGGTGGCTCGCCGGAGCGGTGTTGTTCCGGCACCGAGCCGCGCCCGAAAATCGCAGCCGGCTACAAATCACCTCCCGAAGGTCTCGCCTGCCCAAACAGGAGATATTATCTCTTGAGATGTACGTTTTTGCGCAATTTGCGTCTATATTTGACATTTGTAGGAGATTCTCTCTCCTGAGGTGCTTGTATGCTCTTACGTTTTTCCGTTTCCAATTGGATGTCGTTTCGCGATGAGGCTATCCTCGACATGACAGCGACACGAGAAAAGCAGCATTCTGAGCACGTAGCAACAGTCCCGAAGTATGAGGTGCGCGTCTTGCCGGTTGCTGCCATCTACGGCGGGAACGCTTCTGGCAAGAGCAACCTCGTGAAGGCTCTGCAATTCGCGAAGAATTTCGTGCTTTCTCCCCCAAAACCCGGAGCCCCTATCGGCGCGAAACCCTTCCTCCTGAATGAGATTTCGAAGAATCGTAAGACAGGATTTCGCTTCGAAATCATGATCGCGGGCTCGATATTTGAGTATTCCTTTTCTATTGACGCTAAAGAAGTGAATGCGGAGGAACTAGTTCGTGTCAGCCCCGGCAGCGAGGAAAGGATCTTCCGTCGCTCCTCAGATCCGGCAGAATTTACGCTGTACGACAAGGCGAAAGACAAGGATGCGCTCGAATTTGCGTTTCGTGGTACACAAGAGAACCAATTGTTCCTCACTAACTCGGTGTCTCAGAGACTTGCCGAGTTTAGGCCTATATTTAACTGGTTCCGGGACGACCTGACGGTCATTGATCCCAGCACATATTTTGCAGGTCTACTCGCTTACGCGAGAGAAGAACACCCGCGCTTTCTTCAGATGTCACAGAAGCTCCATGAACTGGACTGTGGTGTCGAGTTTTTGAAGGAAACCGAGGTTTTACCCACCAGTGTGCTGCCAAAAGAACTTGTTGATTCGCTATCAGTTGATTTGACAGAGCACGAGCCGCTACTGCTCGCTTCGATCGGCGGCGAAGAGGGCGTGTTCCTCGAACTAAAAGACGGCAAACCGGTTGCTCGACGCTTGATTCCTTTCCACCGGGATGAGGGTGGTCGCATGGTGCCGTTTCAGTATCTAGATGAATCGGATGGCACTCGAAGATTGCTAGATATTCTGCCCGCATTCTTAATGCTTGGGGACGAGAGGTACTCAAGTACGTTTGTGATCGATGAGCTGGATCGCAGCTTACATCCGAACCTGACTCGGAATCTTGTCGAGATGTTCTTGGCCTGCAGACGGGAGTCATCCAGAACACAGCTAGTGTTCACGACACACGACGCTCAACTCATGACGCAAGAAATATTTCGAAGAGATGAGCTTTGGGCTGCAGAACGAGATCAGTCTGGTGCGTCCAAGCTTATCGCTTTCAGTGAATTCAAGGACGTTCGAAAGGACCGAGATATCCGGAAGAGCTACCTTCAGGGAAGGATGGGTGGGGTTCCGCACATACGTGGAACGAATTCGCAATGTTCGGAGGAGGTCGAGGCACGATGACGGGGCGCTTTCGCCGTAAAATGGGCGTGCGGAGATATAAACGCATGTTCGTCATCGTTGCCGAGGGGACGGTAACTGAGCAGGAGTACTTTGACCTCCTGAATGACGAGTCAATTGTCCGTGTTCGGTGCTTGAGGAACCCACGCAACCTCTCTCCACGAGACGCGCTAGAGCGCCTTCAGAATTACCTCTGTGCTGAGAATTTGCGGAGGACCGATGAAGCATGGGTCGTCGTAGACAGGGACTCCTGGCAAGAAGAACACCTTCTTCAACTTCAGGCGTGGTCGCTCACGCATAAATCCTATGGTTTTGCGCTAAGCAATCCCAAATTTGAGCTGTGGCTGCTTCTGCATTTTGAAGACGGGAAGGGCGTCGCGAATGGTCGAGACTGTGACGGCAGGTTATCCAAGCACCTCCCGAAATATAACAAACACATAGACGCTCGCATCTTTACCCGCGAACGAATCAGCAGCGCAATAGAACGGGCAAGGCTGCGAGACACTCCACCGTGCGTCGATTGGCCTAGGGGCGCTGGCTCGACGGTTTATAAGCTTGTAGAGAGAGTATTGGCAGTTGGTATCTAGAAATCAGGCGCCGAGTTCGAATCAGTCGCTCAAATAAATCCGCTATGTCCACGCAATAGGCGTTCACGGCGGCAACCGCGAGGACAAGTCGCGAAGTACAAACAGCCCTCTCAGCGGGATATTCCATGTGGCGCAATTGGTTTTACTTGCCCCGGTCCTCTATGTCTGCGAAATCGCCAATGCCATCATCGAGGCGGGATTCGTACCGTGAAATCGGCCAGATTCCATCGATCCACCGCCCGCCAAATTGCCGTAAAACGGGCTATTCGGACACCTGAGTGACAAGTGTGTTTGTGCTCAGTCGGTTAGAAACTGCCAAGTCGCTCACCGGGGCGGGACTCGAGCTCCGGGCGTATGGGCAAACTGGAGTTTGCCCCGGGAGGTCAACGAGTCTTCAGCCAACAGGCCCAGGTCCGGCCTGATGTCCGCGTTCCGCAAATCCCTCTCCCCACACACCGGACGGACCCACGCCTGCTGTGATCCGCGGCCACCTTCTGACAACTGAAAACTGAAAACTGACAACTTGCACCTGTGACCCCGGACACAGCCGCCACACCCTCTCAGGCACATACTCAAACTGGAAAGGAGCTTCCCGGCGAAGCTCCTTTCCCCGTTTCAGGGGAGAGAGTAGTACCCCCTCCCCCGTTTTTGCTAGCAACGCTAGCAATGCTAGCAGTGCTGGCACAGGCTTTCGGGATTGCCCAGCAGCGCTGGGCGTGGGGGAACGGCGGTTGGCAAGGCAGGGTGCGGTGGGGAAAAGAAGTACCCCCTCCCCCCGATTTGATATCAAAGATATCATTGATATCGGTGCGCTTTTGGGTCTGTTCAGGCGTCGGGGCGAAGTTCGCGTGGGGAACGGCGGTGGGCAAGGCAGGTGCAGTGGGGGAAAAGAAGTACCCCCACCCCCCGATTTGATATCAGCGATATCACTGATATCAGTTGTTTTTCGGTCTGACCGGGGCGAAGTTCAAGGGGGCCGGCGGCGACCGGGCGGGGTGCAAAGGGGAAAAAAGGGATACCCCCTCCCCCCGATTTGATATCAACGCTGTCATTGATATCAATCGCTCTCTGGTTTGTTCAGGCGTACCGGGCGAAGTTCCTGGGGCGTGCGGCGACGGCCAGACCGCCTGCGAAGGGGAAAAAAGGGGCTACCCCCTCCCCCCTGGGCAATGGTTCATAATGTGGGAAAATCAGCGGTCACACTGAATAAAATCAGCAGGTTACACCATAAGAAGTCATCAAAACCGTACTACATCGTGAGAAATACCACTTCGCGGTACGATTTTAGCCCCTCCGCCTCACCTTGGAACCAGGAAAGGGAAGCTATCCCGCCGCTCGCGGCAGGGGCGAGTTGGAAAGGTCGAAGGTGGAGAACCGCTTGTGCTGGCCGGTGATCTCTGAGCGCAGCTCGTGCCAAAGCTCATTGGGGATCTTGAGAAACACTTCCACCACCGCGGGATCGAACTGCGTGCCCGAGCAGCGCAGGATCTCCTCGCGCGCAATATCGAAACTGCGCGCCTTGCGATACGGCCGGTCGCTCGTGATCGCGTCCAGCGTGTCCGCTACCGCAAAGATCCGCGCTCCAATGGGGATCTCCGCCCCCCGCGCTCCATTCGGGTATCCGCTGCCGTCAAAATGCTCCTGGTGCGAGTAGACAATCTCCGCCGCTTCGCTGAGAAATGGGATTTTGCGCAGGATGTAGTACCCCTGCGTGCAATGCTCCCTCATAATGCGCTGCTCTTCCGGCGTCAGCGCGCCGGGTTTGCGCAGAATTTCGTCTGGAATCGCCATCTTGCCGATGTCGTGCAGAAAGGCTCCGCGTGCGATCACCTTGATGTCCGCCGGCTTGATTCCCATTGCCCGCGCCAGCGCAATCGTGTACGCCGTTACCCGCTTGGAATGCCCTTCGGTCTCTGAGTCCTTCAGGTCTAGCGCGTCGCCCAGCGCCTCCAGCGTTATGTCGTAGGAGTGCTCCAGGTCGTCCATCGCCTGGCGCAGCATTTCTGTGCGCGCCTGCACCACCTGTTCCAGGCTCTGCCGGTAGTTCTGGCTCTCTTCCATGGCTTGCCGGTGTTCCAGGGCCCGCGTCACAGTCCCCACCAGGTGCTCCCGTTCAAAGGGTTTCAGCAGGTAGTCGTAAGCCCCCCGGCGCATCGAGTCAATGGCCACACTAATGTCGTGGATGGCTGACACCATCACCACCGGCAACCCCGGATGGTCGGTCCGGATCCGCTCCAGCAGCGCCAGGCCGTTGCCGTCCTGCATCACGATGTCGGTAAGCACCAGGTCGAACTTTTCCTGCTTCAGGATCTCCGTGGCATCCCGCCCGCTCTCCGCCAGTTGCACCGAGTACCCCTGGTGCTCCAGCGTGGCCCCCACCATCGTGCGCACGTGGCCCTCGTCGTCTACCACCAGAATGCGGGCAGTACGCCGCGGCCGCACCCTTGCGCGGCCTTCATTGTCAAACGGCTCTGTTGCCGTCTGCGGCATCGTTTTCGCCAACTCCAGTCCCAAAACGGTCTCTCCGCGCCTATAACTGGTCGCTTCCTTCTTGGGTTCCCGCGTTGCTCTCCGGCAACCCGTCTTCCTGCACAGTCCTTGCCCGCGCCGCACTGAACTTTCCACACCCGGGGAAGTAACTGGTCCTTGATTCCCTGACGGAGAAACAACTCCCGCAGTCTCAGACTGCCGCTGACTCAGGTAACTTGTAAATGCACCGTTCGGGGGAGTTCTTTTTCTAACAGAATTACCCCCGCCGGCGACACCATTGGCATTCTTCCAGCAGTCATTCGCCCTTTGTTTGCCTGTTCTTCCTCTGTGCCCAGCCTTCTTTTACCACTTGCCGGCTCCGCGCCACTGCCAGACTGCCCGCGGGCACATTCTTCGTAATGCACGACCCCGCGCCCACGTAGGCGCCATCCTCGATCGTCACCGGCGCCACCAGCGTCGAATCGCTGCCCACAAATGCCCGCTTCCCGATCGTCGTGCGGTGCTTGTGCACGCCGTCGTAATTGCAGGTAATAACACCCGCCCCGATGTTCGTGCCCTCGCCTACGTCGGCGTCACCCAGGTAGCTCAAATGATTGGCTTTTGCCCCCTTGCCCAGCCGCGCCTTCTTGGTCTCCACAAAATTGCCCACGTGCGCGTCCTGCCCGATTTCGCTGCCCGGCCGCAAATGCGCAAAGGGCCCGATCCTCGCGCCCGTCTCCACCGCACTTTCCGCCAGCACGCAGCTCTGCCGGATGATCACTCCATCGCCCACCGTGCAGTCCTCCACCACAGTGAATGACCGGATCAGGCACCCCGACCCCACACGCGTCTTGCCCAGCAACTGCACAAAAGGCTCGATGACGGTCCCCGCTCCCACCTCCACCCCCGCGTCGATCACACACGTCTCCGGCCTGGAGATCGTTACCCCGCGCGCGCTCAGCTGCCGCGCTGCTTCCACTTGTTCCGCTGCCTTGTCCGCCGCATTCAACGCCACATTTTCATCCATGATTGCAATTCCCCCCCAACTCCTCCTCTATCGTAACGTCCGGCCCACGATCCACCCGTCCCCTGTCACCTGCTCCCTTTCACCAGTCCCCGTGAACTCGTACCATAATCTCCATGCAGACCGCCCGCCTGCTCCTCCGCCCATGGCGGCCCGGCGACCGCTCTCCCTTCGCCCGCATCAACACTGACTCGCGCGTCATGGAGTTCTACCCCGCGCCCCTCACAACTTCAGAGTCCGACGCCTCTATCCTCCGCATCCAGGCTCACTTCGCAAAGCACGGCTTCGGCCTCTGGGCCGCCGAACTCCGCGCTACCGGCCAGTTCCTCGGTTACATCGGCCTCTCCGTTCCGCCCTTTCAGGCGCACTTTACGCCGTCTGTCGAAATCGGCTGGCGCCTCGATGCGGACCACTGGGGCCACGGCCTCGCCACTGAAGGCGCCCTGGCCGTCCTCGATCACGCCTTTAACACACTTGCATTGCCGGAACTCGTCTCCTTCACCACGCCCCAAAACCTCCGCTCCATTCGCGTGATGCAGAAGCTGGGCATGACCAGCAATCCCAAGGACGATTTTGACCATCCCAGCGTGCCCCAGGGCCACCCCCTCAGCCGCCACGTCCTCTATCGATTGGCATCTCCTCGCTGATGGAAGGGCTTCGCGGCCGGCCGGCTGCGGACCAAAGCTATCCCCTGGATGCAACGCGAACCGGATCGACCGAGAACACGCGGAAGCAGTTTCGGCCGTGCTCCTTGGCCCGATAGAGGGCCGCGTCCGCGTTGCGCAGCAGCGCGTCCTCGTCAAACTCCGTTGCAGCGGCTGCACACACTCCCACGCTGGCGGCAACCGGTATCTCCCGCCCATCGATCACAATCGGCATTGCCAGCTTCTTCACGATCTTTGCCGCCACCATCTCCGCGGCGCGCCCATTGGCCAGATCGGGCAGGAGCACCACAAACTCATCCCCGCCAATTCTCGCCACCGTATCTTCCCTGCGTACCGCTTCCAGAATGCGCATTGCTGAAACCCGCAGTACCTCATCGCCGGCAAGGTGCCCGAAGGTGTCGTTCACCTCTTTGAACCGGTCCAGATCCACCATCAGAACCGCCACGCTGGTGCGCCGCCTGCGCGCGCTTTCCAGTGCCACGTTGAGCCGGTCCTGCAACAGGACCCGGGTTGCCAGTCCGGTAAGAGCGTCGTGCAGGGCCATGTGGCGGAACTCGCTCTCGCTCGCCCGCAGAAGCACGGCCTGATGCTCCACCCGTCTCCTCAGGATCACCGCCCAGCCCAGTACAACCAGAGTGACGCTGAGCGCCAGGGCCAGCAGCAGGATGGCTCTCCCCGGCGTCCACCAGGTAGGAAGTTCGAGAACCTCCACATCGGCTGGCGAGCGCATGAGAACACGGAACGACTCGGTGACAATCGTGCCTTCCCGCACATGGCTCTCCGTGTCCACTCGGACTGAGCTGATGCCGGTGATGCGCAGCCTGCTCCCAATCCTCCAGGCACTCGCCTTGTCTCCTGCCAGGCTCTTGGGCAGAATCACGGGGAAGAACGTGTTCCCCGACGAGAGCAGCAGGGTGGTGTCGGAGGTGGTCAGGTCGTAACCGATCAGTTGGCCATCGATCTGGATCAGCTCGGAACCGAACCCGCCGCTCAGAATCTTTTCCGCGGTAACCGCGTGCGGCCCAACTCCGCGGCTGCTCCCCGCGTCGCGAAAAATCGCATCGGTGACGATCGGAGTATTGTTCATGGTTCCTGCAAACCCGGCCACATCCACCAGCTCCCCCAGGCGGACGGGCGTCTGTTGCGTGGTCTCGGCGCAGATTCCCCGATTTGCGTCGTGAATGCATATCAGCGAACCCGGCCACTGCAGGGTGACATTGCCGCGCAGGTGGATGCGATGCATGGGAGTGAAATAATTTCTCCAGCCCAGCAGCTTCTCAATGGCAACGGGAGGACTCGAGAAAGGATCGGGCGGCGCCGGCTTGATCACTTCCAGAGTAGAAAGATTCGGCGCCTGCAGACGGACACCGATCAACTGGCCGTCGTCATTCACGGTTGGCGCGGCGTTGGCGCGGATTCTCACCTGCGCGTCCACCAGGCGGGAGTAAGTCGCTCCCGGCTCCTTCAGCATCACCACGCTGATGGCCCCATCCTCCATCTCCAGGCGCAAGGTCACGCTGTGGTTGTATTCAAGGATGCTGTGGACCGACCCCTCGACCTCGATCCATTGCGCGTCTTCCACCCCCGTCCTCAGGTGGGCCAGCGTAACGCGCGGCACATGGGCGGGAAGCGGAGCCCGCCCCAGCACGCGCATCTGCGGCCGGGCCACAATGGGCCCGTACCCGCCGGGAAAGCTCACTCCGCGCACGTCCACCAGCGCCCCCACAAACAGACCATTCGCCTGATCTGAAGTCTGGGAGATGTAGACGCTTCCCGACGCATCGTGAATGAAAATCGCCGCCCTGCCCAGGTTGCCCCAGTCGGGATCGAGGTAGGTGATTACGCCGCGCAAATGAATGGGATAACTGCGGCCGGCTTCTTCATTGGAGAGATTGTGCGCTTCCCGCGCCGTTGTAATGGTGCGCAGCCCCTTCGCTGAATTCGTATGGGAGACCGGATCCGTCGGGCGCGACGCGGCGCCTCCGCCGCCTGCAAAGAGGAGCGGAGCAGTCAGCGCGAATGCCAGCGGCACAAGGAAAGCACTGGCCATCAGGACGCCGGCTCGCCGGCTCCGGAGAGTCCCGCCATTCACAAGCCCGTGCCATCGCGCACTCGCGCCAATCGAAAATAGCCTAAGACATCTCACTCCAGCCTGCATTCCTCCCCGGGCCAGGCGCTGCCAGGGGGCTCACGTGAGCTTATCGGCACATGGGGCAGTCACCTTGAATCATGTCTGGAATGCTGCTCCTGCCCTAAGGCCGTCAGCATCTCATCGCTGAAGGTTCACTGTCCCCCTCCAGCCGGCCCCTGCTATTCTCGCCTCAAAGCAAGGGTACTCCAGGTCCGGGGTTCCCACCCTCGGGTCCTCGTCCGTGGGTTGAGAGCCCGATTTTGAGACCTGGGATCCTGTACCGGAGACCGCATGAGCACCGCGCCCCCCGCACCAGCTCCCCTCCTCGATCTCAACGCCCAGCCCATGCTCGTGCGCCGCGCCGCCGTCCTCGGCGCCGGAACCATGGGCTCGCGCATCGCCGCCCACCTGGCCAACGCCGGCATCCCCGTCCTCCTCCTCGATATGGTCCCGCCCGGCGGCGGCCCGCGCAATCGCCTCGCCCTCGCCGCCCTTGAAGCCCTGGCCAAATCCAAACCCGCCGCCTTCTACGACCCCTCTTTCGCCGCCCGCATTACTCCCGGCAACTTTGAAGACGACCTCCCCCAGCTTGCTCAATGCGACTGGGTGGTCGAGGTCGTCGCCGAAAACCTCGCCATCAAGCACAGCTTGCTGCAGCGCGTAGCCCCGCACCTCGGCCCCGACACCCTGCTCACCACCAACACCTCCGGCCTGCCCATCGCCCAAATTTCTTCCGTACTCTCTGCGCCGTTGCGCCGCCGCTTCTTCGGCAGCCACTTCTTCCACCCGCCGCGCTACATGCGCCTGCTCGAACTCATCCCCACCCCTGAAACCGACCCCGCCCTGCTCTCCTCTTTCGCGGCTTTTGCTGACCGCCTCCTCGGCAAACAGGTCGTCCTCGCCCATGACACCCCCAACTTCATCGCCAACCGCATCGGCGTCACCGTCATGTTTACCGCCGCCGCGCTCATGCTTCAACAGGGCCTCTCCATCGAGGAAGCCGACGCCCTCACCGGCCCCGCCATCGGCTGGCCGCGCACCGGCACCTTCCGCCTCGCCGACATGGTAGGCATCGACGTCCTCGCCCACGTCGCCGCCAACTTCCCCGCCGGCGCCGGTCCGGTAGGTGGGGGTTTTAACCCCCACACAAAGACCGCTCCCAAAGACCCCGGGGCTTTAGCCCCTGCGGGAAGTTTCTCCACCATCCTCCAAACCATCGTCCAAAACGGCTGGCTAGGCGACAAATCCGGCCAGGGCTTCTATAAAAAATCCAAAAGCGCAGACGGCAATGACGACCGCCAGGTCCTCGATCTGAACACCCTCGAATACCGCCCCTTCACCAAGCCCAACATCCCATCGCTCGACATGGCCAAAAACGCCGCCAATCTCCCCGAGCGCCTCCGCCTGCTCCTCAGCGCCGATCCCAAAAAAGACAAGGCCGCCGCCTTCCTGTGGCCGCTCCTCACCACCCTCTGGAACTTCTCCGCCCAACTCATCGGCGAAGCCGCAAACGACGCCCCTTCCATCGATCGAGCCATGCGCGCCGGCTTCAACTGGGATATGGGTCCGTTCGAAATGGCAGACGCCGCCGGCCTCAAAGACACCGTCGCGCGCATGAAGGCCATCAACCTGCCCGTCAGCCCGGCTGTCACCGCGCTGCTTGATTCCGGCAACCAATCCTGGTATGCGCCCGACGGCCCGCAATGCTACAACCCCGCCACCCGCGCCTGGGAGCCCGTCCCCCGGCAGCCCGGCCACGCCACCATCGCCGACTTCCGCCGCACCCACAAGGTCATCCGCTCCAACTCAGGCGCTTCTCTCGTCGACATCGGCAACGGCATCGCCTGCATCCAGCTCCACTCCCTCAAGAACGCCATTGGCGGCGACGTGGTCTCGCTGGTCTCCTTCGTCCTCAAGCCCGACTCCGGCACCGTCCGCGACTTCCTCGGTTTCGTCCTCTCCGGCGACCGCGACAATTTCTCGGTCGGCGCCAACCTCATGCAGCTTCTCCTCGCCGCGCAGGAAGGCGATTGGGACGAGGTCAACGCCGCCATCCGCTCGTTCCAGCAGATGACCCAGCTCATCAAGTTCTGTCCCCGGCCCGTCGTCATCGCGCCCTTCGGCCTCACCCTCGGCGGAGGCGCGGAAATCTGCCTCCACGCCGCCCGACGCCAGCCCCACGCTGAAACCTACATCGGCCTGGTCGAGGCTGGCGTCGGCCTCATCCTCGGCGGCGGCGGCGCCAAGGAGATGCTGCTCCGCGCCGTCGACGCAGCCGCGGCCGTAGCGCCTCCCGACCCCAAAGAGCCGCCCTCGCGCTTCGCCCAATCCGCAGAGATGCAAAGCGCCCTCAAGCGCACCCTTGAAACCATCGCCTTGGCCAAGGTCTCCACCTCCGCGGTCGAAGCCCGCTCCCTCGGCCTGCTCTCGCCCGCGGACCGCATCACCGCCAACCGCGAACGCCTCCTCCTCGACGCCAAAGCACACGCCCTCGCGCTGGTTGAGGCCGGCTACACCGCGCCCATTCCGCGCACCCAGATCCCCGCGCCCGGTCTCGCCGCTCTGGCCGTCATGGAAACCGGCATCTTCCTCATGGGCGAAGCCGGCTACGCCAGCCCGCATGACCAGAAAGTCGCGCGCTGGGCCGCGTACATCCTCGCCGGCGGCCGCGTCACCCCCGGCTCGCTGGTCAGCGAGCAGTACCTCCTCGACCTCGAACGCGAAGCCTTCCTCAGTCTCTGCGGCGAGCGCAAAACCCAGGAACGCATCGCCTTCACCCTCAAAACCGGCAAGCCGTTGCGAAATTGACATACGTACGTATGTATGAGAAGATGCTCTCGTGGAGGGTCTTGCCATGTACCACGACCCAGCAACCGTGTTGTCCCCCAAGGACAAGGTCAAATCTGTTGAAGTTCTCTATGACTCCGGCCCCAAAGAAGGGAGTTGGAGTGTCGCCCAGATTACCTGGGGCGATAGACCCGCCGTTGGGATCCGGTGGAATGGTGATAGCAGCAGCCAGAAGGGCACTCCTCAGGCTCGAGGTAATCCCGCGTGGTTTGTCGTTCCTGACGAACTTCAGGATGCCGTCCTCAAGGCGGCACGGGAGGCCGCACAATCAAAACACGCAGCTATCGAGGACGGTTACCGCATGATGGCAGCCGATCGCGAGCGCGAAGCCGAGGCCGAAGAGTGGACGGAAGGACTGATCGGTGACGCATATTGAGCGAGGCGAGGTTTACTGGGTCAACTTTGACCCAAGCCTCGGCGGCGAAATTCAAAAGATCCGCCCGGCTGTCGTCATTTCAAACAACGCCGCCAATGCGGCGCTGAACCGGCTGCAGGTCGTTCCTATCACTTCCAAGACGGATCGGCTCTACCCGGGCGAGGCGCTGATCGAACTCAATGGAGAAAAGCGCAAGGCGATGGCGGACCAGCTTACAACAGTGAGTAAGGTTCGCTTGGGAAAGCGTCTTGGCGCGATTTCGACTGCGGGCATGGACAGAATTGAAGACGCCGTTATGCTTCAGCTTGGGCTCAATGCTTAACTCTGATAAACGCATAAACTGAAGCGGAAACTCGCAGAGTAGAATTGCTCCCGAGCCTCACAATGCTTTTCACCGCCCGCAGAACGCGCATCGCACTTTGCATTCTGCTCGCTGCCGTCTTCGCCGCCGCTCAGGACTACGATCCGAATCGCCTCGTCACCCGCGGCCAGGTCACTGTTGACGGCCGCACCCAAGCCTACCTCGTCCGCCACCTGCCCCCCAGCAGCTTCCCCGATCTTCCTCTGGCTGTCGCCGGCGAACTCACCGAGCGCGGCTGTCTCATCCCTCAAACTTACGAGGCCCACCGTCCGGAGAACGTGATCCATGGCAGCTTTGAGCGCTGGGGCTCCTCGGACTGGGCCGTGTTGTGTTCCGTTGAGGGCAACGTCTCCCTGCTCGTCTTCGTCGGCGCCGCTGCCGGCAAACCCGTGGTCCTCGCCACTTCTGCTGAAACTGCGCGCCTCCAAGCCCACGATCCCAGCGGCGTTCTCGGCTTCAACTGGGGCATCGACGCCGCCTCGCCGGAAACCGTTCGCGAAGCCCAGATCGGCATGTCGCCGCGCCCGCCCACGCTCGACCACGACGCCATAGCCGACTCCGTCATCGACCGCAAAACCCTCTATCACTACTACACCAAGGGCACTTGGACCCTGGCCGCAACGTTGAGCGATTGAACCGTGTTGACCGCCCTGAGCATCGGAGTCTAAAGAAGAAGTCAGCGGAGCGATTGTCCTTTTGTCTCTGTTCTCTGATCTCTGTACCCTGTTCACTGACCCCTGACCCCTGACCACTGCTCCGCAGGAGCCCAATGCCTGAAGCCGTCCTAGTCAGCTCCGTCCGCACTCCAGTCGGCCGCGCCCCCAAAGGCGCCCTCGCCACCACCCGCCCAGACGATCTTGCCGCCGTCGCCATCAACGGCGCGCTGGAGCGCGTTCCCCAGCTCGACAAGCGCGAAATTGAAGACGTGATCCTGGGCTGCGCGCAGCCCGAAGGCGAAGCCGGATTCAACATGGCGCGATTCGCAGCCCTCCGCGCCGGCCTGCCCATTGAAGTCCCCGGCGTCACGGTGAACCGCCTCTGTTCGTCGGGTCTCGAAGCCATCGCCCAGGCTGATATGCGCATCCGCACCGGCGGCGACCGGGTTGTCATTGCCGGCGGCGCGGAATCCATGAGCCTCATCCCCATGGGCGGCAATAAACCAAGCCCCAATCCCTGGCTCGCCGAGCATTACCCGGCATCGCTCCTCACCATGGGACTGACCGCGGAACGCGTTGCACGCCATTACCAGATCAGCCGCGAGGATCAGGACGCCTTCGCGCTCGAAAGCCACGCCCGGGCACTCGCCGCCCAGGCCGCCGGCAGATTCAATGATGAGCTGGTTCCGGTCAAAGTCACCACGGCGACCCCGACCGCAACGGCCGGAAAGCCCCAGGTAGATGAGAAGACTTTTGCCGTTGATGAAGGCCCCCGCGCCGATACTTCCGCCGACGCGCTGGCAAAACTGAAGCCCGTATTTTCAGCGCAGGGCACCGTGACGGCCGGCAACTCCTCACAGACCAGCGATGGCGCCGCCGCCGCAGTGCTTATGGAAGCGGGCCGGGCCGCCGAATTGGGTATCCAGCCCCTGGCGCGGCTGGTGGCTTATGCCGCCATCGGCTGCCTGCCCGAGGAGATGGGCGTGGGGCCGATCTACGCCGTGCCCAAGGCGCTCAGGATCGCTGGGCTGAGGCTCGAAGATATCGGCGTAATCGAGCTGAATGAGGCGTTTGCGGCGCAGGCGCTGGCTGTCATTCGAGCCCTCGGCCTCGATCCCGAGAAGGTGAACGTGAACGGCGGGGCCATCGCACTTGGCCATCCGTTGGGCTGCACCGGCGCCAAGCTTACCGCAACCCTGCTCCGCGAGATGGTGCGCCGCAACGCTCGCTACGGCATGGTGACAATGTGCGTGGGAGGCGGCATGGGCGCCGCGGGAATCTTTGAACGGCTCAGCTGAAACACAAACAGCCGGGACCCAGTCCCGGCTGTTCAAGTCACTGATTGTGGAGCGTTTGAGCTTACGCCTTCGCGGTAGCAATCGCCTTCAGGCGCGTGTTCAAGCGGCTCTTGTAGCGCGACACTGTGTTCTTGTGGAGGACGCCCTTCTGCACGCTCTTGTCGAGGGTGGAGACGGTCTCCCTGAACTGCTGGCTAGCGGCCTTGGCGTCGCCGTTGACGAGGGCCTCGCGCATGGCGCGCAGGCTGGTGCGGACGCGGCTGCGGTTGGCGCGGTTGACGGCGGAGCGGGTCTCAGTTTGACGGGCGCGCTTGAGCGACGAAACGTGATTGGCCATGCTTAAATCCTTGAATCCAGTTCGATTGTGAACGGAAGAGATATGCGACAGGAGAATGCAGAGTCAGCCGCATCTCTCGCAATTACTTAGTCTACCGGATCAGTGCGCGGGGCGCAAATGTGGCGACCCCGAACGAGGCGCCAGTCCCAATTCTGGCTGAATGGTCAAGTGAGTGCTTGAGTATCGTCAGCGGCCGGGGACGATCTGAATCTCGAAAAGTTTGGGCCAGAGCTTGCCGGTGACGAAGAGGCGGTCGTGCTCGGGGTCCCAGGCGATGCCGTTGAGAACGGCCTCAGGGTCATTGACGGCGCCGGCGGGGAGCAGGCCGGAAAGATCGATCCAGCCGAGGACCTTGCCGTTGGACGGGGAGATACGGGCGATGCGGTCAGAGTGCCAGATGTTGGCGTAGATTTCGCCGTGAATGTACTCGAGCTCATTGAGCTCGGTGACCTTGCGGCCGCGGTAGCGGACGGTGACGCGGCGCAGCTCGTGCAGGGTGGAAGGATCTAGGAAGTGGAGGTCGGCGGTGCCGTCCGAGAGGATGAGGGATTTGCCGTCGTTGGTGAGGCCCCAGCCCTCCCATGGGTAACTGAGGGTCTTCAGCAGGCGGAAGCTGAAGCGGTCATAGACGAAGGCGGTGTGGGACTGCCAGGTGAGCTGGATGAGGGTGCTGCCCCAGGTGGTGAGGCCTTCGGCGAAGTATTGCTGGTCGAGGTGGACTTCCTGAAGGCTGCGGCCGGTCTCGAGGTCGTCCATGCGAAGGACGGACTGGCCGAAGCGGCCGTCGCTCTCATAGAGGTGGCCATCGACATAGACCAGGCCCTGGGTAAAGGCATCTTGGTCATGGGGATAGGTTTGCACGATGCGGTAGGTGTCCGTGGCGCAGCCGGAGATGGGCACGAGCATGACCGCGGACAGGAAGGCGAGGGTAAGCGAGAGGCGCATCTGGGGACATTGTACGCAAGCCGGGGAGTCAGCGCGTCAGCGCGGCGGGACTTTCAGGAAAGTGCGAAAATAAAAACGGCTATGTTTAATTGAATCATTGGATTACGCACAAAAAATGCAGTGATTTGCGCGCCCTCTTCCAAGCTGCGTGAGTGAGTGTGGGGCGTATATTATTTTCCCGGGCGGAGATTTCCCCGGACTCCTGAGGCCGGGTTGTGGTGGCGATCATGGCTTTATTGGCCCTGAGATGCGTGTGCCCGCCGAGTGGCGGGCATATTTCTGCTTACAAATAGACTTTAGCCCGGATGAAGGAGCAGTGGATGTGATGGCGGATACAGGAGTGAGGCAGCGGAGTTGGCGGGGCCAGCGGAGGAGGGCAGGCAAGAGGGGACAGTTTCGCCTAAGATTCGCTTTTCCCGCTCGGCGGCGGGGCCCAATTCTGCACAATAAATGGTGCGTTTAGGGGTAGAATCTGGCTAGCACGCCAGAATAGAGGCTAACTTGTTATAATCAAATGAGATAAACGTCGCAAAGGCGGTGAGAAGGACAATTCGGCAGGTGTTTGGGGTTGGGTGAGTTGTCAGTCTTCAGAGGTCAGGGTTGGTTGATCGCATCGCTCCCGGGCGAGAGAAGCCCCGCCGAGTGGCTTCATCCCGGCTGTTATTTCAGGATGGATCAGCCAAGGGGTGCAGGTCCCCAAAAGCG
>Ga0265338_10000804_pt1 | contig 52943 bp, 41 predicted proteins | sample 42126metaG_FD_193579 | JGI IMG/M metagenome (GOLD analysis project Ga0265338, IMG submission 193579) | Rhizosphere microbial communities from Carex aquatilis grown in University of Washington, Seatle, WA, United States - 4-21-26 metaG | ecosystem: Host-associated > Plants > Roots > Rhizosphere...
GCTCGGCCCGCCGGGCGAGCAAGCCGGTCGCGGCGGGCACCGCGACGGCCACGGCCAGCAGGGTGACCGCGAGCAGCAGGCCGGCCCCGGGCAGCAAGGCGGCGCACAGCGCCACCGCGCCGGCCCCGGTGACGGCGGCGACGAGGTAGGGGAGCCGGACCCGGAGCCAGCGGCCGGCCAGCGAGTCGATGTCGTCGACCAGCCGGCTGATCAGGTCGCCGGAGCGGAAGGTGGCGGGCGCCAGGCGCTCCAGCCGGGCGTAGGCGGCCGTCCTGACCCCGGCCAGGATGCGCAGCGCGGCGTCGTGGCCGGCTAGCCGCTCGGCGTAGCGGAAGGCGGCCCGGCCCATGCCGAACGCCTGCACCGCCGTCGCCGCGACCATCAGGTACAGCACCGGCGGGTGCTGGGCGGAGCGGGAGATCAGCCAGCCGGAGGTGGCCAGCAGCCCGACCGAGCAGCCTGCCGCCAGCACGCCGGACGCGCCGGCCAGGCTCAGCCGCCCGGTCATGCCGGCACCGCCTTTCATGCTGGCACCGCCTCTCATGCTGGCACCGCCTCGGCCAGCTGGCCGAGCTGCACGATCTCGTCGGCCACGGCCAGCACCGCCGGGTGGTGCGCGCTGACGAGGACGGTGCGGCCGGCCGCCGCCTCCGTGCGCAGCGCGGCGAGCACTGCCTGCTCGGTGGCGGGGTCGAGGCCGGCGGTGGGCTCGTCCAGTAGCAGCAGGGGGCGCTCGGCCCGGCCCGGGAGCAGGGCCCGCGCCAGGGCGACCCGCTGCCGCTGCCCGGCCGACAGGCTGCCGCCGCGCTCGGTCACCGGCGTCTCCAGCGGCAGGTCGGCCAGCGCGGCCGCCCGGGCGGCCGCGCGGACCGCGTCCAGCGGCGCGTCCGGCCAGCCGAGCCGGATGTTGTCGGCCACGGTGCCCGGGAACAGGTAGGGCCGCTGCGGCACCCAGGCGACCCGCGCCCGCCAGGCGTCAAGGCCGGCCGGGTCGAGGCCGGGCAGGTCGAGGCCGGGCAGGTCGAGGCCGTCCGCGATCACCTGCCCGGCCGACGGCCGGGCGAAGCCGAGCAGCACGTCGATCAGCGTCGACTTCCCGCAGCCGCTCGGCCCGGCCAGCGCGGTGATCGTGCCCGGGGCGAGCAGCAGCGACACGTCGTCGGGGGCGGGCTCGGTGCGACCCGGGTGACGGACGCTCAGCCCGGTCACGCGGACGGTCACTCCCGGCCCGGGGGCCGGAGGCCGGCCGGTCGGGTGACCGGGCTGGGCGCGGTGACCGGGCTGGGCGCGGTCCGGCTGGGTCGTCTGGGTCGTCTGGGTCGCCTGGGCCGCGGCATCCGGCTCGATGATGGTCAGCGCCTGGTCGGCGGCGGCCAGCCCGTCGGCCACGGCGTGGAACTGGGCCGCCGCCGCCCGCAGCGGCAGGTACGCCTCGGGCGCGAGGATCAGCGCGAGCAGCGCGGTGCGCAGGCCCACGTGCCCGCCGTCGAGCCGCAGCCCCACCCCGACCGCGACCAGCGCGACCGACATGGTGGCGGTCAGCTCGAGCACGAAGGAGGACAGGAACGCCAGCCGGAGGGTGGCCATCGTGGAGCGCCGGTACTCGTCGGTGACCTTGGCGATGGTTTCCCGCTGCGCCCGCGCCCGGCCGAACACCTTGAGCGTGGGCAGCCCCGTCACCACGTCGAGGAAGTGATGCGACAGCAGGCCGAGCGCGGCCCAGCGCTCCCGGGCGCGCTCGGCGGTGGCCATGCCCACCAGGGCGCCGAACAGCGGGACCAGCGGCAGCGTGAGCGCGATGGTCAGCCCGCACAGCAGGTCGACCGACAAGACCCGGGCGAGCACGACGGCCGGCACGACGACGGCCAGCACCAGCTGCGGCAGGTAGCGGGCGAAGTACCCGTCGAGCGCGTCCAGGCCGGTCGTGGCCAGCGTGGTCAGCCCGGCGGTCTGCTGCCCGGCCAGCCACCGTGGCCCGCGCTGCACCGCGCGGGCCAGCAGCTTGTGCCGCAGGGCCGACTTCACCGCCCCGCCTGCCTGGTACGACGCCACCTCGGTGGCCCACGCGAGCAGTGCCCGCGCGGCGAAGACGGCCGCCAGCGCGATCAGCGTCGCCTGGCCGACCGGCCGCCGGCCGAACGCGGCGCTGATGCCGCTCGCCAGCAGCTCCGCCTGGACGATGACCAGCACCGCGGCGGCAGTGCCGAGCAGCAGGAGCAGGGCCAGCGGGAGCCGGGACCGCTGCGCGTGGCGCAGCAGCCGGGGGTCGAACGGCTTCACCGGGACACGCTGACCCGGTTGCGGAACACCCAGTACGTCCAGGCCTGGTACAGCAGCACCAGCGGCAGGAAGATGGCCGCGACCACGGTCATCACCATCAGCGTCTTGGCCGTGGAGGAAGCGTTCGCGGTGGTCAGGGTGTAGGCGGCGCTGATGGTGGACGGCAGCACCCGCGGGTAGAGCGCGGTGAACAGGGCACCGGTCGCGGCCACGATCGCCACCGCGTTGCCGGTGAAGGCGAGGCCCTCGCGCCCGCCGCGGTTGGCGGCGACCGCGCCGGCCAGGCCCAGCGCCGCCAGCGCGGCGAGCGCGATCGACGTGGCCGCGGTGCCTGGGTGCCCGGTGGTACGGTACGCGGCCTCGGTCCAGGCCAGGAACCCGCCGCCGGCCACGATGGCGGCCAGCCCGACCGGCGTCACCAGCGCGTTCGCCCGGGCCCGGAGGTCGCCGTCGGTCTTCAGGGCCAGGAACACCGCCCCGTGCAGGGTGAACAGCGTCAGCGTGGCCAGCCCGCCGACCAGCGCGTACGGGTTGAGCAGGTCGAAGAAGTTGCCGGCGTAGTTGTGCGCGGCGTTCAGCTTGATGCCGCGCAGCACGTTGCCGAACGCGACGCCCCACAAGATCGCGGGCACCAGCGACCCGCCGAAGATGGCCGCGTCCCAGCGCCGCCGCCAGCGCGGGTCGTCGCGCTTGCCCCGGTACTCGAAGGCGACCCCGCGCAGGATCAGGGCAACCAGGACCAGCAGCAGCGGCAGGTAGAACGCGCTGAACATGGCCGCGTACCAGCCGGGGAAGGCGGCGAACATCGCGCCGCCGGCGGTCAGCAGCCACACCTCGTTGCCGTCCCAGACCGGCCCGATGGTGTTGATCAGGACCCGGCGCTCGTTGTCGTCGCGGGCCAGCACCGGCAGCAGGATGCCGACGCCGAAGTCGAATCCCTCAAGCAGGAAGTAGCCGGCCCACAGGGTGGCGATGGCGATGAACCACAGATCGGACAGGTGCATCTCGGGGCTCCTCAGTAGACCAGTTCAAGCGGCTTGTCGGTGTCGGCTGGCCCCGGCTCGGCGGGCAGCCCGGCCTTGATCGCCCGCAGCAGCAGGCCCGCCTCCACCACCGCGAGGCCGCCGTAGAGCAGGGTCAGCACGATCAGCGAGGCGAGCACCTCGCCCGCGGAGTTCGCCGACACCCCGGCCGACGTCTTCAGCTGCCCGAAGACCAGCCACGGCTGGCGGCCCATCTCGGTGAAGATCCAGCCGAGGGAGTTCGCGGCCAGCGGCAGCAGCGGGACCACGATCGCCCCGCCAAGCAGCCACCTGGACCGCGGCGTCCGGCCCCGGCGCAGCGACCACAGCAGCACCAGCGCGATCAGCGCGGCCAGCAGGCCGATGCCGATCATCAGCCGGAACGACCAGTAGGTGACGGGAATGACCGGCGTGTACGAGCCCGGCCCGTAGACCTGGCTGTACGACGACTGCAGGTTGTCGATGCCCTGGACCTTGCCGTTGAAGGTGCCGGTGGCCAGGAAGGACAGGATGTGCGGGACGGAGATCTCGAAGACGGGCTTCGAGCCGTTCAGCGTGCCGATGGTGAACAGCGAGAACGAGGCCGGCTGGGAGGTGTGGTAGAGCGCCTCAGCCGCCGCCATCTTCATCGGCTGGTAGGTCGTCATCACCTTGCCCAGCAGGTCGCCGCTGATCATCAGCGCGACCGCGGCCACCAGGGTGGTGACGGCGCCCGCCTTGGCGGCCGAGCGGAAGGCGGTGACTGCCTCACCCGCCGGGTGCCGGATCAGGTGCCACACCGCCACCCCGGCGACCAGCGCGCCGGCGGTCAGGAAGCACCCGGCCACGGTGTGCGGGAAGGTGGCGAGCTGCTCGGGGTTGGTCAGCACGGCGAGGAAGCTGGTCAGCTCCTCCCGGTGCGTCACCGGGTTGTAGTGGTAGCCCACCGGGTGCTGCATCCACGAGTTGGCGGCGAGGATGAAGTAGGCGGAAAGCAGCGTCCCGGTCGCGGCGATCCACATGCAGGCGTTGTGCAGCTTGGGCGGCAGGCGGTCCCAGCCGAAGATCCACAGCCCGATGAAGGTCGACTCGAGGAAGAACGCCAGCAGCGCCTCGATCGCCAGCGGCGCGCCGAAGATGTCGCCCACGAAGCGCGAGTAGGCCGACCAGTTCATGCCGAACTGGAACTCCTGCACGATTCCGGTGACCACGCCCATGGCGAAGTTGATCAGGAACAGCTTGCCGTAGAACTTGGTCAGCCGCAGCCACCGCTCGTTCCCCGAGCGCAGCCAGGCGGTCTCGAACCCGGCGACAAGGAACGACAGGCCGATGGTGAGCGGCACGAAGAGGAAGTGATACACGGTGGTAATTCCGAACTGCCACCGGGAAAGCTCGAGCACGCTCATCGGTGGCCCCCGCGATTGTCGCTATGCATGCGACCAGCTTCGCGGCCGCGGCCCCGGGCCCTGTAGGGACGTAGCGCTCGGGGCGGCGGGACCAAGGTCCCCCGATGGCGCTGACCCGGGCAGGCTACGGCGTGATGTCCCGCCGCCGGAGGCTGGCGAGCCCGGCCGCCAGCAGCGCCAGCCCGGTCCCGGCCAGCCACAGCAGGGGCGCGGCGGAGACCGGCCCGCCGGGCAGGTGCGGGCTGTGGGTGAACGGTGAGATGTCGAGCGCCCAGTGCGGCAGCTGGAGGAGGGGGCCGAATAGGGACAGCGCCACCGTTACCCCGAGCGCGGCCCAGCCGAGCGGGACCGACGCGCGGGCGGTCAGCCCGAACGCGCACGCGGCCGCCCCGGCGACTACCAGCGCGGCCGGCCACTCGGCCAGCCCGGCGCCGAGCAGGGCGGTGACCTCAGATCCGGTGCGGCCCGCCTGGATCGAGTAGCCGAGCCCGGTCGCCCCGCCCGCGGCCGCCAGCAGCACCGCCGTTCCCGCCACGGCCACCAGGAGGTGGGACAGGCCCCAGCGCACCCGCCCGGCCGTGCCCGCCAGGACCGGCTCCGCCAGGCCGCCCGCTTCCTCCGCCCGCAGCCGCAGCACGGTCGCGGTCGCGTATCCGGCCGCGCCCAGTCCGGCCAGCATCATCAGCCCGGCCAGGTAGGCGTTGACGATCGCGGACTGGCCGCCGAGCCGGGTGAACTCGGTCCGCAGCGCGGCGCTGGTGCCGGCCAGCTGGCCGACGCCGTTGGCGGCGGCGCCGCAGACCGCGAACAGGACCAGGTAGCCCGCGGTCCAGGCGGCCAGCGCGGGCCACTGCAGCCGCCAGGCGAGCGTCAGGGGTCCGCGCAGTGCCGCTGACGCGGCCGGGCCGCCCGGCCGCTGCGGCAGCAGCCCGGCCCCGAGGTCACGCCGGGCCGCCAGCGTGAACGCCAGGCCGGTGCCCCCGGCGAACACGGCCAGCGGCAGCAGCAGGACCCACCAGCGCTCGGCCGCGAAGGGGCGGACCAGCTCGGTCCAGCCGAGCGGCAGCGTCCAGGTGAGCCAGGACGGGCCCGCGGGGCCGGCCGAGTCGCCGACCGCCCGGGCCAGGAACGCCGCCCCGAGCACGGCGATCGCGAGGCCGCGGGCCGCCCGGGCGCCGTCGTACAGCTGGGCGGTCACCGCGCCGATCCCGGTGAACGCCAGCCCGCAGGCGCCGGTCGCCAGCGCGAGCGCGACCGACCCGGTCACCGGCAGGCCCGCGGCCGGCAGCACGACGGCCAGCAGGGCCACCAGGATCACGTTGCCGGTGAGCGCGACGCCGACCGCGGACAGCAGCGGCGCGTGCCGCCCGACGCGGGCCGAGCCGACCAGCTCGAGCCGGCCCGACTCCTCGTCCGCCCGGGTGTGCCTGATGACCAGGAAGACCGACATCAGCGCGGCGAACAGCGCCGCCCACACGCCGTAGCGCCACGCGGTCAGCGCGCCGACCGAGGTGCCGTGCAGCCGGCCGTAGAGGAACTCGAGCGCCGGGTTGGACCCGCCGCTGGCGGCCAGCGCGGCCCGCTGGGCGGCGGACTTGTACAGCCGCGCGAACGTGAAGGCGTTGGCGGCGGTGCCGATGACCACCAGGTAGACCCAGAGCGGGAGCATGATCCGGTCCCGGCGCAGGGCGTACCGGGTCAGCACCGCCGCTCCGGCCACCGCGTCGCCGGTCATGGCGCGGTCACCGGCCGGCCGCGGCCGGCCTCGCCCGCCGGGGCCGCGTAGTGCCGCAGGAACAGTTCCTCCAGTGTCGGCGGGCGGCAGGTCAGGCTGCGCAGGCCGGCCTCGGTGAGGGCGCTGAGCAGCCGGCCGAGGGCCGGGTTGTCGACCTCGCAGCGCAGCCGGGTGCCACCAGCGGCGTCCGCCGCGGCCTCCACGACGGCGTCGTGCAGGCCGTCAAGCCCGGCCACCTCAAGCGGGCGCTCGGTCTCGGCGGTGACGGTGACGCGGGTGAGGTGGCGCAGCTCGGCCAGGGTGCCGGTCTCCACCGTGCGGCCCTGGCGGATGAGCGTGACCCGGTCCGCCAGCGCCTCCGCCTCGCTGAGGATGTGGCTGGACAGCAGCACCGTGCGCCCGCCGGCCCGCTCGGCGGTGATCGCCTGGCGGAACGCCTCCTCCATGAGCGGGTCAAGGCCCGCCGTCGGTTCGTCCAGGATCAGCAGCTCGGCATCGCTGGCCAGGGCCGCGATGAGCGCGACCTTCTGCCGGTTGCCCTTGGAGTAGGTCCGGGCCTTCTTGGCCGGGTCAAGCTCGAACCGCTCGATGAGGTCCTGCCTGCGCCGCCCGGCCTGGCGGTCGCCGCGGAGCCGGCCGAGCAGGTCGATGATCTCGCCGCCGGTCAGGCTGGGCCACAGGGTGACGTCGCCCGGCACGTAGGCCAGCCGGCTGTGCAGCCGCGTCGCGTCCCGCCAGGGATCGCCGCCGAGCAGCACGACCGGGCCGCTGCCGGGGTCCTTGCGCAGCAGTCCGAGCAGCAGGCGGATGGTGGTGGTCTTGCCCGCGCCGTTCGGCCCGAGGAAGGCGTGCACCTCGCCGGTGGCGACGGTGAGGTCAAGGCCGTCCAGGGCGATGACCCGGGACCGGGCCGGGCCGAAGGACTTCCGCAACCCGGCCGCCTCGATCGCGTTCGCGTTCACCCGGGCTGGGACGGCCGTGACAGGAGTTCGGGACATTTGCCGCGCTCAGTGCATTCGCATGGGACCGTGCAGCCCGCCGCCGGATAGCGCCAGGCCTGCGACGATGAGCGCGATGCCCAGGATGACGGCCGCCCAGCCGAGGGCCAGGCCCGCCAGCGCGAGGCCAGCCCCCTGTTCCCCGGTGCGCCTGATCCGGTTCCGGGCCGCGATCGGGGGCGCGGCCGGCAGGTCGGTTACCAGCTGGTCCAGGTCGGCGTAGGTGCGCGCGGACAGCGCCGCGTCCAGCCGGGCGTCGTGCTCGCCGCGGGAAAGCCGCCCCTCGCTGTAGGCCGCGGCGAGCATTGCCGCCGCGCTGTCGCGGTCCGCGTCCGCGGCCCGCACGCTCCCGTGCTCGCCGCCGGCCACAGGATCGCCCTGCCCGGCCGTCTCCGGTTCCTGCCAGCCCATCTCACGCCCTCTTCCGCGTCCGCGCCGCCCCGCCTCTACCGGACCACGGCTGCGCCCGGCTCGGCAGGGCCGGAAGTCCCGTCGGTTCGCCGCGGGGTCGGCCAGGGTTAACCTGCCGCAGGTTCCGGTCCGGGCCGGCAGAGCCTATGATGAGCAGCAGGTAACAGACCTTTTGTCCCGCACGGGTTATCTGAAGTGCTGGGACCACGTCGCCCCAGCCCTTGGCGGCATGGCCAGTCGTGCCAGACCGGATCAAGGCGGTAGCGCATTGCGTCGCTCATCTCATGCCTGAGGATTTCTACCCGGTGCGGTGGGACGGAGCCCAGGCAGTGGTAACGCTTCCCGAGCACATCGGGGCATCCAATGCCGGGCAGGTCCGCAACGCCCTGCTGTCGGTCATCAACTACGGCGCGGCGACGCTGATCGCAGACATGACGGCGACCGTCTCCTGCGACCACGCTGGCGCCGACGCGGTGGTCCGGGCCTGGCAGCGGACCGTCAGCAGCGGCAGTGAGCTGCGGCTGGTGGTCGCGGCCAGCAGCGTCTCGCGGGTGCTGAGCATGCGGGGCCTGGACCGTCAGGTCTCCGTCTATCCCTCCCTGGACGCGGCCGTGGCGGCGCGGTTGCCGGCCTGGGCCGCCGCCGGGCGGCGGGACGGGCAGTCACCGAACGACAGCGAGGCGGCCGGCCCGGTCGATGACCTCGCCGTGCTGGTCCCCTTGCCCGCCACCGCGGCGCGCCTGGCCCAGCTGGAGCATCGGCAACTGCTCGACGAGGTCCTGACCGGCCTGTTCGCCGTCGCCCTCGGCCTCCGGTCCGCTGCGGGCCTGCCCGCCGACGCCGCTGGAGGGCGCACCGAAGCGGCCCTCGGCGAGCTCGACGACATCATCAACCAGATCCGCGCCGCCGCGTTCAGCCTGCCCGACCCGGCCCCGCCCGGTGCGTTCGACGATGACCAGTGACGCCAGCGGGCACAGCCGGGACTTCTGTCCCTTACAGTTCGGCCGGCTCCCCCCGATCGTGGGTACCGGTGGCCTCCGGCTGATATCGATGTCGCTATCCGCGGCCGGGTCAGGCGCGGCTGCCGGCAACCGAGGGAGGTCTGCCGTGAAGGCCCTAATTATCGTTCTTGTCATCGTCGCGGTGCTCGCTGTGATCGGCCTGGCGATGGCGCTGAAGATCGTCAGGCAGTACGAGCAGGGGGTGCTGTTCCGGCTCGGCCGGGTACGCGGGGTGCGCACCCCGGGGCTCCAGGTGATCATCCCGTTCGTCGACGTGCTGCACCGGGTGTCGCTGCGGATCATCACCATGCCGATTCAGTCCCAGGGCATCATCACCCGGGACAACGTCAGCGTGGACGTGTCCGCGGTCGCCTACTTCCGGGTGGTCGACGCGGTGAAGTCGGTCGTCGCGATCGAGAACGTGAACGCTGCCATCGACCAGATCGCCCAGACCACGCTGCGCAAGGTTGTCGGCCAGCACTCGCTCGATCAGACGCTGTCCGAGACTGACCAGATCAACCTGGACATCCGCCGGATCCTTGACGTCACCACCGCCGACTGGGGCGTGGAGGTGACCCTGGTCGAGCTCAAGGACATCCAGCTGCCGGACAGCATGAAGCGCGCGATGGCCAGGCAGGCCGAGGCCGAGCGGGAGAAGAGGGCGAAGATCATCAACGCCGAGGGCGAGGCGATGGCCGCCGCCGCGCTGGGCGACGCCTCCGACACGATGATGGCCCACCCGCTGGCACTGCAGCTGCGTAACCTGCAGACCCTGGTGGAACTCGGCGTCGACAAGAACACCACCGTCGTGTTCCCGGCCCCGCTGATGAGCACCATCGAGGAACTCGGCACCTTCCTCGCCCGCGAGAAGACCGCCGCCAGCACCAGCACCAGGCCCGCGACCACGGTGGCGACGCCTGCCGTGGCAGTCGCGCCAGGCGAGGTCACCCAGGCCGCATAGCGCCCGGGAAGGGAACCAGCAGCCGGGTCCTGGCCGGGCCCTGGCTGCTGTCCGCCGCCGCCCGCGTTATTCCAGGCTGGTAAACCTTGTGCCGGGCGGGTATCAGGCGTTGACTGGGGGAAGCGGTCTGGATAGTCCGGACCCGGCGCTCGCCCACCGCTCGTGTCAACGACCGCGGGAGGCTTCATGAGCAGGCAGGCTAATCTTCCTCACTGGTACCGGGCCGACCTGGTGTTTCCGCCCTGGGCCGGCCAGTTGCCCCGGCTCCGGCCGCGAAGCACGGGCCGGGATCCCCGCGCGGGGGGTCAGCGGTGATCGCCATGGCACCTGGCGCCGCGGCGGGCGCCGCCGACGCGGCCAGCGGGCTCAGCTTCCCCGACGCGCCCCGGCTGGAGCTCGATGAGCTGCTGGTGCAGCTGGTGGACCGGGCTAGCGACGTGCTGGCCGCGCAGGGACGGCTGCGCGGGCTGCTGCGCGCCAATGCCCTGGTGGCAGGCGACCTGAGCCTGCCGGTGGTGCTGCGGCAGATCGTCGACGCCGCCCGGGACCTGCTCGGTGCCCGGTACGCGGCGCTCGGCGTGCTCGGCCGTAACGGGGAGCTCGAGCAGTTCGTGCACGCCGGCCTGGACGACGCGCTGGTGACGGCGATCGGCGAGCTGCCCCGCGGCCGGGGGATCCTGGGCCTGCTGATCAGCGAGCCGGTACCGATCCGGCTGGCCGACCTGAGCGCTCACCTGGCGGCAGCGGGATTCCCGGCCGGGCACCCGCCGATGGGCAGCTTCCTCGGTGTCCCGGTCCGCGTCGGGGACGAGGTTTTCGGCAACCTGTACCTGACCGAGCGCGCCGCGGGCGGCGAGTTCACCGCGGACGACGAGGAACTGGCGATCGCGCTCGCCGCCGCCGCCGGCGCGGCGATCGCGAACGCGCGCCGCTACGCCGAGTCCGAGCAGCGCCGCCGCTGGCTTGACGCCACCGCCCAGCTGACACCGTTGCTGCTGGCGGAAAGCCAGGCCCGACCGCACGTGCTGATCAGCCAGCACGCCGCCGACGCGGCCGACGCGGACTTCGCCCTGCTGGCCGTGCCCGGTGCACCGGATCAGGTGACGGTGGCCGCCGCCGTCGGCCCGCTGGCGGCGGGACTGATGAACCAAATCGCGCCGCTGGCCAGCTCGCTGGCCGGGCAGGCAATCGCCACCGGCAAGCCGAGCCTGGTCACCGGCGACCGGCTGGCGGCGGCAGCCACGGTCCTCGGCACCGGGATAGGCCCGGTGATCGCCGTCCCGCTGACGGCCGGGGAGCGGGTCCGCGGCGCGCTGCTGCTTGGCCGGCTGGCCGCCCGGCCTGGGTTCACCGAGTCGGACCTGGGCATGGCCGGCTCCTTCGCCGCCCACGCCGCGGTGGCGATGGAACTCGCTGAGGCCCGCGCCGCCCAGATCCAGCTGGCCCAGGCGGAAGACCACGACCGCATCGCGGGCGACCTGCACGACCACGTCATCCAGGAACTGTTCGCCCTCGGGATGCACCTGCAGAGCCAGGCCGCCCGCAGCGACCCGGTCGCGGCGGAGCTGGTCAACGGCTACGTGGGCACCCTCGACGGGGTCATCAAGAACATCCGCACCAGCATCTTCGGGCTCCAGCAGTCCCGCCAGGCTCCCGCCGCCCTGCAAACCCGGGTCATGGAGGTCGTCGAGGAGCACGTACCGCAGCTCGGCTTCACCGCCGGCGTCCGCTTCACCCTCCCGTCCGGCGGCGGCCTGGACGAGTCCCTGGCCCATGACATCCTGGCCGTCACCCGGGAGGCGCTGTCCAACTGCGCCCGCCACGCCCGCGCCACCGCCGTCACCATCGACCTGGCCTGGCAAGACGGGCTGATCACGCTCGATGTCACCGACAACGGCCGCGGCCTCGGCGCCCCCGCCAGGTCCAGCGGCCTGGCCAGCATGCGCCGCCGGGCCGAGCGCAACGGCGGGACCCTCCAGCTCACCGCCCCGGCCGGCGGCGGTACCCGGCTGACCTGGACCGCCCGCCTACCTCACTAAGCGCCCCGCGCTGACCGTTTCAGGGACTTCTTGCCGTCGGCCGGGGCCGTTCTTACCTATCGCGGCCGGTCGGCCATTGTCAGGCTGTAGTGGTGGGGGCACGGCCAGCCTGGCCGTGCCTCAGCTTGGAGGCTGCCATGAAACTCACGCGCGCGGCCGCGATAACGATCACGCTCGCCGCTGCCGCGGTGCTGACCGCCTGCGGCGGTCAGCCCGGACGGCCCGCGGCGCAGCCCTCGCCGTCCGTCAGCACCTCCGCGGCCCCCAGCCAGGCGGTGACGCCGGGCCAGGCGGTGACGCCGAGCCAGACGGCCCCGCCCGCCCAGGTTCTGTCCGCCCGGACCGCCTACCCGTGGCACTGGCCGAACGACGTCGCCACGCCCGGGCGGGTTACCCACGCCGTCGCGGTGCCGCCGGTGCCCGAGCTCGTGCGGATCGGCGTGGGCAGCCATCCGGGTAGCCCCGGCCAGCCGCCGTTCAACCGGGTGTCGTTCACCTTCACGACCGCCTTCCCCAGCTACCGCTTCGAGTTCGGCAGCCAGCTGATCAGCGACCCCAGCGGCAAGGCCATCCCGCTCGGCGGCCAAGGCGTGCTGAAGATCGTGTTCACCCAGGCGCAGGCGCACACCGCCGACGGAACGCGGTCATCGATCATCTCCCAGCCCGCCCCGGTCATCGGCTACCAGCGGATGGCCGCTTACGCCCAGGCCGGCGACTTCGAGGGCGTGCTCACCTACGGCATCGGCATCACCGCGCCGGTCGCGCACTCCAACCCGCAGTTCGCGGTCCGCGCCTACGAGCTGGAGACGCTCACCGCCAGCGGCCAGCACCGCTACACCGTGGCGATCGACGTCGACGCCCGGTAGCAGGGACCGGGACCTTAGTCCCGGTCGAGGTCGCCGAAAGGCCCCTGGCCGCGCGGCGCGCCCGGGCGCACACTCAGATCAGGCGGTACTCGCGTAGTCCACCCGGCGAGGGCCGGACGCAGCATGGAGGTTCACCATGGCAGCAAGGCCAGTCGTTGTCGGCATCGATGGCTCGGCGGAATCACTGCGCGCGGTCGACTGGGCCGCCCGGGAAGCCGTGCTCCGCGGCCTGCCGCTGATGATCGTGTCCGCCGTGGCGTTGCCGCCGCGGATGAACGACAGCCAGGCCGTGCCCGGCGTCGACAGCGTGTCCGACACGCTGCGCAAGGCACGCGACCGCGCCCTCGCCGCTGGCGCCGAACGCGCGGCCGCGGTCGCGCCTGACCTGCTGATCGACGTCGACGCGCTGACCGGAGCGCCAGCGCGGGCGGTCACCGAGGCCGGATCGGGTGCGGCCATGCTGGTCGTGGGCGCCCGTGGCACCGGCGCGTTCACGGCGATGATCCTCGGCTCCGTCAGCCAGTACGTGTCCGCGCACGCGACCTGCCCGGTGGTAGTAGTCCGGGAGGAGACGGCCTCGGCTCACCGCCAGGTCGGCGTGGGCATCGGTGACCCGGCCCGCAGCGCCGACGCGCTCGCCTTCGCCTTCGAGGAGGCCGCGCTGCGCAAGGCCAGCCTCATCGCCGTGCACGCGGAGGACTTGCCCTACGGGCAACTCGGTTCCGCCCTGTGGGCCTTGGCGACACCAGGGCGGCCGGCCGTCGAGGAGGAGGCCGTCAGGCAGCTGAGCGCCGTGCTGGCTGACTGGCGGAAGAAGTACCCGGATGTCGAAGTGAGCCCCGACTTCGTCCGCGCTCACCCGGGACGGACCCTGGTCGGCCTGTCGGCCCGGGCCGACCTCGTGGTGATCGGCAGGCACACGACGGGCGCCGGCGCCGTCAGGCACGCGGTGCTGAACCACGCGCACGGCCCGGTGGTGATAATCCCGTCGTCCTGATCGCCCGGCCGCCAGCCCGTATCCGCGTCACCCGTACTCGGCCGGGCCGCTGCCGGGCTCGTGGGCGGCAGTACTCGCGGTCAGCCGGGTCCGGGTGATCTGCAGCCGCTTGGCGAAAACCCGGAGCAGCCGCCGGGTGAACTCGTAGCCGAAAAGCGGGTCGGCCGCGCACCGCTCCCGGACGGCGGCCGCGTCGAACTCGAAGGCCCGCACCGCCCCGGCGCATACCGCGCCGGTCGCCCACCGGTACGGCGGGAAGAACCAGGAGCAGCCCAGCAGCTCGCCCAGGCCGACCGAGTCGATGACGACCCGACCTTTTCCGGGCACTTGCATGTCCAGCGCGACATGGCCGGACTCGATCAGCCAGAACTTGCCGGCGAACCCGCCGTCGTCGAAGATCCGGTGCCCGGCCGGGAAGGACACCTCCGCGCCGACTTCGGCGAGGGCGTTCAGGTGGCCGGGCGGCATGTCCCGCAGGAACGGGTGCTTGGCGATCGCCGGACGGGTGACCTCGGTCATGCGACCACACCTCCTCGAAGAAGCTGGTCTTCAGTCAACTTCAGCCTGCGCGAGCCCAGCCGCCCACATTAGGGCCAAAGGACCCGCTCTCCCGGGGACGTCGGCCGGTGCCGGTGGCGGGGGCGGGCCGGGAGACTCGGTGGTATCAGCTCAGCTGAGCGGTTCGCCAGGGTGGCGGGCCGCGTTGCAAGGAGGATTACGATGCGCCGCTCTTCTCGTTCCGTGCTCGGGCTGGTGAGTGCTGCCGCTGCGGTGGTGCTGCTGGTCGCGGGCGGCTTGCTGTTGTGGGGGTCGGCTTACGTGCATAACACGGTGCAGGGGCAGCTTGCCTCGCAGCGGATCTTCTTCCCGCCGGCGGCGGCGTTCGCGCACCCGGTGGCGGGCGGGGAGATTACCCCGTCGATGGTGCCGAGCGTGAGCCAGTACGCGGGGCAGCAGATGCTGACCGGCCAGCAGGCGGAGGCGTACGCGGACCACTTCATCGCGGTGCACGTCGCGAACATGGCGGGGGGCCGGACGTACTCGCAGCTGTCGGCGGCGTCGCTGGCCCAGCCGAGCAACACCGCGCTGGCCGGGCAGGTCGCCACCGTGTTCAAGGGCGAGACGCTGCGGAGCATGCTGCTGAACGCCTACGGCTGGTGGAAGGTCTCGCAGGTCACGTACATCATCTCGCTGGCCGCGTTCGGGCTGGGCGCGGCGGCTGCCGCGGGGTCGGTGCTCCTGCTCGCCTTCGGCCGCCGGCCCAGGGTCGCGCAGCCCGAGGGGCACGAGGCCATCACCCCGGCGCCCGCTGCCTGAGCGGCACGTGACCAGCCAACGGCAACCCCCGTCGGACAGGCAACCAAGGAAGGCCCCCGGCTGGCGCCGGACCAAGGCGCCGACGGGGGTTTCCCCGTTGCCTGGGCGGTTCGGTGGTGCCGGGAGAACCCTGAACCTGATAGCCCCGGAAAGCAGAATGCCGGGCGCGGAAGACCGCGCCCGGCATTCGTTCGCTCAGCGTCAAGCGGCGCCGACCCGGCGGCCGGTGATCCGGGACGGGATGATGCGGACGATCATCTCCCGCTCGCCCGGTGCCCAGGGCTCGACGCCGGCGCCGCCCGCCGCGTTCAGCTCATCCGCGGTCATGTGGTGGGCTGGCCCCTGGACGAGCACGCTCCAGCCGCCCTGTGCGCCCAGGTCGATCTCATCGATCTCGAAGGCCACCCGGTAGTCGGCGCCCGTGATCCCGGTGCGCAGGTCCTCATCCAGCGGGCCGTGCTCCGCCGCGCGGAACACGATCGCCCCGCTCCGCAGCTCGTAGTTCACCGGTAGCACGGCCGGCCCGTACCGGCCGACGTAGGCGATCCGGCCGATCCCTCCTGGCGCTATCAGCTCCAGGCACTCATTCTCGCTGAGCTCTTCGATCACGCGGTCAGCCATCGCGGTTGCTCCTTCCTGGCATGGCGCTCCAGGCCCCAGACGGCCTCATCCCGACCCTAAGCGCCCGGGGGCGCGGCGCGCACCAGACCTTCAGCACTACTGAAGGGACCTTCGGCCCTGCCGGCTGCCCCGGCGCCAGGCGAGGGTGGGACCAGGCCGTACAGCCGCGCGCAGCAGCCGACGAGGAGTAACCCGTGGACAGGCCAGGCCGAGGACTCGCACCGGGACGGGCAGCCGCCCGGGACGGGCACGGACCGGGTACACCGGGGACGGCCGGCCGCAGCCGGGGCACCGACGCAGGTCCCGGGCCGGCTGACCGGCCCGCTGACCCGCTGGAGCCGATGGCCCAGCTGTTCCGGGACCTGCGGGCCGTGCCGGGCGGCCTGTCGGGCCGCGAGGCGGCGCGGCGGCTCGAGGTGTCCGGGCCGAACGAGCTGTCCCGGCGCGGTGGCCGCCGCTGGCCGGGTGAGCTTGCCGCGCAGTTCACCCAGCCGCTGGCGGTGCTGCTCGCGGTGGCGGGCGTGCTCGCCTGGGCCAGCGGGACACCGCGGCTGGCGATCGCGATCGCCGCGGTGATCCTGCTTAACGCGGGCTTCGCGTTCGCACAGGAGATGCAGGCCGAGAAGGCGGTTGAGGCCCTGGCGGCCTTCCTGCCCGAGCACGCGAGGGTGCTGCGCGACGGCGCCCGCCAGCAGATCCAGGCGCGGCTGCTGGTTCCCGGCGATGTCCTGCTGGTCGAGGAGGGCGAGAGCGTCTGCGCGGACGCCCGGCTGATGACCGGCACCCTCGAGGTGGACATGTCGACCCTGACCGGCGAGTCGGTGCCGGTGACCCGCTCGGCCGGCCCGGCCGACGCCGGCGTGCCCCGGCTGCAGTCAGCCGACGTGATCTTCAGTGGCACCGCCTGCACCGGCGGCGAGGCCGAGGCCCTGGTGACCGCGACCGGAATGCACACCGAGCTCGGCCGGATCGCCGCGCTCAGCCAGCGGGCCGGGCGCACTGACAGCCCGCTGGAGCACCAGGTCAAGCGGGCCACCCTGCTGATCGCGATCGTCGCCGTCGGTGCCGGGATCGCGTTCCTCCCGATCGGCCTGGCGGCCGGGCTGGGCGTGGCGGCCGCCGCCAGCTTCGCGATCGGGCTGCTGGTCGCCAATGTCCCGGAGGGGCTGCTGCCCACGATCACCCTCGCGCTGGCCGTCGGCGTACGCGAGATGGCCCGCCGCGGTGCCCTCGTCAAGCGGTTGTCGGCGGTGGAGACCCTCGGGTCCACCTCAGTCATCTGCACCGACAAGACCGGCACCCTGACCGAGAACCGGATGCGCGTTACCTCCGTATGGACTCCTGACGGCGACGCCAGCGGGCCCGGTACCGGGCCCGCGGGCCAGCCTGCCGGTGTCCCGGCGGGCGGCGCGGCCGACGGCGCGCGTTACCTGCTCGCCGCGGCGCTGGCCGCGTGCAACAACGCCGACCTGCACGGACCTGGCGGCAAGCTGACGGGCGACCCCACCGAGCTCGCGCTGCTCGACCTGGCGGCCGGCTACGGCGTGGACACCGTGCTTGACAGCCGGAAGGCGCGCCGCCGCCAGCTGTTCCGCTTCGACCCCCGGCTCAAGCTCATGACCACAGTCGATGACGAGGACGGGCGCCTGGTGGTGCACACCAAGGGCGCACCAGAAGCGGCCCTGGCCCGGGTCACCCGGATTCGCCGCGGCGACCGCGACGTGGCGATCACCGCGGCCGACCGCGAGGAGGCCACCCGGGTCATGACCGGCTACGCGCAACGCGGCCTGCGGGTGCTCGCCGTTGCCCGCCGGGTGCTGCCCGCCGGGTCCCCGGTCCCCGGCCAGCGCCAGGACGCCGAGCAAGACCTGTGCCTGACCGGGATGGCGGCCTTGCTCGACCCGCTGCGGCCGCAGGTTCCCGCGGCGATGGCCCGGCTGCACCGGGCCGGCATCCAGGTCCATGTGGTCACCGGCGACAATGGCGTGACCGCGGCCGCGATCGCCCGGAACGCCGGCATCGGCAGCGGGACTGGCGGCATGAGGGTGGTTACCGGCACCGAACTGGACACCATGACCGAGGCCAAGCTCGACGAGGTGCTCGCCTCCGGCGCGGAGGTGGTCTTCGCGCGCAGCTCTCCCGAGGCCAAGCTGCGCATTGCCGACGCGCTCCGCTCCGTCGGCCACGTCGTCGCCATGACCGGTGACGGAGTCAACGACGCGCCGGCGCTGCGCCGCGCCGACATCGGCGTCGCGATGGGGGCCTCCGGGACCGACGTCGCCCGTGAGGCCGCGACGATGATCCTCACCGATGACAACTTCGCCACCATCGCGGAAGCCGTCGAATCCGGCCGCCGGATCTACGACAACGTCCGTAAGTTCATCTGCTACATCTTCGCCCATGCCGTCCCCGAGGTGGCGCCGTTCCTGATCTTCGCCCTCGCCGGCGGGGCGATCCCGCTGCCGCTCACCGTCATGCAGATCCTCGCCATCGACCTGGGCACCGACACCCTCCCCGCGCTGGCGCTCAGCCGCGAGCCGGCCGAGCCGGGCCTGATGGACCGCCCGCCGCGGCCACGCACCCAGGGCGTTATCAGCCGCCGGATGCTCGCCCGGGCCTGGGGATTCCTCGGCCTGATCTCCGCCGTCCTCGTGATGAGCGGCTTCTACCTCACCCTCCGGCACGCCGGATGGCACCCCGGGGCCGCCACCGGGCCCGGCAGCCCGCTGAATCACGCCTACCGTCAGGCCACCACCGTTACCTGGCTCGGCATCGTCGCCTGCCAGGTGGGCTCTGCATTCGCGGTCCGTACCAGCCACGCCTCACTCCGCTCGGTCGGCCTGTTCTCCAACCGGTACCTGCTCGGCGCCATCGCCATCGCTCTCGCCTTCGCCTTCGCGCTGGTCTACACGCCCGCCCTGAACAGCTTCTTCGGCACCGCCCCGCTCACCGGCGGGCAGCTCGCCACCGTCGCCCCGTTCCCCTTCATCGTCTGGGGAGCGGACGAGATCCGCCGCTTGCTGCTGCGCAGGCACCGGGCCGCGCACAGCCAGGCCGAGCCCCGGCCCGGCACCACCACCTCGGCGCTGGCCGTCCCGCCCGCGCGCGGGCCGTCGCCCGCCTAGAAACCCGAGATAAGGAGCGGCGATGCCCGCACCAGCGAACTCCACCGGATCTCGCATCGTGGCGGGGGTCGATGGCTCGCCCTCGTCCCTGAGCGCCCTGCGCTGGGCCATCCGGCAGGCCGGGCTCACCGGCGCGACCGTGGACGCGATGATCAGTTGGCACTACCCAGCCTCGGAGGGCGGCTACGGATGGGCGCCAATAGGGGTGGGAACAGCCTTCGACTTCAAGGACAACGCGGGAAAGGTGCTGGCCGACGCGATCGCTGCGGCCTGCGACCCGGGCAGCGTCACCGTGCGCGCCCTCGTCGTTGAGGGCAACGCCGCGCAGGTACTGATCGACGCCTCGGACGGCGCCGACCTCCTGGTGGTGGGCAGCCGCGGGCACGGCGGGTTCACCGAGGCGCTACTCGGCTCGGTCAGCCAGCATTGCGTGCATCATGCCCACTGCCCGGTGGTCGTGATCCGCGACTAGGATGCGTTCGGCGCAGTCCGGACAGCCGTCAGCGGGGATATCGGTCGTGGAGCGCGGTGATGAGCGCCAGGCGTGCCTGTTCCACGACCGCCTTGGGGCTGCGGCGGGTGAGGGAGGCTTCGGCGGCGGCGAGGTCGGCGGCGAGCAGCCCGTCGTGGAAGACGTCGGCTACCCAGCGGGAAAAGTCGTGACCGGGGCAGTGGTGGCGCAGGACGCTCTCGTCGCAGCCGGCCAGCTCAGTTTCCAGCTGGCTGAGGTTGGCGGCGACGGCCCCGGACAGGGTGCCGGGCGCGGTGCGGAAGTGGAACCAGCGGGCGGCTTCGACGCCGGCCTGGTCGTACTTGTGCTCATGGCGCAGGTGCGGGGTCGCCCGGGTGCCGACGGTGAAGGCAACCAGCTGACGGGGGCGCTGTCGCCAGGCCAGCACGGCCCGCCCGGACGGGCCGTCAAGCGCCCGGGCGATGTCGGCCCGCGGCATCCCCGCGACCGCCGCCGTCAGGTCGACGAACGTGCTGTCGGGAGAGGGCGAGCCGAGCGCGAGCACGACGTCCAGGGAGGCGAGGGCATCCGCTGACAGTTCCTCCGGCTTCCAGGTGATGAGCAGGTAACCCTTGGCGGCTGAGTTGAACATGCTGTGCGCGGCGCCGGTCCGGCCGACAGGCCCGTGCGCTTCGTCCATGACCACCCACTGCGGCAGGCCGGTCGCGACGCGGTGCGCTTCGACCTCGCCCGCCAGGCCGGTCGCATAGCTGGCCTGGCCGGCGGCGTCGAGGTGGGACGCGTCGACGACCACGGAGGAGTAGCCGTTGCGGAGCAGGCGCACCACGTCGGCCGGGCCGGCCAGGCGGTCCTCCGCTTCCCCTCCGGTAACGAACACCCCGTGCAGTTTGCCCAGTCCCCGGTGGTCGCCCTCGGGGTCGAAGATGATCAGGGAGTAGCCGAGCTGCACCAGCTGCTCCAGGATCAGCCCGGCCAGGTACGACTTGCCGCCTCCGGTGCCGCCGAGGACGGCGACGTTGAGCTGTGAGGCGGGCAGGAGCGCGGGCTGGCCGAGGTCGTCGGTCCCCAGCCGTAGCTGCCAGCGGCGAGAGTGCACCCGGCCGCGGCCGGCCAGCAGCGGTCCCCGCAGCAGTTCGGCCACGCCTTGGCCGTCCGGCCGGGACAGCACCATGTCCGCGTGCGCGCGGATCGAGTCGACCGCGTTGGCGACGGCTACGCCGACCTCACAGGCATCGAGCAGGCTGTGGTCGTTCTCGGCGTCGCCCACGGCGGCCGCGTTGTGCCGGGACAAGCCCATGTCATCGAGTGCCTGGCGGAGGCCGCTGCCCTTGGTTACCCCGGCGGGCAGGATCATCAGCTCACCCCGGTTGCGCACCAGCCGGCAGTCCAGGCCAAGCTCACGGATCACTTCCGAGGCGGCCGGCTCGTCCGCGGCCGCGCAGGCGACGAGCACTTGCCCGGTGCGGTGCGCGACCCCGCGGGTATCCAGCCCGGCGCTCACGGCGCGGGCGACGGGGACGGCCAGCAGGCGGACACGAGCCCGGGTGGCGAGCACGGCGCCGTTCTCGCCGACGATCGCGTCGACATGATCCAGGGCGTCAGGGAAGACGGCCAGCAGTTCGCTCATGATCCGGCCGGTGACCAGGATGATCCGGATGAGCGCGGCCCGGGCCTCGGCCAGCGCGGCCAGCGCGTCCGGCTTGACCTGGCCGTCTGCCAAGGTCCCGTCGTAGTCGAGCGCCACCGCGCGGAAATACGCGGCCGCGGCCGCCGCCTCTTGCCGGGGTGCCATGCCTGCCTCACCTCGGGCGCCGTCCGGCTGACAGCCCCCAAGGACACCGTGCCGCATCGCTGCCGTCCCGTCCAGGGGCCGTTCGGCCCTGTTTTTACTGCCTGCCAGCGAGTTGGCTGGAAGATGGCGAACGAGGAGGAAACGTGACGACGCAGCACGCCGGCGAACACGGGCACCGGATCGTGGTGGGTGTGGACGGGTCGGATCAGTCGAAGGCCGCGTTGGCCTGGGCCGTCAGGGAGGCCGCGCTCACCGGGGCAACAGTGGATGCTGTCATTGCCTGGGAGTTCCCCGCCAACTACGGGTACCCGGTTCCGGCGCCGCCCGTGCTGGACTACCCAGGGCTCGCAACGAAGGTCGTTGCCCGTGCCGTCGCAGCCGTGCTCAGCACGGACGAGCGGGTGATTGTCAGTCCGCAGGTGGTAGAGGGCAATGCCGCCCAGGTCCTGTTGGACGCGGCCGCCGGGGCCGACCTGCTGGTTGTGGGCAGTCACGGTCACAGCGGGTTCGTCGGCGCCCTGCTCGGCTCGGTCAGCCAGCACTGCGTGCACCACGCGGCCTGCCCCGTCGCGGTAATCCGGGGTTAGCGCCTCAACGACTTCCCCGATCATCCGCTGCACACGCTGTTCGCCGATGGCGCCCGCATCGGTGACCTGGACGACCTCCCCGGCCGCTGGCACCTCGGCCGACCCGGTCGCCGCGCGGCGCTGACGCCTGCCGAGCGGCAGCAGGTGCTGACGCTCATGCGCGGCCTCGGCCCGTACGGATCGGAAACCGGCCAGCCCTGCGCCGGCGACTTCTGTACCTGCGACATCATGACCGACGACTGGGCTGCCCGGGAAACCGAATAGCCCGCATCGGGCGGCTCATCACCCGCGCAGGATGATTCGCCGGCTTGGCCGCAAGGGGTATCAGGTTAAGCGTGGATCCTCGTGACGGGCTGCGCTCGGCAGCCAAGCGGATGACCGACCCGGTGGAGTCGCTCGCCCAGCGGGTCGCGGAGCACGTGGTCGACCACCTGGCGCAGGCGCTCGACGTGAATGCCCTCGTGCAGCGGGTGGACCTGAATGCCCTCCTCGATCAGCCCCTCATCGACACCCTCCTGGCGAGGGTTGACGTGAACGCGCTGCTTGACCGCGTGGACGTGGCCGCGTTGCTTGACCGGGTCGACGTGGCCTCGTTGCTTGACCGCGTCGACGTGAACGCGTTGCTTGACCGCGTCGACGTGAACGCGCTGCTTGACCGGGCGGACGTCGGGGAGGTGATACGGCGGGTGGACGTGGGGGAGGTAGTCGACCGGGTCGATGTCAATCAGCTCCTGCAGCGAATCGACATGGACACGCTCGTCGGGCAGACCGACCTCGGCGCTATCATCGCCAGGTCGTCTGGCGGCGTGGCCAGCGAGGTGCTTGACACCGCCCGCAGCCAGGCTGTCGGGCTTGACCGGCTCATCGACCGCTGGGTAGGCCGCCTGATCCGGCGCAGGCGTCCCCCGCCGACGGCGCCCGCCGCCCTGCTGGCGGCCCAGGCGGAACCGTGAGCGCCGCTGGCCAGGCCACTGGATACGTGACTTTGCAGGGGTGTTACGCAGGTTCCGTATCGCGGTTTACCGCCTATGTGATCGACCTGGCGGTCAGCGCTGGCCTTTTCGCCCTTGGCCTGGCTGGTACCTCTCTGGTGGCGCAGGTCGTGACCGGCCATCAGGTCAACTGGAACCGGACGAACGTCATCGTCGCGGTGATATTCGCGCTATGGGAGTTCTACTATTTCGCGCACTCCTGGGCGGTCGGCGGCCGGACCTTCGGCATGGCCGTGCTCGGCCTGCAGGTCGTCCGCGCCGACGGGAAGGTCCTCGACCCGTGGCGCGGCGTCCTGCGGGCACTGGTGTTCCCGCTTAGCTTCCTGCTCCTGGGCGCGGGCTTCCTCGGCATCCTCGTGCAGCGTGAGCACCGGGCCCTGCACGACCTCATCGCTGGCACGGCGGTCATTTATGCCTGGGACGCGCGGGCGGCAAGGCTCCGGTTCCTCGCCCGGCAGGCCGACATCGGAGCGCCGGCCAGTCCGCGCCGGCGAAGGCATCGCCCGGACGCTACAGGACGTTGATCGCGCGGGCGATGACGAGCGCGGCCAAGGCGATCGAGCAGCTCGCCTCGAGCATCATGAGCAGCTTGGCCCAGGGCTTTATCGCTGAGATGTCGGTCGGGCTGATCGCGGTCGCGGTCCAGAAGGCCAGCGCGAGGTAGTCCACGAACCGGGGCACCCAGGTGTCGGGCACGTACTCCGGGTGCTGCATCTCCGGGAAGACGAAGGCCGGGTTCCGGTCCGGCTGGTGCGCCCGGGACGCGGCGCCGCCGCGATCGAGATCCCAGTACCAGAGGCTGAAGGCGATCACGTTCGTCGCCCAGACCATGCCGCCAGCGGCGAGCAGGCCGCCCGGCTGGGCGGCGAAGAGCTTGTTGTTGGTGAGGATCTCCACCACGAGCCGCCCGGCGGCGAACAGGTTGGCGAGGGTCAGCAGCGCGATGACGACGCCGGTGACGATCCGCAGCCAGGCTTTCTGCCGGTCGATGCGGCCCGGGTCCCCGGCGACCAGCACGGCCAGCAGCCCGAGCAGCACCGCCGGGGCTACCCAGGCCGGCTGGACCCGGTAGCGAGCAGGCAGCGCCACATGCAGGCCGGCCGCGACAATGATCGCCAGTGCCACCGGCCACCAGTGCTCGCCCCGCTCGGCCGGTCCGGCTGGCGGCAGCTGTGCCGCGGGCTCGCGGGCAGGCCCTTGCCCGGTGGTCATAGTCGAAGATCTAACGGCGGCGTCGCGGTGAACACACCCTCATGGGGTGATGTCTAGCCGGTTACCGGGGCGCATGATGGCCTCAACGGGACAGGGGCCAGGTGCTGGGGCGTAACGAGACCATGGAGGTGGGGACGGATGCCGGTGCGAGCGGTGCAAGAGATGCAAGAGATGGCACATCCGAGCGTTGCGGAGCGTACGGCCAGGGGCAGGGAGGCCGCCAGCCTGACGCCTCCGTCGGCCCACTCGGGCTGGAAGCCCGCGGGGGACCGGGCCGACCCGGTCGTCCTGCTCGAGGCGCAGAACCTGACCCGCGAGCCGGACCTTGTGCCGGTCCGGCACGGCCGGATGATGGTCTCGCCGTTCACCTTCTACCGGGGCGCGGCCAAGATCATGGCGGCCGACCTGGCCGACACGCCGGTGGCCGGCCTTGACGCCCAGTTGTGCGGCGACGCCCACCTGTCGAACTTCGGCCTGTTCGCGTCGCCCGAACGGACGCTCGTGTTCGACCTGAACGACTTCGACGAGACCCTGCCGGGGCCGTTCGAGTACGACGTGAAGCGCATGGCGGCGAGCTTCACCATCGCCGCCCGCAACAACGGGTTCTCCAGGGCGGACACCCTCGCGGCGACGCTCGCGTCGGTGACGGCGTACCGGGAGGCGATGGCTTCGTTCGCGCTGATGGGGACGATGGACATCTGGTACGCCCACATGGACGAGGACGAGCTCATGAAAGGGGTCCGGAGCGCGGTAGCCGGGTTCACCAAGGGCAAGAAAGGGAAGAAAGGGAAAGCGGACAAGAAGTTCGCGAAGCAGCGCGAGAAGATCGCGGAGAAGACCCGCGCGAAGGCCCATACCCGCGACAGCCTGCAGGCGCTGTCGAAGCTGGCCGAGATCGCCGACGGGGAATACCACATCGTCAGCCGGCCGCCGGTCGTCGTCCCGGGGCGCGACCTGCTCGCCACCTTCGGCCTGTCGCCCGACGAGGTGGGCCCCGTGATCCGCGAGCAGTTCGCTGCCTACCGGGCCACCCTGCAAGACGACCGGCGCCGCCTGCTCGAGCGCTTCGAGATCGTGGACGTGGCCCGCAAGGTCGTGGGCGTCGGCAGCGTCGGCACCCGCGCGTTCATCGTCCTGCTCCAGGGCCGCGACGCCCACGACCCCCTGTTCCTGCAGATCAAGGAGGCGACGGCCTCGGTGTTTGAAGAGCACCTGGGCAAGAGCAGGTACCGGCAGCACGGCGAGCGGGTGGTGCAGGGACAGCGGATGATGCAGGCCGCCAGCGACATCTACCTCGGCTGGACCAAGGGGGTGGACGTGCGCCGCCACTACTACTGGCGTCAGCTCCGCGACATGAAGGGCTCGATCGAGGTCGAGACGCTGCTGCCGCCAGGGCTCAGCTTCTACGCGCGCACCTGCGGGCAGACCCTGGCCCGCGCGCACGCCCGCTCCGGGGACCCGGTCGCCATCGCCGAGTACCTCGGCGAGACCGACGCGTTCGACCAGTCGATCACCGACTTCTCGCTCGCGTACGCGGACCAGAACGAGGAGGACTACCAGGAGTTCGTGAACGCCGTCAAATCCGGGCGACTGCAAGCAGTCGAGGGCGTCTAAGGCCGGCGGCGCGCCCCTGGCCGGGTCATGACGTTGACCACCCTGGCCGCGTCCGGAGCGGCGGACTCGTCCTTCGGCGCGGCCATGGACCACGTGGCCCAGGGATTCGAGGCGCTTGGCGCCCTCATCCTGGTCGTCGGCGTGCTGTGGTCGGTCGCGCTGGCGGCGCTGGCATTGCGCCGGCCGGGGCCGGCCAAGCAGGCCTACGCCGTGCTGCGCCAGGCATTCGGCGGCACTCTCCTGCTCGCCCTGGAGATCCTGGTCGCGGCCGACCTGATCAGGACCGTCGCTGTTTCCCCGACGCTGGACAACGTCCTCACCCTCGGCCTGATCGTGCTAATCAGGACATTCCTCAGCTTCTCGCTCGAGGTGGAAATCGAAGGCGTTCCGCCCTGGCGCCGGGCACTGGCCAGCGGGGCGGGAACCGTCAAGCAGGCCACCAGGACCGCGCTCGGACCCGGTCCGCCCTGACCGCCAGGGCCCGGCCGGGGACTCACTCCAGGCGGGTGATGCCAGGCGGAACCGATCTTTGCCAGCATGAGGCGTGTCCGTGCACGCGAACACCCGATGGTCTTCGGCGCGGGCGGACCGGCTGTTCGCGGGAGGGACGACAGGTGACCCAGGGAGATGCGGTTCAGGGTCCGCTGCAGGCCGGAAGCCCGCTGCGGACGCCGCGGGCGGCGGCCGTCGCCGGCATCGTCTTTTCCCTGCTCCTGGCTACGGTGTTCGTGATGCTCAGGCTGGCTGTCCCGGCCGATCCCCGGGTGGCGGGCTCGTGGCTGACCGATCCGAGTCGACGGACCGCGGTGACTATCGGGCTGAGCCTCGTCCCGTTCGCGGGCATCGCCTTCCTCTGGTTCATCGGGGTGATCCGGGACCGGGTCGGCCAGCGCGAGGACCGCTTCTTCGCGACCGTGTTCCTGGGCAGCGGGCTGTTGTTCGTGGCCATGCTCTTCGTGGCCGCGGCGGTCATCGGCGGGCTGTTCGCGGCGGCGTCGCGGTCGTCCGGCCTGCCGGGCGCGGACACGCTGACGCTGGGCCGCGACGTGACCGGGAGCCTGGTGAATATCTACTCGATGCGAATGGCAGCGGTATTCATGCTGACCACGGTGACCATCGCGCGGCGGACCGAGATCGTGTCCCGGTGGCTCACCGTAGCCGGGATCGCGGCGGCCCTGGTGCTGCTGGTCACTGTCGGCGTCTCACCCTGGGTCGAGCTGCTGTTCCCGGCGTGGGTGCTGGCCCTGAGCATCGACATCCTCGTCGCAGGCCCGAAGGTCCTCCAGGACAGCACGGAAACGGCTCACCGGGACTGACCGCCCGGCGCGCCAAGATGGGGCTGATGTGACTTCCAAGCTAGCGAACTGGCTGTCGAAGGTTTTCGAGGTCAACCGGGCCGGGCTCAACTGGCCGCGGGCAGTGATGTTCCTGGACGTTGCCCTGGTGCCGCTGGTCGTGTTCTGGGCGATCGGGCACGAGGAATACCTTCTCAGCGCGCTGTTCGGCCTGCTGTTCGCCGGGCTGGCCGATCCAGGAGGCGGCTACGGCCAGCGCGCGTCGCGCCTCGCCGTCTTCGCACTGATCGGCGCGGGGGTAACCGCACTCGGGTTTGGCATCGGCGCAGACGCCTGGGGCTGGCTGGTGATTGCGGCTTTCGCGGTCACGCTGGCGGCTGGCCTGGCGGCCGCCTTCGGGGTGCGCAGGTTCGTTACGGCCCTGCTTCTCAACGTGTGGTTCATCGTTGTCCTCGGGCTCGCGGTCGGCTTCCATCATGACGCCCGCATCACCAGCTATACCTGGGCCCAGGTGCTCGCCTGGGCCGGAGGGGCGGTGCTGTGGATCGCGGTGACATTCAGCGGGTGGCTGATCCACGGGCGCGAAGACCGGCCCCAGCCGGTCGCGGAGCTTCCCGGGAGCACCTCGCGGCAGAAGCTGACCCGGCCGCTGATCATGTTCGCGGTCATCCGCGCGCTCGCTATAGGGGGCACCGTCGCGCTTGCGTTCGGGCTGAAGCTGGCGCACGGTTACTGGCTGCCGATCGCGGCCATCGTCGCGATGAAGCCGAGCCTGGAGCAGTCCACCCTGGTAGCCGCCCAGCGGCTGGCCGGCGCGCTGATCGGCGCCGCCGCGGCCGCACTGCTGCTGCTGATACCCGCCAGCGAGCACGGCCTCAGGCTCTTCGCGGTGGATCGCGGCCTCGAAGTGGTCGCACTCGTCCTGTTGATGCACGGAGCGGCGATCCGCTTCTGGAACTACGCGCTCTACTGCGGGGCCATCGCCGCGGGAGTGCTGATCCTGGTCGACCTTCCGCAGCCCGCCAGCTACGGCGCCGAGGGTTACCGGCTGCTGTGGACGCTGTGCGGCGCGGGGATCGGCGTCCTGGTCATGCTCCTGGCGGGCCTGCTCGCCAAGGGCACCGCCGCAGCGCCGCCCCGGCCAGCACCCGCAGTTCGTCGGGTGTGACCCCGGCCGCATTGGCACGGCGCCCAGCCCGGCGCTACCTTCATGCACAGGCCGTGAACCTCACCCGGCACCGCAGCCGTCGGCCCCAGCTTCCAGGAGGCACCTGATGATCATCGTGGCCGGCTACTTCAGGGTAGCCCCCGCTGACCGAGCCGCGTTCCTCGAGAACCGCCGGGACTCGATGCTGCGGTCGCGCGGCGAGCAGGGCTGTCACGCCTACGCCATGAGCCCCGACCCGCTGGATCCCGGACTGGTGAACCTGTACGAGCGCTGGGAGACCCAGGAGGACCTCGCCGCGCACCTCGTCGCCAACCGGGCGAACCCGAACCCGCCGGATGGCTTCGAGATCGTGGAGTCGCAGGTGCTCAGGTACGAGATCGCGAAGGTCTCCCCGCTGGGCGGCTGAGCCAGGCAGACGATTTCCCGGTGATAGCGGAAGACGGCGGGTCATGGGCCTGATCGCGCCCCTTCGCGTCAGGACAGGTCCGCCAGCAGCGCATCCAGCGAAAGCTCCTCCTCAATGCGGACCCCCCGCCCGGCCATGGCGTCAGCCAGCCCCGGATCCCACGGCGTCGCGACCGGCTCGCCGCCCAGCCGCGGCAGCCGCCCGCCCACCGGCTCAGCCGACGCCGCCGCGGCCGCCGCCTCGTAAGCGTCCCGGTCATACCGCCACGGCTGCCAGCGCTGGACTCGCAGGCGAACCGCGCTGGCGATCCGGATGCCGCCCCAGTCGAAGTCGCCGTGGTACCGGAACTGCGCACCGCCCGCCGTCAGCAGCTCCAGCAGCCGCCACCCCGCCGCCGACGGCTGCCCGCCGACGCAGACCAGCGGCGGGCACCGGCGGCCGAGCTCGTCCGCCGCGGCCGCCACCACCACCGGGTTCTCGCACACCCGGACCACCCCGGCCGCCAGCGTCCCGTCGTGGCACCGCAGCTGCCGCAGCGTCAGCACCGAAGGCTGCCCCGCCTCCCGCTGCACCGCCAGCATCCGGCCAAGGGGGCTACCCGTGTCGCCGGGCAGCCCAAGGCAGAGCACCAGCGAGGAAAGGTCGTCAAGGTGAACCCCCACGCGGGCCCAGGCCGCCCGTCGGGAATCCGCGCTCACCTCGGCTGCGAACGGCAGGCCGGCCAGTGCCCGCACCGCGGACAGGGCAAGCGTGCCAACCGGGCGCCCGTCATCCAGGGCGTGCGCGTCGCCGCAGCATTCGGCCGCGAGCCGCCCGATCGGGGTCCCGCGCGACGGCAGCCGCCGCAGCACTGCCGCGACCTGGGAAAGCAGCACCAGCGCGGCGTCGGGGGCCGGGGCCAGGCGGCGCACGACGCCGGTCGCGTCGAGCCATCCGAGCCATCCGGCCAGTTCGGGGCGGTCCGCTGCCGCGTTGTCGAGCGGTGCGAACGCGGCCGCCCAGGCGGATGCCGCATCCAGCCGGTCGCGGTTGCGGTCCCGGAGTGGCCCGGTCAGCAGTTCCACCGCCTCGGCCAGGCCGCCCGGGGCGGTGCCGCTTTCGCGCAGCACCCGGTCCACCTCGGGTAGCGACACCGACAGCGACGTAGCGGAACGGGGCGGCCTGCCGGTCAGCCGTTCAACTGCCCGCCGCTGCTCGGCGGTCGCCCCGGTCAGGGTCACCGTCCCGGTCAGCGGGCGCCCCGCCTCCAGCCGGTCGCGCACCCGCTGGACCAGCCACCCGGTGGGCTCGCCGCCAAGGAGCCGGCGCAGCCTGCCTCCTTCATCGGCCGGGCCGGTCACACCGCCGCCTGCTGCGCCGGGCGGCGTTCCTTGCCGTCCCAGCGCCACGGCGTGACCAGGATCGCGTCGATGCCTTCCTGGCGGGACAGCTGGCAGATGCTGAGCCCGGGCACCTGCGGGTAGCAGCCCCACTCTCGCTCGCTGGTCATGACCACGTCCATGTCGAAGGTGGCGAGCAGGCCGAGGCACTTGGCGCGCGAGTCGTCATCGACCCCGGCGAATGCCTCGTCGAGCGCGATCAGCCGCGGGGCATGCGGGTTGCCGGCTGACTTGTAGTGCGATGAGGCCGCGGCGAACAGCGGGACCGACACCACCAGCGCGCGCTCGCCGCCCGAGGCCGGGCCGGTCGCGGGCCGCCACTGCCCGTCCTGATAGCGCTGGATCACGAACTCGTGCCAGCCTCGGTAGTCAAGGGCCGAGGTCAGTGCCTCGGCCCAGCCGGCCGCCGGATTATCCGAATGCTCCGCGGCGATCCGCTGCTGGAGGAAGGTGCCCACCAGGGCCCGGTCAGCGGCCGACCATGCGTCGACCGTCTGCCGGAGCTTAGCCCGGACCCGGTCGAGCCCTTCCGGCGCGCTCCGGGCCTGCTGCCAGATCAGCCGCAGCTTCATGCCGGTCGACGTCGGACGCGATTGCAGCTCGTCGTTCATCTGGGTGACCTCGGCCTCGGCCGCCGAGATTAGTTCGTGCAGCGTTCCTGCGACCTCGTTGAGCAGGTGATTCTCCAGGATTTCGCGCTCCCGCGCCGACAGCAGCGCGTTCCGCTGCTCCACCTCCGCCGTCAGCGCCGCGGCCAGCCCGGGCAGGTCGTGGCGGTGACCCTGGAAGATCACGTCGATCACGATGACGCCCTCGCTCAGCGTCATCCCGGCCGAGTGCCCGTGGGCGGCCATCGCGTCCGCCAGCAGCTTGTGCTCCTCGGTCACCCGCTTCTGGATCCGGTCCCAGGCGGTGTCGCCGTCATCGACGGATTCAAGCTCGGCGTTGACGGCACGGGCGAGGACCACCGTGGGCGTGGGCGACCACTGCTGCCCCGCGTCAGGGATTTCCAGCGACGGTACCGCGACCCGCAGCAGCCCGGTGGCGGCGAACGCCTGGAACTCGCGCACCGCCTCGTCCCGCTGCGTGGCGGCCTCCGCCACGTCGGTCCGCAGCCGTCCGCGCTCGCCTTCAGCCTTACCTCTCGCTCCCAGTGCGTCCCGTTCCCGGCCGCGGGCCGCCTCCTGATCCGTCTTGTTCCGCTCAACGGCGCCGAGCACCCCGGCCAGCCGCCGCTGCAGCTCCTCGACCGCCGTGCCGACGGTGGCCAGCAGCTCCTGGTAGGTGGTCATCGCGGTGCCGGCCGCGCCCCGTGCCCCGGCGGCCCGTTCGCTCGCGTCGCTGAGCTGCTGACGGCGGTCGACGAGCTCCGCTTCCGCGTCGGCCGCGGCGCGGATCGCGCTGTGCGCGGCCTCGGCGGCCGGCCAGAGCGCGGCCAGCGCCACCCGGTAGGCACCCAGCCCGTCCCGGACGGCGGCAAGCTCTTGCTTGTCAGCGGGCAGGCGGACATCCGCCGCGAAGTCTGCCGCCAGCGCCTGGGCGGAGGCCAGCTCTCCCTGCCGCTGCGCACTGAGGGCGGCCGCCGCCGCGTAGTCCGCTCGAGCCCGGTTGAGCCCTCTGCGCTCGACCGCCGCCGCCGTGCGGGCGTCGCGGACCCCGGCGTCCGGCGGCAGTGCCCGGTGCTCCCCGGCGAGCAGTTCCTGCCGCGCCTCGATCGCCGCCAGCTTCGCGTCAATCGTCTCGATCGCGGTGTTCTCCGCGTGCAGCTCCTGCTCGAGCGACAAGATCCGCGCCCGCCGCGCGGTCTCGCGTGCTCCCTCGCCGATGTAGCCGGCCTGCTCCTTGCGCCAGGCGCCACTCAGCACCCCGTTGTGCCACCGCCCGTCCGTGGTTACCCAGGCCCCGCCGCTGCCCGCAGTCCCGGGGCCGTGTCCGATCGCCTGCAGAACGGTCGCCACTGACTCTTCCGGCAGCACTCCCGCCTGAGGGTCGCCGGGATCGATCGCGGGCACCAGCAGGCTGGCGCACGATGCTCCGGGTACCGGGGCAAGCCCGTCGACGAGGACAGCGTCCCCGTCGACGAGGGTCGCGTCGGGGGTTACCCACGCGTCGAGCATTCCGGCCGCCTCAAGCGCGGCCTCCAGCCCGGCTCGTTCGTCATCGGACAGGCCCGGCGCGAAGTCGGCCACCTTCCACAGCGGCGCTCCGGGGCGGCCGTCACGGATGCCGACCGCCCGCGTGTGCGGGACCGGCGGGGCCTCGTGGCCGCCCGCGCGCAGCAGGCCAGCCTGCTCGGTCAGCTCCCCGGCCCGCGTCACGTGCCGGGCCCGCTGGGCGCCGAGCTCCCCGGCCGCCTGGCCGAGCTCCCGGCCGGCGGCGCGGGCAGCGGCGTCGATGACCGCGACCGCGGTGTTCGCGCCGTCCCCGGTCGCCCCCCAGCCTTCCAGGGCGGCGATCACCTCGTCAGGCTCCGCCACCGGTAGCTCTGCCAGGCCGTTCAGGTAGGCACGGTAGGCATCAAGGAGCAGCCCCAACCGTTCCTCCCCGGCCTGGTCCGCGGCCGCGACACGGTCGGCGGCGGCCTGGACCTCAGCCGACGCCGTGCCTTCGGCGGCCAGCGCGGCCTGGAGGTCCCGCTCGCATTCGGCGGAGTCTTCCAGCAGCTTGCCCAGCCGTGCGGCCGCTCGCTCCTGCCGTTCGGCGATCGCCTGGGCATCGCGCCTGGCCCGGGCGAGCATTCCGGCCGCAACGGCCTCGGCGGCATCGAGGTAGGCCGCTTCGTCATCGCGCACGCTGTCGGCCGGAGCGGTACTCCCGTCGGCGTCGAGCGGCGCGACGACCGTCCGGTGCTGCTGGGCGCAGCGTGCCTCGGCTGAGGCGGCCGCGGCATCACCCAGCGCCTGGGCGAGCTTGGCGCGCCCGGTGCCGGCCTGATGCGCCGTCTGGGCCGCCCGGCCGACGTACTTCTGCACCTGGCCGGACTGCCGGTCACGGTCGGACTCCCAGTGCAGGGCTGCCTGCTCCTTGCGGCCGGCGTCCAGCCGGAGCTGCTCAAGCCGCTCGGCGTCGCGCATCGCGGGATCGGCTTGCAGTGCGTCGCGGCGAGCCGTCAGCTCGGCCTGCTGCTTCTCCAGTGCGGCCAGGTCGGACTGCGCCAGCTCCAGCTGCTGCTGGGCGGCGGTGAAGGCGTCCTCCGCGGTGGCGAGGTCCTTGCCCAGGTTCTCGTACCGGGCCGTGGTCTGCCTTGGCCCGGCGGCCCTGCGCTTGGCCGCCGCCTTCGCGTACCGGCGGTAGTGGCCAAGGAAGGCGCTCGCCGCCTCGCGGGCCTCGTCCAGGGAGCGCAGCGCCTCGCGTTCTTCGTCGAGACCGCGGAACGCCTCGGCGACGGTCGTGACGAGGCTGGGACTGAGCGGGGGCAGCGCCTCGGTGAGCGCCCTGGACAGCAGCTTCTCGTCCGGCTTCTTCGACAGCTGCGGCTGGCGGAGCTGGATGAGCAGGTTGACCAGGGCCTCGTAGCGGTGCGCCCCGAGCCCGAACAGGTGCTCGTCTACCGCCCGGCGGTAGTCCGCCGCCCGGTCGTAGACAAACCCGCGTGAGCCGATCTCCTCGCGCAGCTTCTCCCTGGTCAGCGGCACCCGGCTGTCCGGGAGCAGGTGCAGGCCGGCTCCGGGCCGCTGGCTGGTGACGAAGAACCAGTGCCGTGCGATACCGCGGCCCGTGACGGCCTTCAGCCCGCAGCCGATCGTCCAGAACTCCTCGGTGCCGTCGGCGTCGCGGCGGCCGAACTCAAGCCACGTGTAGCCGAGCCGCTCGGCGCCGGGGTGCTTGCCGCCGAGCAGCAGGTTCCACTCCATCCGCTTCTGCCGGTCGCCGTCGGGCTCCACCCGGTGCGGTGCGAGGTCCCCGTCGAGCAGGAACGGCAGCGTGAGGGCGAGCACCTTGGACTTGCCGGTGCCGTTGTTGCCGCGCAGCAGCAGGCGGCCGTCGTGAAACCAGAACTCCTCCTGGTCGTAGTAGAACAGGTCGACCAGGCCCGCCCGCAGGGGCTTCCACCGCTCAGAACAGGGTGCTGGCAGCATCAGGTCTCGCCTTTCTGGTCTGGCTCCGGGAGGAGGAGCCCGGCTCCCGGATGACCGGCGCGGCGATCGCGAAGCGGGCGATGGCCGGGCGGCTGCGGATCACCGCGGCGGCGCCGTCGCGCGTGACCTCGGTATCCACCTCGACCAGCCGCAGGGCGGTGAGCTTCTCCAGCGCGCTGTCGAGCAGTCCGGTCTCCGCGCCGGGATCGGTGACGCCCTTGCGCCAGTAGGTCGCGTGCTCGGTCGCCGCCTGCCGGACGAACGCGAGCAGTTCTGCCCGCGGCGCGCGTTCCCTGCCCGCCAGGTACTCGGCGACTAGCAGCGTGACATGCCCGTCGGTGCGCTGCTCGGGCATTCGCACGTCGGTCAGCTCGTCGTCCGGGTCCACCATGGCGATGCCCTCGGCGCGCAGCTCTGGTATCAGCCCGGTCGCCTCAGCGACCCGCCCGGTGATGTTATGCCGCTGGGAAATCAGGTAGGCGCGCTCGTCTTCGGTCAGCTCGTCGTAGTAAACGACCGGGTCGTCGAGCAGCCGGCGGGTGAGCATTCTGCGCAGTGCCTGGTTGCGCAGTTCGTCGGTGTCGGCGACTGGCTCGGCGGTTAGCTCCGCGAGCCTGGCCTCGAAGCCGCCGGCGGTGATGGTGGACGGGCCCCGGCTGCCGGTCAGCAGGACGCCGAGCACCGGCCGGCGCACGTCGTACAGCACGTCGGCGCCGGCCGACAGGTACTCGTTCTCGTCTCCGGCGACCCGGGCGAGCAGGCCCCAGGCGAGCAGCAGCCGGACCACGGCCACCAGGTCGGCCCGGTCACCCCGGCTGTCCAGGGTCAGCGTGAACCCGGTGGCGGCCAGGCCTGGCTCGGCCGCGGCCGTGAGCATGTCGTCGGCCAGGCTGCCGAGCGTCGTCTGCGCGTCGGCGCGCGCCAGCGCGGACAAGGCCAGGCAGAGGGTGACGTAGCGGCGGCGGCTAAACGGCTCCCGGTTGTACCCGCGGGCGGGGTAGGTGGCATCGGCGGTCAGCGAGGTGGTCTTGAACAGCCGGGCTGTCTCGGTGTCCGCGACCAGTCGCCAGCCGGTCTCCCGGCGCAGCCAGCTGCTGAGCGCGGGCAGGTGCCGCCGGACGAGCAGCAGCGGTTCGGCGTCGTCGGCCGAGACCAGCAGCGGCTTGGCGAGCAGGGCCCTGAGCGCGGCCTGGCGCTGGGCCTGCTCCTCGGCCGGGATCACGGCGCCAGGTCCGTGATCTCGATGACGTGCTGAGGGCCGGTCAGCACCCCGTCCTCCGTCTTGATGACGGCGGTGCCGCCATCGGCGACCAGCCGCAGCCGGACTTCCAGGCTGCCGTCGCTGGTGACGGTTGTCACCTCGGTAGCTCCGGGCACGCGCGCCGCGAGCGCGTCGCCGAGCAGGCTGAGGAAGAGGCGGAATGCCCTCGGGTCAAGCACGTCCAGGTCGGATAGCAGCGTCGGCTCGCTGGTGCGCAGCCGCCGCCGTGCCTCAGCCGTCTGCGCGGTCTCCTGCTCCGCCTGACAGCGCAGCAGTTCCCGGCCCGCCGAGCGGTCTTTCACCTGGCTGGGTTTTCCGCGGCGCTCGTAGCTTCCGGTCTTGCGCAGCTGCGGCGAAATCCGGATCGGCGGCGCCTCGCTCCATGGCGTCCCGGCCGGCACCGCTTCCCACTCATCGGCGGTGTCGCCGGTAACGGACAGGTGCCGAGCGGGAGACAGCCCGAACGCCGCCCGCCACAGCCGGTGGGCCGCCGCGTCGCCGGGTGCCTCGGCGAACCACCGCGCGAGCGCGGCGAAGTCAGCCGAGCGGTCAGACCGGCCGGAGCGCCGCTCGTTAAGCAGTCCGACCGCGTCGACCAGCTGCTTGATCGCGGTCACGGCGGCCTGCCGCAGCAGTCTGGCCTGCGACGGGTGACCCGCGTCGCGTGACGTGAACCAGTCATCCAGGCCGCGCCACCGGTTGCGCCACGCGTCGAGCGCGCGCCCTTCCGCTTGAGCCAGTGACTCGGCCGCGTCTGCCCCCTCGGGAACCGCGTCCGCGGCCTCGCGCCTGGCCGCGACCGCCAGCAGCCGCTCGTGGCCGGCCGCTTCCAGGTTCATGAGCAGGACCGCGATCTGGGCACCCGAGTTGGCGAGGTCGGCGATGAACCGGTTGATGTAGTCGATCAGCCGTTCCTTGTACGCGATGAAGCCGTCGACGTCTCCGTCCGAGAAGTCGATCGCGCGCCGCAGCGCGGACATGAATGCCTGCGCGTTGTCGGCCAGGGACGAGAACCGTTCCGCCACCGACAGCAGCAGCAAGTGAACCTTGGCCGGGTCGGGATCGTCCTGGCTGGCCAGCGTGAGCAGCGCCCGGAGCTGGTCGGCGATGTCGGCCAGGGCGACCGACTGAAGCTGGCCGCGCCGGCCGATCGCCTCCTCGTAGAACGCGATCGCGCGCTCGGCCGCCTGTCCCTCGGTCGTGAGCTGGTACAGCGACCGCTTGCGGTGGAAGTCCTCCACCGTGGTGACACGGCTGGTGTCGATGTCGGCCCGCAGGTTGCCCCACGTCACCAGGGCCTCAAGCGCGGCGGTCAGCTGGTCGTCGGCATCGACTCGCAGCTCCGCTGCGATGTCCTCCGGGCGCAGGTGCACGATGAAGCGCTCCTTGGCCCGCGCGAAGACCCGGAGCAGGCGCCGGTACTGCGCGGCGTTCGGCACGCCGAGATGGGTGAAAGGCTGCGCCGCAACAGGGGAGTCGCCTTGCGGCTTCCCCCGGCCGCGCGCCGACGAGAACACTTCGTCAGCCACGGATACATAGTGCCGCATGTGCCTGACAATCCGCGTTTGTTCGCAACGGCTGGGACGGCGACCTCTTGCTAGAGCCCGGATCGTGCGGTACGTTCCGCGGCAGCTGCACAGCTGCGCGGAGCGGAGTAGAGGCATGCGTGACGTGCTCGACCCGTGGGCGAACCCGGTGACTTACGGCGTGCCGTTCTTCCTCCTGGCCATCGCCCTGGAGCTGCTCGCGCTGAAGCGGCCCGGCCGCGGCGGTGACGTCACCGGGTACCAGCGCAAGGACGCGGCGACGTCCCTGCTGATGGGCGCCGGCTCGCTCGTCACGATCTCCGCGGTGAAGGTGGCCGGCTTCGCCGCCTACACCGTCGTCTACGCGCACGTCGCGCTGTGGCACCTGCCGATGCGCACCTGGTGGTCGTGGGCCGTGGCCATCGTCGGCGTCGACCTGGCGTACTACTGGTACCACCGCTTCACCCACCGCGTCCGGGTGGGCTGGGCCGCCCACCAGGCGCACCATTCCTCGCAGTACATGAACTTCGGCACCGCGCTGCGGCAGAAGTGGAATCCCTGGTTCGACTTCTTCTTCTGGCTGCCGCTGCCACTGCTCGGCGTGCCGCCGTGGGCCCTGTACGTCGCCTACGGGTTCAACCTCGTGTACCAGTTCTTCATCCACACCGAGCTGGTGGGGAAGCTGCCCCGGCCGGTGGAGTTCATCTTCAACACGCCGTCCCACCACCGGGTGCACCACGGCCGTGACCCGCTCTACCTAGACCGTAACTTCGGCGGCATCCTGATCGTGTGGGACCGGCTGTTCCGCACGTTCCAGCCCGAACTGCACCGCCCGGCCTACGGGCTGACCCAGCCCGTAGGCACCTACAACCTGGTCACCCTGCAGTACGGCGAGTACGCCGCGCTGCTGCGTGACATCCGCCTCGCCCGCTCGTGGCAGGACCGGCTCGGCTACGCCTTCATGCCCCCGCAGTGGCAGCCCGCAGCACGTCACTCTCAACCAGGATCACGCGTCGCCTAGCCGGTCCTCCGTTCGCAGATCGGAGTCTGGGGGACGGGGCAAGGTCACGGCCGCTAGCGACGGGCCGGCCCGCCGCGCAGGTCGTGGCCGGTGAACTCGAACATGCTGGCGCCTTCTTCGAGAGGAGCAGGAACGCCGGTGAAGCGGTGCGCGCCGCAGCACTGGCCGTACGCGGTCACGTCACCGCGGCGCGGATGACCGGAAAGGACGCCGATGAGGTCGCGGCCCTGGCCGGCGCACAGGCTTATCGCGCGGAACGGGCCAGGTGGCGCCTCGTCCAGGGCGACGCGAATCCGGTCCTGCACCCAGCTGAGCCGCCGGGAAAGGCCGCTTTCCGGGTCGTCGTAGGGAGCATGCCAGTCATACCAGTCCCGTTCGGCCACGCATGACATGGTAAATCCGGACACTAGCCGAGCGCATTGCCGGCCAGTTCGTCACGCTCTCCTGGTAATCGAGCCAGGGGTGAGCAGAACGAGTACTCCATCTGGGTCGCGAACGGTCGCGATGGTTACCTGCCCGTTCGGTGTCGGCTGGGTGACGCGCCGGGGGGAGCCGCCGAGGCCGAGGCCGGCCAGCCGGCCGAGTGTCGCCTCGACGTCAACGAAGAACGACAGCAGCAAGAATCCGCTCCTTCGCGGCGAGGCAGGAGGCCCTTCCGCGACGTCGCCGTCGAACAGGTTGAGCTCCAGGACGCCGGCGTGGTCGTCGGGAACTCGCGGGTCACCGAGGAAGACGGCCCGCAGGCTACGGCCGGGGGCGTCGAGGAGACCTGGCCAGTCACCCTCGACCTGCCGGTCCTGCAGCACCTCGAGGCCGAGGCCGTCCCGGTAGAAGCGCAGGCTAGCCTCAAGGTCGCGCACCACCACGACGGAATGATGAATGGCGCCAGGCACAGTCAAGGAGGGTAGCAGGACGGCCGTCAGCCAGTTACCCGCACCGCGCGGGAACCAAGAAGATCAGTCCGAACGAGTGTGTCGTTGCTCTCCGGCCTCAGGCGGTGATGCGCAGTGTCGCGGCCAGGTTGCCGGCGATTTCGGTGAGCCCGGGGTCGTCGTCGGGAAGGGACCAGGTCATCGTGTGCCTGACGGCGCCGCTGATCTCGGGTGGCAGGCAGGCGTGTCCACCCCAACCGGGTGATGACAGCTCACCGGCCCGAGGGCTTACCTGGGAGTAAGCAGGCGCCAGGCGAAACTCCTGTGGCGCTCCGTGATCACCGGTCGCGCGCAGCCGGACCGGCCGAACTCGTGAGACGAATGGAGCATCTTTCGTGAGCACTTTCCCGCCGATCGCGGACTACGCATTCCTGTCCGATTGCGAGAACAACTGCCTGGTGGCGCCGGACGGCTCGATCGAGTGGCTCAGCCTGCCACGGCCGGACTCGCCGAGCGTCTTCGGCGCGCTCTTGGACCGGAGCGCAGGCAGCTTCCGGCTCGGCCCGTTCAATACCCTCGTGCCCGACCACCGCCGGTACGTACCGGGGACGATGGTGCTGGAGACGACTTGGCATACCCCGACGGGGTGGCTGGTCGTCAATGACCTATTCGTGGTCCGGCCGGTAAGCGACGAGGGACGGCGGGCCGGCTACGACCGAGTTCCCAGAGTCGGTGCCGGGGTGGGCACGATCCTGCGCACTGCCACGTGCATCTCGGGGAAGGTCGACGTGGTGGCGGTCTGCCTTCCGATGTTCGACTACGGGTCAACGCCCAGCACCTGGCGCTACGACGGTGACAGCTACCACTCGCTGGCGGTGCGCCAGCCCGATGGGGAGGTAGCTCTCAGCCTGCACTCCAGCTTCCAGGTCGGCGAAGTCGGCGCCCGGGCCTACGTCCGGTCTACCCTCAATGAGGGCGAGTCGGGCTTCATCGCCCTCACCTGGTCAGGGCCGCCGCCTACGACCATGCAGGAGGCGGACGCTGACCTGGAGTCGACCGTCAGCTTCTGGCGGGAGTGGCTCAGCACAGGGAGATTCCCTGACCATCCGTGGCGCCCCTACCTTGAGCGAAGCGCGCTAACGCTCAAGGGACTGAGTTACGCGCCGTCCGGGGCGATCATGGCGGCTTCGACGACCGGACTGCCGGAAACCCCGGGCGGAGCACGCAACTGGGACTACCGCTACACCTGGATCAGGGACACCGGGTTCACCCTGCGCGCCCTCTACCGGCTCGGCTACGACTGGGAGGCGCTCGAGTACTTCGCCTTCATACTGGGGGCTCTGCAGGGGAAGGACGCCGAGAAGCCCTTCACCGAGCTCCAGATCATGTACGGGATCGGCGGTGAGCGGGACCTCACCGAGAAGACGCTCGACCACCTCTCGGGCTGGCGCGATTCCAAGCCGGTACGCGTCGGCAACGGCGCCTGGAACCAGCACCAGAACGACGTGTGGGGCATGCTGATGGACGCCGTGGACTCCCACCTTCACCGGGGCGCCGAGCAGATCATCGAGCCGGTCTGGGAAGGTCTCGCCGGTTTCGTCGAAGACGCTATCCATCACGCGGGTGACGCCGACCAGGGAATCTGGGAAATAAGGGGCGAGCCCCAGCATTTCACGCAGTCAGCGGTAATGTGCTGGCTCGCCGCCGACCGAGGCGCCGACCTCGCCCGGGAACGCGGAGACTCCGAGCGTGCCACCCGATGGCAGCAATCGGCCGACGCGATCAAGGCCGAGATCCTCGACAAGGGCGTCGACGAGCGCGGGCGGTTCCGTCAGGCGTACGAAAACGACGAGCTCGACGCCTCGCTGCTGCTGCTCCCCATCATGGGGTTCCTGCCGCCCGACGACGGGCGCATCAGGGCCACCGTGCTGGCCATAGCCGACGAGCTGACCGAGGACGACCTCGTGCTGCGCTACAAGGTCGACAGCACCGATACCGGATTCGCGGGCAAGGAGGGGACATTCACGATCTGCTCGTGGTGGCTGGTAAGCGCCCTGGCCATGATCGGCGAGACCAGCCGTGCCCGTGCCCTGTGCAAGAAACTCCTGTCCTACGCGGGCCCGCTGAAGCTGTACGCCGAGGAAATCGACACGTCGACCGGCGAGCATCTCGGGAACTTCCCCCAGGCGTTCACCCATCTCGCCCTGATCGAGGCGGTGTCCCAGCTCATCGAAGACGAGCAGCGACAACAGGCATCGTCATCCTGACGATGCCTGCCGAACCCGAACGGTGACATCGACGCGGCGGCGCCGTTGGCTCCCAGCGCGAGCCGTTCGAAGCGGAGCACGGCCCTTGACCAGGTGCGCCAGGCAGGACTCGAACCCGCGACCCGCTGCTTAGAAGGCACCACAGGGCCGGGGTCTGGTATTGCTCGGTATGGCCTGAAAGGCTACTGAGCTGCATATTTCTGGCCCACTATGGTCTGGCGAGTCCTAGAAACGGCGGCTGTTGGCTCCCAGTTTGGCTCCCAGATCTGATCGGCTCTTCGCGTGTTCGAGTAGCGAAATATTCTCGCTTGCGAGAGTGGTCCTACCAGGCATCCGGCATCTCAGGCAGTTCGCAAACCGCTCTTCGAGACGGTATTCGCTGACAGTCGGACCGCGTCGGGCCGTAGGTCGATGCTTGCGGAACCCGCACTGTCGACCCCTCTGCGTTTCAGGAAGTCCAGGAGGTCCTCCTGGCGTGGCTGCCCGAAGGCGAGCCGGTATAGGGCGAGGTCATCCTTGAGGGCCACGACTTTGGCGGTATCTCGGCTGAGCGGATAGTTAATGAGCTGACGCTCGATCCTGAACGCGCCAAGGTAGATCCAGTAGGGCGCGAACTCGCCGAGATGAGCGGATTGGTCGCGGGCGGCGTCGTAGGCGGCTTTCCACGGGTCCGCTTCCCGCGAGGTCATCACGTTGACCCGGTGGCCGGCCGCGATGTTGCGGCGCACGGCATGGCCGCCGAACCTATTGACGCGGCCTTCGCGCTGCTCGAAGTCGACCGGGTTAGCTGGCAGGTTCCAGTGCACTACTGCGTGGCACCACCAGTGGAAATCGATGCCCTCCTGGCCGACACTCGTCGTGGTGAGCACAAACGGCCAGAACGGACTGTTGAAGGCGTTGCGAACCTGCGGTTGCCGGGCGCTTTCCACGTCATGGCGCTTGCTGCCGTAGCGCAGGGCAAAGCGGCTGCGGAATGAAATGGACTGGCTGGGCTCGTCGGGATCGAAGCACTCATAGCGGGACGGCCGCATGGATACCGCGTCACGCGCCCGCCTGGCGAGGGCCATGAGGTGGTCGTCATCCATGGCCACGGTAGGTTCTTCGCTCTGCAGGTGATGCAGGTACTCATCCAGCACGGCCTGCAGGTTTCCGTCAGCGCAGTAGCGAAGCACAGTGCGCCAGTAAGGCTCGGCCGTGTCGTAGAGCTTGTCCAGGAGCAAGGTGCTGTCGAGCCGGTTGAACAGGCTTCTCAGCCCGGCAGCGAGCGTGGCGGCCGCCTTCCAGAGGCTAGCGTCGCTGACCTTGTGGCCTGGACTGAGCACGCGAGTCAGGGAGCGGTAGGCGATGTTCGCAGGCGAGTGTGTGGCGATCGCTGCAAGTGTGCTGAGAAGCTCGTTCCCGTCGTCGGCAGTTGGCCGGAGCAGGCCGTTGATCGTGTCGAGTGCGAGGCGGACGTGTGCATGCAGTCCCCTGGAATGCGTGGCGTACTGATCGATGTCGGTGGCATCGTCACTGGCCATTGCTTCGGCGATCTGAGCTGGCTTTACGGCCGGGTCCGGGAGCGCTCCGGGCCATTCGAGCATCGCGCGCCAGTGCGCGCCATCACCGGCCGGTGTTGCTCCCTGCCGCTGCATCACGGGCGAAAGACGGCGTGCGACCGCTTGCTCGGCGGCTGCCACGGGGACTGTCTCGTTGGGCTGCGCCCGCGCGAGCTCGATCGGGTCGGCCAGCGCGGCTAGTGCGGGGTGCGGCCAGAACAGCGCGAGCGCTGACATCGCGGCCGGCTGCCCACCGCGCAGGTCGTAGTCCAGGCGAGTCGCGATTGCCGCTCGCGCGGACGCAGTGTTACTGATCAGTCGGGTGTCCTCGACAAGCCGACGTTCGGCCTCGTAGCTGAGGAGCGCCGCGATCGCCGTCGGTGCGGCTGACCAGGAGGAGAAGATCAGCCGCTTAGTCATGCTTTGCGCGGACGCATCGGCATAGGGGCCGCCAGGCGTGAAGTACGGCATGGACGGAGGCACCCAGAGTAGCTGCCACCACCCCTTGCCGACCGTGTCGGCGGCGAGTGCCCGCAGCCGTCCGTTGCCGAGGTCGTGAGGGCGGAACCGTTCCAGCTCAGCACGGTCGAGCCGTTGCGTGGAACGGAGAAGGGGGTCAAGCAGTGCCCTCCCGGCGGCGGTCTTGAGGCTGTCCCTTACGCGGTCTGCGAGCTGGTAACCATCCATGAAGTTGATGAAATAGGGGACGGATTTCCAGTACTCCACGGTGGCGCTGCTGTTGACGGATTCCGCGACGCGGCGGAGCGCGGCGAAGCCGGTCAGGTCGGCCACCTGGATGGGGGCGGCATCGAGCGACCGCTCGTGGAGCATGCTGTCGTTGCCGAGCTGAGGCCGCTCGGTCCGGGTCATCACTAGCAGCAGCTGATCCCGCAGCCGCTTGGCTGGCTCGCTCGCGTTAGCGCCGGCGATAAGCGCTGAGCGATACTCCGCAAGGTCGGATTTGACCTGCTCAGGCTGGAGGGGTGAGCCGTGGGCGAGGAAGCCGATTGTCCGCATGAAGTCGGAGAAGTGATCTTCACCTCCTCGTTCCTCCTCGGCCAGGGTGAACGCCTTATACGGCGTGGCCGACAGCAGGAGCACCCGGGCGGCCTGGTAGTCAAAGAGGTGATGAGCTAGTTCCGCCGCCGGGCCGCCGTATTCCAGGTCGAGGAGGTATCTGAAGCGCTGGAACTCGTCCAGGATCACCAGATCCGGCTGCAGTGTCTCAACGCTCACCTGGGCGAGCTGGACGCGCAAATCGGCGATGAGCTCGCGTGCTCTGTCCTTGAGCGGCACGGCCACGCTCTGCTTACGCCCCAGTTCATCGATAAGACCCTCGAATCTTGCCAAGTATTTCTTGCGGCGGCACTCCGTTGCGAACCTATGGGCAATAACAGGGTCGAGATCCGGCATCTCAGCTCTGAGCCGCTGTACCGAACCGGTGAAACTGCTCAACTCTCGTACGTTGCCCTGCAGCAGCATGCGGCTGGACTTTTCCGCCCGCCCGCGCAGGCCGAGTTCGGATACGAGGAAGAGGTGCAGCATCGCCCGTTCCTCCGCCTTGCCCGTCCGCCAGCCCATCTCGAAGGACGTCCCAGGGGTGAACGACACCAGGTTCACCCTTTTCCCGTGCGCTGCGGTTCCGGCCGAGTCCTCGAGGCGGCGGGAGTGCTTGGCCAGCAGTGTAAGCCGGCTGGCGAACGGCACGTGATCCTGGCCGGTGACGTTCAGCCGCTTGAGGTTCTGGTCGGCGATGTCGGAATTAGAGCAGACGTAGACAACGTCGATGCGGTCCACACTGTCGTCGTCCTGCAGTTGCTCGATGGCGCGGGCGATGACCCCCCGTGCGACAAGGCTCTTGCCGAGGCCGGTCTCATCGGCGACCAGGAAGCGTCGGCTCGGCTGCGCGTTTCGATAGAGACGATCGGTGACGTGCTCGACCGTTGCGCGCTGGAAGTCCTTCAAAGGCGCCAGAATCGGCTCGGCGTAGAAGCGGCTCACGATGCCTGCCCGGTCAACTGGCAGCGGGCCGCCCACACCAGATCCCACAGCTCAGTAAAGCCCTCCGGCAGGACCCGGCGGCCCTTTTCGGATCGCTGAAGCCGCTCGACCAGCGGGGCGATGTCCGCCAGCACCGATGGAGCTGTCCCCAGGGCGCGGACGAGAGTTTCGAAAACCCCCAGCTGACTGGGATTCCACCGGACGCTTGCGTTGCCGTCACCGGGAAGGCCAGCCATGGCGACCTCGCCGCCCAGGGACAACATGAGCGCCAGGAGGCGCAGGAACTTTTCCGGAGTGTCGATCTGCCTGGCGAGCAGCTCGTCATGCCGCCCGGGCGGATCTCCGGTGAGTGCCGCCAGCACCGCCGTGGCCCGGTTCTCGCCGCGGGCATCGGTGACTCGCACGACCAGGAAAGGCGTGACATCGACCATCCCGATGCCTGGGAATGTCACGTCGGCTGGCGCCTGCAGGGGGGCCGTGTCACCGGGACGAGTCAGCAGCTCGATGGTCGCCGTTACCTTCTCGCCGAGCCGGGGAGGATCGCTCGTGGTTACGTGCATTGTGTACAGCTCGCCGCTTCGCACGGCTTCTGCTCTGAAATCCAGCGCTGCCAGTGACCGGAGGGCTTCCTCCAGCACCCGGTCAGCCTCATCATCGGCGCTGGGCAGTTCGCCGCCCAGCGCCGGGTAATCGGCGAGCATCTGCCGGAAGGGCGCATCAGGGCCAAGCAATGTATCGATGCCTAGCCGGGATTTCGTGCCCACGAGTTCGACCAGGAACTCGATGTTTCCGTCGAATGCCGCTTTCGTGGCATTCGCGGAGCCGAGGACAAGGCGGGCGGCGTGGCCCCGCTCAATGACGTAGGTCTTGGCGTGCAGGCCTGCGAGGAGGTCCTTGCGGGCGGTCGCCGTGTCGTCAGCCGGCTCTAGCGCTGCTGCGTCGTCAATGACATATGTCGCAGCCAGCCGGTGCAAAGTCTGGGGATCGAGCCGGTCGAGGTCCTCGGCGCGCGAGATGACCTGGACCGACTTGGACCCGCATGGCGCGACATACTGCAGGCCATCATCGGTAGCGAACGGTGAGATCACCAGGTGGCGGGTGCCGGTGAAATCGAGGGATGAGCGCCGGCGGGTCACTCCCAGCGCATGGAAGATGATCTTGCTCACGTCGTCAGGCCTTTCCCACGCGGCATACCGGACAGAGTCCGCGAGCCCGCGGATGCGGGCGGTGCGCTCGGCTGGCAGCGGTGGGATTGCCCAGGTGGGCAGCGCAAGAGTTAGGTCGCGCAGTGGCTTGTTGGCCGCCAGGGGGCGTGACCCGCGTTCGCCGTCAAGGCGGACCACGACATCCCAGCTGCGGTCGCTCGTGAGGTTGCGGCTCGCGCACAGGAGCCGGAACGACGTATCGGTCCCGTCGCTGAACTCCAGCAGCCAGATCTTGGGGTGGAACAGCCCACCAGCATGAGGCGCCCTGACCGGGTGGACCATCTTCTCCAGGAAAGCCATCAGGTCTGACGGGCTCCCGGGCACGTTCAGCTGGCCGGCCTGGCAGAAAATATCGAGGTGATCCGAGGCCATCGTGATGGCCTGCATGATCGCCTCCGGGTCTTTACCGCTACCCAGCCGATGGCTGGCAAAGGACAGCGGGGCCGTGAGGGCGCTCGTCAAGTCCAGGGTGAAAGTCGTCGCTATGCCGCGGATCAGCTCCGCGCCGGGCGGGGGACGCAGCAGCTCGACGAGCACAGCCCGACCGTCAGGAGGCAGCACCAGCCGCCTCCAGCCCGTCGTGCAGGTCCCGGATGATCCTGTTGACCTGATCCCACCGGTAGGTCAGCCGCCGGGTGCCCGACTGGCCAGACCAGGCCGCCAGCAGTCGATCGTTAGTGAGCCGGGATTGGCTGCCCTTCTGCGTGCGCTCCCGGCGCCCGATCAGCTTGCGCAGCTCCTGGTCGTCAGCGGCCTGCTGTATCTCAAGGCGGCAAACCCGGTCGAACCACGTGCTGAGAAACGCGCGGGTAACCGGGCGCACCTGCGGATTAATCGCCAGGATTAGATCCCAGAACGCTCCGCGGTCCCAGCCGGACAGTGCCTTGTCGTTTTTCTCGCATTCTTGCGCCCACTCCTTGAGACGATCGCGATAGGCATCTACCGGGTTCTCGATCTTGGTGTGACCCGCCGCCACGTAGTGTTCGGCGATCATGAGGTTATAGAGAAAGGAAGCACCGTGCGTCGCTAGGGAGAACAATCGCGCGTGTTCAAGAACCTTCTTCACCTCGGACGCCGGCGTATGGCATATCGGATCGTCCCACGGAGCACCGCTGGTCGCCTGAGGGCGATTGCCGTCGGAGGCGAGGTGGTGCAGAAGAGATCCCTCCGTGCCGCCGAGCATGCGCTCCTGCAGCCAGCCTGCCTCCGCCCGGCTCAATTCGAATCCAGTTTCCGGATGCCGGGGGAAGCCTGGCGGGACCGGCGGCAGCGTGGGGGACCATGCGCCGAGAACACGCTCCGCTAGTTCCTCCTGGTCAGGGTCGGGGGAGGATGGAAGGCCAAGTGCATTGAACGGCTCTGCCACCCGCACGATGGCGTACTGGCGGAGCGCGCCCCAATAGACAGTGGACGGCAGCGTCTTGACCGCCACGCCTGCCACCCGCCCGATGAGCCCGTCGGTTGCGCCCAGATCCGTCAGGCCAGCGATGAGGGCGCGCTCGTTATCCTCGACACGCCGTTCACCCCTGGCAACGGTGCCGCCCTTGCCTGCCGCCGCAACGAAGCACCAGGGCACGAAGAGCAAGTAACGAGCCCGGGTATGCAGCGTGGAGGTGCCCGGGAAAAGAGAGTCGCTGAAAGCGTCGCGCACCTGGCCGATGCCAAGCTCGTCACGGCTCTCAGACTGGGTGAAAAGGTTGACAATTTCCCGCATGCGGCGCTGGTCCTCACGGGAGGCATCCAGCCAGGCGATCATTGACGGCACGATTCCCCCTCTTTACGGAATTAGGCCACCGGGTACCAGCACCAGTATCTCATGCAGAGACCGATAATCTGCGAAGGCCGAATATAGTGCCCGCTGCCGCGTCACCCGACTTGGTGAAATGTCGTACCCAGAACGCTCCGTAAGAGGCAGGGCCTCCTTGTGTCACCTGTCTCCGCCCCCTCTGTGCAGCAGGCGTCCGAACGAGTGCGTCGTGCCTCTCCGGCCTCACGCGGTGATGTGAGCGTCGCGGCCAGGCTGTCCGGGACTGCCTGACATACCTGGCGGGTGCGCAGGGCGAGCCCGGCTGGTAGCTGCAGCTTGCTGACCTCGAACTCGAGCGGCCCCGGGCTCGGGGCGCCCCAGTCGCTGCTGCGTCAGCCTCTCCACCGCCGCCGGCTCCACAGCGCGCTCGGCTGGGTATCGCCGCTAGAGTTCGAAACAGAACACCGACAGCAGGCCACAGCTCCTCAGGACCCATTCCGGTAAACCAGGGCATGATCAAGCGGTCCGGGAAACGGGGGCAAGCTCATACCCAGTCGACGGACAAGTGGGCCGTGAGCCGCTGGGCTTGAACCAGCTGAGGACTTCGGGTTGCGATCCCTCCAGGGATCATGACGATGTGCGTGACGGACGCCTTGCACGCTCCCGAGGCAGCTAGTTGCGATCCCTCCAGGGATCATGACGATGCGACGGTAAAGTCCCAGGTCAGAACACCGTTGCCAGCCTGATCTCCGTGGCATTTTGCAGCAGTCCGGCAGTAGCGGATCCGCCCAGGTCAGGACCATGCCCGTCAGCTTAGAGAATCGGCCCGAATTCAGCCAATGGGCCGCCGATGGCGTGCTTTTTCACAACATGGATAACGGGTAAGTCTGCGCGCAAAATGGGACTTATGGCAGCTTCGAAGAAGTCCCGGCGCCAGCGCGGAAGCGGTACGGCGCGGGTCACCGAGCGAAAGCTAGACAGCGGGTGGGTTGTCGCACCCGGGATCCGCGTGCGCCAGGCGGTGCCGGCCGACATGGACGCGGTCAGCGGCCTGGTCATGCTGGCAGGCGTCACTCTGGACAACGTCCCGTATGGGGCGGTCGCCTCCGGGGCTGCCGGGCAGGCGCTCCGCGCCGGCCTGAGCAGGGGCCCAGGAGGGCTTCAACCGGTACATCGCCGAGCAGTTCATCCCCCGCCCCGATGACCCGCTGCAGGCATACCTGTCCGCGGCGCTGGTACTGGTGGCCGAGGAGCAGGCGGGCGGCGTGGTCGGCGCCGTCGTGGCCTACCCGCCGGCCAACCTCGTCCACTTGCATATCGACGGGGCCCGGCGCCCCGGCATGACCGACTCGCAGCTGAGCCAGCTGATGATGCTCGGTGCGATAGGACTGGCCAAGATCAAGGCACTTGCGGTGGCCGAGCCCGCACGGGGAAGGCACGTCGGGGCGGCGCTCCTCCTGCGCTGCCGACAGGTCTTCTTCGCCTGCGGGTACGTCCTGCTTTACGGGCAGCTGCCGCCCGTCCCTGGCCTGGACGACTTCTACCGGCGTAACGGCTTCGAGGTGCTCGGCCGGGGGAGGGACTGGACCTGTGGTCGGTCTTCGGGATTCACTCCAAGGTCGACACCGACCCGGGCGAGCGGTTTTTCCTCCGCTACCGGCCACCGTCCTGACAAGGGGCCACGGCATTGGAGCGGGCCGGAACCTCGTCGACTACCAGGCCGTCGCCTGCGTTCGAATAGCCCAGCCCAATCCAGCGTCTTGGGACCCGGTCGGTGATCATGAAACAACCCCGTCACCCTTGCAGGCGATCTGCCAGCGCAAACGACCTATCAGACGCTTCCGCTGACCGTTCGGATGCCTTCCCGCAAGGGACCCTCGCAGCGCCCCCTGATCGACCCTGGTCAGAGCGTCGTCCAAGGCGGTAGGGTCAGAAACCAAGTCACGCCGTCAGGCGTATAGAAACTGTCACCGTGGGGCGCTCCCCGAATCCTATGTACGTCAGAAACCAAGTCACGCCGTCAGGCGTATAGAAACTGCATAGCCCCATGAGGGTGATGCGCGTGCGTGTTGTCGGTCAGAAACCGAGTCACGCCGTCAGGCGTATAGAAACTTGATTAGCGTGTCCTCCGCGACCTGCTCCTGGCTGTCAGAAATCAAGTCACGCCGTCAGGCGTATAGAACTGAAGGCGCGCTTCGCCTCGCACCCGCTCCCTCGAAGAGTTCCCTGCGTGGGATTTCGGCTAGCCGGACACCAGTAGCTGGGAATTCTCCGCAAAGGCCACTAATCCAGGATCGAGGCGAACCGCCTTTCCGCGTTGCCCAGCTGCCGCACGATCTCGCCCTTGACCTCGCCCCGCAGCGGCGTGTCGGCCCGCAGCACGATCTCCCGCAGCACCGGCACCAACGGCCGGTACTTCGTAGCCAGCTTGACCACCTTCGGCCCGGAGGTATGCATCAGGCCCACGGCATTGTCGGTGAAGTCCGACACCTTGATCACCCGCGCCCAAGGATTCGCCCGCAAGCTGGCGCCAACGTGCTCGCGGTACTGCTCATGCCGGTCCCGCCCGGCCTCATATTCAGGATTCGTGACCGCCGCCACCAGCCCCGCGACCCGCCCGCCGAACTGGTCGGCCAGCACCGCGAAAGCCGCCTCCCGCCCGCCCGGCGCAAGTGCCGCCCAGTGGTCCTCGACCGAATCGTGCAGCAGCGCCGCGCACGCCAGCTCCGGGTCGGTCACCCGGTAATGGCTGAGCACCCGGATCGCCACCCGTAGCAGGTGGTTGACATAGGGCTCACGCTGCCGCCGGTCAGCAGCGTGCAACCGCGACGCCGTCGCCAGCGCAAGCTCAGCCCGCGAGCGGCCGGCGGGGGAGAACGGCGAGAACTCCGCCAGCAGCCGGTCGCGCAGCCCGGCTTCCCCGTACACCGAAGTGATTGCGTGCAACGGCATCGTGGCCAGCAGCCGCCCGGACGCTGCGTTATCGAGGTTCATGACAATGATCGAACCGCGCGCGCCCGAAGATAGCCATTACACGGTGAGATACCGCCAAAGCGCCGCCGCCACCGAGTATCAGCGCCGCTATGGCAGCCAGCTGCACCCGTTCGGAAGAACCAAGAAGATCAGCCCGAACGAGTGCGTTCTGCCTCTCCCCGCCTCAGCCGGTGACGCGCAGCGTCGCGGCGAGGCTGTCGGCGATCTCGGTCAGCCGGGGCTCGTCGTCGGGGAGGGTCCAGTACATCGTGTACATGACGGCGTCCCTGGTCTCAGGGGGCAGGCAGGCGTAGGTGACGGACAGCGCGGTGTCGGCCGGGCTGTCCGGAACCGCCTGCCACACCTGCCGAGTCCGCAGGGCGGGCCCGGCGGCCAGCTGCACCTGGCTGACCTCGAATTCGACGGCCCCGGGCTCGGCGTGGCCGAGCCGCTTCTCCAGCATGTCCAGTGTCAGCCCGGCGCCTGTTTTGGTAGCGCCGAGCATCGAGACATCGATCTGGGCGACCGGCCCGTCGGTGCCGGGCAGCCAGGCGTATCCCAGCAGCAGGTTGCGCTGGCGGCCGCTGGCCGCGAGCTCGGCCAGCATGGTGGCGTAGCTGCCGGCGAGCGCGGGGTCAGCCCGGGGGCCGGGCAACCCGGCCGCGGTGGCGGCGGCCCACCCGGTGAGGTCTTCGTCGTTGCCCGTGCCGCGCAGCGCGCCGAGCAGGCCGGAGCGCCGGGGCCTGGTAGTGGGGTACTGGACCCAGCCCTCGCCCGGCGGCTGGGCGATGGCGGCGGAGATACCGGGGGTCATCGTCGCCTCCCTTTTTGCTTACGGCGCGCGTGCGCCCGATGGTAGGGCTCCCGGAGGTCGTCGGCAAGGCGGCTGACCCTGAGCTGGTCGGCCAGCTGGCCCCTGGCCCGCCGTTCGGCGGGCGGGACCGGCAGCAGCCAGATCGCGAGCGCGGCGAGTGCGAAGCCCGAGGTGAGCAGGATCGACACGACCAGGATGAGGGCGCCTGCGCCGCCCAGCCAGAACGCGCTGAGCGCGGTGCTCGCCCCGGCGCTGGCCATCCCGCGGCTGCCGGGCCGGGCAGGCTTGCTGATCCCGATCCGCCACAGGTGACGGAACGACCACACGCCGGTGGCCGCGGAGAACACGATCTCGGCGCTGAGCACCGCGAGGAACCCGGCCGATCCGGGGCGGCCCGCGGCGAGCACCACCCCGGTGATGATCGCCGCGTAGGTCGCCACCGCGATGCTGAGCAGGAGCACGTTGCCCAGCCGGCGGGCCCAGTACACGATGCCGCGCTCGTACCAGCTGGTGCCCAGGCCCGGCAGCCTGGCGATGGTGACCCCGGGCGGAAGCCCGGTCCGGGCCGGGAACGCGACCTCGTGGTAACTGGTCATCGGCATGTCACAGGAAACTCGTGATGTCATCGAGCAGGTGAGCCGCCTGGTGCCCGGTTTCGTCGGCGGCGTTCTTGGCGATGTCCGCCACGCCGCCGACCACGCCATGCGCATGGACCTCCGCCGGCCAGTTCTGCTGGAACACGTTGTGCACGAAGTCCCCGACGCCGACCGCGGCCGCCCCGGCCAGGACCACCCCGCCGACCACCGCGACAGCCGAGCCGGCCCCGACCAGGGTGACCACGCCCGCACTGGCCGCGGCCGCGACGCTGTTGGAGACCACCCCGTCGGCTAGCGACAAGTCCCAAGGTTCGCCTGCCGCCCGGTCTTGCCAGACGGTGATCCCCGCGCCCACACTGGCCCCGATGAAAGGGATCGCGCGGACCGCGCCCGCGGCCACCCCGGCCAGGCCAAGACCGGCCACGTCCCCATCGGCCGCCTGCGACAGGAGGCTCTCCGGCGGGGAGTCGCCGAGCCTCCCCTCCAGGGCCGCGCGCTCTTGCGCTGTCGCGGGCAGCTTGCCCTTGGTCTCCGGGTCGAGGCTGGCGTTGTTGCCGGCCAGCTTCCGCTTGGCGATGAGCTCCAGCATCGCCTCCCTCCGGGCCGAGACGAACTCATCTTCTGCCTTGGTCAGGTCTTTCTCTATCTCCTTGCGGTAGTGGGTCGGCACCGCCCACAGCCCGCGGGCCCCGTCCAGCCCGTTGACCGCGTCCCCGAAGTCCGGCTGGGACGGGAGCAGGGACCCGGCCACCTGATTCAGGGCCAGGGCCGCCTCCGCCCGCGCGACCGACGCCTCGGCCAGCACCTTCGCCCGGTAGGTCATGTACTGGCTGACCAGCTGCGGGGACGGGCAGGCGAGGCCGTTGACGGTGCTGCCGGTCGCCGCCCCGTCAGTCTTGTCGATCGCCACGCCCGCCGCCTCCGCCTGGGCAGCTGTCCCTTCCAGCGCGTTCTCCAGGCTGGCGAGGTTGACCGCCAGGTTCCCGGCGATCGACCCGATCTGCTCCCAGGCCCCGGCCAGCTGCGCGCCCGCCGCCGAGTCCTGGTCCCACGCGCTGCTGAACGCGCCCGCGGCCGACCCGTGCCAACCGCCCGCGCCGACCACCTGCGACACCTGGCCGGTCAGGGCCCGGCCGGCCGCGGTGATCGCCGACGCGACCTTGGCGCACTCGCCCTGCAGGGCTTGGATCCCGCCCATGTTCCCGCCCACCCAGTCGTAGGCGCACGGGGCGAGCGTCCCCCCGCTCATCCGCCGCTCCCCGCCACCAGGCCGGTTAGTTCCTGGCAGAGCCGGGCGCTGGTCTGCTCCGCGGTCAGGTACTTCTGGTAAGCGGTACTCAGCTTGTCGCCGTGGCTGCCGACCACCGC
>Ga0265338_10000805_pt1 | contig 52892 bp, 77 predicted proteins | sample 42126metaG_FD_193579 | JGI IMG/M metagenome (GOLD analysis project Ga0265338, IMG submission 193579) | Rhizosphere microbial communities from Carex aquatilis grown in University of Washington, Seatle, WA, United States - 4-21-26 metaG | ecosystem: Host-associated > Plants > Roots > Rhizosphere...
GGGATTCAACCTTGCTAGTACGAGAACAGGCCGTTTAAGTTCATCGAATCCCAATTTACAAAATATACCGCGAGATCCATCTATACGATCTCTTTTTATCCCAACTGAGGGTAAATGCTTTGTTATAGGCGACTATTCACAAATTGAAGTTAGAATTGCAGCACATTTCTCTAAGGATGAAGCACTCATCAATATATTTAAAAACAATGAGGATTTTTACGGGTCACTAGCTGTAAGGGTATTAGGTGTGAACTGTGCACCGAATGACGTTAAAAAACTGTATCCTGATATGCGACGTGTAGCAAAAGAATTAGGCCTTTCCATTCTTTATGGTATCGGTGCGAATAAACTGATTTCTATAATAAAGAGAAAGACAGGCATAGTTTTCACAGAAAAGCAAGGAAAACAAATCATAAGAGATTACTTTGTTGCGCACCCCGGACTACTCGATTTTAGAGACTACGTAATCAACAAGATAGATCATGGAGAGATTTTACGTACACCATTTGGTCGCCAATTTAAGATAGACCCCGACAAGAGTTTTTCTACAGGTACAAATACAGTAATTCAATCAACAGCTAGCGATGCATGTTTACTATCCCAATTGCAAGTAGAAAAGCGCTTAAAAGAGCTAAATATAGAGGCACCACTTATCTGCTCCGTTCACGATGAAATAATTAGGGAATGCGACCCAAAAGATGCTATACTAGTTGGACAAGTTATGGAAGAGATAATGTGTAACCAAGGATTTGATTGCCCGCTTAAGTTTGAATGGGTAGTTGGTGATTCATGGGGAGCTAAATTATGATCAGAAGATTTGAAGATACTGGGTATTGGATAGAATTACGCCCCACTTCTAATCACTATGAATTTAGAAGTAAGATGAGTCCGGATTGGGTTGATGGAGGATTTAGTAATATAAATGGCGGCATAGCTGAATGCCTTAAAAGCGGTTACAAAGAAGTTACCATGAAAATAGATCCCAATGATCTTGTCAAAGCCTCTATCCCAGGTCAGTGCTGTGGTAAGGGCTACGGCGGTTCAGGCAGTCCCATATTTACTAGTAGCAGTTGGCATGATAGCGATTGTCCAGAAGTTTTTAAAGCATCTAATGAGGAATACGAACTTACTACTTCTGATGGTGCACATATAGGTTCAGTACCAAAAACAGCTGTTTCTAAAAGATGTGAATGCGGTTCTGCAACTTTGGGTTCGGATAAACATTCTCCATGGTGCCCCCTATATGCATAATCAAGCATTATCCACTAATAAATGGCACAAGAATTCCCTACAAAGTTGCGAGCTATTATTATTGCACATTTGCGCCGCATCGGATATAGAAACACGACTTATAAGCAAAACATGGCAGCCGCGCACCAAGATTATGGAAACTGGAAGTGTGCAGGATGTGGCGGAATTTTCAAACGCGACGAGTTACATGGCGATCACAAGAATCCGGTTATCGACCCTGAAAAGGGCTTTGAATCATGGGATATTTTTATGGAGCGCCTCTTTCTTGGGGAAATTCAACCACTTTGTAAAAGTGGGTGCCATGCTGCAAAAACTAAAGCAGAAAATATTATAAGGCGCAAAAACAAGGTTACAATTAAAAATTAAGAAAGGTTACAAATGAAGTTTAACACAATAAGTCCGAATGATATAGATGAGATGCAAAAATTAGCAAAAGAAACTATTGAAACAGCTAAAGAAATTATGTCGCCAAAAAATGTGGCTATTCCTGGTGGAACACTTGTTTATGATGGTGGCGGCAAAAAATATGATCAGGGCAAAGCACGCCTAGATCTCATTCCACATGAAGCATTAGAAGAACTTGGAAAGGTGTTAGCATTTGGAGCAAATAAGTATGGTACAAGCAATTGGGCTAACGGCATTAATTATAGTAGACTTATTGCTGCATCTTTGCGCCACATATCAGCTTATAACGGCGGCGAAGATCTTGACCCTGAGAGTGGTCTTTGCCATATTGATCATGCTATGTGTAACTTGGTCTTTTTATCCTGGATGAGGAAACATCGCACCGACATGGATAACCGATGGATTAAAGCAGTACAAAAGAAAGAAGGAAAATGATAATTCAACATGCGGAATATGTAGTTTGCTATGATGTTGATGGAACTCTAGTGAGCGAAGCACCCGCTATTGGTGCCCCTAACACAATACCAATTACAAATCCCTATAGTGGTATCACACTACATTACACTTTCAATGAGCGTCACATAGAATTGCTTAGAGCCCATCACGGTAGAGGCATGTACGTAAAAGTATGGTCTGCGGCTGGCTATAAATGGGCCGCTTCTGTAGTCAACGAACTGGGCCTTAATGATTATGTAGATGCCATTGAAACCAAACCTGCTCTTCTAGTCGATGATCTTGAGGTGCACCAAATATTTCCAGCAAGGGTGTTTTTAAAAGATGAATAAATTTTGCTTCATAGACCTTGAAACTAGCGGCCTTGATGAAAAGAAGGATAAGCTTCTTGAAATCACTTGCATCATCACTGACAATAAGTTAAACAGAATTGAGGAATATTCTGCAGTAATAAAGCAAGACATTAAGGCGCTTTCTATGGATAGTTGGTGCCTTGAGACCCATACAAACTCAAAACTGCTAGAAGAATGTGCTAGAAGCACCACCACACTCGAAGAAGTGGAAGACAAGATGATTCGCCTACTTAGAAAGCATTTTCCTGTCTCTCGCCCTGCAATGTGCGGTAATTCGGTGCATTTTGATGCTAGATTCATTAAGGAGCACTTGCCCAAGGTAAGCTCTAAGTTTCACTATAGAATCATAGATGTCAGCAGTTTTATGTTGGGAATTAGCATGTATCATGATACAGTATTACCTAAGGGTCGGGAAGTTACGGTACATAGGACCTTTCCTGATGTGCTTGACTCGATACAGTACTTAAAAACTTATCTCGAAAGGTTTAGATGAAAGCGCTATTCGTAGATATAGAAACCAGTCCCATACTAGCAGATGTTTGGGGACTTTGGGAAAACAATGTTGGATTAAACCAAATCGTAAAGGACTGGCACTTATTATCCTGGTCCGCTAAGTGGCTCGGTGATCCAGCCTCTAAGATAATGTATGCTGATCAACGCACCGCAAAAAACATCGAGGATGATAGCAAGATCCTAAGTAAATTATGGGTGCTTATGGATGAAGCCGATATTATCATAACCCAAAATGGCAAAAAATTTGACGTTAAAAAAATGAATGCACGATTTATCTATCATGGATTTCCACCTCCTAGTTCCTTTAAACAGATTGATACGTGCGAAATTGCAAAGAAACGGTTTGGTTTTACCTCAAACAAACTCGAATATATGACAGATAAACTTTGCACCAAATATAAAAAGCTAAAGCATAAGAAGTTTCCAGGGCATGAAATGTGGACCGAATGTATTAAAGGAAATCTTGCGGCTTGGAAAGAAATGGAAAAATATAACAAACACGATGTTTTGTCTCTGGAAGAGCTATATAAGCGCTTGATTCCATGGGATAACAGTGTAAACTTCAATGTTTACAGTGATGACGAAGTGACAAAATGCTCTTGTGGAAGTACTCAATTTCAGCGTAATGGGTTCTTTTATTCTGCAATTGGGCGTTATCAACGCTACCGCTGTTCAAAATGCGGTGCCGAGATGCGGGACCGTAACAATGATTTTTCTAAGTCAAAGAAAAAATCTTTGCGAACAGTAACAAAAAAGAGTTGACACCAAACAATTAACATAGTAGACTATTACAGTGAGCGATGAAGAAATTGCAGACATATTACAGCAAATTATCGAACTTGCTTACCTTTTGGACTTCAGCACCGCAGCGGTACAAGATCCAGAAGGTCAACTTCAAGGGATGTACATAGGTACTCCACAATGGATCATGACAAAAGTGGGCAAATCTTCGGATGTAACCCATTGAAACAAGGAAGAAACCACGGGCCACGGATATCGGCCCTTCTATAAAGGATTAAAGATGAAAAAAGTCGCTAAAAACTTCGTTAAAGATTATGCCATAGGATTAATTGTAGGTGGTGCAGTGTTGGCAGCTGTAGTTTTTGGCACCTCAATTCTTACCAATCTTCACAATACATATCTTAGAGTAGCTGGTCCAAATATCATCAAGCTTACCAATGCAGCTGGAAATTCCGGTGCGACTGGATTCGTGGTTAAAGGTAAGAGTGGCAAAAAATATATTATGACTAATACACATGTTTGCCAACTTGCAGAAAACGGACAGTTAGTTGCTACAGCCAACAGTGAACCATTTCAAGTAACTATTGCTAAACAATATCCCTTTTCTGATTTGTGTGCACTAGAAGCAAGGCAGTCTCTTGGTATGGCAGCCAATATTGCAAGCAGTGTTTCAATTGGTGAAACTGTTTATGCTATTGGACACCCACTTTTAGAACCAACTCGGGTAACATCAGGAGAAATTTCTGGTGCAATATTTATACAAGTAGTAGTGGACCAAAATACAACCGCAGAAAAATGTTCTGGACCCACATACTCTTTAATTGATACTTCTCAAACTATGTATGCGCTTTTCGGAGTAGATAATATTTGTGTGCGTACCATCAATGCTTATACAAGCAGTGTTCCAACAGCACCAGGATCTTCAGGAAGTCCTATTGTAAATATTTATGGTAGTGTTGTTGCCGTAGAGTTTGCTGGTAATCAATACGGTAGTTCTTACTTTGTTAATTTGGCAGATCTCAAGGACTTTTTGAGCGAGTTATAAAATGAAATTACTTCAACTTATTCTAAAGATATTTAACTACTTTTTTCCACCTAAGGTTAAATTGCAATTAATTCCAGCGATTGAAACTAAATCTCCCATACAAGGGTGGTCCTTGGATGATTCTATTGGTGGCACCCGATTTACGTGGAGAGAAGCTTTAGCTCAAGGCAATACTGGAAAGTTTGCTATTCCTACAGTGGAACAAGAGAACATGATTATTGCACAAGCAAAAGCTTTAGAACCTGTTTGGAATCTTGTCGGGCCTTTTAGAATCACAAGTTGGCTAAGAAGTATTGAGCACAATGCATCTGTAGGAGGCGCACCTCATTCGGCTCACTTACTTGGTGCCGCCACTGACTTTATTACGGTAAATATGACAGTGGAAGAGGCAAAAAAACTTATTTTTAAAAGTAATGTTTATCCAGGTGGCGGTGAAATCAATACTCATGGCTGGGTGCACATTGACCTCATACATAAAAAGTGGTTTTTAGCATGATTTATACAAAAAGAAGAAAACGCGCAGGCACCAAAGCTTTTGGGGGAATTTTTTTCGAAGGTAGTATAAATGCGCCAACACTTTTATTAGAACTCGAAGATGACAGTACTATACAATTAGGCAATGCTTTTATTGTAGATGCCATTGAATTTTATTTGGAGCATGTGTTAACTTTAGGAGTACTTAATTATGCCATTGAAAAAAGGAAAGTCACCAAAAACAATAAGTCGAAACGTGAAAGAAATGGTGGCCGCAGGGCATAGCCGGATTCAGGCTGTTGCAGCGGCACTTCACAGCGCCTATGAAAGCGCTGGAAAAAAGTCCGCACCCAAGAAAAGTGCTGGTAAACGCAAGTGAGTAGTGCTATACTATTTGCCATAGTAGCCCTGATTTTTGGTGTAGTCGGATTCTTTTTATCTAGTAAAACCGCTAAGCAAGACGCCAAAATTTTGGATTTGACAGTAAAGATAAACGAGAACAAAGATGCTGCAGCGGCGGCACAGAAGGATGCAGATGCAAAAGTTAAAGCTTATCAAGATTCTCTTGCTAAACTTAATGCTAATAACAAGCCTCCCACTGATGGCGGGGGAAGCGCCTCCTAGTTGTGATTCGGTGCTGCAGCAATGTAATGATGCTTTGGAAGCTGAAATCAAGGTCAATAATTTACAGAAACAGATTATTGCTGACCAAGATGATCGGTTTGCAGAGCAGCAGAAAGAACTAAGTACCGAAGCAATGTGGAAACCTATTGCAATTGGTGGAGTTACAGTTGTTATAGTTGAAACAGCTCTTTTGGTGTTGCTACACAAATGAAAAAAGAATCTAAAACTATTAAACTAAAAGATATTGCAACTATAGCATTGCATACAAAAACCTATAAAAAAGTTTTTCATAGTAAATATGTAGATAAAAATATTATAATATTTAAACTAAAAAGCGGAAAATCTATAACATTGGTGCTCTAACATGAAATTTGATCCCCGTCCTTATGTTGACTATTGGTTGCATAAAAAGAAAATAACCATAGATGAACGCGGCAATCTTAATTCTCCTGACAAGCGAGAAACTGTAGATATTTTTGATACCCTCTTCTTGGACTACTTAGAAGATGCAAGTGCATACAACAGAGTCGCAGACAAAGAAGTTAAATCCAAAGTGTATAAGCAAGGCGAAATACAAATGGCCCTTAATGAAGTTATTTCGCTTGAAATCTATCGTCGCAGGCAAGAAATCATTGCAAAACTTGCGTGCACCGGACCCAACCTCGCACCCCTACAACAATTTGTGCAAGCTGCCACTGGTGCGAGTGAACCTAAGATTGTTGCGGTGTTGGCCCACTTTTTATGGATGGTTAAGCGCAAGATGCTTGATCGCGAAGTCGTTTGGCATATCATGCCCATCTTTATGGTCCACAAGGCTCGGGTAAAACTTATGCCATTAAAAGACTCATTGAACCTCTTGGAAACCTGACTTTAGAATTACGTATGTCTGAAATGGCGGACTCTCGCTTTCAGTTTGCACTCAACAATAACTTCATAGCCTTTTTAGATGAACTAGCCGGTGCCCAAAAGACAGAAGTTGAGGTGTTGAAGAATCAAATCACCGCTACCCATAATGACTCTAGAAAACTAGGTAAGAACAAAGTTTATAGAATCAAACAGAATGTAAGTCTTATCGGTGCCACAAATCGACCTATCTCTGAAATTATCTATGATCCGACAGGTGCACGTCGCTTCTATGAAATTGTAACCTTACCTAAGATGGATTGGCCTGGTATTTGTGCCATAGACTATTTGTCCCTTTATAGGGGCATTGATGAGAGTCTACCTCGTGGATATATTGAAGAGCACCTCCAAGAAATCGCAAAAGATCAAGAAGCCCTTGTTGTAGCAGACGAACTTACTACTTTTATAGAGCACCACAATATTAGATTTGATGGTGCTATGCGAGAGATATCCTGCAACACGTTATACGATATTTATGTAGCTTGGGCCGAAGCTAATGGCATGAAACCTTTAAATAGTGTATGGTTTGGTAGAAAGATTAAGAACAAGGGTGTAATAGGGCAGCAACGTCGCACAGGAAATACAACAGCTAGATTTTATATGATAAATGAGGAATCGTCGGTGCACCGCAAGTCTCTTATTGGCGATCCCCTAGCTTCGAGCACCAAATGGACTTAAACCCAGTTTTAAAACTTTTATTTGATGAAGAAGATTGGACTTGTTTTGCCATGAATGCAAAAGAAACTAGGGTTAGGGCTTTACATGTAGCTTTTAATAATAATTGGCAATTCTTTTCGATTAATCCCATTGCATTAGAAGATAGAATGCCAGTGGAAGAGTGGCACAGCACCGAAATCCCTAGGCGTGCGGACATTAATGTTACTAAACTCCGCAACATTCTTATCGAAATGGATAAAATTCCACTTCATGAGCAAGCAGCCCATATGGAACAAATCGGTTTGCCCTTTTCTACCTGTGTATTTAGTGGCTCTAAGAGCTATCATTGGATAATTTCACTTGAGGTGCCCTGTGAGACCCGTGCCATATACGACACACTTGTTAAGCGTGTTTACAAAGCCGTCGGTACAAAACTGGTTGATATTACATGCAAAAATCCCAGTCGTTTTAGTCGTTTTCCTGATTCTACTAGACTGGAAACAGGCGAAATTCAACAAACTAAACTAATTCGCTCTAGAGTGCCCAATCAGTTTCTTGAAACGTGGCTTATTTCTAGGGATGTGCCTCCTATAGTTGACAGTGAATGGGAAGAAGTGCCAAGACGCCGATATGCCTCCAAAGATCCCAGTGCTCTTTTTGCGGATACACGCAATTTCCTTCGTTTTGGTGCATCGGAGAATTGGAACATAAACCTTTTCAAAGCCGCTGCTGATCTATGTCGAAACGGCTGGAATATCGATGAAGGCACCGCAGAATTAATGACAGTGACAGGTAAATTAGATGGCAATGATATGAAAACTATTAGAAGTGCTTACAGAAATGAGGAGAGTCAAAAATGAAATTTCATTTTAAAGACAAGGTAAAAGTTGTAAGCTCGTTTTTTAAAGGACAAACAGGAACAGTAGTAAATTATCGTAAACGCGGCATTTTTAAAAAAGTATATAGTATAGAAGTATATTTAGATCACTCTCCTGGTTATTCAGTAAGTTCGTATCAATGCTTTACCGAAAATTGTTTAGAATTATTAAAAAGAGGTGGAAAATGAGTTGGAAAAAGAAGCCCGAAGATCCCCGTGACCTTATGGCCCAAGCTTTGCGCCTTATGGCAAAAGATCTCGATTTTATCGAAGAGGCCGGAAAAGCACGCAAACTTGAGGCTGATGAGGCTCTTTGTTTGGTGCGCTATTCTGACAGCCTTTTAAAGTTTGTCAAGGATGATGATGGACAAGATGCACAAGAAAAGAAACGCCTTGCTAAAATGAGCACCGCTGAACTTGTGGCAAAAGCTGAAGAGTTGACTAAAGCTGCTAGGGAAAAAGCCCAGAAATGATAGTTCGTCGTAAGCGCCTACTAACCAAAGATTTGCGTGCCTTGGTAGCTCCTGAAGAGCTACAAGATGCCCTACAAACCCTTGTAACTAAAGGTGATTTAGAATGGTTTAAAATAGGCATGTATCACACCACAATTAAGTTGACAAAGACCGCTGGACTTGATAAGATCTTAAAAGAAGCGAGTGCACCAATAGTTAACCCTAGGCCCTATGTGGCAAACAAATCGAACGTGTGGAAAATTACAAAACGCTAAAAGCTCGCTGGTATAAAAAGCTAAAGAAAGAAGGCTTTGATGATATCGAGAATAATGGCGGAAGTCTCAAGGCCGAAGTTGATCCCCGAACTATCTCTTATGCTCTCAGTAATAAAGAAAGTCGAGAAGAGTACTACAAAAAGGCGGAAGAGTTTTTGGCAAATTATAAAGAATTTACTGTCCAAGAAAGACAAATATGGGCGCTTCACTGTCAAGGAATGGGCGCGGTGCGCATATCCAAGACTCTAAGTCTCACAATATATCGTGCTGATAGCACCCTAGCAAATTTACGCAAGCTATCGGGATTAGCGAGGAAGAAATAATGGAAAGTACATTTAACGGATTAGGTACAAATAATGGCGCAGGAACTTCTTTTGAATCCACCTATAATTCAGAGTCACAGAAAAATGCTAAATGATGAAATTGAAGTAAGGCTCGCAAAGCCCGAAGATCTTAATTTTATTTTTTCGTGCTGGTTGAGAAACTATAGACATTCTTCTCAGTTTGCTCGAAAAATCTCCAATACAGTTTATTACAAATATCATCACAAAGTTATAGAACGCATCATAGGACGTGGTGCACAGGTTAGAATAGCGCACCAAGTCGGAGAACCTGACATCATCCTAGGGTTTGCGTGCATGGAATCTTTTGAAAATACCCCAGTGCTACATTTTATCTATGTAAAAAAGGCATTTAGGGGCCTAGGCATTGCAAAAAAACTAGTTTGGGAACTAGAAAATCTGCAATTTACTCACTTAACTGAAAATTTAGACCTTGAAAAGCACCCGCTTTTCGTATATAATCCATACTTGATTTAATAAGGAGATTACAATGGCTATCGATAATGAATCCATAACACCGAGTCCAGAACCAAAAGCACCACGAACAATTGAAGCTATTAACGCTGAATACCGCGATCTTTGTGCTAATATTGGAGATAAGGAATATAAGATTGCTATTTTAAAGGCCGAAACGCAAGCCCTTAAAGTAAGGTGCAATGAAGTTGATGTTGAAGCTAGAGATTTACCTAAAGTTTCTGCACCTGTTGCTACCCCTGCACCTACTGGAGATACTAATGGAAACGCTGCTGGATCTCAGTAATGGCGAATTAGCCACCAAGATGTATGAAGTTACCAAACGCTATGGTGAACTCAGTCTTTGGATTTCCGAGGCAGAATTAAAGATTACAACTATGATAATGACAAATAATGAAGTACAATCTGAAATCGCGCAGCAAGTTAAGCTTAAGCACGCCGCTGAAATAGAAAAATACATGGCCTTATCCAATCTTAAAAAAATTGAACTTGAGATGGACCGACGTGTCCAAGGAGTTATCTGTGGAGCTGTTTAAAAAGAAAGATCCTAAAACTGTACCCGCATCTGCTGTTGAAAGCGTTGAAGGTCCCCTTGTTGGTGCCGGAGTAACAATTGTAGCAGATCTTGATGTCAAAGAAGAAATTTTAGCTATATCTCTTCGTGATGCGCAAAATATTCAAGGTATGGTAGTTGGCTTTATTAATGCTAACTCAATGAAAGTTACTATTACTAGAGAAGGCGATTGTTTACGAGTAGTCGGAAGCAAAACCAATAAAGTGATACCTCTTTCAAATATTCGTAGTTACGATTGTTTACAACCCGGTCAACCTCGTCCCGTGGTAGCTAGTAAATGACCACTGAAGAATTAGATAAAAAAATAGCTGAAACTTTTATGGCTAATGAATTGCATCCATATACAACGGATGTAGGTTTTGCAACGCGAGTACTTGAAGTACTACATAAGAAGGGATTCTTTTGGCGGCTTGATTCGGTGCATGATGGAGTTATATGCACCCTTCAAGATATTAAGCGCAAAACTTATTCTGTTCGAGCAGCAACTATAGCTGCCGCTGTGTGTGAAGCAGCACTTAGAACTACGGCAAATGAAAAAGCCTAAACGAATTTCGGGCGTAAAATGTGCTGAATGCGGCAAACGCCTATTTTCTTTTCATGTACACGATTTTAAATTTTGTGGGTGCCCTAACGAAACTTTTATTGATGGCGGAAGAGAATACTTGCGCTATGGATGTAAAGATAAGATGCCAGCACGCATCTATTGGGGTGACAAAATAGATGGAATTTACCCACAAATACACTATAAAGACCGCTTTCCCTATTAACCTGTGATTTCCATATGGGTGTATGGCACCCCGAAAGAAACAATCTGATGATTTAGCCCTCCTAGAAGAACTAAATACCCGCCTCTCTGCACCCTTATTCGACATAAAACAGCACTGTTTTAAAGAACAATTGGCCTTTATTGAAGATCCTGCCGATTTCGCTACAGCTTGCTGCTCACGTCGTTCAGGCAAGACCATTGGATGCGCTGCAGACCTCACCGATACTGCACAAAAGCGGCCTGGTACTGTACTTTTATACATTACCCTTTCTCGTGCTTCTGCTAAACGAATTATTTGGCCTGAACTTCTTGACCTCAATAGAAAATATCAACTCGGCGGTGTCCCAAATATAGCCGATTTATCTTTAACATATCCTAACGGCTCTATAATCTATTGTTCTGGTGCAAAGAACAAAGCTGAAATCGAAAAGTTTCGAGGTCTTCCTATAGTACTCTGCTATATCGATGAAGCACAATCTTTTCCAGCCTTTTTACAAGAATTAATAGATGATGTAATTTCAAAAGCCTTGTATGACTATAATGGTAGGCTTCGAGTCATAGGTACTCCCCCTCCAATACCAACAGGTTATTTTCATGAGATTTGTCATGGAGATCAATGGGCACATCATTCTTGGACCATGCTACAAAATCCCTGGTTAAAAAAGAAATCAGGTAAAACACCCATGGAACTTATTGAGCGCGATCTTAAAAGAAAAGGCGTTTCAATGGACGATCCCTCTATTCAAAGGGAGTGCTTTGGACGCTGGGTTACAGATTCTAACTCCTTGATTTTTAAATATGACAAAGATAAAAATTCTTATGAAGAACTTCCTACTACCACTGGACATGGCCAATGGCATTATGTTATTGGGTGCGATATGGGTACTGACGATGCTGATGCTCTTGCTGTTCTTGCTTATCATGATCATATTCCTGGAGTTTATTTAGTTGAAGAGATTGCACGAACTAAACAAGGTATTACAGAACTTGCGGTTATGATAGGTGATGCTATAAAGAAGTATGAACCCCATTCAATCGTAATAGATGCGGGTGCCCTAGGTAAAAAGATCAACTTAGAGCTAAATAGGCGCTTTAATTTACCTATAAAAGCTGCAGAAAAATCCAGAAAGTTTGAATACATTGCGCTTTTAAATGATGCCCTTCGCACCCAAAAATTCTTTGCTAAAGACACAGGTCTTTTTGCTAATGACAGTATGTTAGTTGAAAAAGACAAAGAAAAATCCAGTAATGACAAGATTGTTGTAAGCGATCGCTTCCACTCCGACATAACAGATGCGGTGCTTTATGCTTATAGAGAGAGTTTGCATTTTCTATCTGAACCCGCACCTCAAAAAATCTATTTGGGAAGTCCCGAATGGTATGAAAGAGAGAAGCAGGCAATGGAAGAACAAGCTTTAAAAGTATTAGAAATGAGCAGGAAAGATCAAAATGATCCGGGTGCTGAGTCTATAGATAGTATCTGGAGATTATCGGAGAACGAGTAGTTTTGCGTGCCTATAAACTTGATAGCCATTTATCGTACAACTTTTAAAACCTGCTACAGTCATACGTTCATTTATAAGTTGACACAATTCTTTGTTCTTAGTTATACCCAATTCACCTACGATGAAATCTTGAGTATCACCACGTTTTGCATCTTCTTTATCTGAATTGCATATATGAATAGCTATCAAAGAATCGATAGATATTGTAAGATTTATGCGTCGTTTCATTTCTTCAAAGACATGTTCATCCGTAATCATCTTTTTACCACCATTGCAATGGCTTCTACTACAGCCGCTATTAAAGCCATGGCACCCAATAATTTAAGGGCACCTTCTACTTGAAATACATGTCGTTTAAGAGGTCTTATTTCACTTTCTAGCATATTGGTGCGTTTTATGTGATCTTCTAAACTCATATTTTGTGCAGCTAGTGTAACCTTAATTAGATTCACATCTGAAACTATAGAATCTAGTTTATTCTCTGTACGTTCATTCCATTCCATAAACCTATTCCTTTATTAAGACCATGATATGTATATTCTTCCATTAATTCCGGGTGCTCCAGCTGCGCCACCAGCACCAGCTCCACCATTATTAGGATCACTGGAATTCCCTTGTGTAGTTCCAGAACCTGCAGTTGTTGATCCGCCACTAGTTACACCACCAGTATAAGAAGATCCACCACCACCTGCTGCAACATCATTAGAATTATAACCGCCACCGCCGCCACCATAATAACCGCCACCGCCGCCTGCTCCAAAAGATGTATTACCATTTCCACCTGTATATTGGGTACCAGCAGAACCATTGCCTGTACCAATACCGCCAGCACCACCAGCGCCTGAAGTACCACCCTGTCCTGATGTTGTAGATCCACCACCAGCACTACCTGTTGTACCTCCACCAGCACCACCAGGTCTAGATGTATTACTTTCTCCGCCTCCTCCTCCACCGCCTGCTGTAATTATCTCTGTAGCACCATCTCTAATAGCAGATCTTCCTCCACCATTGCCAGGATTATAACTAAATCCACCACCGTCAAAAGCTGCTCCACCACCGCCATAAGCATTTGTTCCAAGAGTTAATGGTGCACCTCCACCAACAATAAATGTTAATGAATGTCCCGCAGTTAGTCCACTATAAATACCTGTTGCATAACCACCGCCGCCTCCAGCATATGTAGTATTACCAGATGTTCCACTAGCTCCAGCACCGCCACCGCCCCACATTTGAATTGTTAATTTTGATTTTCCTGTTGGAACTATAACAGTTTGATCGGAACCTGTATATTGATAAAGTTGTTTATATGCAAACCAGTAAATAACAATCTTACCATTTGCGCCAGAAACACCAAATGCACCGCCAGCACCAGCACCACCATTATCGGGATCCGTAGAATTTGCTTGTGTAGCGCCTGAACCTGCAATAGTTGAAGTATCTATTAAACCACTTCCACCAATATAACCAGAACCGCCGCCTCCGCCGCCGCTTTCATTTACTGCAAATGTACCACCTCCACCGCCATACCAACCGCCGCCGCCTCCTCCACCGCCTGAACCTGAATTAGAAGCTCCTCCAGTATATTGTGTACCTGAGAAACCAGAACCTATATAAGATCCTCCACCGCCGCCTGCAACTTGTGATCCCCCACCGCCTGCTGCACCATTAGGAACTGCTGCTCCATTTCCACCATTAGTTCCACCGCCAGTTCCACCAGTAGCTGGTCCACTTTGAGCTGCACTTCCACCGCCTCCAGCTCCAGCAGTTAGCAATTCTGTAGATCCATCTTTTAGTGCTGATCTACCACCACCTGAACCACCTTGAATAGTACCACTTGCATTAAAAAGAGTACCTGATCCACCGCCGCCATAAGTGGAAGTACTATTAATTGTTCCACCTTGGCCAACGACTAATGTATATGTATGTCCAGGAGTAACTACTAAAGAACCAGTAGAATAACCTGATCCACCACCTGTACCATTTTGCCAACCACGAGTATTACTAGCTCCACCGCCTCCACCGCCCCACATTTTAAAAACGGCAAAACCTGCACCAGAAGGAACAGTTACTGTTTGATCTGCACCAGTATAGCTAAAAGTTTGAGAAAAATTCTTGAAGGAAGCTTGATTTAATAAGTAAAAAGTAGGATTATAACTCATATTAGGTGTAATTATTTCCGATTGTCCAGAAATAATTTGTCCCATCATAAATAAAGGCTAAAACATCGATTGCATTTGCTGTTGTGGTTAATGTTACGGCACCACTACCGCCATTTATTACTTTGCTGCCAGAAGGAAGGGCGAGAGTGCGTGATCCAGTTGCATCTTGTTTTACGATTAAGGTGCCGGTCATTCCATTAGCAATACCTGAAAAAGCTAATGTTCTATTACCGCCTAATGTTACTTCAGCATTATTAATGAGGCCCAAAACAGTCCATGTAATAGTAGCACCATCAGTTAATACTACAGTGCTTTGAGATGTATTCCCTGTTCCACCATTTGCTATTGGTAGTGCTGTACCTGAAAGGGTTACAGCTAGAGTTCCTGAACTTGTAATAGGAGAACCTGATACACTTAAGAAAGCTGGAACTGACATAGCTACAGAAGTAACTGAGCCAGCAGGTGCTGCTACCCATGAAGGTGCTGCTGCACCATTTGATTGTAGCAATTGTCCAGATGTTCCTGCTGCTAATACTTTGTATTGTGTAGCATTTGTATATACTAATCCACCCAGAACCGTTGCATCTGTTCCATTAGTGCCACCATTAGCTATCGGTAATACACCAGTAAAGGTAATATTAGGAGTTGCACCGCCACTTGAAGCTATATTACCCGATCCAGTTACATTTGTAACTGTTCCAGTTGTAGGAGTTGTCCAAGTTGGTGCGGCTGTTCCACCAGCAGATGTTAAAACTTGACCACTAGAACCATTAGCTAATCTTGTAGCAACACCAGAAGCACCGCCATAAATTAGGTCTCCGCCAGTTGTCATTGGTGAAAGTGCATTAAATCCAGCATTAGCTGTTGTTTGACCAGTGCCGCCATTAGCTATTGCGACAACACCCGTAACATTGGAAGCAGTACCAGTAGTGTTTTGATTTAGGGTTGGGATATCAGAAGCAACTATGATTCTAAAGGTCGGTGCACCAGCAGAACCACTAGGAGCAGCAAAAAATGTATGTTGAGCCTGAGACTGAAAACTAGCTAAAGTCAAAGTTCCAGAACTTGTGACAGGAGAACCTGTGATATTAAATAAACCAGTTGAATCAGCTAATGCAACTGAAGTAACCGTACCACTTGTAGCTGGAGCTGCCCATACAGGAATTCCGCCTGAAACAGTTAATACATTTCCAGTAGAACCAACTGCAAGACGAGATGCTACATTCGGTGCTGATTCATAAATAATATCACCAGTAGTAGTCATTGGATTGATATTATTAAATGAAGCAGAAGCAGAAGCTACATCAGAAAGATTGTTAGCTTTTAAAACATACAAAGAAGGATTAGCAGTAAATTCTTGAAACACTAATGCATCTGTTCCAACAGTGGTAATAGTAGCAACTTGCTGCCATGAACTTAAAGCATTGACTGTTCCATTAATTACTGGAATAAGTCCTGCGCTGTTCATTTCTGCGGCAGTATTGTAATCTAATGCTCGTGTTAAGATAGGACTAACACCAATTGAACCTGGAACAGTTAGATTATAGATACCATTTTGAAAACCTGAAGATTGATCTTTTATTAAAATTCTTGAATTAATTGGTGGTGTAACACCATCTACAGTAAAAGCGCCTGTAGCAGTTATTGTAAAGGTTGCACCTACTCCAGCGACTCCATTATTATATGTCCCAACAAGATTAGTCGTAGTTGCTGCATAAACAGATGTAGCAGGATTTAAAGCTGCAACTGAGGCATCCACATAACTTTTTGTGGCCGCATCTTGCGCACTTACAGGATCTGTAACAGCATTAATAAGATGTGAACCCATATTAAGGGCTTGAGATTGCACACCAAGAGATGTTAAAGATGAGGTAACTACATTGGAAGCTAAAGTTGTACCCGTAAGAGTTCCAGCGGGTGCTATAACAACATTTGATCCAGCGGCAGTTATAAGACCTTTACCATTAACTGTAAAGTTAGGTATTGAAGTCGATGATCCAAAAGAACCAACATTTGAATTTACAGTATTAAATGTAAAGGCACCAGTATTTGCTAAAGTTAGATCACCACTTGCAGGTACATCTGTAGCGACATTAGATGCATTTCCCACAAATAAATGAGAATTAGTTAAGGTACTACTTGAAAAATGAGTATCTACATAGTTCTTGGTTGCAGCTTGTTGAGCTGTTGTAGGATCTGTAACATTGTTGATATTATGAGAACCCATATCTAGGTTCTGAGATTGGATTCCAACTGAAGTAAGAGAAGAAGTAACAACATTAGAAGCTAGGGTTGTACCAGTTAATGTCCCAGCGGGTGCGATAACTACATTACCAGAAGCTGCGGTAATTAAACCTTTAGCATTTACAGTTATACTAGGAATTGATGTTGAAGACCCAAATGAACCGACATTAGAATTTACAGTATTTAAAGTGAGTGCACCCGTATCAACAATAGTGGCATCCCCAGACATCGCTACATCGGCGGCAACATTAAAGGTGTTTCCAACTAATATATGTCCGTCCGTTAAAGAGATACTACTGGGTGCTATTACGGCTGTTTGAAAAGATGGTAAAGAACTGGTGCCATTAGAAGTTAAAAACTGTCCTGCAGTGCCAGCAAATGCTAGTTCTACAATTGCACCACCACTAGAAACCATTACTTTGTTATTTGTTAAGGCTGTTGAACTATTAGTGCCACCATTGGCAACTGCTACTACACCAGTAAGACTTATATTAGGAGTTGTGCCGCCAGAACTGGATAGGGGTGCAGAGGCCGTTACATTTGTAACAGTACCCATTCCAGTAGTAGCAATGGTAAGATTATTACCACTAGGAGTTATCGTTATACCAGTTCCAGCTACAAGACTAATCGCACCAACGAGACCGTTGATAGAGACGACACCAGCTAATTGCCCTAAGTCACCCGTGTATTTTGCATAGTAGATACTGGCGCTCATGCGTATGTAATTTCCTTATCTTTTTACAGCAACCAATACAACTGCGCCAGGTCCCATATCCGCTGAATATATTACAGTAATACCAGCAGTTATTTGTGTAGACCAACCTAATAGAGGTAATGCTGCTCCACCAGGAGTTTTTTGTGATACTGAAAGAATTGTATCTCCTGATAATAATCCTGTTACAGTTACAGCTTCTGAAGCTGCTCCACCAACTGTTGCAGTTGATGCAAATACTAAAATTGCCGCTGCTGCTGCCCAGTGACCGCTACCAACCGTATCAGTTGAAGTCCAAACTTGACCAGATGTTCCTTCAGAACCATCTTGAATTTTTAATGAACCTCTAGTTCCAGTAGCTGTTCCTGTATAAAGAAGAATGTTACCTGAATTACCTGCTGTGGCATTACCAGATTCAATAAATACATTTCCTGATGTAGTACCAGTAGAGCTGTTTACAGCTATAGATGCTCCAGCAAAATTAGCTGCTAATTGGATTGCTGTTGAATCACCCGAAGGTAAAGTTCCAGAATCTGTTTTTGTTCCTGTTAGTACACCTGCTGGATAATTTACACTTGTATCAATAATATGAATAGCTGATGCATTAACAATTCCAAAGGCTAAAGTTGTGCTTCCAATATTAATACCACCTGTAGAATTAGGAAGTAAATTAGCATTAATTGAAGTTGTTCCTAAGTTACTAAGAGTTGTATTTGCACCTGCACTAGGTGCAGCAACCCAACTAGGAGCTGAGGCACCATTAGATTGAAGAATTTGACCAGATGAACCTGCACCAACATTTATGAGTTTGGTTCCATCCGTGTAAACAATTCCGCCTGCAGTTACTGCAAGTGATCCGTTATTAGTTCCACCATTTGCTATAGGTAGAACGCCTGTAAATGTAATATTTGGAGTTGTACCTCCAGAAGAAGCGATATTTCCAGAACCAGTAACATTAGTAACTGTGCCGCCGGAAGTTGAAGCGATTGTAAGATTACTACCAGAAGGTGTTATAGTTATATTACTACCAGCAACAAGAGTTACTGCACCAGCAATACCATTTACTGAAGTGACTCCACCTGTGCCGCCACCACCGAGACTGCCAGAAAACTTGGCGTAAAATGTACTGATGCTCATTAGGACACTTTGCCAGCAATAACTACATTGAGACTGCCAGTTCCACTAGTTGAAGTATATACTAGTCTCACCCACGTAAAGCCTGTGATAGCCACATCGAGGGCACCATTACTAGCAGATCCTGCAGGAACAGGGTAGTTCCCTTGAAAATCTGCAGCTGGTATTGTGGTCCAATTACCTGCATTCACGGGGGTGTTATTGGGATATACCTGGGCAGGAATATAACTGTTAGAGACCTGAACTTGAAATGTACCCACTGGGGAACCAGTCCAAGCTATGTCGTAACTTAACATTGAAATTTGTTCAATGTTAGTAGGTAATGATGTAATATTACCTGACATATCACCATTGGTTACAACAAATGCGGGTTTTATGAGCGGACGTAGGGCCATTGATAGGCACTCCTCTTTTGAATTCAGGGGTTATAAAGACCCCTTAGAGCTTCTATCTTGTGGAAATCACCCGCAAAGCAGGTTAAACATATGTTATTATTCGATTTTTTGGGTGCTTTTTTGCATCGGTGTTAACATGGATTTAGCACGATCTAAGTGCTTTAAACCTGCTTGAGAAACAGGAGATTTTCCACTTGCTACTTCTGGTGGCGATTGGGGGGGAGGGGTTGCCATTTGAGCAGCAGCGATGTTTTGCGGCTTTAGAGAGTTAGAAAGATCTTGGCCCAAAAACATTGACATTGCGATACGGGCACCATAGGGAATTTGCTTTTTGGTGCTTGTGAATTGATCTAGCATTTCTACCTTCATCAGTTTGTAAAGATCGGGGTGCACTGTCTGAAGGGCTTCCAAGGATTCTTGTGTCAGAATTCCAGCCTGTACATGTTTCAGTACATCGAGAGGTTTGTTTACAGCAGCATAATAACGATTAAACTGTGCTAATTCTGAAGAAGAAGGTTTATAAGGAGGTGCACCAGGAGAGGCGGGTTCTTGTGCTGGAAGTTTGGACTTCAAGAATTGAGTTGCATTTGACATTGTTACACCTACTTTTGTAGCTAAAGTAGGTGCAATATTATAAAGATCTCGAGTGACTTCTTCCATCTTATTCATGGCCATTTCTGGATTACTGGAAGCCTCGTTGATTTGTGATGCAATCTTTTCAAATTTCTTTTGTTGATCTTCAGGAGTAAGTTTTTGTATAAGGAGACCTTTTGCACCCGATCCAGAAGAACTATCCATTATACCGTTCACACCACTTTTTATGGTGCGCATGGTTTGTTGTTGCATACGCTCAATTTTGCCAAATACATTGTATTTTTGTGCTTTTGCTTGAAAATTCTCTTCTGCACGACTTGAAAGCATGCGATCTATTGCAGAGCGTTGGGACATTTCATCTAACTTGTTGCCCACTCCACTTACTATGTGTCCTAAGAGTTCTGTAGGATGCAAGAGAGCACTGGACCATTTTCGAGATTGTGCTAGTAATTTGCTGGCAGCGGCGGTGTCGGAGGGATTTCCAGGTGCACTATCAGGTAAACCTCTCATAACAGTAGTTACATCGCGTATTTTCTGAAGTTGTTCAGGACTATTACTAAGAGCTTCATTTAAGATAAGATGCTTACCTGTTTTCACGTCATTTATAGCTTTAGAAAATTTAGTTGAAGAAAAGCCTGAGATGGGATCATTGGCCACATTATGAAGATGAGAAAGATAATTAGCGGCAGTTTTATTCCATTTATCGCCCATTAGGGCTTTTGCGGCTTTTACATCCTCTAAACTACTAAAAATTCGAGGTAGGACTTTTTCAGGTTCTACTGCTTTACCGAATTTAGCCTTATCATCAAGACTACCACCAAAGATGTTTTCTATTACACCACGATTCTGCTCATTAATGGCGTAGCGTTTCATGAAATCTCTAACTTCAGCATCTGGCATAACTTTTTGTACTTGATCTTGCATATAAGTCATGAGATTTTTACGCATTTGCGAAACTTGAAACGCTTCTGTGGGTTTTTCCCAATTAGATGCTGCATCGCGCATAGTAGAACGAAGATTTCTTATGTCACCAATGCTCAGTTCTTTTTTATTTAGGCTCTTTATAATTTCTTTAAAATGCGAATAAGCGCCTTTCTCCATTCCAGAAGTTGCAGCCCAAGGTTTTAAATAATAAGTGCCATCTTGTCGTGCACCCAAAAGATCTTTAGAACCAGGGAGATCCTCGAAAATGCCTTTTAACATATCTTGCGGATTTGAGACTGAATTAGTTTGAATATTATCTAGTTTTGCAAAATTTGGTGTTTCTGCTGCTTTTGCGGCATCATACTGTTCTCTAAAATCCTTTATGGCAGCTTGCCCACCTTCATAGGCATCAGGAGTTAGTTTTGCATCTGGTGCGATATCTTGAATAAATTCGGGTATAAGTTTTTGTGACCCTTCGTATTTTTGATTTGTTTCATATTGACGAAGTTCTTGCCCCACTGGAGTATCACTTTTTAAGGTCATTTTATAGGCAAGTCGGGATTCAGGATTATCAAGACTAGCTATTTGTGCACCATGAGGAAGAAAGGTCATGTCACCAACAAGATTTTGTTGTGCTTTTTGCACCGCATCTTGGGCAGGAAGAGTACCATCAAATCCCATGTCTTCAGCTTGTTTATTTCGTGCTGTAAGTTCCTCTAAAGAAGTGGGTGGTGCAAGGGGAGCTGTTTCGGGTGAACTTAAACCATTCTCAATATGCATTTCTTTACTAGCAGCAGTTTCAGCTTCTGGACTTATAAACTTTCCACCTGCACCAAGTGCTGCACCCAAAGTGCCGCCCAAAATGGTGCCAAAACCTACATTATGGATGATATTTTGCGCATTTAAATCGGCATTTCCTAGGGCATGCTCTGTAACGGCATTTCCGGCACCATAAAATGCACCTTCAACTGCAGATCCAACGGCTTTAGAAGCAATTTTAGTGGCTGTTTTGCCTAAAATTTTTGCAGCGGCGGGACTAATGGCTCTTTCAGCCACTTGACCTGCTTTTCCTACTGCACCAACAAGACCGAATTCAGGAGCAGCTAAAATACCACCTAGTTCACTAGCAGTAGAAAGAACGGGGTTTTCCTCTATTCGGGCAGCTTGTTCTTTTGAATTATGCAACACTGCAGATTCTAGTTCACGACTTAACCCAAAAGTTGGACCTGATGCAACGCCTTCAGCAACAGTTTTTGCACGTTCTATACCAGTACCATAATCTTTATCTGGTGCTACTTGATCTGGACTTAAATATTGGGGCATATTATCTGAAGAAGCTTCAGATATCTGACTATCGGGTTGTATCTCAGAAGGTTTTAAAATTTCTGGTGGTGCTTGATCGACCATCATCGCACCCGCTTTGCAGATCCGTCAGGCAATCTTTGGTATAAGACGCCATTTTGTTTAAATGTGGTTCCACCCATCTGTTGAGCGGTGCTTTGATACTTATCGAGATCTATCCCATAAGCTTTTGCATTAGGTGCAGCAGCTTTAGAAGTTACCCAGTCTTGTAGAGCTTGCCTACGTGTTTTAACCCTATTCTCAGTAAAATCGGTACGTTTAGGTGTAAGATTCTTAAATGACTCATCCATAGCAGCTTGCCTTACTGTTCCATCAATATCTTTAAATAAAGGTAACATAAGTTGATGTAGTGAATCAACAGATGCGGGATTTAAATTAAAACTTCCTGCCTCTAAATCCTTGTTAGCTTGATCAAATGCAGCCATGATTTTTGGACCATTTGTAGTAATGTTTTGTCTATCTTGAATTTCTTGAAGTACTTGCTTTTGCTGTTCTTGAGGCACCACATAAGGAACTAGAGATGCTGGGTCACGTCCAGAAAGTGCGCTTTTAGCACCACTCCCACCAGCAGAATTTTGCTCACTAAATAAACTCTGCATCAATTTAGAACGTGTAATAGCGAACTGATTCTGCATCTGTTCTGCTTGTATCTGGGTCTTAAGAGCTGCGGCTTTTTGTTGCGCCATAGGACCGGGTGCAGTACCCATAAGTTCATCCATCTTTATTTTTGCGTGCTCTAAAATCTGATTTCGAGTTTGCAAAGTTGCGGCTTGCTGATCATGAAGAGCTTCGTGGTTCATTTTCCACAAATTTATCTTATTTGATTGATCATTTTTTTGTGCTTCTATATCACGATCAATATTCTTATTTAACATATCTAAAACTGGATTTTCTTGACCAGTAAGACCCGAACTCATGCCACCAAGTATAAGACCAAGACCCATAGAAATCTTTTGTCCAAGATTTTGGTTGCTGTAGAACCTACTAGGATCAAGTTTAGCATCAGATACAAGTTTAGAATATCTTGCATCTGAAGTTTGTTGATCTTTCAGCAGTTTTTGATATTGGGCATCATTTGCAGCTAAATCTTGTTGAAGAGTACTTTGTCCAGAAGCGGCTTTCTCTGGTATAGTATCAGCAGAAACGGCTTTTTGTGCACTTTGAGGGGCACCAGCAGAACTGGGTGCTGCAGATGTAGCTGGAGCATTTTGGGGTGTTTCTACAGGTTGTTGTCCAGCTGCAGGAGGTGCACCTTCAGGAACTGTGTTATCAGATGCTTCCGCCTTAGCAATTTCAGGTGTTACTGGGGCAGGACCAGCGGCTGCTTCTGCTGCAGCCTCTTCTTCTTGACGTTCAATAGGTTCATTTGACATAGATACAGGTTCTTGAGTTGGAAAATTAGGATCAGTCAAGGGTGATTCAGTAGGAGTTATGTTCGTGGTGCCTTCATCATAGTGTCGAACTGCTCCGCCTTCATAATGGGGAGTTGGACTAGGAGAGGGTTTGGGCATAAGTTGATGAATAACTTTTAGTATGGCTGGATTATTTTCCTTAGTTGCATCAACCGCACCGCCCTCATCAAAATATGATATTGGAGAATCATCTAGAGGGGAAACTTTTTTTTTACCGGGAGAACTCATATCTGAGGGTTCAGAAGGAGCTGCTCCACCGCCGCCACCGCCAGAACCATCGCCTTTACCACCAGTTCCTGCACTACCGGGACCGTCGCCGCTTTCAACTTCGCCAGCTTCAGTTCTTCCGCCAACATTACTTATGTTGATAGTGATGGGTGCTTCTCGTCCGCTTCCGCCGCCACTTCCACCACTTGTGCCACTACTACCAGAAATTGTTACATTTACTGTACCGGCACCACCAGTTGATGCTCCGCCTGTCGCCGCACCGCCTGTTCCTGCTCCGCCAATTCCACTACCTACACCGCCAGTTGAAGCTCCGCCGGGACTTGATCCACCAGTTTCTGTACTGGTTTTAGTTGGAGAAGCTGTATCACCACCAGTAGAAGTACTGGGAACTTTTGATATAGGACTAGCTGCAACAGGAGCTGCTTTTGCCTGTGGTGTCGAAGCTGCAGGAATTGCATCATCAACTTGTCCCCCTTCTGCATAGGCTTGGGGTTGATCTTGTTGTAGTCTTTGATCTACGGAGTCACCTTGATATCTAGGATTAATCTTTTTCTGAGGTTGTTTTGCCAAAGGCTGGCTATCAGTGCCGGGTATATTGGCATTACTAGGTTGATCATTATTATACATAGCCAAAGATTTAATTGTTTTATGTACTTCATCATCTATACCCTTTTTAGATACATGAAACATTTTGCCATCGCGACTATCTCGCAATACATAATGTGAATCAGTTTCGTGCACGCGTGAATAATGTTTCATGACAGTTTACTCCTAACCGCATCAATCACAGGCAGCACCTTATCTTGAAGTGCTTTTATTGAATTGGTTTGATCTTGTACCATTTGTATCATAGCAGGGTCATCCGAAGCCGCGCTTACACTTCTTTGGTGTGCGCTGTTTAAACAAGTCGTTGCCAGTACCACTATAGAAGGCCAGTCCATATTACCAGAAAAAGCAATCTTTATCAAGATAATAATGAAAGCTAAATCGGCAATATTGAGTTTGCCATCATCATCTATAAGGCGTAAAAATACGGCAATTTTATTGATCATTTCATTTTTCCAATAACTTTATGGGCTTCTTTTAGAGCATCATGAGCTTTCTTTAGATGCTGTTTTGCCACGAGCACCCGATTAAAACCCTTGACTTCGCCGCCTTCGGCCATCTTGTTTTTAGCGATTTCGGCCATGAAAGCCTTGGCTTTTGCAGCTGGACTACTAGCTTGAGTTACATTATTTGGAATAACTACTCCACCAGCTTTTAAGTCTTTTGGCACTATATCGTTTCGTGGATCGTTTCCAGGATGTGGTGCTTTACCAGGGATTTTTTCACCGTGCTTCAAAGGATTTTTGCTCTTTTTAGCTGCCAAGACTTTTTCAGGTGGAATATAGACTTCTTCTGGGGAAACCATGGCAGGTACTTTTTTACCTTTAGACTTACCACCTGGTGCGGGATGTACTGAGGTGCTTCCATCAGCATAATGTCTGACTTCACCACCATCATGCAATGCAAATGCTGCAACATTACCTATTCCACCAAGAGCACCACCTAAAGCACCTGCATTAGTTTTAGCGTTCTGAGAGGCGGCACCAGCATTGATGTTGTTTGCACCTAATGTACCTTGATTAATTGCACTATTTTGTTGTGCTTGAGCATTTTGTAAAATTTGTTGTTGACTTAAAAGATTACCACTCAAAGAATTTTCAGCATTTATTTGCTGTTCTGCGCCCATTGTGGCAGCTTGACCTGCAGAAGCTTGTTTAGCAGCTGCTCCAGATTGTGCACCAAGACGTGCTGCAAGGGCTGGAGAAATTCCTTTTGTACTGGCAATTTGACCTGCAGTTTGTTGGATATTACTATTTGTAGCTTGATTGAGCATATTTTGCGCAGGATTTGGGCCGTTACCCTGCGATTGATTCATCAACATTTGCGTTAATTGCTGTTGCTGTGGAGTTAGGGCGCTAATTTGACTCGTGAGATTTTGTGTTTGAATTGGAGGTGCGCCTACATTATAGGTATTTTCTCCGCCGCCTGCACCTAAAATACTTGATACAAAACCCATCTTACAATTCCTTAGAGAACATGGTATATTCACCAATATCTCTTAAATTTGCCCGTTTACATACTTCTTTAATACTGGGGTGCCGTGTCATTGCAATAACCTTGTTAAATCCTTGGTGCGCTGCTTCACAAACAAGTTCGTTCATTATGATTTCTAATGCTTCTTTTCGTTCATAGGGTGCTGCATCAGGATTGCTAATGCACCCATCTAATAAAGCAATTTCGCTGTCCGTCTTGTACATAAAAGCCACTGCAACTCCAGGTACGATAAAACCCGTTTTTGGCATTATTTCGGCATTTACTAAGGGCAGTTTTCTCTTGTTATACCAGCTATTTATCTCTTCTAGATCTGTTTTCTCATATGCTCTGACTTTCATACCTATTGTGGACCTCACCCGACACTCTGAGAGGCGGGTAAGCGCATTGCGCCTTCTTTTCGACCTACTTCTAAACTGATCGCAGATAGGGACAATCCTTCTCCATAAGGCAATAATTGCACCTCTTCTAAGGTGAGTTGGATAGTTTCACACTTCTGATATTTCATGCGTATTCGATCTTGATAGGCAGGTGCTCTTCCACCAAATGGTATGCCGGCGGGATTTCCAAAGGCTATGGAAGATTGTAGCGCATCTCCAGGATTACCTATAGATGCACCCAAAGTAGGGTTAGATAGAGTAATGGCTGTTCCAGTTATCGAAGTTATAGTTGTTCCGGGCAATAAATTTCCACTAGTAGTATTATCTTGAATAGTCTGGCCTACAGCCAATCCCATAGCATTGCTAACATTTATGACCGAGACTCCAGAAGAAAAAACGGAGAAAAAATTGTTGGCAGGGGGACCGCCAAATACACCAACATCTATGGTTTTAGATGGGTCTATATAACCTTCTTGTACATGATTGGGATTGAAGTTTATTGCAAGATTATATTTTAATAGATGTGGTGAATAAAAGTTTGCGAGCATTAACATTCTATACACGCGCTGAAAACCTTGTAATGCTGCCATACTGAGCCATGAAGTGATAAGTTTAATGCGACGAGGATTGCCATTATGTGTCCAAATAGTGGGATCTTCCTGTAACACTAGACCATCTGATTGTACATAACAAAATTCATTTTCAAAAAGTGCTGAAGCTACTCCTGAAACATTTGGTATAGTTGTCCATTGTTGAAATGTGTAGTCAAACATAAGTTCAGTGCCAGTGTCCAATAGAAAACGTAGCTCGTTGTCATTTTCAATAACTTGTGCTGATACTATATTAGATGAATTAAAAGCCTCTACTTCTGCACCGATATATTGAGAGTTTAGACCACGATCAAGAAGATAAATGCCTTTATATGATTGGTAAAAAACACCGCTAGGCATTAAAAGTACAGAATTGGGATTTATGCACCCCGAACCTGTTGCAATTCGTTGCGGTTGGGTAAAATCATTGTTTGATCCATCTTGCCCTGGACCATCACCAGCCACATAAAAAATATTGGCGGGGCCTTTAAAGAAGATGTTTTTGTCATCCATTTGTATGCCCGCAGTAATGGGTCCATCGCGCTGATCCATATTATTTACAAAACTGTCGTTAAATTCTAAGGGTGTATTGGGAATAATTTCTTGCGAATACCACCAAGTATTGTCATTTTCAAAGGGCACCAAAATTAGGCGATTCTTATACTGCCAGATAAGTTTGGGTGCTGGAGGTGCGATGTTTTCTATTACTCCGCCAGTAGTATATAACTGAAGATTACCAAGGGCTGACTGATCAGACAAAGTATCTGTAAAAGTTTTTGTATCTACCGTAGTATCATTATAAGTAGGATTAGTAATACTAGATACCAAGTAAAAAATCGTTTGATTTGCTTCGGTGCGATATAATTCAATCCATGCATTACTGCGAATAGGCGGTTTTTTTGCAGTTATACGAAGGGTTACTGCAACAACACTAGCTGAATAAGTATCTATAGTTTGTAATGTATCGCCACCACCTGCAGAAGCAGCAACTGCGGGATTAGAAATAGTGATGGTAGATCCACTTATTGCCGTTATGAGTGTTCCAGCTAAAATATTGCCACTTGTCGTATTATCAGTCACTACTTGACCTACAAACAATCCAGTTACACTACTAACAGTTAGTACAGTATCCCCAGTGGCAAATACTGAAGTAAATGTTACAGGTGTTCCACCAGACATTGTTTCTGTCACAGGAATACTGGGTGCAGATCTATGTATTTGACCAAAATTATCTGTCCAGGCATAAACGGTGGTCCATTGATATTGTCCAGGAGATAAACCACCACCTGTACCTGAAGTAGTAATAGTAGGTTGTTCGGGAAAAACATGATACCCTAATTCTACTGCAGAGATACCATCATACATAGCCAGAAATCCGCCAGTCATTTGAAGACCGTTCCCTATAGAAACTGCTTGTAAATTAGACGGATTTAAGTTTATATTACCTTGCATTACACCAGTTTGAAAAAAATTGGTGCCTGAAATAGTAGCAAAAAAATCTTGTTGCAAATAAGAAATCTGATATTGTCCGGGGGAGATGGGATTAATTTGTGGTAGTACGCTCTTAGCTGTAAGACCCCCTCCATTTAATGGAGCGAGCTTAAGCGCCACTATGCCAGACTGATTTATTAAAAAATAAGTTGGCTGGAGAGGGCCTTGATAGGCGGCCATTACAAATGTATTTGTGCCATATACAAAAGCTTTGCTTGCGAGTCCTACAGATCTGATGTCTACATGCGGTGAACCAATAGTACCAGTAATAGTGGCGGTATTAGAGCGAATAAGATAATTATATGTAATTGCAGCAGAGATCTCATAAAAAATAGTAGCTCTAGTTACAACATGTAGTGTGTCTCCAGGACTAGAAGCAGAGGCACCCAAAGTGGGGGAAGAAATTGTGACAGTTAGACCTGTGATATTGGTTATAGTTGTATTAGCAGAAAGATTACCACCTATGGTGTTATCTTCAATTACTTGTCCCACCACTAATCCTGCAGTGCTACCAACAAGTAAAGTAGAAGAGCCTGACCCAAAAACTGCAGTAAACACCACTGGAGCTACAGTACCTTGAGCGGCACCCGTCACATTTCGTACATTGGCCACGGTTTCTACTATAGTTGGTGATAGAAGAGGTGAGGCTGGAAGATTATAAGAATAAATAAAGTATTTTACGGCAGAACCATTATAATAAGTAACCCAAAAATTATTAGCAGCATCACCAAAACCTGAAATAGTAACAGAAGCCGATTCTCCAGCAACTGTACGTAAATTTACAAAGTGTAAAAATTGATCTAAATAAAATAATCTTATACTGCTCGCATTAGAATTATAGGTAACAAAAACCCTTTGACCAATAACATCGACATCAAAATTGTGATTTGTGGCATCTATATCTGCAGCAACATCTACCCTAGTTCCGATAATAGTGGGATTTATGATTGTAATGGGATAGTAAAAAAGTCCGCCTGCTACTGTGTCATAAACGAAAATCAGTAAAAAGTTTCCGATAGCTACACATCGAGGCATTACACCGGATGAGAGAAGTGGCTGATTAGAAACAATCTGAAGTTTGGTGTTATTATCTACAATTGAATAACGTACACCTCCTTGACTATCTTCCCATGCAAATACTTGTACACCAGTGGAATGAGTTGCACTATCTTGAGAAGTCTGGGCATAATTATCGCGAATAACAGGAGAAGTGTCTAAGGATACGTTAAATGTTAGGCCCTTATCAGACCAGGCAGTTTCATCTGCACTATAACTATAAAGATTGGTGCCACTGTTCAAAACAAGTTCTTGTTGAAAACTTGATAATTGCACCGCGTTGCCTATTTTTTGGGTGCTACCTAAAATACTTTTAGAAAGAGGGCTGTCACCCGGAACTTTACGAAGTTTTTTAGCCGTTTGGAATTTGGCATTTTCTAAAAGAGTGAGTTTTCCAGGTATGATCTGAAATTCATCGGTTTTGGTGTCGATACCACCAGCAAGACTTATAGGAATTAAGGCTTTTTCAAGTGCCATTACACTTCCATAACCACTAATGTTGCATAGCTAACTGTAGATGCAGCAGCGCTTCCTGCATTCTTATATTGGACTTTAAAAGTATGAGATCCAGCCGCTAAAACTGGAACAAACCATTGAAACATTGAAACTGGATAATAAGATCCATTATCTGCGGCATCGTCTATTGTATCTATATATGTAACAACTCCATCCACAACCAAAGCTATATTAATCCCTTGAGCACCAGAATTAATTCCCGCTGCGTGAATTGTGTCTGGTTGCATTTGACATCTCACCGGCCTGCCTGAAGTGGTAATGGTAACAGACAGATTTGTAACGTCTGTAAAAGATGTTGCACCGAGTAACAATCCAGAACCTGAAGAAGGGCTGATTCCATAATTAGCTGGCGCCAAATTTGACTCTGTTATAGTTCCAGCAGCAATGTTAGATCCAGTAATGCCCCCAACAGTTGAAGTTGTACTGGTAATTACGCCGGTGGGTGTAATTTGCAAGAAACTTGTAACTGCGGGTGGAGCAGGTAGAGTTAAGATCTTATTTGCACCAAGAGATGGAACTTGTAAAGTTATACCAAAACCCGTGGTGCCTGTTTGAAAAATAGATACTGCACCTGTAAGTAAGTTAGCGTAGTTGGTTCCATCGACGGTCATGGAATACGCTTGTGTACCACTAGTATAGAATACTAGGGCACCCGATGAAATATAATCGCCGCCGATTCCGCCGATAGCACCTGCATTAAGAGATGCACCGGAAGTAATCTTTACTTGTTGTCCAATACTATTATTATACCAAAAGTCACCGCCAGACTCATAAATGCACCCAATATCGGTAGACAGACTTAGGGGGGAAGTTTGGTTGACAAAACGTATAGATCTAGTATTAGTGAGATTGAAATTACTCATTGTAAGATCTGCATTGACGTTTATACCCGCAGATGAAACAGGTTCACCTTGACCAGGACTATGATTGTGACTATCTATTAGATAAAGTGCTGTTATGACTTCTGAGGCCCATGCAGGTCCAAGTTCCAAAGTTGGTTCTGGAAGCACCAAATTCATGTAGGGAGTAATAGTTGTGAACGAGGTCATGTCATATCCTTAAAATAAAAAGATAATTGCATTAGCTGGTGCACTAGAGTTTAATGTTATGGTAGCCTTTGCATAGTTTATTCTGTAAATAGTAGTAGCAGCATCGATATCTGTAACAATAAAACCTGTAGGAATTGCACCCAAAGTATGATTTATGATGTTTACACCGGATTTCAGAGGAGTTGTAATAAATACTCCATTGCTGGGTGTTTCATTAAGTTGATTTTGTAATTGAGTTATGCCCAGTACAATATTATTCTGCAATTGATTAATAGTGGGATCTTGAGAATATACTTTAGGAATAGCTACGTTACTGGCAGACATTAGTATCCACCTCCAAAACCGTTTCCGCCATCGTCGCCGCCATCGTTCCACAAATTTCCAGATGATACATCGGCTGTTCGGGCTGCAGTTCCTGGATCGCGGTTTGCTGCAATGTCTTGAATGCGCTTTTTCAAGTCGTTCTTTCGTATCATTAGGGCTTCAGTACCTGATTCCTCTTTACCCATGATTTTCATGGCAGCATCAACAACTGGATACTCTTCCCAACCAGATATTCCATCAATCTGAGTGGTATAAGCAAACATTTTAAAAACGCCGTTTGTGGTGCCTTGAAGTACTGGATTAGAAATTGTAATTGTGCTTGAACCAACGGCAGTTATAGTTGTATTGTTTGGAACACCAGGACCAAAAAATTGCATTCCTACTTGTGGAGTTAATACATCAGTTACTGTTATAGTCACACTATTAATCGTACTAGATGCGATGATTTGTGAAACTAGATTTATAGCACGGGGAATATACCAAATTCTCATTACCTGTCCGTTTTGGGGAATGGGAGTAAGATATAAATTATTGCCTGAAAGTCTATAACGAATATTGGTAAATCCCCAAAAACTTGCAAAGTTTGGAACTGCGAAGCGATTGCGTTCCGAGAATGGAAATGATTTTAATGTTACATACCCTTGAGGATTGTTTGGATTTAAATTGAAGTCTAAACCGAGCAGTTTATAAAAGGGTGCTGCGATAAATGTAGTGTTGAGGTTATCAGAATCCTGAAAAGTTAATATTCCATCAGGTAGTTGATAGAGATCCTTACTGTTTTGTGTAGTAAATGATGCGCGTTTTGCTACCTCGTAATCTTCCCCATATGCACCAACTAACATATCGTATAATTCTTTATAGGAATTGTTTAGATAGGTCGCAACTTCGAGATCAGTTACAAACTGACTATTTACTTGGTCTGATTCCTGTCGAGTTTGATCAATAAGATCTGACAGGGTTACTATACCGGCGGTACTCATTTTTTATCCCTGCCTAAATGAGATTATGACTTGTCCGAAGGTTCCATGTCTTTCGACTCGTCTTCTTTATTTTTCTCGGCGTGCAATTCATGCTCATGTAAAAAAGACATCATATGCTCAGTCGCAGCTTCATGATCTTCGTTCTTCATTGCACCCATGTAGGCTTGCATATGTGCATGCATGGCAGACATATCAGGAATAGGGGATTCACCGACTTCCTTAATGTTTCCGCCTTCAGACATTTTTTGCATCTCAGGCTTTTTGCCGAACTTTGAGAGAATCATTCCTACAGCTTTTTTTCTTTCGGGGATGATCATTTTTAAACTCCTATTATCTTGCATCCAATTGAGGTACTGGTAATACCTGAATTGTTGCAGGGGTAACAGGAATACTATTACCCAGGTTATCATAAAGAATTGCCGAAACTGTGTAGGTGCTAGACCCACTATCAGAATGGCATACAGCATCAAAATTATATTTAGCTACACCAGCCACTTGTAAAAGATTTCCTTTGTATACATCAATAGAACTGAAGTCTACAGAAGGACTTTGTGGGGGAGAAGCAGTGATAAACAACTGCGGTTGTGCAGTGGCTAAATTGATCAAACCCGAACCACTATCAGTTACTGTGATTGTGGCCATAAACCGAGCGTCTTTTTGGATCGGTCCGACAGGTTGACAAGTTACTACGGCTGATTGACTCATCTATACACCTCAAAAAATCGGTAAAACTGGATTAACAGTTACTGTAGCTACTGAAGGTGAGAGTTGTTCACCATCATTTGCAATTATAAGGCACCCAACATCATAGGTTCCATTTTTAGTTTGATCCAATCCCGTCATTGCACTAGGTTGATAAATGGAATAACTGAATCGAAGGTTTAATGAACCTCCGGCAGGTACCACATTATTAAAACCTTGTGTTAATGGGACTGCACCATATGCCACTGAACTCCCATCCACTGGAATAGGATTACCTGTGAAGTTGACTTTTGGCAATACCTGCATGATATTGATATCAGTGCCGCTACTATTGCTGACCGTAAGTACCGCATTTAGCACCTGCCCCACTGTTATAGTGGAAGAAGAGATTGCGATTGAAGCTGAAAGAGCTGGCATCTACTTCTTCTCCTTAAAAAATCGGCAGAACTGGTAAAACAGTTAACTGCACTTCTGTAGGTTGAATAACTGATCCGTCGGCACCATAGATTATGGCCCCGATCGAATAGCTTCCCGAAGTACCTGCAATCTGACCACTGTTTTGTTGTGTTGAAGTGGTCGAAGCTGCAGAAATAGTTACAGTACCGTTTTGGGCTAGAAGTCTGCCACTTGTTGCACCGGCACCACCATTTTCTGTGATACTGGTAAGGGCCAAAATATTACCGTTAAACGCAGAACTTGTTCCAAGGGTAGCTGAACTACCTACTTGCCAGAATATGTTACCGGCAACGGCACCATTAGTTAATACTACAGACGATGAAGTAGCCGTAGTAAGGGTGCTACCAATCTTAAAAATAAACACTGAATTGGGATTGCCTGCACCATCTAGAGTTAGGGTGCCAGTAAGACCTGCTGATGTAGCAAAGTTATACACACCTGCAGTAAGGGTTTTTCCGCCCAGATCTTGACCGGAAAGGTCCATCGTAGTTGGTTGTGCGAGTAAAAAGTTATAGGCAGTTGTGAGGTCAATCTTAGCTTGCACTGCAGCTGGATTGTCAACATTTTGTGTACCGTTTAAGGTCCATGCACCGGGGGTTACAGAACTACCGGGTGAAAGGCCCACATTACCATTGATAACACTGGATCCAGTATTAGTAATGGCAGAACCGGCTAGAATAGCATAACTATCTGCAGTTCCGAGGGTCGGTCCAGTATAGGGACTTGAGCTAGATTTGCCTGAAGGTGCATGAAAAATGTTGGTGAAGGACCAAACAGCAGAGCCGTTGGCGGGTACCAAAGTATTCATACCCTGACTTAGGGGCACCTGACTTAGGGCATAAGAACTTGCATCCTCTGGACGAGGATCGCCAGTTTCATAAGCATAAGGACTAATTACAGATACACCAGCCGGACTTCCGCTGGAATTACTGATCGTAATAGTGGTTGTGGAGGGCTGCCCAATCGTTGTCTGCAACGTATTTAAGGCAAGTACAGCGGAAAGACTCATAATTCCTCCTTAAGGAATTGGTAAAACAGTTAAAGTTGCTGGAGAAGGTGAAACACTGCCGCCCGTACTATAAACGACACAAGATACACTAAATGTATTTGACTTGGGTCCAATAGGACTGGATTGAGGTGCATGCACCACTAAGGGAAATCCAAAATATGCCGTCTGACCAGCTAAGATCAGGGGGTTTGGAATGCCCGGTTGACTAGTGGCATGAGAAGTAGCGTCTTCAGCAGGCGAATCACTCGTCGAAACTATTGAAGGTTCAATACCTGTAACATTAATAGAAAATCCATTGTTATTAGTTACAGCAACCCCAGCTGCAAGATTCTGATGAATCCCCACAGAGGATTGAGATAAGATAATAGTTGCAGATATTGACATCTTCTATTTACCCTTACGCGTTACTATTTTTGAGGGTAATTTCCATACGCATTGCTTCACCACTGGCAGGATCGGTATCAGTACCAGCAGAACTGAATACTACAGTAAGACTGGGGATTGAAGCATTAGAAACGCTGTCATCATATACTCTCATAGTAGGTGAAGCAGGAGCAGCTGCTGCAATTGCTACATGAGAAACATTAAGAAGGCGATTGTAGTTGTCTTGAAGCACGATTAAATAAGTTCCATTGCCACCGTGGGTAATAGATTTAATGCCACGAGATTGCGCTGCATCTATAGTAACCGCACCAGCTGATCCAAATGTAGCATGAAGATACAATTTGGTAACCATTGGTTCAAGTTGGAATGAAATGTTATAATAACGACGATTGGCCATTTGATGGTCTCCTTTCTACCTGGTTCGATGCCAGGAGGTTGGATACGAATATGCGGCTCCCCAGCGGCAAATAAGGACACGCTTACGGAATGTAGGCGGGTGTCGTACATGTGGACACCACTCGAATTACAAATTGTAATATGTAATATGTTAATGATTATAGGTGGTTAGATGAATCGCGTATATCAAAACAACACTAATGTATTACTAGTGATATATTACTATACAAATACAGATGGATTAGTTAAAATGATTTCAAGTTTGTCTAATTCATTTAAAAGAAGATGGGCTTGAATATTGTTTAATGTAACGATACCATGATTTTCAATAGCCGATTCTAATAGAAGTCTTAAAGTGTCAAGTTCGGGCAAAAGTTGCTTATCCATTGCGATTGCTCGGATCTTTGCCAAACATGTTGCGATACTTGATGCAATCTCGGCACTCGTTCTTAGAATCAGGCTTGTCAACTTGTTTCACGTATTTCAGGGATGCTGCGCTCTTTGGATAGCCGCAGATTTCGCACTCCTGTTTAGTTTTTGATAGAAGAGCCGTAACATTCTTGATATCTTCGGTGCTTAGTTTGTCACTCATAATTTTCCTTATACCAAAGAATACCCTCTTCGGTCAGTTCGCCATTTATTAAAATCCATCCATATTCCGGAATAAACATACTATCTGGGGCACCGCCTTCTCTAGATGCGAATTCTACAGATGCTATAAGGGCTTCCTCAAGTTCTTCTTTCGGCGTTTTCTTCACTTACTCACCAAAAATAGCACGAACAATTGACCCAAAAAGTAGCCAAAAATGAAAATTAGCAACAATGTCAGTAGGCGCTCAAGTTTTGGCATCGTCTTCGGGCTCCCACTCATTAAAAAATAGAATGTTTCTATCATCGTCTGTTTCAAATTCGAATTCTGTAGGAGGAGGTGCCATACCCGCTACTTCTAGACAGTCTAATAGAGCTGTGGCATCTAATCGTCTACCATAAGAACTTTGCTCTTCATAAGTCTCAGGAGCTATTTCAAGTAAAAAATTGGCTATCTTGACTATCATCTCACTACGCTTCATGTACCACCACACTTGCACCCAGATTGCATTATAACCATCATATCACACCGACATTTTCCGTCGGGAATTGGAGTAGATTTTTCTGATATCGGGATCATTGCTAAATGTGGATGAGACTCCCATGTGAGATCTGAATATATATGCTTTAAATCTTGAATCTGTTCTGCTATAGACATCGTCTAATCTTCTTCAAAAGTTTTCTATATCTCGGGTCGTGCATTGAGAGACAGTAAAAAAGAGTTTCTATCATGTCTGGCACCAAGGCAATTAACTTGGCATCCTTTGCATTGTTGACATCGAGCACCTCATCGCCAAGAAGTACATGATGGTGTCCCTCAGCTTTTTGATATTTCCAAGGTGCTTTAGTCAAGGTATCCACCTACCCCAATCGTCCAGTTCACAAGATTGGGAAACACCATCATATTATACTTAATAAAGTTTCTATTGTCAAGCATGAGTTTATAACTTCCTTCAAATCCCGCTAGAAACACATATCCATTGATATCATCTGCTGGTGGGAGAATTCTGTATTTAGTAAAGGAAGAATCGTCTTGCTTATAGCCGCCTATTGCAACACCTAGATTGAGAGGTCCCGACAAAGCACCAAAACTATACATGCCTCCAATAATAGCACTAGAAACAGAGTTAGTTCCAGTAAAAACTGAATAGCTTTCATAAGCAACAACATCCTCTTTAGTATACTTATAATATGCTAGGGGGTTTAAAATCAATCCATGGGAGATCTGATTAGGATAGTTATTTGGGTCAAATATGTGATATGTAAGGCTACCGGCACCCACTTCGAAGGTGTCTTTGGCTATGGCGGTGCACCCAAAAAATAGGAGTGCGAGTAGTAGAAGTTTATTCATATTGCTAGGCACTCAAGTAATCGTTCCAAATCTCGCACATTTATCAATACTTGTTGAGTTGAGCCCCAATCAATATTAATAGTCTTATTTTCTAGCATTTCTTTAACCAATGCTTCTGCAGCAGCTAGTCTATTAAGTCTAGATTGAATAGAATGCAACTCTCTAAGTATGTCTGTAATCATTTTCCAGGTTCCTCAATCTTAAGTAATGCTTTACGCACCAATGGAACAATACGTTTTATATCATAACTAGGAAATATTTTTGAGTATTTTCTTTCTGCAATGACTTCTAAAAGACCTCGCATTAGTTTTTCCCGTGCCCATGCTGCATCAAGTTCTTGAATAAGCCAGAGGGTGTCTTGTTTAGAGCCGCTGGGAAGATAGTGCAGGGGATAAGTGTCTATGATTGTTTGGAGTCGTTGTCGGGGTGTCATTTCTTCATCTCAGCAATCTTGGCTAAACATTCATAAGCCAACATGCACTCTGGAGTATTGCCATCGCCTGTAGTTCCCAGTTTCATTATTTGGTTCAAAGTCTCTTCAGCTATCCCCATCATTTTATTACCATCATTAATTAAATCGGCACCAAGACAAATAATGCAGGCATTCATTATGTTTAGTTTATGTTTTTCGCATAAAGATATTCCGTCTACTAATTCCCTATAAGCTTTATTTGATCTTTCCAGATCTTCTTTTAGAAGGTTATGTTCATCGGCCCACTTAGCACCATAGACAAAGAAATTAACTAATGAACCAATATCATAGCTGCCAGTCTGAGAAGCTAGATCCGTAGCAGCCTTCTCAATCTCCTCATCCCTACTCATTGTCACCTCTAGTCCACACAGGAATCAATCTCTTTTAAAGCTTTGCGGGCGATTTCACTTTCCCAACTCTCATCAGAGTTAAATATTTCTTTCAAAGCCTTAATGGCAATTTCAAAGCAAGCAATGCATGTCCCGAGAGTAATGTCATGTTTACAATATTGTCTGTCACTCATATCCAGTCCCACACAGAATTAACCTAGTCATTTTTTCACTTTGAACAAGAGCCATTTGGGTGGAATTAATTTTCTCTTGCACCGATTTAATAGCGCAATAGGGTATTAATAACCAAAGTCTGCCGCCATTTAATGCACGCCACCATGCGCGTTTTCGTATAGGATGTGAAAGAGGCTTGGCACCAACGTCAAGCATCCAGGTCCCCATCAGGGGAGCGCACTCCTGGGCCATCTGGTCTTACCAAATTAAGATGCTCAGCTTGCACCGCCTCAATCATTTGAATTCACATTTCGTCTGCATCGCTGCACACATTACTTCCGCTATGTTCTTCGCACCTTCCCGAAGCGGGTTTAGGATGAAGATAGAGTATAAGTATAGCAGAACTATGTTGAGAAGGATAGAGTAAAAGATGTATTTCATTTATAATAAACTCTCTAGCTTAATGTCATTAGCAAATTTGCGCACTACAACTCGTGAGTATTTGAAATATTCTGGTTGTGCTAAACAATGTATGGCAAAGGCCTTCCTATACTCAACTATAAGCCTAACCCAAGATTTTTTATCGTGAGAGTATTCATAGCACCGGACCTTTTTCATTTTACAGTCTCAAAAGTTGCGGCTTGGACTAAGGCACCGCAATCGCATTTATAAAATCCCTCGCGACCAGAAACTTTATCTTTAGGATGATAGCAATGCTTAGTGTACTCTATAAGGTACACACCCGGTTCTGTAAAGTGATATTTAGAGACATACATCTTTCTATCATCATCAGTTGTTTCAAACTGGATTGTTATGGCCCGTTCTTCAAGTTTTGCGTTGGCCTTAGCAGCCATTTCAGCAGAAGTTAAGGTATCTACTACGGGTTCAAAATCTTCGCGTGTAAAAAACTTCATTCTTCTATACCTTTAAATCCAGAGGGAACAACTATGAAGCCGCACTCGCATTTATATCTACCTTGCCAGTCGATACGCGTGGTCACTTTTTCAATGGGATGTTTACATGTCTCAATTGGTTCGATATTAATAAGAAGGGCTTTATGTGTTGTCGAAGATCTAAATTCTTTTATACTAGAAAAATTGTGTGCAACATCTATGGAATCATAATGATATCCAGTAACGCTTATTCCTTGTCTTTCAAGCTTGGCATTGGCTAAATCACATGCCATAACAGGTTCAAGTTTTCCATTATGGAAGTATCGAAAGTCATTTGGTGTAAAAAACTTATCCATTACAAATCACCCAATTCACATTAAATTTATTCACAAAGTCCTCAATGATTTTTTCAGTATCATACCATCGCACGCTAAATACACCATAGTTGAGTTTGATCGAATAGTATGTAAGGTATGATTTAGAACGCACCAAATTGTCCAGTGCGAATCTAGTGTTGTCCAAAATATCATCATCTGTATCGTAGTCAGTTTTTGTAATAAGGCATGCGATGACATATCCATTCTCTTCTGGTGCTATGAAAGCTTCACCAGGTGCATGACGTATACAAAATTTGCGGTAGGCTCTATAAGTAAGAGGAAAGCGTAACCGCAAAAGGTCTACTCCGTCCCCCTCACCACGTGTGTCAAGGGCAAATACCAGGGTCGATCCTGGTGGGGAAGAGAAAATGTTTTGTGACGAGTAGTCGAGCATCGAGTTTCACCTTTCTGAGATAGTTTCTCACATTAAAGGGATTATGTCAACTTAGAAATTTGAAAAAGATATAACTTAGTGATATGCTCTAGAAATTCCTGTTGACTATAGTCTGATTTAAATGAGTTACACATAGTGCAACAGGGTGCACAGTTATCCTTTTCGTATCCTCTCAAATTGTCTATCCTGTCCACTCCATTATACTTTATCCATGACCTGTCTGCCATATTCTTGGTAATACCTTCCCTATGCGGTAAATTAGCGTTGTTTAGATATACATTAAATGCTCTAGGTTCTTTACCACAATAAATACAATTGAGACTGGCAATTTCTTTAAATTCCTCAAAAGATAATAAAAAAGAAAGTCTTCTTTTAATTGCTTTATATTTATAGTCAAGAAAAACCTTGTTCCAAGAAACCTGACCGGGTTCCTCGCTATTAATGCACCCACAAGATTTTGTATGACTGTTTCGTAAAAAGCAACTTCGTACTTCACATTCATTACCGCACTCGCATTTACAAAGATAATACGTATTTCTATTATTATCTTTCTTCGTTCCTTTACTCAGCACAGTTAGTTTATTGAATTTTTGTCCAGTGACTAGTTTCATAGTTTGTATCTCCTATCTTATTATTGTATTTCACTTGAGTTGCATTGTCAAGAAAAATTGTGCGATAGGTACAAAAAACCCCCGGATTTCTCCGAGGGCTTTTCGATGTTAACTATTGGAAATTACTAATTATGAAGACAGTTTAACGTAAGCATTCCAGCCTGGCGCATTACAACTTAAATTGGCATAATAGGCTACCCGCACTTCACCGGCATCGGCATTAAATACGCGCAACATTTCTAGGCCATCCCCGTATCTCAAAATCTGTGGAGCGTCACCAAGACTTTCTAAACACCAGGATTTCATAGTTAAAAGATATGCAGTATTGGATGGGCAATTTCGATCGGGAAAGCATTTTATCATAGAATTCGCACCGTTAACTTGGATGCCTCTAAATTCTATTTCAGCAGGACCCCTGTGGTCAATGTATACAACTTTGGCACCCAGAGATTTCTCAAGGGCACTATAAGAAGCATAAGACATTACGCACACATCGGGTTTTCCACCTTCACGAGCAAGCAAAGAGCTTGAATCAATGAGGGCTTCTTCGATGGGTTGGCTAGAACCGTCATAGCGAACGCCAGCAAGACGTGTGCTATCAACAGAACGGTTTACGCCGAAAAAGTTATCGCTTGTTCCGGGAGCCACTGAAGGAATCCAAGCGGCAAGGCCCTTAACTTTAGCGTTGTTATCACCTTGCACGAGCAAGAAGTCAGCGGCTGTCCAACCTGAAGGAGAAGCAGCAGCTCCACCCATTGAGGTAGATACACTAATATTACCCGCACTACGATCAACAGCTACAACGTAACCGAGAGCAGCGCGGGGTGTTCCGCCGTCAGTAGCATTGGCTTGAAGTACTTGATTGACTTCAAATTGAACAACGCTATTAGGATCAGACAAAACGATAACACCAGAAGTAATAGAACTGATATTACCAATTGAACCTGTTCCACTGCGGAAGAGTGAGGAAGCGAGTGACAACGTGATAGAGCTAATAGCACCATCAATCAAAACTTTGCTGCCTTCAAGGAATGACATTTTGTCAGTGCGTGAAGCGAGCATTGTTTGGTTGTCAATTTGCGCAATAGAATAATCTGAAGCGCGGGTCAGAAAGAAAGATTCAATCTGAACAGGGCTTTGGTTGTTCTGTGCATTTGAAAATGTAGCAGAACGGCCTTGTGAGGCACCAGTGATGATTGGGACGGGTTTATATTTTCCGCCGAAGTCCGTGTTTTTCTTGAGCATTGCTAAAAAAGGATTGTCATTATAGACCAGATTTTCGATCGTCTGGTTATCATACAATTCTTTTAAGGCAGCGTTCATGGCGGCTGAGTCTAATGTTTGCGACATAAAAGTTCCTTAAGTTTGACATCATCAAGTGCAGGGCCATACGGCAAAGACCACAAGAGATTAGTCGTAAAGTTGTGCATAGCTTTGCTGGGTTGTTTGCTTTAGTGCACCCCTGACATATTGGATGCCGTGATTCGAGAAGGGACTTACTAGAAAGACTTCACTTACCTGCCGGTATTCGCTTTCGGATGGTCCCACACCAGGGGATGCACCGTACATAAGGCTGGTTTACTACTGGATGTCTGCTGCTGTGGAAAGCACCCGATGTTGATAAGTAAATGTATCGAAGAACCTATCAAAGTATAAAGTATAGTTTGTTTTAACCGGGTCAAAGTAAACTATAGTTTATAGTTTACAGTAAACTATATACTATAAATGCTTCAGCGGGAACTTATTGTATTTACGGGAGTTTTCAGATCTAGTAATTATTTGAAGATTGCTAGGTACGTGCAATCCGGATATCTTCTTTCCCTGAAGTGGGATAATGTGATCAACTACATGCTGCTTGCCTAGGAAGCAGGTTAGAAGGATTGCACAGGAATAATATTCTTGTATTTGCCTGTAGTCTTCAGGAGTTAGCCACTTAGGCACTCAATTAAGTTTGGCAACTTGTCGCTTTCTTGTTTGAGCTGCAAGTTTATCTGGGTGCCGCAAATCACTTTTTCATCTGGCTATTTTGAAAGGTGCAGGATTAGCTTTATATTGCAGGCGACGTTTTCTATTAATCTTTTTTCTATTACGCTTCTCCCATTGCTTAGTAGAAGTCTTCTTGCATTCCTTGCAACGCCCTCCAGGATTCATATGTAATCTAAGTCTACACCACTTCATACTATTGAGTATAACACAAGCACCAAAAATTTTAAAGGGTTTAGTGAACAGCTCTAAAGATTCTGTATCAGTAAGATATCAGCATGTACCAGTAAACTACTATTTTACTGGTACACTGCAAGGGCACGCTATTATTGGGGATTTGTAAGAAAAAAAAGTAAAATATGAGCATAACGGTAAAAACGTAAAACTCCGCTCAACTTTGTAAGAAGGTCATTCTTCTATACTATTAAATATATACACTACTATACTACTTTTACTGAAACATATATAAATAGAGTATATAAGTATAGGAACACACACATGAATTTTCTGTACCAGTAAAAAATAAATGCTGGTACATTACTGGTACACCGTAACATCTAATGAAATAAGGTACTTGGATATTAACACCTCAAAAATTTTTTACCCCAAATTTTCCAACTCTAATATAAACGACTTAATACAGCCCTATTATAAAACAGGTACCTTGCTAAGCAGACAACCCGGCCCGAGGGGTATTGGTTGGCCCGATTGTTGTATAGTAAGCAAGACCTATACCATAAGAGAATGTTATATTACCGCTAGGTAGTATATGCTAACCTATTGATATCAGGTCTAGTCGGTTATAGTTGGTTCGCCGCGTTGTCTCAATTACATTCAAAGGCCTGTTCTCTATTCAAATGAATAGCGAAAATAAGACTTTTTGCCATAGTTAGCGAACAGAATTCCTTTGACTTGATTCAATTGTTATAGTATTCTTATTAAAACTAACTGAAAGGGTTTAAAAATGAAAATAAATGCAGTATATGTTCGCGTTTCGACTGAAAAACAGTCCTGTGAGATGCAATTGCATAGTATAAAGGCTTTCCTCGAATCTAGAGGCATTACAGAATATAAAATCTATCAAGATGAGGGAGAATCTGGAACTGAAGCCTCAAGACCGGCATTAAAACAGCTGTTAATGGATGTTAAACAGGGTGCCATTGAATCTATATGCGTATTTAGACTAGATAGGCTATTTAGATCATTGCACCACCTTATAGCTACATTACAGCTATTTAGAGCTAAGGGTGTCAATTTTCTATCAGTCAATGAAATGATAGACCTAAATACACCCCAAGGCAATCTTATGATGCAAATGTTAGGCGCCTTTGGAGAATTCGAACGTAATATATTGGTGCAACGTATTAAGGCGGGTCAAGCCAATGCACGTGCCAAAGGTCATAAGATAGGTGCACCCCCTAAAATAACTAATGCAACGCGTCAAAAAGTTATTACATTGAGAACCAATGGAATGGGCTACCATAAAATAGCTAAGGAATGTTCTCTATCAGTTTCAACAGTTTATAAAATAGTTTTAAAAGGTACTTCAGTTTTGCCACTGTATGCCGAATAGTATATTGTAACTAACGAAGGGGAAATATATGAATATTAGATGTTATGATAATGGCGGAAAAACTGCAGATAGATACACAGTTATTTATATGAATGAACCAGAAAAAGCACCCAATACATTTGCAGCACGTGGCATGTCAGCTCATCCTTGTGATCCGCAAGGTATTGGTATGATGTGCACCGCAATGCCTGGAAGACATTTAGGAAAACGAATTGAGTTTGAAGAACTTCCAAAAGACTGTCAATGGTTAGTTAAAGCCGATTTAAATATAGGAGCAAACTAATATGAAGACTATAACCTTACCTATCGATGCATCACTTGAAACTATAGCGCATTGGTTTGAACTAGGCTACGAAATTATATTTGAAACTGAAGACGAAGGGTGCGCATGTCATGACTGCATTCAATTTAGAACAAGGATGCACTAATATGCCACTAAGTCAAACTATTATAGACGAATTTGTAGACGATAATTGGGACTTTTATAAGGAATGGCTAGCTGAATATATGGGATATGGCTACGCATTAGATTGGGACTCAGAAGAAACGCGCCTTGAATTCTATCTAGAACACAGAAAGAAATAATATGCTTTGGATCTTATTGATATGTATGGCCTGCTCCTCAATGGGTTTTCCATGGTGGATATGGCTTCTAGTGTTTTTATTGTAGACTTTTTGTAAATTGGTGTTATACTAATAAAAGAACTCGAAACAAAGAGGATAATATGAAAAACGTAATTTTGACCTATTTATTGTAATAACCAATAACCAAAGGAAGTGAAAAATGAAAACACTATTAGTAATGAGTCTTCTAGTAATGGCCACCGCGTGCAGTAATCCAAGATCATTTGTAGCGGTACCAACACAACCCGGCGCTGCACCAATTGTAGCCTCGGCGTTCCTTAGTTCAGACGTTGTAACCCAAGGGAATTCGGTCGGTGCCTATGGTAGCGAAGGGAATATTATAGCATTGCAACCCTCAACGCAGCCCTCATATGCATATGTGAGCGAAGTAAATGACTTACTTTATAATTGGGCATCTAATACCACGACTATTTCAGCATTGCAATATGGCACTAGTCGTCAAGCAACTTGTTTTTATAGCGGTACTTCATTTAGTCTTGACGTATTTATGCTAGACGGCGCTGCTCATCACGTTTCACTATATTTAGTGGACTTCGATCACCAATCGCGCGCTGAAACAGTCACGGTCTCTAAATTAGATGGCACTATTGTAGACGTGCAGACTATTTCAAATTTTAGTGGCGGTGTATGGTTGACCTATCGACTCGTTGGGGATAATATTATCACTATCAGTCGAACAGCCGGTGTCAATGCCGTGCTTAGTGGTATATTTTTTAATTAAGTCTTGAGGCTTGCCCCTTGATACTTCAGGGGGCTTGCTTGAATACTTAAGTGAAAGGTTAGTAATATGCGATTTATAATTGAAACATATATAAGCTTAGTCCTAGTTCTAGGTGCGTGGACTATCTTAGCGATTGACCTATACAGGTTATTTAAATGAAAACCGACCGTATGATCTCAATTGTTAGAAGTATGATACAACGTGCGCTTGAAACAAAGGACTTTCAACTATTGAATCAATACATAGGTCTTTTAGTGTTATTACAAAAAGATCGAATTAAGGAACTAGAGAAACAAGTCCAAAGAACCCCCCATGCTAAGACCGTCTAACCCCTTAGAACCTTAGCTGCCCCATGGCCCGTCTAGTGACCCCTCACTAGGCGGGCTTTCTTTTTGATCGTCTGTTGTAATTATAACAAGGGAATAGTTTTCGGTGTGAGGGCCTAACAGGTCAACCATTGAAAGTTTTCGGTGTGAAAGGCTTATATGTATAGATATAAAAACATAGTTTTAAATTATATGTATAAATATAATTTTTTGTTATATAATGAAAACTTATATAAGAAAAACCTATCTAGACTTAACGCACCTCAAAAACCAAAATTCAAAATCCGGGCGCGAAAAAGCTAAAAACAGGGCACCCTATTTTTAGTGAAAAGTTTTAGAGGTAAAAATATTTTTTGACTTTTGCCAAAACATTTCTATGTTAGAATCCTAACATTAGAATTTTATGTCAATCGGAATTAGCCAAGCTTCGCAAGTGCACGTTTCATTCTATCAGAATCGTTGACACCTGATGCAGCTTGAGCACTGCCTGAAGGATTAAGTTGGTTAGATAAAGTCTTTGAGGTGCTTTCCTTTTTAGCCGCTGCTTCTGCTTTGGGTGCACCACCTAACTTCTTGGATTTTAAGGCTTTTTGAGCTTCTTCTTCTAAATACTTTTCAACCATTTCTGAAGCTTCTTTTGCACTTAAAACTTTTTGAGTGTTATTAAAGTGTTCTTGTATAGTATCGATAACAAGTTCGCTTTGATCATAAAGATTAATTAATTCGTAATCAGCTTCATTTGTTTTAACAAAGTCTTGAATGTCACTTTTAAATTTGGTGTAAGCTTCTTGTTCGCGTGCCTCTTGTTCTTTAGCAGCAATGGCATCACTAGCTTTTTGTGCAGCTTCTTTGTCGGCTTGTTTCTTTTCGAACTCTGCCATAGCTTTTGCCACTGCTTCACCAGCATCTAATACTTGTTTAGGCGGTACATTTTGGCCATCCATAAACATCTTTGTAAGTTTGTTGTAATCAAGACCGCGTGCCTCTAAAGATTTAAAGACATCTGTATCCCAAAGTTTGTCAGCTTCGATTGCTTTAGCTTCGCGTGCAGCTACTGCAGCTTCGCGTGCAGCAATTGCAGCTTCTTGAGCTTTTACAGTTTGTTGTTGTTTTACAATTGCTTTTTCACGTTTGGCAAGAGCACCGAATTTTGCTGAGAGATCGGCGACATCTTTTTTAGGAGCTTCTTCTGTTTTAGGTGCTGAGGCTTCAGGAGCAGATGCTCCCTCCACCCCACTTTTAGGAGCAGCAATAGTCTCGGTTTTAGCCTCGTTACCGGACACGTTCACAGTTGTCCCGGGCTGAGATTTTAAAGCCGCTTTTTGTTCAGGTGTAGGCATACTTGCTAATACGTTTAAAGCTGATTCCATTGACATGTGTATAAACTCCTTGTCTATATGTAAGTCACTGCATCAAGCAGCAACAGGTCCATTAACATTTGGTATCATTGGGCTAGTTGGTGTTGGTTGGGGGTTAGCCTGTGGTGTTCCACCTTGAGGCATAGGTCCAGCGGCACCAGCTTGTGGCTGTATGGCTTTAGCTTGTAATATGAGAGCCTGGTCGCGCCATCTACGTAGCATTTCAAGTCTCTCTTCTTCTAAATTAAGGCATTTGCCTTGAGCATAGTAAGTAAGAGCAATCTCATTGCCAGATGCGAGATCCATTTCAGGTTCAGGTGGGCTATATTCGCCTTCATCTACCATTTTATCGAAAATTTGGTGCAACCATTCTTCTCTAGAATTAGCTAAATTATCTTCAGCTTCGAGATCAGGGAATGTAAGAAGTCGGCGTGCTTGTTTTGGTGTTAAGAACCCAGCTTGTAAGTATTCTGTAATAGTTTGCAAGCGACCAGCAGGATCTTGAGGCAAAGAAGAGATGGGGAAAATCTTCATTACATATTCATCTTCTTCGAGATCAATGTCAGTCCAGTCAATAGATTCTATGAAACGAGCACCTGAGAACTTAACCTCGTAATGGCCGGTGCGTTCATGTATGTCTTTAGCAACTGAAATAGAAAGTTTGGCACAATCCATAAACATAGTTTCGTAATTTTGGCCTAACACGACTAATCGATCAGAACCCAAATCATCATAGGTGCGTAAAGCTTTACCAGAATCTAATCCTGCAGGCTTTTGTGCATTAGCATTAAGTTGACTAACACCTTCTTGTTCGAAGGCGCTGTTCTTGAGTGTTTGTAGGTGCGAGAAGTATTCTTGTGGAATAAAACTAGATGAAAGATATTGAGGCATTTCATCACTTACTAATACTGCACCAATATCGTTATTGATATGTTCTTTGGGCAGTTTAGAACCTGTCTTGATCCATACACGATAGGTACCATGTAAATGCATCGAGCGCTGAATAACCCATAAGATCTTATTGATTTCAAGTTGAATAGATTGAAGTCTTTCAGCAGCACCTTGACCCCAAAAGCCTAGAAGTCTTTTACTTGAATGTACAAATACAAATGGGAAAAAGTTATGTTCGTACTTCTCAGTGAATAGTGTACAATTCTCGATAGTGATGGCATGGATACCATCTTTAGCTTTCTTGCCGCTCTTTAAATGCCAAGCTTCATGCACATTAATGAGATCTGCTACTGATTCATACACGCCTTTTAATTCAGAACTTGCGCTTGAGACAGTAAGAATCATATCTTTATGTTCTGGAAACATGGCTATAAGTACGTCACGATCTACGGATTTAATTCGGTGCATTTGTGTAGGCTTGCCATAAATGGAATCAATCGTATCTGTATACAACTCCATTTCTAAGACTCGTTCCCATTTAATGCGTTCATCTTGTTCGAAGATATGAATTATGCCAGTGCCATTGATTTCGGCATCTCTGAGAATTTCGGGACCGAGTTTATAAGCTTCGTTTTCATAGAATACGCCAGAGCACCATTTGTCAAGTTTCTTTGCCTTGCGCATCGTTTTATAGTCGGCCCCACTCGTGAGAAACATGGGTGCAGGCTTGTTCTTAGCCATGCGAGCAACTTTCGTATCCACGACCGATTGCACCACATTATACGAGACTCTATCTCGCATTGCATTTTTTACATCTCCGACCTTGGTGTAAGAAAGTCCATTAAGGCCAAGCAGGTTAACATTGCCATATAAACGAGAATTGATATGTATCTGAGTTTGCCTGGGTGAGTCCTTATCCACTATAGTTTTTGAAATGGCATTAACTGACTCGAACATGGTCTTTTTAGGTTCAAGCCACCAGCGTTTGAGTGTGGCTGCAGCCGCAGAACCTACAGGACCATTGGGACCAAAATTCGTGTAATCTATTGATTTCATTTAGCTTTATCATCCTCGGGTACTTTGTTCATAAGCACCTCACGTCCGGCTACAATCTCATCATACCAAGGTGTCGACCAGAATAACATATCGGAATCACTAGGCATTTTAGCATCTTTATCATCTTTATAGAAGGCGGGATCGGTGCTATTGTCGTGCGACACTTCTCTGTTTTTGGTGCGTCTTGCACGAGCTTTTTCGAGTTCACAAGCCTTGCAACTTTGTCTGTAAGTAATTGAATTTTGTCGTTTAATTTGAGAAAAAGATTTTTCAGATAAATTTTTATTGCACGTCTTGCACGACTTCATGCACTTATGTGAAACACTTGAATAGACTTTGGGCACCCAAGTATGATATAGTGGGTTAAAAGCTGGCATAAAGGGTGCATTTACAATTACTGAAGGAGAAACAAATGAAAAAACTAGTAAAAGTCGAAGAAGTTTCTGGTGAAGGTCTTATTGGACTGTTAGGTGATACCGTAACCCTATTCTGTCTAAACTACATCTATGCAGGCAAACTTATAGGTGTAAATGAAACATTTGTACAACTTGAAAATGCACATATTGTATATGAAACCGGTGCTTTTTCAGATAAAAAATTCAAAGATGCACAAAAAATTTCTAATACTGTTTTTTATGTGCAAATTTCAGCAATTGAAGGCTTTGGCGCAGTAAAGGAATTATAATGAATCACGTGAAACGAAGTCACAAACAAAAATGGTCAGGGTCATGGTCAAGGTCAAGGTCATGGTCAGGGTCAGGGTCATGGTCATGGTCATGGTCAAGGTCAGGGGCATGGTCAGGGTCAGGGTCAAGGTCAAGGTCAGGGTTATGGTCAAGGTCAAAGTCAGGGTCATGGTCAGGGTCAGGGTCAGGGTCATGGTCAAGGTCATGGTTAAGGTCAAGGTCATGAAATCTAAAAAGTCCGAGGTGCAAATGAAACATATTTCTATACATCAAAAAACTGGCATAGAAAAAAGGCATGATTTTCTACATGTAGCAACAAAGAAAACTGTTATTAGCTCAGTACATGGAAAGGATGGTAATATAGGTGCCATTTTAAAGGATCTTTCAATAAAAGATCTAGAAAAATTAGTTAAACTTGCAAAATTACGTAAGAAAGAATGCTATAAATATAAAAACTATTTCGTGCACGTATCTCCAGATTTATCTATTTTGATGAAGGGTAAAGGCAAGAAATAATGTTATACATTAGTTGCTTTGCCATTTGGCTCTTAATAATGTTGGCTTTAACCTTATTCATGAATTTTTTAGATATGAAGAGCAAGGAAAAGAAATGAATCCAAAATTATTTCGAGAAGCTGCTAAAAGAATAGCAAATGAAGAAGAGTTTTTTTGCTGTAATGCATTAGAGAGACTTGATTATACAAATAAAGCGGGAGAATTTTTTGCTAAATATTTTCAGCCAGAATTATTAACCTATCAAATGTCTTGGTTTTCTAAAGATCCTTCAGAAGATGGTCGCTTAACTCGAACCTTGGCCCTCTTATTTTGTGCCGAAATAGCAAAGAGTAAAAAATGAAAAAACTTCTCATAGCTTTGGTGCTATGTTCATGCAATCAACATATATATGATCTAATCTATAGTCAAATAATTACTGTAGCCATGAAAGAAAAAGAAGACGAACGCGCCTTTAGAGAACGTAATGCGGCCATCGAGAACTTACGCGCCCTATGTAATGGCCAACGCAGTACTTTTGAACTAGATAAACCTTGTGAGGTAGTGAAATGAATTATGTAATATGGCCTCAACTAGAAGATTGGGAGTGGCTACAAGTTCTACAGGATCTAGAAGATCTTGACTTTGGGCCTGCTACAATGCATATTAATCTTAAGTTTAGATCGCACCTAAATCGTGAAAAAAAGATGTTATTGGTGCACCATCTTATACATTTTAATTGACAATCACCTTCAAGTGTGAGAGGATAAGACTATGAAAGCTATTTTGAAAAGTAATCCCGATGAAGTTGGTCAAGTTACAGATGTTTATGTAGATCCTAATGGCAATAAGCGCATTGTGGTAAGATTTCCTTATGCGGCTGTGGATGCTATTGCGGCGGATATTGAAATTGTGCAATGAGTACTTTTCATCCAGATCAAAGCATTCATGTTTCAGTAACAGAGTCATTTATGCTAGGTATAGCATTATTAGATAGAGAAGGATGCCGACCTAGAGCATTTGGTTTTCCGGAACAAGATTTCATTAAGTTAGCTAATACTCTTGGATTCGGGTTTACTGCTGATACATATAAGTCATTTTTCTTTAATGGCCCATACGGTCGAATAAAGGTAGTTCAAGAATGATCAAACTAACAGACGAAATAACTCGTGCCCTATGTCAAATCCAAGCAGAAGATCATGTAGTGCTCTCGGGCCTTAAAGCCAAGCTTTTTGAATCAGTCGCACCCGTTTTCGAAAAGGAAGGCTCGGATGCCTATTTTCCTCTTCGTCCCAGTGGGTGCCTGAAGCCTCTCCGCGATTTGTTCTATGATCTGAAGAACTTCTATGCACCAAACACAATAGAAAAAAGGGGCTTTGAACCCCGAACCCAACTTATATTTCAGTTTGGCCATCTAACTGAGGCACTTTTATCCAAACTTTGCAAGCACAATTTTGACGTGCAATTTGAACAACAACGCGTAAAATATGGCGAACTTACTGACAAGGATGGCACCAAAATTCCTTTGACGGGTGCTATCGATTGGGCAATGCGACTTGATTTTACTTCGGAAGAACTCTATCTTTGTGATGCCAAGAGTATTGGTGACTATCCTTTTAAAAGTGCACCAAAAGAAGCTAATATAGCGCAAATGCAACTTTATATGCATTCTGATTGGGGACGAAAAAACAATGTCAATAAAGCTATACTCATTTATTTTAATAAGAATACTAGTGATATTAAATGTATTCAGTTGGACTATGACTCTGGTCTTGCTACAAAATTATTTCAGCGATTAGAGTTAGCATTTGACTATTATAAACGAGATGAGGTGCCTCCTCGTGAATACCTCGCTGGCCTCGATTGGCAAGCTGACTATTCTCAATATAGGGACTTTGATAACATCGAATTTACTGATGGTGCACTACGAAAAATAGTTGCTGAAGCTGAATATTACAAACCTTCTAGATCAGCGAAAGATAACATTCGTGCACATGTAGCAAAATATGGTAATTCTGTTGCAGTATATATTGATAAAACGGTTTGTGTTGTGTATAATAGTGATGGAAAGTTGGAATTGAGGATTTCATGAAAGCATTTCATGGCGATTCTAAAATTAAAGCTAAATATTTGAAGCGAGTAAAATCTCATCGAATTGCAGATGAAATTGTTAAAGGCCAATATTGGGAAAATGGTAAGGGATGTGCCGTGGGATGCACCATACATAGTGGTGAGCATAATAAATATGAAACTACATTGGGTATTCCTGAATGGTTGGCTAGAGTCGAAGACACTATTTTTGAAGGCCTTCCCAATGAAGAAGCAAAATTATGGCCGGAAAAATTTCTTTCTGCAATTAAACCAGGCGCAAATTTAAATAACATTAAGTCGGAATTTATAATTTTCATTTTAGAGCAAAATATTAGTTACATGGAGCAAGTTCAATATGATGAAGCAGCCGATCCAACTGTAAAAGCTGCAATTGAGCAATGTAAAGCGGCTACTTTTGAAATGATTAAATTTCATAAAACAAATTTCAAGGATGATGCGGCGGCGTGGTCGGCGAGGTCGGCGGCGAGGTCGGCGGCGAGGTCGGCGGAGTCGGCGGCGTGGTCGGCGGCGAGGTCGGCGGCGGAGTCGGCGGCGTGGTCGGCGGCGTGGTCGGCGGCGGAGTCGGCGGCGTGGTCGGCGGCGA
>Ga0265338_10000806_pt1 | contig 52887 bp, 53 predicted proteins | sample 42126metaG_FD_193579 | JGI IMG/M metagenome (GOLD analysis project Ga0265338, IMG submission 193579) | Rhizosphere microbial communities from Carex aquatilis grown in University of Washington, Seatle, WA, United States - 4-21-26 metaG | ecosystem: Host-associated > Plants > Roots > Rhizosphere...
TTTTCTTTTCGATACCATGGGACATAGGTTTGCCGTAGACTGCGGCGTGGTGCAGGGCGAACGGTTCGCGAACGAAGAAAACTCGAAAGCCTTCCCGTACGACGTGTCAAAACTCGAAGCACTTATAGTTACACACGCGCATATGGATCACATCGGCCGGATTCCGAAACTTGTCGCCCAAGGTTTCAAAGGACCGATTTATTCGACCGAAGCGACAAAGGAACTTTCTTCCGCCACGTTCGACGACGCGGTAAAAATAATGACGACCGAGGCGCGCGAACTTCACAAAGAACCGCTCTACAGCGGCGCCGACGTTGCGGCCGCGCTCTCGGTGTGGAAGACGCTTCCATATCATTCGCCTTTAACGCTTTCGGAGGGAATTTCTTTTGAATTGAAAGACTCGGGACACATTCTCGGCTCGGCAATCGTGGAGTTTTCCGTAAGCGACCAAGGAAAGTCCAGAAAAGTTGTCTTTACGGGCGATTTGGGCAATTCGCCGTCGCTTCTTTTGCCCGATACCGAAGTCATAGACGACGCGCAGTATTTGCTTATGGAAAGCGTCTACGGAGACCGAAACCACGAGCCGGCGGAGAAACGCGATGAAATGTTCGCCTCGGCGCTTATCGACACCGTGGCGAAAGGCGGCACGGTTATTATTCCGGCTTTTTCCATCGAACGGACGCAAGTCTTGCTCTATAGCATCGAAAAACTTTTTGATAGCAGACGGCTTCCCGACGTTCCTGTTTTTCTCGATTCGCCCCTGGCTTTGAAGGTGACGCACGTCTATGAAGAGAACACGAATCTTTTCAATGATGCCGCACGACAGGCGGCGCAGGGTCACGACCTTTTCAATTTCAAAAACTTACAAATCATCCGCACGCCGATGGAATCCGCCGCGATTCACGAAACGAGAGGTCCGAAAATAATCCTCGCGGGCTCTGGCATGTCCGTCGGTGGCAGAGTGATTTCTCACGAGAAATATTATTTGGGCGACGCGAACTCCGCGATTCTTTTCGTCGGCTATCAAGCGGCCGGCTCACTCGGCCGTCGCATCGCCGACGGCGAGAAGCACGTGATCATCGACAACGCTCCCATAACCATCGCCGCCCGCATCGTGCAAATCGACGGCTTCTCGGCGCACAAAGACAGCGACCATCTTCTCGAATTCGTTTCTCATTCGCAAAAAACCCTCAAAAAAGTTTTTGTCTGCATGGGCGAGCCGTCTTCCGAAACCTTTCTCGCCCAAAAAATCCGAGACAATCTCGGCATTGACGCCGTTTGTCCCGAAGAGGGAAGCAGTGCGGAGCTTGAATAATTTTCTCGTGATATATTGAAATCATGAAAAAGATATATCTCGTTCGCCACGGGGAAAGCGAGGGAAATACTGGGCCGTTCCGACAAGGAGTAGACACTCCGCTCTCACCGACAGGGATTAGACAGGCAGAGTTTGTCGCAAAACGATTTGAAGCCATTCCTATTGATCGAATGATTGTAAGTACTTATCAACGCGCTAAACATACAGCTGAAATCATAAACAAAGTCATCAATAAGCCGATAGAATATTCGGATCTTATCGTTGAAAGAAAAAGGCCTTCAGTGGTTGTCGGTAAACCAAAAGATGATCCAGAAGTTCTCAAAATAGAAGCCCTCATAAGAGAACATTTTCATTCTCCTGATTGGAGATATTCTGACGAAGAAAGTTTCAGTGATCTCAAGAAGCGAGCTCTTAAAACGATCAAATATTTAGAGGAGTGCAAAGAAGAAAACATCCTTCTGGTTACTCACGGAATCTTCTCCAAAATGATCGCTAGCTGTATTATCATGGGAAAAGAACTTACTTCTCATGAATATCATAATTTATTTTTATCTCTAACCACTGATAATACAGGTATCTCATTACTGGAGAGATGGGATGAATCAAAATATGATCACCCGTGGACAATTGCCACATGGAATGATCATGAGCACATAGGAGAAGAAGAACTTTAACTCAAGGGAACAAAAAACCGCCTTGCGGCGGTTTTAGTTTTATCGAGCGTGTTCGACGACGCGGTCGAATATTTCAGGATTGTGTTCTGCGAGGTCGGCGAGGATTTTTCGGTCAATCAAAATGTTTTTCTTTTTCATCGCGCCCATGAATTTGGAGTAAGAGAGTCCTTTGGCATCGAGGACGGCGTTGATTTTAATAATCCATTCCGAGCGGCGGGTGCCTTTTTTGTCGCGGCGGTCGCGGAAAGCGTGAGCTCCGGCATGCATGACGGCGTCTTGCGCGGCACGCTCGGTCTTTGAACGCTGAAAACGATAACCTTTCGTCATCTTGAGAAGGTTTCGGCGGTATTTGAGGGCGTTAACTGCTTTTTTTACGCGTGCCATAAGATTGAATTAAAAATTTAAAAACCGACGAGAAAATGGGACTTTTCTTTATTCGGAATTTTGAGGTAAGCGGTGCGGCGTTTGGCCATCGTCTTTCGGCCACTGTCTTTGGAATTGAAGTGGTTTTGGCCGGGTTTGCGCGCGAGAACCTTGCCGTTCTTCGTGACCTTGAGGCGTTTTGTGTATGATTTGCGGGTTTTTATCGACATTGTGTGGAAATAAAGACGCCCCAAAGGGCGATAGGGATATATTACAGGAAAGATAGATTTTGTCCAATGTAAAATGAAAACCATATCCGCTTGGATCTACGAATATGGTTTCAAATTGTGTAGCACAGGAATACTAGTGGTACTCCCTTGTTACTGCTGGCGTCACGGAGCTGCGAGCCAACTCGTCTATTTTGACATTTTTACGGAGGTCTTAACCAACCCGTGCCCAAATGCGGACGCATATATCATCCAAGTACGTCCTTACAGATCTAGTTTTATTTTAATACTTTTATATTCTCTGTCAAGTTCCTATCCGCGTTCGACAATGACGCTCAAACCCTTAGGGCCTTTTTGCGGTTTTTCGCTTATTTTGTACTTTTCGGTGAGGAGAACAAGCATACGTTGCAGACGCTCATCGAGGAATTTCGGATCGAGATATTTGGCGCGGCCGGGGAGGAAAAGTTCGAGCCGGACGCGGTTGCCTTCGGCAAGCCACTCCGAAGCTTTCTTGGCCTTGAGAGCGAGGTCGTGCTCGCCGGTGCCTATTTTCACTTGAATGCTTTTTACTTCGACTTCGTGTGTTTTTGATTTGACGACTTTGGCGCGCTTGTTTTCCTCATATTGGAATTTGCCAAAGTCCATTATTTTGGCGACCGGCGGAGTGGCGTTCGGAGATATCTCGATAAGGTCGAGTCCCGCGTCGTGGGCGCGATTAAGAGCCTCCGAGAGGGGAATGACGCCTAGGTTTTCGCCTTCCGCTCCAATGACGCGGACTTCCGTGGCTCTAATTTGATGGTTGACGCGAATTCGTTCTTTACTCAAAAGGTTTTTTGTTTAGCCGTGATATCTTCTCATATCCGCCGTTTTTTGCAATTGGTATACTTCAAAAGCATGAACGACGTTACCATTCCCATCGCCTTCGCCGCCGGAGTAGTTTCTTTTCTCTCGCCGTGCGTTTTGCCTATTATCCCCGGATTTTTGGCGTATCTCGCCGGCGCGTCAACCGACGGAAAACAAAACAAAGCGGGAATTTTTCTCCAGAGTCTCTGGTTCGTCGTCGGCTTTTCCGTCGTCTTTGCTTTGCTCGGAGTTTTGCTCAACACCGTTTTAATCCACGTTGCCGGTCGAGTGGAGGAATGGCTTTCGTGGATTGGCGGCACGATCGTCATCGTCTTCGGACTCTATCTCACCGGACTTTTGCATATCGGATTTTTGGAAAAGACGCACGTGATGCGCGTCGATACGAAATCAAAACGGCCGAGATTTGTCACGTCGTTTCTTTTCGGTTTCGCTTTCGCCGCCGGCTGGACGCCGTGCGTCGGGGCAACACTCGGCGCCATCATCGGGCTTGCCGCGAGCCATCCTGGCTCGGCGTTTACGCTTTTCTTTTCGTATGCTGTCGGCCTCGGCGTGCCGTTTCTTGTCGTCGGACTTTTCGCGTCCCAAGCGTCGGGTTTTTTTGAGCGGCACGCCGTGGGACTTTCGTACGTGAACAAAATTTTCGGCGTGATTTTGATACTCATCGGTATTTTGGTTTTTACCGGTTCGCTTTCGGACATCGCCGACTTCAGTTTCGTCAATTCTTTAATTCTTCATCAATAATGAAAACTTCAAAAACAATTTCACTCATCATCGTCCTGCTTTTGATCGTCTCGGCAATCGCCTATATCGAAATGAATAAAGCTGGAGGAAGCGTTTCCGCGCCTGTCGGGGACGATTTTGCGAGTTCGACAGTGGCGGCGTCCGTCGCGGGCGCCGCCAGTTCTTCACGCGCGACGATTATTGCCCAAAAGGCTCTTCAATATCCGCAAGCGAAAGAGATCGTCGACCCGACCGGTTTTATAAACACGCCCGGAGGACTGCCCATAACGATTTCGCAGTACATCGGCAAGAAAGTCATTCTCATAGATTTTTGGACTTATTCCTGCATCAACTGTCAGCGCACCATTCCTTATCTAAATGATTGGTACAGCAAATACGAGGACAAAGGTCTCATCATTATCGGCATTCACACGCCGGAATTCGATTTTGAAAAAGACATAAACAATGTGAGGGCGGCCGTGCAAAAATTCGGCATACAATATCCGGTCGTTCTCGACAGTAATCAGGGCACGTGGAACGCCTACGAAAACCAATACTGGCCGAGAGAATATCTCATCGATATAGACGGATTTATTCGCGAAGATCACATCGGTGAAGGTGGTTACAGTGATACCGAAAGTACCATTCAACAACTTCTCCTCGAGCGCGCGCAGGCACTCGGCGAGAGCGATGCGGGGATCGCAACAACGACCGTTTCAAATCCAACTCCGCAAATGGACATCATAAGTCAGGAAACGTATTTTGGTTCGTTTCGCGGCGAAGACGTCAGTTCAAATCTTGTCGGGGACTGGAAGGTGGAGTCGCAGTATGCGCAGAGTGGAAGCGCGAGCACGCTCGTCTTTCCGTACACGGCAAAATACGTCTACGCGGTCGCCGAGTCAGACACGCCGGCTGACGTGGATGTCTTTATTGACGGCACATTGTCCAAGACAATCTCAATCTCGGCCGCGCAACTCTACACGCTTGTCTCGGGCACGGATGTCGAGTCGCACACACTGACTCTCAAACCGAAAAATTCGGGAGTAAAAATATTTACGCTTACTTTCGGGTCTTAGATTCTTCGAAAACCTCGTGTTTTTTGTGCATTTCGAAACTGATAAAATAGTTGGCGACGAAGTTCCATATACCGACAATGATTGCAGTGAGTACTCGCGCGCGAATGGGCGGTATAGCGAGAATGTAGGTGAAAACGATGACGAGAGCGAGCGTGAGAAGGAGTCCGACGAGTGCCACGAGCATAAAATAAACGTACCCTTCTTTAAATTCTCTGTCGCTGTCGTGAAAAATGAAACGGTGAACGGCAAAATATTGTATCGTCGTGCCGATGATGAAGGTTACGCCGACAGCGATGAGATACCACAATCCGCGAGTGTGCATATTTCGTAGCAAGAAAATAAGCGCGGCGACTTCGAGAGCGGTCGTGAGTATTCCGGGAACCAAATATTTGAAAAAATCTTCTCCAAAAGCGCGAATATTCATACGGGAGCTACTAGTATAGCGGAAAAACAGGACTCCGACAACTACGCTTCTTCGAGGACGCTTTGTCCGTTTTTGCCCGTCGATTTTGTTCTACCGGCGGAAAGTTTTTGGATTTGGGAAGGGCTGAATCCTTGTTCCTCGAGAATCTCGGCGGCAGTTTTTCCGTTCGCCAGCTCTTCTTCCTGAAAATTATCGTACGCATAGACGGCCATGTTGTCCGACGATAATCCTCGCGCATTTTCGGTCGGAGCCGGGAGATTTTGGGCGAGCGTGGCGCCCGCACCGGTGAGAAGCATCGTGGTCACAATGACTCCCGTCGCCAACATTTTTCTTTTTTTCTTCATAGGTGTTTTGATTAATCCAATAATGTCATTCACACTTACTAATACGCTTTTCTCGCCTATTTGTTTCACATATGTAGTGTTGTAATACGTTTTGTTCCGCATCGTTTGTTATACTTGCTTCATGAAGACCGTCAACCCGTCGCTTTCCGACGAAGAATTGTCGGAGCTGGTCAAGAAAAACGACGAGCAAGCTTTTGCTCTGCTCATCGACAGATACGAATCGCGACTCTTGCGGTATGGAAGAAAATTTCTTTCCGACAGAGGCGACATAGAGGATATGGTCCAAAACGTCTTTGTGAAGGCGTACCAAAATATCAAAAGTTTCGATAGCGCGAGAAAGTTTTCTCCGTGGATATACCGCATCGCTCACAACGTTTTCGTCAATGCTCTGCGGGACAAATCGAAAAATCCCACCGTCTCTCTCGACCTTGATTTGCTCGTGAGTCACCCTGTTGACGAGACGTACATTGAGGCGGAAAAAAACGAAGAGACACGCACATATATCGACCGAGGATTGCGACAATTGCCGCCGGCATATCGAGAAGTCCTGACGTTGTTTTATTTCGAAGAGCTCGATTATCAGGCGATTGCGGACGTTTTGCATATTCCCGTCGGCACGGTCGGCGTAAGACTTCGTCGCGCGAGGGAAGTCCTTCGGAAATATTTCGACGCCAATCGGGGTAATAGCTTATGAACACTCACATGGAACACAAAGACATAAAACAAGTCGTCATAAACAAGATCAAGAACAAAGAAGTAGTCATGCGTTCGAGAGCGTATTTTGTTTGGCAGGTAGTCGTCATAGCGTTTCTCGCCGGGCTGATTTTCCTTCTTCTTACCTACGCGATAAGTTTCATACTTTTCAGCGTTCACGAAAGCGGTGAGCAATTTCTCCTCGGTTTCGGCTTCCAAGGCGTATACACTTTTCTGACTTTGTTCCCGTGGTGGGCATTTCTTGCGATACTTCTCCTCGGCATTTTGACCGAATATCTCCTGCGCCGATTTCGGTTCGGATATCGCACGTCGCTTTTGCGCGTCTTTGGCGGTTTGTTCGTCATGGCGATTATTCTCGGCACGATAATCGATTTCACTCCGCTTCATAATTTCCTCTTGGACAAAGCGAATAGGGGAGAACTTCCACTTTTCGGTTCCGCATACGAATCGATTCGCACGCCGCATAGAGACGAAGGAGTTTTTCGCGGCGTTGTCGATTCCATATCGGCACGGGCAGATTCGTTTGTCATTTCCCATGACGACTTCGATAACGATGCGGATGACGGCATTTTTATGGTCATCGCGCCAAGCGGTTTTGATGTCACTCTGCTTTCGTCCGGCGACCGAGTCTATGTTGCTGGTACCTCATCAAACGACGTTATTTACGCTTACGGCGTTGGTCGTTTTTGATAATGAAATAATCCGCTCGAGGCGGTGTATATAGAGGAACATATGAAAAAGACGATTATATCGGCGGCGCTTGTCGTTGCATCTCTTATATATGTATTTTCCAAAAATAGCGCCGAAAGCGTCACGCCTGTTGCCGTCACGACGACGGTGAGTTCGAACACGGCTCCCGTATCCGCGCCCGTGGTTGTAACGAAAACGGAAGGCGCTCCGCCCCCGTCGCCGGTAAAATCGGTTTCCGCATCCGGCTACACCGACGGCACGTACACTGGGGCGGTCGCCGACGCGTATTACGGAAACGTCCAAGTGGAAGTCACGATCCAAAACGGGACGATTACCAACGTAAACTTTTTGCAATATCCGAGCGATCGAAGCACATCGCGTTATATCAACGGTCAGGCGACGCCGATTCTCGCGCAAGAAGCCATCAAAGCTCAGAGCGCGTCGGTTGACGGAGTTTCCGGAGCGACCGACACGAGTCAGGCTTTCAAACAATCGCTTCAGTCGGCGCTTTCTCAAGCCAAGGCTTAAAAATCTATGCGCGACACACGAATCATCATGGGCATGCCGGTCGTCGTTGAAATTGCCGACCTTTCCGCGACTAAAGACGCGCTCGAAGAAGTTTTCGGTTACTTTGTTTCCGTCGACGAACGATGGAGCACGTATAAAAAGGAAAGCGAGATAAGCAAAATCAACAGAGGCGAATTGTCCGAAAGAAATTGGAGCGCCGAGATGAAAGAAATTTTCGCTTTGGCTGAAAAAACAAAAGAAGAAACCGGCGGATATTTCGACATTCGCCGCCCGGGCGGCAGTATCGACCCGTCGGGCATCGTCAAAGGCTGGGCTATACGAAACGCGGCAAAGATTCTCGACAAAAAAGGCTTCAAACATTTTTACGTCGATGCCGGCGGCGATATCGAGACGCGAGGATTAAACACCAAAGGCGCCGCATGGAGTATCGGTATCCGGAATCCGTTCAAGAGGGAAGAGAACGTCAAAATCATATATCCTCGCGGCAAAGGCGTGGCGACATCCGGCACGTATATTCGAGGCGCTCACATTTACAATCCTCACGCGCCGACCGCTTCTCTCGACGACGTTGTCAGTCTGACGGTTATCGGCCCCGACGTGTATGAAGCCGACCGATTCGCCACGGCGGCGTTCGCCATGGGAAAAGAGGGGATTAATTTTATCGAAGGACTGCCCAGTTTCGAAGGTTATAGCATCGACAAAAACGGCGTGGCAACGATGACGAGCGGTTTTGAACATTACACAAAAACAAAATGAAATACGTTGACAATTTTCTCAATCGAATAACGATGTATCGCTTGGTGTTGTACTATCTCATAGTCCTCGTCGCCGCGGCGATGATTTTCGGTTTGTTTGGTCTTTTGCCGTACGGTCCGCTTTCGATTGGTTTCTCGCTTCTCGTCATTCTCGTCGTTTCGTGGGTCAGCAACAAAGTTTTCGCTTGGGCTTTCGACGCGGTACCCAATTCGGAATCGGTGTACATCACGGCGCTCATCCTCGCGCTTATCGTCAGCCCGGTCATATATCCGAATCTCTCGGGAATGCTTCTCTTGTCTTTTATTTCGGCGTGGGCTATGGCCTCGAAATATCTTTTCGCCATAGGCAAGAAACATATTTTTAATCCGGCGGCTTTCGCCGTGGCGCTCTCGGCTTTCGTCATCGGTCAGCCGGCAACGTGGTGGGTGGCGGGGAACGTCGCGTTTTTGCCGTTTATTTTGATCGGTGGTTTTCTTGTTGTCCGCAAAATAAAGCGCGCCGACCTTTTCTGGAGTTTTACCATCGTTTCTTTGATAGCGGTGGCGTATGGAGCTTTGCCCCAAAATCCGACGTCCTCGATATGGATGACGCTTCTTCATTCGTCGTTTTTCTTCTTCGCTTTCGTGATGTTGACCGAGCCGCTCACGACTCCGCCGACACGGTGGCTTCAAATAGTCTACGGCGCCATTATCGGACTTTTGTTCGCTCCAAACATTCACCTTGGTTATTTTTATTTCACGCCCGAGCAGGCACTCCTTGTCGGCAACCTCCTTGCTTACATTGTCAGTCCGAAAGGCCGCGCGATGCTCTCGCTTGTTGAACGCAAGAAACTTTCGGACGACACCTACGAATTCGTCTTCAAAAGCGACAGGCGGATTTCTTTTCGTCCTGGGCAATATCTCGAATGGACGCTCGGACGTTTTTGGCCGGATTCTCGCGGCAATCGTCGCTACTTTACCATCGCTTCGTCGCCGAAAGAAAAATATATCCGCATGGGCGTGAAATTCTACTCGCCGCCGAGCAAATTTAAACTGGCACTCGCCAGAATGAAAAAAGGCGACACAATTTCCGCTTCGCATCTCGCCGGCGACTTCGTCCTGCCGAAAAACAAAAAACAAAAGATGGTCTTCATCGCCGGCGGCATCGGCGTCACGCCGTTTCGAAGCATGATTCAATATCTTGTCGACAACCGCGAGAGACGTTCGGCGATTTTGCTCTATTCGAACAAATCAGTCGACGATATCGCCTACAAAGACATTTTCGATCAAGCGGAAAAAGCCGTCGGTTTGAAGACGAAATATTTTATTACCGACGAGGACGCTCCGGTGCCCGCTTTCGCTCACGCGGGGAAGATTGATCTCGAATCGATAGCATCGGATGTTCCAGATTATCAAAGACGGACATTTTACATTTCCGGTCCGCCTTCGATGGTCAACGATTTCAAACAAACCCTTCGCGATATGGGTGTACCACGCCGCAAAATCAAGACCGACTTTTTCCCGGGCTTCGTCTAGGAAGACGACGCGTTTCACGAATAAATGGCATTCAGAATCTTAAAAGATTTCTCTCCGACGACGTTCGTCTCGCCGGTGATTCCGTTTTTATTTTGAAAAGCTTTGAGTGCGCTTTCCGTGCACGCGCCAAACGTGCCGCTATGGGGACACGCGTTCATTGTTTTGCCCGCCGGCGGATAATCTCCATCCATGATGAGCGCCGTCTGCAAAGCGTATATGTCGGTCGATGTTGAATTTTTGTTTGTCCCAAGCCCGTTCCATGTGTAGAGCGTCGAAGGATTGTAATTGTTTTCTACCGACACGTTTGTGTTTTGGGTAAAATAATCCTCGAGGCCGAGATATGTCTGGTAGGCGAGGTCTTTGATTGCGAGAGAACGCGTCGCCGGATTTACCAATTGCGGTTCGTAAATATATTCATATTCGATGAGAATGCTCGGCATATTCGCGGTGTTGTACGCGCCGGTGGCGATAAGTTCGGGGTCGGCGATGATGCCGCCCTTTTCGACAGGAAGATTGCTCAAGGGATTGTATAGGGAGAGTCGTTTGAAAAGCGCGTTGGCAATCGGGGTTGTCGCGGAGCTGTTTGCGTACTCTCCCGCCGGAATATACATAACCATTCCGGAATATTTACCGGCGACTTTTGCCGGACTGCCAGGATAATTATTGAAATGAACGTGAATCATTAGGTCGACGTTGTTTTCGTCCGACCATTTCACTATGCCGTAGAGACGGAGTGCCACGTCCACCGTGGCGTTGTTGTGGATTTCCGTGTTGTCGGCGTCCAGTTCCTCCGCTCCCGTGCCCGTTGCGTAGTTAGCTTTCGCCGCTTGCTCCCACGACGTTATGGCATTCCAATCGTTTTGAAAATAGCTCGCGAAAACCGGGCTCCATGTCAGCGTGTCCCGGGTGATGTCGACTTGGTATTTTCCGTAATTTTGCAAATAACTTTCCAAATCTTGTCCGAGCTCTACCGTCATATCGCGTTCGTAGAGCATGCCATAAGGACTGTCGAACTGCGTGCCGCCGTCAGAGGGCTCGTGTCCCGGCACGATGAGTATGTGGACTTTTTGCGCCGTCGGAGAAACGGCAACTGCCGCACCGGCGGCTTTCGTGAAATGTATGCTTCCGAAATTTGCTTCGCCCACATGCATCAAAATAAAAAGCGAGACACCTACGAGTATTATTCCCAAAAAATACTTTAAAAATCGACTCTTATTTTTTTTAACCACAGTTTTTTAGTATACAGGGTATATAAGATTTAGTGGAGAGTCGGCGAATCGCTATCGGCTTTGTACAATAGTTTCAGTTTCTCAAGTCCGCGATGAACTTGGACGGCTATGGTGTTTTTGGACTGACCGGTAATGAGAGACATTTCTTTGAGCGTTAAGTTTTGAATATAGCGCATTTGCATTACGCGAATATATTTGACCGGCAATTGTTTAATCAGAATGACTAGCGTTTTTCCGTCCAGGACGTTGAAAAGATTTTCTTCCTGCTCCACTGCCGGCTCGAAACCTTTGTCGACAAGAGTGTCGAGGGACGTTATTTTGTGTTTTCGATATTCATCGATGATAAGGTGATTGAGGACGTGGTATAGGAAGGCTTTCATCAACTCTATTTTTCCCCCTTTGGCGAGATAACCCCATGTTTTGACAAACGTGTCTTGCACCAAATCTTCGCTTGTCGCGCGATTGCGCACTTTGAAAAAGGCATACATATTGAGGCCTTTTTCAAAATCGTGGTGCGCCATTGTGAGCACGATTTGTCGCTCCGTTTTTTCTTTTGGAGTCATCATATATAAGCCGATTGGGCGCATTTTTCATTACGGGAATATTACAGAGACGCTGTAATAATGATACGCAAGCGGTCAAGCGCCAAGGTGCTTCATTACAAGGGTGTTGCAGCGACCGAAAAGGAGTACATGAATACCGTAAGTATAGCACGAGTCGTAACTCATTTATATTGCAATAATTACCGTGCCGGAGCGTCTCTATCAGTATGGAAACAAACAAAAAAGTTGGTAGCCAAGTTCTCGCTTCCGTCAGCACTGAATTTGTCGAACATTTTTGGGAAGAGAGCTGGACGTATATCAAGACCGTCGTCGACGTCGTTCGCGAACCGGTTCTCATTTTGGATAGAGACCTGCATGTGATGGCGGCTAATGAACCTTTTTACAAAACATTTCAAGTCGACCCGAAAGATACCGAGAAAAAACTCGTCTACGAGCTTGGTGATGGTCAATGGAATATTCCTGACTTGCGAAAACTCCTTGAAAACATTTTGCCGAAAAACACCTTCTTCAAGGGTTTTGAAGTTGCGCACGATTTTCCTTCCATCGGACGAAAAGTGATGATACTTAACGCTCGACAGATTCATTTTAAGGGTAGCGCCAATTTTCAACCGATAATTCTTCTCGCCATAGAAGACGTATCGGAAATGATGGCGGTCGCAGATCAACTCGCCGGCCACGTGAACAAATTCGAGGCAAAACTAACGCAGGAGACCGAAAAACTCACGGCTCAGATAGAACAGCTGGAAAAAGAGGTCAATGACCTCAAGAAGAGGTCTGTGTAATGGTTTTGCCTCCGAAACGGCTTATACTTGAAGGGTGGTTTTGGTAATGGGCTATATATTATATTTGGATGGGGTTTGACAATAAAATATATGTTACACTTATGTTTGGAAGGCGGTTTTAACAATTAATAAAATATATGAAAAACTTTTTTAGCAGAAATTTATCGGCGATGGTGCTTGCGACATTGTTGGCGTTTGGTCTCACTGGACCAACGCTTGCCTTTGCCGCGGGACCGGCGGCGGTCAATCTCAACACGGCAGGCAATTTTAGGATTTTGGCGGAGACAGCAGTCACAGACGCCAACCCATCAATAACTTCCGTCGTAGGAAACGTCGGAGTCAGTCCGGCGGCAGGCTCATCCATTACCGGGCTTTCGTGTACAGAAGTAACGGGTAATATATACGATGTCGATGGCACGTATCTGGGTGGTTGGAATACAAATACCACATGTCTTCTTCCCGGTCCCGGAGCAAATAAGACTTCGGTAGACAACGCCGTGCTCGATATGGGAACTGCGTATACGAATGCGTCCGCGCCGGCAACACCGGCGGGAGTCGGCGCGAATCTTAACGTAGGCGGTGGAACGCTTAGTGGACAAACTTTTGTCCCCGGCACATATACGTGGGGCACCGACGTGACAATTACGGGAGACATCACGCTCACCGGCTCCGCTTCCGATGTCTGGATCTTTCAGGTGACCGGAACTCTCGGCATAAATACCAATACAAAAATAATTCTCGCCGGCGGCGCATTGCCGTCCAACATCTTCTGGCAAGTTACCGGCGCGGTGACGCTTCAGCCGGGTTCAGACTTCTCCGGAAACATATTGGCTCAAACAAGCATAGCTATGCAGGCCGGCGCGACTCTTCACGGTCGAGCACTCGCCCAATCCGCAGTAACCCTTATCGGCAACACCGTTACGTCTGCCGCTCCAGCTCCGGTTGTCATCCTTCCCACCGTCATCACATCTGCCGCTTCATCGGTTGTTGACACGACCGCTACTCTAAATGGGTCCATCACGGCGACCGGCGGAAGCGATGCGACGCAATCGGGATTCGCTTTCGGCACTGACCCGACACTTACGGTTGGCGTTTCGACATCGACAATCGGCGCACAAACGGGAGACGCTTCATTTGTTCAAGATCAGACTGGCCTTTCTCCAAGCACGACGTATTACTTCCGCGCCTATGCGACGAATTCGGCCGGCACGGGTCTCGGTTCAATTCAGTCATTCGTCACTTCATCAACGCCCGTACCCGTTACGACTCCTGCTCCGTCAAGCGTCGGCAACAGTATGAATAGCGGTTTGGGTAGCGGCGGCGGAGGATCTTCGCAGACGACGACCGTAACGACAAATTCTCCTGTACCGAACCTTCCGAATACGGGAAGCGCCCCTGGACTTCCCAATACGGGATTTGCCCCCCAAGTTATCATGAGTTCTCCGTGGAATATCATCATACTTGCGGGTGTTATCGTCCTCTTGGTCGTCGGTGGCATCGTCTGGAGGAAACGAAACGTCTAAGTCTATCGAGCAAGTCTGCGCCGACGCCAAATAGCCTTATGGTTTAGTTGGTGTCTGAAAAATAAATGAACTCGAAAATCTCATTATCATGGTCGCTAGTGATCCTGGCTTTTGTGACAGTCGCATGCTCATCGATGATTGTTATTTTCGTGAACAAGAGTCAGGCTCCGATAATCGTCATTTCTGCCGCTCTCATTCCGCCTGTCCAAAGTATTGTTCTTCCGCCAACGATAGTGGCAGGAATTCCGGTCCTCATGACGATTCCGAAAATTGACGTCAATGCGGCTATCGAGTACGTGGGTCTTACGTCCACGGGCGCCATGGCCGTGCCGAAAGGCCCAAACGATGTCGGTTGGTTTGAGCTTGGCCCCCGGCCCGGAGATTTGGGTAGCGCGGTGATTGCCGGACATGAAGGATGGAAAGACGGCATACCGGCCGTGTTCGACAATCTGTCGAAACTTGCCGCGGGCGACAAAATCTACATCAAGGACGACACCGGCACAACGACTCTTTTCGTCGTGCGCAAAGTCATGACCTTTGGTGAAAACGATGACGCTGCAACCATATTTGATTCAAACGACGGCATCGCGCATCTCAATCTCATCACTTGCGAAGGCGTTTGGAACGCGAAGACGCAAAGTTACTCGGATCGATTAGTAGTGTTTACCGACAAAGAAAATGAATAAAAAATATTTGGTTTTTATTTCTATTTTGTTCGCGGTCGGAGTTTTCGGATTTGGCGCACAAGCCGCTTTTGCCCAAACGCAAACGAGTCAGAGTGTGCTCTACGTTCCTTTGATAGGTATTACACTTGTGCCTCACCCACTTACATTACCGGCCGCCGGGGGAGAGGTTACCTATAATTACGCGGTCAAAAATTTTCTCCCCGGGGTGCCTTTGACCGATGTCGGTATCGTCGACGACAACTGTAGCCCTGTCACATTCGTGACCGGCGACGATAACGGAAACAAAGAACTCGATTATAGTGAAACGTGGAGATATACGTGCTCCATGAAAATTTCTACGACCACGGAAAGTTCCGCCACGGTCACGGGAACGGCGAACAATATAACCGCGCAGCACAGTGCCTATTCCACCGTTGTTGTCGGTTCGAAGGAGCCGGCTCCTTTGGTCAGCATCGTCAATATCACCAAAGTCGCTTACCCACTGTCCTTACCCGTGGGCGGCGGCAGTATTACATATACCTACAAAGTCAACAATCCGGGTGTTGTGTCGCTCAGCAACGTCACGGTCGTTGACAATAAATGTCCAGCGATGTCCGGCGAGCTTGGAGACACAAACGGCAACGGACTTCTTGATCCGAGTGAAGTTTGGATTTACACCTGCACGACAAACCTTACCCAGACGACGACGAATATAGTCACCGTCACGGCTTTCGCAAACGGCCTCAAGGCATCCGACAATGTTTCCCTTACCGTCAAAGTCGACATTCCCGAAGCGTCTTCGACTCCGACGTTTCCGGATACGGGAACGAATCCTAGCCCACAAATCATCGTCTGGGAGATTTTAGGCGGGATTCTCGCAATCCTCATCGTTTTTTTCTTTCTGTTTCGAAAAAATAAAACGGTCGTCGACCAAGGTATGCCCGAATTCTTTAAAAAAGAAAAAAAATAATGACAAAAAAGATCACACTGTTTGTCGGCGCGATTTTTCTCATCGTTCTTGTCGCGGTGGGGTATTATTTTTTCTTTCTGCCTCGGCAAAGTCCCAGCACTTCCGTCGCGATCGCTACCGATTCGTTGTTCGGCTGGAAATTCCCGGCTTCGGCCACCAAATTTCCCTCAACCGGTTCGGCATCGGGCGGGGATTTGGCTTACTCAAGTCTTCCGGATCCTGGAGGTGTACCCTCAGGACTTCCCATTACGCTTCAGATTCCCGCGATTGGAGTCAATTCGGCGATAGAAGACGCCCTGATTACTCCTGACGGCAGGATGGACGTGCCCGCGGGCACTGTCGATGTCGCGTGGTTCGCTCTCGGTCCGCAACCGGGCCAAGTGGGAAGCGCCGTCATCGGAGGACATTACGGTATCGAAAACGGCGTACCTTTTGTTTTTTACAATTTGGACAAACTCAAAATCGGCGACGATATATACATAATAAACGACGAAAACAATACGGTTGAGTTCGCTGTCAAATCGATAGCTTCTTTCAACCGCAACTCCGACGCCACAACCGTTTTCACTTCGACCGACGGTCTTGCCCATTTAAATCTCATCACCTGTGAAGGAGTGTGGAACGAAGTCGACGGCAACTATCCCGACCGTCTCGTCGTATTTACCGACCTTGTGTCTTCCAACGCCACGATTCCTGCCACGATTCCTGCCACGATTCCTGCCACGAATAATTCTGCTCCCTCGGCATCGACCGTTTCTCCCAGTCCCGTAGCTTTTTCAAGCTCGCTTGGTATCGGCGCGACGGGTCAAGAGGTCGTTGAACTTCAGACGTTCCTTGAGCAGAGAGGGTTACTTTCTCTTCCATCAGGAGTCGTGAACGGATATTTCGGAACGCTCACGAGCGCCGCCGTTTCCGCCTATCAGGAAACCGTCGGCATCTCTCCAGTCGGAATCTTCGGACCCTTGACGATAGCCAAAATCAATTCGGACATGACGAATAATCCGGTTCTTCCGAATACCGGAGAAAGCTTCATTACGCCATCATCGGCGGAAAGCCCTGTCTCGCCTCCGTACACGTTTGGGCAAGTGGTCGTCTTGTCTGTCGCGAGCGCCTACTCGAATATATTCTACGGACTTGTTACATCTGTCCTTCTTATTCTGATAATTTTTATGGTCTTCAAAATTATTTTGTAATCTTTCTGGCGTTCAAACGGCGTAGGGGATATGAGGATCTTAAAAAAGCATTCGTATTGCATTACAGTAATCGCGGTGATACTTATCGGTTTCGGAGTCGGAATGTATTATTATTCGCAAAATAAACAGTCGAGCGCGACAGCACTCGACGATAGCAAAGCCAATATGCCATATATAACAAACATTATTTCGGAGACGGAGCAGAATACCGATTATCGAAAAGTTCTCTTTACCGGCACGAGAAGTCAGCTCGTCATTATGGATATCCCTCCGGGCGGCGAGGTTGGCGCGGAGACTCATACATATACCGAACAGACATTGTTCTTTCTAAGCGGCACCGGAGAAGCGGTACTCGACGGCAAGACGACTCCGATTTCCGCGGGCGACGTCGTGGTCGTGACTCCCGGTACGCTCCATAATTTTATAAATACTGGTACTGACGACCTGAAAATCTACACCGTCTACGCTCCGCCGAACCATCTTGACGGGACTGTCGAAGCGACGAAAGCCGACGCCGACGCGAACACCGCCGACGAAGCCTACGGCAATGTGCCGAAATAAATCTATGGTGGAGAGCTGGTGGTCTGGATTAGAACCAAGTGTGATTCAGTAGTTGTTGTTAAGTTACAAAATAAAAATCCCGCGTCTTTTAGACGCGGGATTTTTATTAAACATTTCTTGGTTTATTGTTTATGGAGTTGTGCTTGTCGAGACCGTAGTGACCGTTGTCGTAGTTGGCTGAACTTGAGTTACCGTTGTCACTGTCGGAGTGCTAAAGCTTGATGAGCTCGAATACCACCAAATACCGCCAATAATAACGATGATGATTATGACAATCCACCACACCTTTGCTGAACCTGAATTCTTCATACAATTTTTTTAATTAAATTATAAATAAAATCTGTGGAAATCCTGTACTCCACACTTGCGTTAAGTATATCACATAGCATATTTTTTGGTGGCGCGGAATCGGAATTCCGCATCCTACAAAAATCGAAATCCCGCCGAAGCGGGATTAGATTTTTGTGGAGAGCTGGTGGTCGGAGTTAGAACCTGTCTTTATTTAGCCCTACCTATGTAGAAGTTAACAATGTTAATGATGTTAACCGTGGTTCAAATCCAAGACCGCCAGCAAATAGTTTCTGTTTCCACACCTAGCTTTCAATTAAATCATCATTGTGTTTATATACACGTAGGAAAATTGAACCTTAAATTTAGAGGAAGAACTTTATGAAAATTGGTTTAGATTTCGACGGAGTCATCTCCGATTGTGGCAAACTCAAATCAGATGCTGCTAAGAAATTACACGGCTTAGATATTCCGCCAGAGAAATTCAAGAAGGAAATCGTGATCGGCGAGGGTCATTTAACCGCCGAGCAGTACCGAAACCTGCAGAAGATTATTTATGGAACTCGAGAAATGGGTTTCCTTATGGAACCTGTCGATGGAGTCCTTGAGTACATCCCACGACTTCTTGCTGAGGGACACACTATCCTCATTGTTACTTCTCGAGGAGAAACGGAGCTTGAGATTGCTAAGGAGTGGGGTGTTCGTCACGGTCTGACTCTTGATTTCGTCGGTGTTGGTTACGGCAAGAATAAAATTGCAGCGACTGCAGGACTTGATGTTTATATTGACGACGATTTCGACAAGCTCGAACCACTCATAGATACTGTGCCATATCGATTTCTATTCTCGTGGGGATATAACCAACATGCAGAGGTTGGAACAGTCGCAAGACGTGTTGCTTCGTGGCGCGAGTTCTACGCGGTAATCGAATCTCTCAAGGGTGCTTGCTAAGGCGAGGCACCCTTTTTGTTTTAATGGCTTAAATTGCTCAAAAAGGTTCCAACATCGTACCAGACAAATAAAAAGTTCTAACGCTTAAGACTCTGTCAGAAATGCAAAAACCGAGTCACTTTCTGTGGCTCTGATTTTGTGGCGCCACACAAGAGTGCGGCATCCTACAATTTTGTGATACTCCGCCTCGCAAAAGCCTCCGCGGAGTCCTACAAAAATATAGTCGCTCGAAGACTCGCTCGTTATTTTTGTGGAGAGATAGTGGTAGCAGTCAGAACTTATTTATCTTGACCCCTATCTCTATAGAAGTTAACAATGTTAATGATGTTAATTTGACAAATATAGTATAAGTGTGCTACTATCTCATTGACTCTCAATCGCATGATTGGGTCGTCTCGCAAGAGATAAGGAGGTTAGGTATCTTCCTCCCCTAAGGTACCGGTTCGTTAAAAAGAAAGGTGTCGTATGACACAAGAAAAAACAACGATAACTGATGGTAACCCCATCACGCTTGAAAGAGGTCCGTCAGTTATGGATATGATGCTCAGTCTCTTCGGAGACAAGACTGTCGTGTTCAAGTCTGCTCAGCAGACATTCTACGTCGATGTTTCGGGTCTCCGACTCGTCGACAAGGAAGGTTCGTGTTGGGCGGTCGAAGCCGCGTTTCGTCTCGATCCCAAAGAGGGAAGATCTGGCAAGTGCCATATCCGTTTCTGGGCAAGCATCCGAAAGGGTGTTCTGACCGAACGCGAGATCGATGCTGGCAAAAGGTTTTCTGTCGAGCACCTCAACACACTGTCGGAGGACGATCTTCAGAAGGAAATCGCCCGATGGCAGAAGTTTGCTGTGCACTCCAAGGAGAGTGTTCAGGAGTACGCCGTCGATCTAAACGATCACGATCGACTCGTGGTCGAGGCGCGGCTGTATCAAATCCTGGCAACGGCAGGTTTGCATGCCACGTTCGAGCATAAGCTGCTGCAGTACTCACGTCTAAGGAAAGCGGCTGATGCCTCGGAGGAACTGTGCCGCAGATAGCCCAAAGGTCATAAAAGAAATTTAAGAGAGCCTGACCAGCTCTCTTTTTTGTTTAGTAACTACTTGGAGAATATTTTCATTCTATAAGTAGAAACAAGGACGAGGCATCTTCGTCGCAGTTTTAAACCGCACAATCAACATCAGAAATAAATGTAATTATGGACCAAAGATTCCTTAGAACTCTGGAAGAAATCGAATTAGCAGATGAACCTGCGCTCGACGGCAACGGAAAGGTTTTCGACCTTTTCTTGCGCATTGGCAGGATGGACGAAGAAACTGTCATTGCTGCTTATCACACGTACCGGTTCTTTTGCCAAGAAAATCGTGAAAGGTTCAGTCGAGCAGACATCGATCGCAACGGACACATTCACGGCGCCTTGATCAAGCGCATGCTTGCCCTTATTGCCGTCGCACCCAAGGAAAGACAAAGGGGACTGGGTCTCAAGTTTCAAGCCTCAGCTCACTCATACACTCGAGAGATTTTTGACGATTTCCTGAAAAAGGTTGAGCGCTAATATTAAAGGTTACAGAATGTCAAAGCTGCAACTAATCACCGCAGCTTTTTTATTTATTCAAGAAAAAGTTCTAACCTTTCTCACTCTGTCAGCAAAGCAAAAACTGAGTCACTTTCTGTGGCTCTGTTAAGAGGTAGAATTCCAGTAATAACTCCGACAAGGCGGATGGAGATGGTGGGAGTTGAACCCACGTGCAGATGAGACCCGAATATGTGTCTACGCGATGTGTCGATTTTCTTGTGTTTGAGTGTCGAAGCTCTGAAAGCCGCAAAATACTTTGACACCGATTTTCTGTCCGCTTGTCGCGGTTCGTCTTCGCGCCGAAAATTCGCGAATCTATTCCGAACGAATGACGCTTATTCCCACCTTGGTCGGAAAGAAAATGGGGAAGCGCTGCCTAGACTTGTTTAAGCGTAGGCAGGAGCGAAGGAGAGCGCTCCGAAATACGGAGACGCAACTGACTTAGCTTTTGAAAATGCGTTTGCATTTAGATGTCTCAAAGTTTAAAGAGTTTCGAGTGCTCTATCGCGCGCATATCCGGGGATTCGTCTGTCGATGCCTGGCATCCCCTGAAATTTGTATTCGAATTTCACCCCGAGCTCTCGCGAGGGGCTATTTCGAATAACTAATTTTTCAACGAACGTCCGATGTCCCGCTCGGTGTCGCGTTTCTTTATCGACTCCCGTTTGTCGAATTTCTTCTTGCCCCTGACGACTCCGAGCGAGACTTTTATCCTACCATTTTTATTATACATTGACAAGGGCACGATTGTCAGACCTTTTTTCTCTTCCACGTCGGCGAGGACGGCGATTTCTTTTTTCGAAAGCAGAAGTTTGCGGATGTGTTTCGAATCGTAGTCGGAAGGCACGTTGCCCGCTTGATAGGGAGGAATATCGAGACCGGTGAGAAAGATTTCGCCGCCGCGGACGATGGCGTAGCTGCCGTCGAGAGCGACACTGTGCGTCCGAAGCGATTTGACTTCGGCGCCGGCAAGTTCAATGCCGGCCTCGAGTGTCTCGAGGATTTCGTAATTGAAGCGAGCTTTTTTGTTCGTGGCAATGTCGGGCATAGGGAAAGTATAACAAAAAGAAAAATAGATATTTTTTCGCTTGTGCGCTTTGCTCCGACTTACGCGCTCAAAAATATCTATTTTTCTTTTTGCTTATTTTATGTATAATATCCTGACCAATGGCCCCAATCATTCCTCCCAGGCAAAATGGCGGCGAAAAAAATCAGGGCGGCAGGCGCCAGCCGCCGAAAGGCAAACAGCCGAAAACCTTGTGGCAGTTTATCGGCAACATAGCCGCGACGTTTTTGATTTTTTTCGCCGTGCTCGCGATTTACTCTTTCATAACGGACCAAAGCACGCCCGCCACGCCGACCATATCGATTTCGCAGTTGGCTTCCGATATTTCTGCAGGTAAAGTAAGCCTAATCAACATCAAAGGCGACGAATTGGACATCACGTATGCGACGAGCTCGGCGGCATCGACCACTGGCGCGATTTCAAAAAAAGAGGCGGACACGGCACTCTCGCAAACCTTGGTCAATTACGGCGTGCCGGAGAAAGCCTTGTCGGCCGTGGATATCAAAGTTGAAAGTCAGAGCGGTCTTTCATATTGGATGATGCAACTTTTGCCGATACTCATTCCCGTCATTTTCATCGCCATATTTATTTGGTTTATCATGCGTCAGGCAAAAGGTTCCGGCATGCAAGCCTTTTCTTTCGGCCAATCGAAAGCCCGCATTTCTTTTCCGGGCGACAAAAAACAAAAAGTGACGTTTAAAGACGTCGCCGGAACGAAGGAAGCCAAACAAGAACTTTCCGAAATCGTCGATTTCTTGAAAAATCCGAAAAAATTTCTTGAAATCGGCGCGGTCATTCCCAAGGGCGTGCTTCTCATGGGCGCGCCGGGCACGGGCAAAACCTTGCTCGCTCGAGCGGTTGCCGGCGAAGCCAATGTCGCTTTCTTTTCGATAAGCGGTTCGGAATTCGTCGAAATGTTTGTCGGCGTCGGCGCGTCTCGCGTGCGCGACCTTTTCAAAATGGCGAAGCAAGCCGCGCCGGCGATTATTTTCGTCGATGAAATCGACGCCGTCGGTCGCGTGCGTGGCACCGGCGTGGGCGGCGGCAACGACGAAAGGGAACAGACACTCAATCAAATCCTCGTCGAAATGGACGGTTTCGAGCCGAACGAAAAAGTCATCGTTATGGCGGCGACGAACCGTCCCGACGTCCTCGACCCGGCGCTTCTTCGCCCGGGACGTTTTGACCGCCGTGTCGTTATCGACTTGCCCGACCGCGCGGATCGCGAAGAAATTTTGAAAATCCACGGCGCGAAGAAGCCCTTTGCCGAAGACGTCAATCTCAAAGTCATCGCCGAACGCACGCCGGGATTTTCCGGCGCCGACCTCTATTCGCTTATGAACGAAAGCGCCATACTTGCCGCTCGCGAAAACAGGAACAAAGTTTCCCAATACGACCTCATTCGCGCCATCGAAAAAGTTATGCTCGGTCCGGAAAGAAAGAGCCACATTCTTTCGAAAGCGGAGAAAAAAATAACCGCCTATCACGAAGCCGGCCATGCACTGGTCTCATCCGTCCTCGCGCACGCCGACCCGGTGCACAAAATTTCAATAATTTCCCGCGGTCGAGCGGCGGGTTACACGCTTCATTTACCGCTTGAAGACAGACGTCTGCAATCGAAAAAAGAGTTTCTTGATGATATCGCGGTCTCGCTCGGCGGTTATGTCGCGGAGAAAATGATTTTTGGCGATGTCACGACTGGACCATCTAATGACCTGCAAGTCTCGACGGCTCTCGCTCGCGATATGGTGGCGAAATACGGCATGTCGGAGAAAGTCGGCGTTCTCGCTCTCGAAGGTCTGGGTGGCAGGCCACTTTTCGGTAAAGGAATGGAAGAGCATGAGTATTCCGAAAAAAGCGGCGCCATTATTGACACCGAGGTCCAAAAAATAATGTCTGACGCCTACAAACGTGCGCAAATTGTTCTGAAAGAAAAAAGAGGAGCTCTCGATGCTATCGCCGAGCGTCTCATAGAAACGGAAACAATAGAACGGGACGAATTCGAAAAGATTTTGATTGCAAACGGCATCACGCCGAAGAGGAAACAAGAAGAAAAACCGTTGTAAATAAAAACGGCGCCATCAAAAGATGTCGCCGTTTTGGTTTTACCACACTCGTGGGATTTTCCGCGTGACTTCGATTGTTACGTCAAACTCCGGATTGTCTTCGCGTATGTTTGTCCACTCGGTTCCCTTAACCTCGTAAAGCGATTTTATGCATGCGTCGGGGAATTCAACGACGCCAATGCGTGTCGGTAGATTTTCCCATTTCCCATCTTCGGTTATTTTTCTTGACCACACGCCAAATACTTCGAGAGAAGCGAATTCCGGCATGACTCGCAAGGCGAAATCAATGCAGGATTCGTTTTGGGAAATAATGCCTCCGGGTAGACCTCTCCACCATCCACGTTTCACTGTTAGCACGAGATTGTCTTTCCGAAAAAGGAGAAAAACTGTTTCGGTTTTTCTTTCCAGGTCAAAGAGCATAGCGTTCCTTTGGTTGTTTTCCTTTAAATCATATACCCGAGTGCCTTTTTGCGGAAACCAATTAGTTGTGGTATATTCTTTTTCGGATGATCTCCAACATTATGACAACAAAAGGTGTAAAAGAGGCGATACGGATTGCTTCAAACACCGCTCGCGACCTTACGGGAGCGTGCAGATGCTCCCAGTGCAATAACTCCAAGTCCGAAAAGGACATGGAAACTGCGGATTTGTGCAAGGAGTGCGCCAAGACTCGAATCGAAGGACGACCGAGAATCGGGTCGCTCGAAACGCGTCGCTTTATCAAAAAGCTCAAAACAAGCACCCCTCTCTGCGAGCGGATGGTAACGGAGTTACCTAGGTCTCCTGTGGCCGTTGCCCCGGTCATATTTCCAAAGAAGACCTGGACGGGTGCGAGAGGTAATTAAAACCTCGAGCATCTTTTTCTCAAGACCGCTCTGATTTATCGGGGCGGTTTTTTATTCTCAAGCTGTTAATAAGCCCGATTTGACTTTGAGCGCAGGGAGAGTAGTATTTTCCCCCGGAACATCGAGACACAACGTTTCGGTAAGTACGAAAATTCAGCAAGTCGTTTATGTCGAACGATAAAAGCGTCAAAGCACAGCAAACCGGAGTCGTCGCAAGCGACGCTTCCTCGAAGCCACAGTACAGGCCACCGGCGCCGCTCGCGAAAATCCTCGGCTCGTCTTACGCCGCCGCTCTTTTTCCGAGAATCATGACGGAGGCAGAGATAGCGGAACGGGAGATAACGGCAAACACCGGGTTGTCGCGAGCACAAGCGGGCCTGGGTATTGACCTAGCGGCCAGTTTCGCCTGTGTCGCCTCTGACGGCAGGAATACCGGCTATAGCGGAGGAGAGAGGTTCGTCTAAAAAGCGAGCAGAAGGCGGCGGGAGCTCAAGTACAATAGCTCCCCCCGCCTTCTTTTTATTTCTCTTTTATAGCCCCGGAAAATGTTATATAATTACCGAAATGGCAACAATCGACGAAACAAACAAAGTCACGTATTTCGCTTTTACCGACTCTCGCGCCAAGAAAATTCCTTTCGGCATCAAATCCAAAGACCGCACCAAGCACACTTATGTCATCGGCAAGACGGGCATGGGCAAGTCCACGGTTCTCGAAAATATGGCGATTCAGGATATTCAGGGCGGCAACGGCATCGCTTTTGTCGACCCGCACGGCAAGACCGCGGAATTACTTCTCGAATACGTGCCGGAATCACGTATGAACGACGTTTTGTATTTCGCGCCGTTTGACACGGATTTTCCGATTTCGTTCAACGTTATGGAAGACGTCGGCGAAGACAAGAGACACTTGGTGGTCAACGGTCTCATGTCGGCGTTCAAAAAAATCTGGGTTGACGCATGGAGCGCGAGAATGGAATATATTTTAAATAACATCCTGCTTGCCTTGCTCGAGTATCCGGGGTCGACGCTTATCGGCGTCAACAGAATGCTTGCCGACAAAGATTATCGGAAAAAAGTCGTGGCAAACGTCAAAGACCCATCGGTCAGGGCCTTTTGGGTTGACGAGTTTGCCAAATATGGCGAGCGATATATGCAAGAGGCCGGCGCGGCGATTCAAAACAAAATCGGACAGTTCATTTCAAATCCTTTGGTGCGCAATATCATCGGTCAGCCGAAGTCCACGTTTGATTTGCGCAAAATGATGGATGAAAAGAAAATCATCATCATCAACTTGTCGAAAGGGAGGGTGGGCGAACAGAACGCCAACCTCCTCGGTTCGATGCTCATCACGAAAATATATCTCGCGGCGATGTCGCGTGCGGATATTTCCGAAAAGGAGCTCAATCTTCTGCCGCAGTTTTATCTCTACGTCGACGAGTTTCAATCGTTTGCCAACGAATCCTTTGCCGATATTCTTTCCGAGGCCAGAAAATACAAACTCAATCTCACGATTGCCCATCAATACATCGAACAAATGTCAGACGAAGTCCGTGCCGCCGTCTTCGGCAACGTCGGCACGATGATTGTTTTCCGCGTCGGAGCCTTCGATGCTGAAGTTTTGGAAAAGGAATTCGCGCCAAAATTCACGAGCGAGGACATCGTCAATCTCGGCATTTTTCAGATTTATCTCAAGCTTATGATTGACGGCGTGGCGAGCCAGCCGTTTTCGGCAACGACGATGCCCCCGATTCCGCCGCAATCCGTTTCTTTTCACGACAAGATAATAGAAGCCTCACGCGCCGCATTCGCTCGACCGCGCGCTTTGGCGGAAAAAGACGTCATAGATCAATCAAGCGGACAAGGAGACGCAGGCACGCCGAATTTGGCGCAGCCACGGGCATTTGCGGGACGAGAACTGTCCGAGACTTCGGCTCCGAAGGCGATTTTTCGAGAACCGCAAATGCCCGTGGCGAAGCCTGCGGTTCAAGCGGCTTCTCGCCCGTATACTCCGCCGCCTCCGCGACCACCTGTCCAAAACAATTATCGTCCGCCGCAAAATCCTCCTCCACAGCAGCGTCCACAGACTCCGCGTCCGCCACTCGAATCATCTGACGGGTTTTCGAATCTCAAAGATATCGCGAAGAATCTTCCGCCGAAAAAAGCCGGAACGGAAGAACACAAGCAAAATCTGCGCGCCGCACTGTCGGATGTTTTGAAAAAACACCCTTCTCAAGCCGAAGGCAAAGTGCCTGCTGGCGAGAGCGTAGTCGGAGCGAAGCGCACAAACGAGCCAGCAGGCACTTTGCCAAAGGCTTTGCCAACGCAAAACAATCAAACGAAAGAAGTACCCGAAAATGTTTTGCGCGACATTCTTGATTCGGAATAATATGTTGTACGGATTTTTACTTCTCGCCGTAATCGCCGTCGGAGTTTTCGGATTTTTCTGCGTCGCCCTTGGCGAAAAAGAGGAAAGTACTGTTTCGGTTGAATACGAGATTATAGAAGACAATGGCTGAAAAACAAAAACGCATTCTGATTTTTTCTTTCATGTATTATCCACGCGAGGTCGGTGGCGCCGAAGTGGCGATAAAAGAAATCACCGACCGATTGCCGACCGCAGAGTATCAGTTTGATATGGTAACGCTCCATCTTGACCGCGATTTGCCCGCGCACGAAAAAATAGGAAACGTGAACGTCCATCGTGTCGGCAGAGGCAAATATTTTTTCACTGTCGTTGGCGCTTGGAAAGCGGGGAAACTTCACAAAGAAAAAAAATACGACGCGATCTGGAGCATGATGGCGAATTACGCCGGCTTCGCCGCGCTTTTTTTCAAGCTTCGACACCCAAAAGTGCCGTTTGTTTTGTCTCTTCAGGAAGGTGATCCGATTGATTACATAAAAAAGCGCGTAAGATTTGTTTATCCGCTTTTCAAAAAGATTTTCACAAAAGCCGATAATATCCAGACTATTTCAAATTATCTCGCTGATTTTGCCCGTATTATGGGAGGGAAAAACATCGTTGTCGTGCCGAACGGCGTTGATGTCGCTCGATTTTCAGCCCCGATTTCGCAGAGCGAAATCGGGGCCACCCAAGAGGAAATCGGCAAACTCGCCGGCGATATATTTCTTATCACAGCTTCGCGGCTTGTCGTCAAAAACGCCGTGTCGGACATTGTTAAAGCGCTTTTGTTTTTGCCCGAGAACGTAAAGCTTCTTGTTTGCGGCGTGGGATACGAAGAAGAGAAGTTACGCTCTCTCGTCGAGAAAATAAGTCTCGGTAGTCGCGTGGTTTTCAAGGGATTCGTATCCCAAAACGATTTGCCGAAATATTTACGCGCTTGCGACGTTTTCGTCAGACCGTCGCTTTCGGAAGGGTTTGGCAATTCTTTTATCGAAGCGATGGCGGCCCGTGTTCCCGTTGTCGCTACGCCGGTCGGCGGCATCGTTGATTTTCTCGAAGACAAGAGAACGGGACTTTTTTGCGCCGTTTCCGAACCGAAAGATTTGGCTCTCAAGGTTTTGATTTATTTGCGCGACGTGAATCTGCGCGAAGAAATCGTCGATAACGCATTTGAAATGGTCAAAGAGAAATACGATTGGAGACTTATTGCTTCCGACATGGACGAGAAAGTTTTTAAGAGAACGCTCATATGAAAATTCTCATCGCCACAGGAATATATCCGCCGCAAATGGGAGGGCCGGCCACATACTCGAAACTTTTGCACGACGAACTGCCGAAATACGGATTCCAAGTCTCCGTGTGCAATTTCGGCGATGTTTTGAAATTTCCGAAAATAGTCAGGCACGCGGTTTATTTCTGGAGATTGCTTTTCGCGTCGGCCGACGCCGATATTATATTCGCGCAAGATCCTGTTTCGGTCGGTTTTCCCGCGCTTCTCGCTTCACAAATTCGCAACAAAAAATTCGTTCTCAAGATCGTGGGAGATTACGCGTGGGAACAAAGCACCCAACGTTTCGGCGTCTTTGATCGACTCGACGATTTCTCCGCGATATCGAAACCGTATTCATTTCGCGTGAGATTTTTGAAAAAAATACAGAAATACGTCGCCGACAGCGCCGAAAGTATCGTCACGCCGAGCATTTATTTAAAAAAAATCGTGTCGAATTGGGGCGTGTGTTCGGAAAAGATAACCGTCATATACAATGCTTTCGATTTCAAGGGCCTTTCCGTGGGCAAAAGCGTTTTGCGTCACAAATTGGGTCTCGTCGGCACGGTCGTCGTTTCGGCGGGCCGACTCGTGCCGTGGAAAGGATTTTCGGTTCTTATCGACGCTGTCGCGGAAGTCAGAAACGAAATTCACGACGTCACCTTATATATCGCTGGCGAAGGACCTCTTCGCGCCGAACTGGAGAAGAAAGTCGAAGACGCCGGAATATCCGATAGCGTCAAATTTTTGGGAAAGGTTCCGCAGACGTCGCTTTTTGAGTATATTAAAGCCGCCGATATGTTTGTCCTTAACACCGACTATGAGGGCTTTTCTCATCAATTGCTTGAAACTATGGCCCTCGGTACTCCTATTATAACTACGGGCGTAGGGGGCAATATTGAGCTTATAGAGGCCGGAAAGACGGGTATTTTGCTCAATTACAACGATAAAGTGAATATCGCCGAAAGCCTAATCGCTCTCGTCCGCGATCCCGTCTTGGTGGAGACGATTTCCAAAAACGCGAAGGAAAAAGTCAAAGAATTTTCCAATGAGAGAATGCTTGGTGGGCTTGCCGATTTTTTCAGAAAATCATGAAAATACTGATGCTTTCCACAGATGAAAACGCTCTTGATCCAAAAAGCGCCACAGGCGAGAGGATGAAGAAGTACAGAGCTCTCGTCGACGAGCTCCGTGTCGTTGTTGTGCGCGCGAGACATCCTCTCGCGTCCTTGTCGCGGGTATGCTCGGGAATGAAGAAAGTCGATCAGTCAGGTGATTGGATTGTCACGTCGCAGGATCCTTTTGAGCTTGGCATCATTGCTCTCCTCATTTCGAGATGGAAGAAAATTCCTCTTCATGTCCAAGTTCACATTGATTTCTTCAGTCCATATTTCAAAAAAGAATCTTTCCGGCAATGTTTCCAGGCGAAAATCGCGCCGTTTGTTCTCAGGCGCGCTGATGCAATAAGAGCCGTGTCATCGAAAATCGCCGCATATCTCGAAAATGATTTGAGGATCGGAAAAATGAATACTCTTGTCGCGCCGATTTTCGTCGCATCGACAAAAATCGGCGCGACTCCTGTCACTATCGACTTGCACAAGGAGTTCCCGCAGTTCAAATTCATTTTCCTCGCCGCGTCGCGCTTCGTAAAGCAGAAAAATATCCCTTTCGCTATTTCCGCTTTTGGAAAGTTCGCTTCCGAAAGGAAAGATGTAGGCTTTGTCATCGTCGGAAGCGGTCCGGAAGAGAAGAGTTTGAGAAGTATCATTTCAAAAGAAGGGCTCGATTCGAAAATCAAAATCGGCTTGTGGAAGAATGAATTCTTTTCATGTATGAAGACGGCGGATGCATTTCTTCTTTCGTCGGATTACGAAGGTTGGGGAATGACTATCGTCGAAGCTGCGGCGGCAGGGAAACCGATAATCATGACCGATGTCGGTTGCGCGGGTGAATTCATTCATAACGGCGAGAATGGTCTTATCGTGCCCGTGAGGAATGAGAACAATTTCGTGCTGGCCCTTAATCGTATCTATACCGACAAGGCCCTCAGAGAGTCTCTTTCGCGGTCGGCTACGCTGTCGGCTACCCGCACACCGTCCTCTGATGAATACGAGAAACTCCTTCTTGATTCGTGGAATATTGCTAATATGAATCACCGATGAAACTCTTAATCGTCACACAGATATTAGACAAAAACGATCCGGTGCTCGGATTTTTTCATGAGTGGGTGAGGGAATTCTCGAAACACGCAGAAAAGATTTCTGTCATATGTCTCAAGAAAGGCGTGTATGATCTGCCCGAAAATGTCAGCGTATTTTCTCTAGGCAAAGAGACGAAACTGGCACCGCCCTTTACATATATGATTCGGCTCAAGCTCTTGTCGTGGAAACTTCGACGCGAATATGACGCCGTCCTTTGTCATATGAATCCTGAATACGTCATCGGCGGCGCTTTGATATGGAAAATGTTTGGCAAGAAAATTTCTTTCTGGTACGCGCACAGCACAGTTTCCGTCAGACTCCATCTCGCCGTCGCTCTTTCCGATATTGTTCTAACGTCTACAGACGAAGGATTAAGAATCAAGACGAATAAAAAAAGAATCATCGGGCAGGGAATAGATACGGAAATGTTTTCAATGATTTCCAGAAATCCTTCTCAAACCCTTCGTTTGGTCACGGTCGGCCGCATATCGCCGTCAAAGGATTATGAGACAATCATCGCCGCTTGCTCTCGTCTGTCGAAAGATGCTATTGCTTACGAACTAAAAGTAATCGGTGGGCCAGGTACGTCAGAGCAGCAAAAGTATTTCAATGAGATAAAAAACAAAATAAAAATACTTGGACTCTCGGTAGAAGTTTATTTTGTCGGTCCGCTTCCTCAAAATGAAATCATTCCGTATCTTCAAAATGCCGACGTCTTCGTCAGCGCCGGTCTCACGGGTAGTCTCGACAAGGCCCTTCTTGAAGCGATGTCCTGTGGCGCTATCACGATATCCTGCAATACTGCATTCAAAAATCTTTCTACCGATACATTGAGATTTTCTTTTGCTTCGAAAGATTCCATCACTCTCGAAGAGAAGATAAAAGAAGTCATAGAAATGTCTTTTTCGACACGGATCGATATCGGCCAAAAAATGAGGAATATAGTGGAGAAGGACCACAGCCTTTCGAATTTCGCGGAGAAAGTGATTGATTTAATTGAGAACATATAAAACATTGCCGTGAAAATTTTGATAATCATTAACAATTTGGCCGTCGGCGGCGCAGAACATCTCGTTGTGGATGAAATTAACGAGCTTATTCGTCGTGGAGTTGACGTAAAACTTTTTACGCTGAAAAAAGAATACGAAAAATCGCTTTTCGCTCAATGCCAGATGGCCAAGGAAAATTGGCAGATGTTCCCATTCAAGAACGATTTCGATTTTCGGCAATGGTTTCGGCTTATGCGCGCCATAAGCGCATGCAATCCGGATTTGATAATCACTCATTTATGGTGGGCGAACACTATCGGTAGAATCGCAGCTCACCTTGTCGGAAAGAAGAACACTGTCTCTTTTGAACACAATATATATGACAATGTGAAAACGTCAAAAATGTTTTTTACGGACAAGGCCCTTCAGTTTTGGTGTAAAAAAATAATCGCTGTCTCTAATGCGGTGAAAGAAAATCTCCTCAAGCACGGGATTCAAAAAAAACGCATAGATGTGGTTTTTAACGGCATTAACGTAAAGAAGTACCAAGACATGGATAGAATGAAGGCCAGAAAAATACTCCGTATTAACGAAGCAGATTTCGTTTTCCTCTTTGTAGGCCGGCTCATATATCAAAAAGCAGTCGATGTTCTCATTGAAGCTTTTTCCAAGGCAGGTAGCGGGAAATTATTCATCGTCGGTCAGGGCGCGGACAGGAAAAATCTGGAAGAATTGTCCGATAAGCTTGGTGCGTTGGATAAAATTTCTTTTCTTGGGGTTCGCAACGATATACCGGAAATCCTAGCGGCAAGCGATTGTTTCGTCTTGCCTTCGAGGTATGAAGGTTTGGGCATAGTTGTCATCGAAGCCATGGCATCAGGCAAACCGATAGTGATTTCCGATTTTGATGCCGGCAAAGAGATGGTTGTTGACGGCGAAAACGGCCTTGTTGTCCATCGTGAAGATGTAGAAGGATTGTCTTCTGCCATGAAAAGGATTTTCAATGATGGATATTTGCGAGCGCGTCTATCGGAGTCGGCAAAGAAATCCGTGGAGAAATTCTCAATCGAAAAGCATGTCGATGCTATAATGAAATACACGAGATAATATGAAATATAAACCTTCATTTTTTTACATGGTGAAGCAGAGAGCGCACGGCAGGAATTTCATTTACGAATTCTATTTCAAGGGCAAGCGCGCGATCGATGTTGGCTGCGGAGAAGGAGAATTTTTGAAATTCGACAAGGCTCTTATCGAAGGCGTGGACGCGAACAAGCGCGTCATAGCGGAACTCACGGCTTCTGGTTTCAAGGTAAAGCTCGCGAGCGGAGATGTCTTACCCTATAAAGATGATGAATTTGAAATGGCACACTGTCACAATGTCATAGAACATCTGTCGATTGAAAAAGCTCGCGGAATGATACAGGAAACAGCGCGCGTGCTCAGGTCAGGCGGACTTTTTGTGCTTTCGTCGGAAGTTGTGACCAAGAAATTTTGGAATACATTCGGACACGTGAAACCATATCCGCCGGAAGCGGTCATAAGACTTTTTCGAAAAGAGAGCAGAGAAGAGTTCGATGAGATTTCCAATCTTGAAAGTGTCGGGGTTTTTTATCTCGGCGATTATCATAAAAACAGAATTCTTTACTTTGTCTCCGCGCTTCTTGGATATCTCACACCGCTTTGTCGAAGGGAATATTTCTTGATTCTTCGGAAAAAATAATGAAAATATTATATGTAACGGACGCAGGTCTTCCAACTCCACGGGCTCACGGCATCCAAATAGCTAAAGTCTGTGAAAGTTTGGGCAGAACCGCTGAGCTTGAGCTTTTCGTGCCGGACAGGAAAAATTCTATTACCGAGGATTTTTTTTCTTATTATGACATAGACCGGACTTTTAAAATTAAACTCGTGCCGTGTGCTGATTTTCTTTCTTGGACGGGAGTTTTAGGATTTTTCTTTCATATTTTTTCTTTTTATTGGGAGGCTAGAAAAATTTCTAAGTTTACTGACTTTGATTGTGTCTATTCTCGTGATCTTGTGGCACCTATTTTTTTTACAGACGTCGTAATCGAGGTTCACAACTTGCCGCGAATAAGCACGTGGTTTCATCGCCGCGTTTTCGCGAGAGCTAAGTCTTTCGTGGCGAAGACGACCTTCGTTAAAGAAGAGCTTGTGAAAAGGTTTGGCGTGGATGAATCAAAAATAACCGTCATACCAAATGGTATAGATATCGATGATTTTAACTGTCGAGAATCGATGGAAGAAGTCAGAAATAAACTCCGGCTCCCAATCGACAAGAAGACCGCGCTTTATACCGGAAGTCTTCAATCGTGGAAAGGTGTGGACGTTTTTCTCTACGCTGCGGAGAAAATAATCAATGTCTTATTCGTCATTGTCGGCGGAGACGATAAGTCTGTAGAGGAAAAGAAGAGAAAATTTCCATCGAGAAATATTATTTTCTTTGGACAGCGCCCACACAGGGATATGCCGCTTTTTATGAGAGCGGCGGATGTTCTTGTTTTGCCGAACGCCGCTGGCACGGATGTTTCTGAAAAATACACGTCGCCACTAAAGCTTTTCGAATATATGGCCGCAGGAAAACCGATTATCGCTTCAGATTTACCATCAATACGGGAAATCGTCAGCGATACGGATGTTTTTTTCTTCAAGCCCAACGACGTTTCGTCTCTTGAAATGGCGATCAAACAAGTGTTTTCTGACCCACAGGGATCTTCTCGGCGCGCGCACAACTCATACGAACTCGCGGCTTCTTTTTCATGGAGCAGGTATGTCAGAAAAATCGTTGATATAATGAGCAAACCATGTGTGGAATATTAGGAACAAATATTCGTGATATTGAATCAATAAAATCCGCAGCGGAAACTTTTGCTTATCGCGGTCCGGACTATACTGGGTTTTATGATTCCGGGAATTTTATACTCATCCATCATCGGCTATCTATCATTGATCCTGACTCGCGTTCGAATCAGCCACTTTTCGATGACTCCGGAAAAATTTCTATAGTATTTAATGGTGAGATTTACAACTATAAGCAAATAAGAAAAATTCTTGAGATTGAATATCATTTGAAAACAGAATCAGACACAGAAATTTTGATATATGCTTATAAAAAATGGGGTAAGGAAATGCTTAGGCGTCTAAACGGTATGTTTGCTTTTGTTATATATGACGAAGAGAATCAGAAGTTATTTATGGCTCGAGATCATGCTGGTATCAAACCGCTTTATTATTTTAATGATATTGATGGTAAATTTATTTTCTCATCTGAACTCAAAGGTATAGCCTTGCTTTGCAAAAAAGAAAACATAAATCTCACATTTGATAAAGAAGCAGTCGAACTTTTCACTGCCATCGGATATATTCCAAGTCCCATGACTCTTTATAATGAAATAAAACATATTGAAAAGTCCTCGTTCCTTGAATTTGATTTGAAAACGAAAAAGATTACCGGTAAAGGCTTTTATCACCCAGATGCCGTGTCTATTGGAAAAGATATTGAAGAAGTGATAGAGGAGAGCGTTAGACGTAATCTTGTTTCAGATGTTCCCGTAGGGCTCTTTTTTTCTGGTGGCACGGATTCGTCTATGATTGCAGCTCTGCTTAAAAAAAATAATATAAATCTTGAAACTTTTAGCATCATTCTTGCTGGTAAGAATGAAGACAAGAGATGTTTTGAGGGTATAGCGAAACATCTCAATATCAAAGCGCATGCGTTTGAATTCACCATATCAGATTTCGATCTGATTTATGAAGAAATTATGGGAAGAATTGATGAACCGTGTTTTGATAATTCTATTTTTCCAACTTATTTCGTTTCAAAAAAAGCGGCAGAACATGTAAAAGTGGTTCTCTCTGGTGAAGGCGGCGATGAAATTTTCTTGGGTTATCCTAGAATGAAAAATCTTATAAAAATGAAATCAAATCAATCAGGAAAAATGAATTTTTTTGATTCACTTTTTTTTATACTTCCTGATTTCAAAGCTAAAAACAAATTATTTGAAAAGATTTTTGCTTTTGTCGGCGACGCGCCGGCGTATTATCTCCTCGCAATGTCTCCCTCAAAAAATATTATGACGAAAAACTCATGGAAAAAAGCCAAAATACTGATAGTGTCTTCATCTCAAAAACCTTTAGAATATGATAGAAAACTTTATCTTGAGAATGACCTATTACGCAAAACAGATATGGCGACATCGCTTGCGTCGATAGAAGGAAGGGTGCCTTTACTTGATTCTGAAATTATAGAAACTGTTTCGCATTTGTCTTCAAATACTTTGCTTTCCGGCGGCGTACTCAAATCAGTGTTAAAGAAAATTCTTGAGAAATATGTTCCTAGTGAATATGTTTACAGAAACAAAAGTGGTTTTGGAATGCATTTGTCAGAATTTTTTGAAAAATCTCAGAAACTTTCATTAGACCTTGATTTGGCTATTGAATTCTTAACGAAAGATAAAATCATTGAACCGATAAAAATTTCTAGAAAAAAACTTATTATTAGATATCCAAACTACGCTTTTGCTCTCGTGACTCTTTACAGAGCGATAAAAAATACTAGAAGCTGAATTACATTCTGATCCATGATTCAGGTATTAGGTCTTTCGTGTCGGACTTGTTTTTCTCACCAAACCATTTTTTCGGAGCGATGACGGTTTTGTCTGGGTTTTGATTCAACCACGCGCCCCACCAGGAAAAAGAACTGTTGGCGGTGATGTTGTGTTTACATTTCGACATAAGTGTCAGTTCCTCATAATCCGAAAAAGCCTTTCCGTCTGAAACATAGACACTATCTTTAGGCATGTTTATGTTTTTTTCTACCCAATTTCTATCGTCTGAAAATATGAAAAAACGGCAACTTGGGTGGAGTGATTGCATGCGATTGACGGCTTCTTCGTAATATTCCACCGAGCATACGCCGTGTTTTTCCAGGGTATGAGGATCGTTCACATAATCTCCTCGCCGAATATGCACAGATACCGCTTCGGCCGAGCGTATTGAGGCTTCCATATTTTTCGCCGCCGGCGACAGGGGATTTTTCAACGTGAAATCTCTTCGGATTTCGTCTTCATTACTTTTGAAATATTTTTCGCTTTGCCAAACTCCGGAGAGGTAATGATTTCCTGTTATTCCCAGTATTTCTTTTTGGAACGTGAACACTGGCTCCATGATGAATTTCCTTTTTGTTATCGGCCGGCGAGATTCGAGAATCCGAATCAATTTTCTATGTATCCTGTTTATCGACGTGATCGTGCCCGGTGACTGCGCCCATAGGCTGTGCGAAAGCCCTCTGAACATGAACCATGCCGGAGCCTTAAAGTCTTTTTCTGTCGCAGTCCTATATCTCGTGTTGAATTTATCGAGAGAAAATTGCCTGAATGTTTCGTTTTTTTTCGGCATGAAACCGGAAAGATCCAAGACTAATTCAGCGTTGTTTTTTGTCGCCAAAAATCTGCCGAGCGCGTACTGGAACATCTGATTGCCGAGACCACCTGATATGCGCATGATAATCATGTGTTTAGTTGAAATTTTTTTCACGGTGTAACATTCAATATTTTTCTGATTTTTTTAGGAGTGCGGCTCATTATTTTATTGCAATAATTCGTACATGCTTTCTTCCATTATAGATAATGTTTACCATCTTAAATTTTTTAGTGAGAAGCTCAAGACCCCCTGTTTCTTTTCTCACATCAACAATCAAAGAAGCTCCAAAGTTCATGTGTTCGTAGACAGACTCTAGATAAGTTTCAATCGGATAATGAAATCCCCACGAGAGAAGGGAAATGATGAGATCGAATTTCTTTTTAAATTTTATTTCATTATTTTCGGTAGCTTCTTGGAGAAATACATTTTTTACTCCGTTCTGATTTAGTAACTCTTTAGCTACAGAAAGTGAATTATAAAATGATCCTCGTTTTTCAAAAAAATAAAATACTTTTTTGTCGACTTGAGATTTATCTATCAGATATATTTCAGCTCCAGAGACAGTATGTAAGAGAACATCGATACCAGCAACCCCACATCCTATATCTAGAATTGTCTTGATATTAGTTGGAAGATATTCCGTCATTGAATCAAACTCTTTTTTCATATCATAATTATAAAGAGTCTGAACTCGGGTGTGTATAAATGGTGTCTGGAGTCTGACAAGTTTGTTCAAACCAATCAATTTTTCAAGTCTCCTACATTTTATATAACCGGTTCTTTGGAATAGAATGTACTCTGTAGCTTGTCTTGGAATTTTCATGTATTAATTTATTTATTAAATTTCTGATTATAATATTGACCACTGATACTCTATAACGTCTTCTCCGCACTGCGAATAGCTTCTTTTGAACCTCGGTTTTAATTTTTGTACTATCCTCACCCTTTTTTTTAACTTTTCTTTCTAATAAATTTTTGACGGACGCGATCAAGGAAGTCACCAGTCCTGATTTTTATAATTCTTTTAATCCTGCCTTTGAAGGTAGTGGTGTCCTTATTTACAAATATGGCATCGCCGGAATACTTACCCTTGATTGAGAATTTTACAAACGTAAAACCGTTTTGTTTCAGAAATTTTTTCACCTCTTTCCATCTTGGCTCGCCGCGGTAGGTTTCCATGAATTCAACTTCAGTTTGTATGGCCCTGACTGTGCGAATTTTTTTGCCAAGACCTCGGAGACCCTTCAATTCCGCACCCTGAACATCGAGCCAAAGAATGTCTATACCCGGTATGTCTTTCTCTGTCATAAACGTATCTAGCCTCGTCGTCGGTACGGTGATTTCTTTTTGGACACACTGTTCAACGGGATATTTGCCAGAGGCTTTAAAAAGGGAAGACGCGCCCGGGCTGCCATCTTTGTGCGGTGTTGATGTTTTCTTTGCGTCTATGGGATAAAAAATAGTTTTGCCGTCCTCGTCAGACACAGCTTTCTCGGTCAAGCAAATCCTTTCCTTGTTTTTTATGGTTTCTCTGCATATTGGCAAAGTCTCAGGATTACATTCAAAGGTGTAGGTCTTAGTGTTGGGATAGTAATCATCGAACTTCAAAGTGTCGGAGCAGTCTCTCGCTCCCATCTCAAACACATAAAGCACTTCCTTTGACGGGAAAAACATTTCAAGCGTTTCGACAAGGCGTAAGAAAGCGTCTTTTTTCATATATCCTTTATTTATTCTACGTTTCTAAACTTACTACCACCCAGAACTGGAGCGGTTTTGTTCTTATGTTGGCCGGCGACTGAGCCTTCTTGGTGGAAAAGAGTGAGGTAGAGATCTTTGTCGTAAGGATAACGATTGCCGAGTTGGCAAGCCTCACGAAACAAGCGGCAGCCGTACTTATACGCGAGGTTTGTCATGATGGCTTGTTCGCACCGGTGCTCTATGAATCCAGCCAGTTCGGGACCTAGAACGCTAGGATCAAAAGTGTTCGCTCTTGGATCGCAGGTATACATAAGCCACTCATCCAAAAATTTCTTTGCCACAGGAGAACCTTTCTGAAAGAGCATGAAACGAGCGACACCGGCCGGCACGTCGTAATATTTCGGGTCATCTTGATTCATAACGATAAAGCAATCGCGTTTGCACCACTGTCTCTGAAAATATCCAACAGCGGAGAAAATCATAATACCGCCTCTTTTCTCACATATCGCATAAAGAGGAGAAAGATCGCCTGTCGGATACGTGTCCGCATCGCAGTAAAGGACTATGTCACCGTCATTGGCCTTGTTTAAAGCATCAATAATGATATACGGTTTCCAAATATACCAACCAAAACCGCGCTTGTGCGGATGGTCAAAAGCCCAGCGGTTTTTCTCGCAGAAATCTTTTTGAGTATTCTGAAGCCACCAATCATCGTAGACGAGAATTTTGTCCGCGCCGAAACGATAAGCGTTCTTTATCGCTTTTTCCGTTGTCTTGTCGTATGCCGCGCCGCCGAATGTTATGTATATTTTTTTCTTCATTTTTTCACGGCGAGATAATTTGTCGTCAAAAATATTTCCAATCGCTCCTCGTATTTTTCTATGGGTTGCAGGCCGTCTTTCAATATCCGATACATATGGTAATTCGGCGATAGTAAATACCAAAAATCTTTGAAGTAGGTTCTTGAATCTATATTCGCTCCTCCGAACTCAAATTGGATTATGGTAATTTTTTTATCCGCGACAAGTTCGCGCGCTCCGGCGAGAACGTCCAATTCTGACCCCTCCGTGTCCAGTTTCAAGTAATCTATGCGTTGAATATCTTGTTGCGAGCAAAAGTCCGACAAAGAAACGGTTTTAATCTCCTCAACTCGGTCGTTGGCCTTTCCGGCAAAATCAATTTTTCTGTCATATAAGCTCGCAAGTTTCGTGTTTTTGTCGCTAAAATGAATCAACGATTTTCCCGACGACTTATCCAACGCAAATTCTTCAATTACCACATTCGGATTTTGCCCAAACCTTTCTCGCAACGCTTGAATGTTTTTCTTTAACGGTTCAAAGCAAAATATTTTTGAAGCGCCGTCGAACACTTCCAAGACCAATGAGGTGAAATCTCCAACATTGGCGCCGCCGTCAAAAAAGACCAGATTTTTTCCGTCGCCGAACATTTTCTTTGATTCAATCAAGGCGTTTCGCTCGCCACTCGCGGTTATATCGCCTCCGGTGCCTATGTTTTTGCCCTTAAGAGACACAGATAGAAAAAAATCAAAAAATCCCTGAAAAAACTTCTTTCCCAAAAAAGTGTTGGCGATTATTTTTTTCATCCTAGGATATTTTTTGAACGATACACGATATTTGCGCGAGTACGTCAGGTTTTCTCGTTTGGTCAACCGCCTTGAAAATAAGATGGTGGCGGGGTCCAAATGTCATGAATTTTCGGTCGTAGCCATTATCTTGAAGTTCTATCTTTATAATCTTTCCATTGGGGAGCGAGCGCGCCAAGTCAAAAACATTGATGGATACCGGAGACCAACTTTTTGCTTTTGCCAACGTGAACGTGGCTTTGTGGTCGGGATTGAAACGGCTCGGAAAGACACCTTGTTCATAGAGGTCTTCGTCGGGAACCGTGAAGAAAATATATCCGCCCGGTTTTACCAGTTTCCACCATTCAAGTATCGCTTCCTTGGGCTTGTGCATATGTTCCAGACAATGCGAGGCGTAAACGCAGTTGAATTGCTTTTTCACATACCGACTAATCGTGTTCGCATCGCCTTCATCCTTGTCAAAAATTTTCGCATTCGGAGTCACGGGGTCATTCGACGCGCCGATGTCAATGACGTCACCCTTGAGAATTGTCCATTCAATGGCATTCGGAGACCACATATTTCTTGATTTTGATGTTTCTCGCATGATTTTTTATATTATTTTTTATCCAAATATCTTGACATACTTCGCTTGCGAACATACGTTACGAGTGGCCATTTGGGATATATGAATTTTGAAATTCCGCCCCCGTCAAAGTTCTCCGGCAATATCACGGTGCATGGTTTTCTCAGTGCTACGGCCAGTGCGTGTCCGCCGGACAGGAAACACACGAAATAATTCGCCGAATATATCATATCAACATATTCAAAAATGTTTTGGGCTTTTGGGTCCACGTATTTTATGGTCTTTCCTTGAGTACTCGCGTCGTCAATAATTTTTTTCAATATGCTCTCGTCCATGACCCACCCCAAACCGGCGCCGCTGACCGTGTTTGTGTCTATGAGAAGAGTATTTTCCAAACTTGAAATTTTTTTCGGTTTATAAAAGATTTCCGGCAAGCCAGTGCCGACAAGCTCAAATTGATTTTCGAGCGTTTCAAGCAGATTTTTCGGACCGGTAGCCTTATCGATTTGGCGTATGAATCCGCCAATGGTTACGCTTTCTTTGTCTGGCGCAAACCCTTTGAAATAAGGATTGAGTCCGAAGCAGAGTTTAAAAATATCCGGATGGCGAAAAACAGAACGTGAACTTTCGGAGAAATAGAAGTCCGTATCCTTTTGTTCTTTCAGCAGTCGAGGCAACGATGAATAAATTAAGACGTCTCCGATGCCGCCGTAGGTGACGGCGATGACGACTTTTTTTCTGCCGAGCGCCGCGTCTATTTTTTCAAAATACTCTCGCCTCTGGCGTGGTTCGCTGTGGAGACGCCTTAGGCGCAGGAGAATGCCGTATAAACGCGATTGGCGAAATTTTCTTTTAATAATTTCTAAAAACATAAAATAATTTATCGGAAAGATCTTAAAACAACTTAACCACTATGGCGTGACCGTTTAAATTATGAATTACCAACCTATCTTTTTTGTTGCGCTCTTCATTTACAAAACACATAATCCCATCGCATTTCTGAAACCCATAATCATCAAAAACCACGATTCCCCCAACGACTAGTTTTGGCCATAGCCATTCCATAATATCTTTAGCAGACTGGTATACGTCTACATCGATGTGACAAAAACGGAATGTTTTGTCGGTGACTAGATTACTTGTTTTTTCAGGAAATATACCAACCAAAATTTCTGTATTATCTAATTTTAATTTATTGATTACTTCTTCGACCATTTCCCTTGAAGCGTCAGAGTGTTCTCCTCCTTTGTACGAAGAATCTCTTTTTCCGGCTTTGACAACACCCTTGAACGTGTCACACAAATATACAGTGTCTTTGATATCACTCAATCTTGCTTTCTTCGCAATCAACGCCCCGCTTCCCCCTCTCCATGTACCGATTTCAATCAAGGCCCCTTTTAATTTTACAGATTCTTCGACTAACTGCCAAAGCTCATAGCACCTGTATTTACTAACCAAAGTATAGTTTTTTATTATTTCATAAACATTATTGAACGAATGATCAGAAAGCCACGGAGCGTAACTTGCTTTGACGGATATAGGTTCATGGACACCATCAGTGATTTTTTTCACTTTTTTTGTCACTTCTAAATTGAAACCAGCTATTCCGGCGATTTTTTTTGAAATTGTATAAATAGTCTGGAGTGGCGTCATAAATTTGTAATTTTTTCGGTAGATTTTTTACTTGCAATAATTTTCCAGACGAAAATTATTGAAACAAAGTTCGTAATGATTTGCGCCCAGATAATGCCCCAGACGCCGAAGTAAAAGAGGAACACCAGGAGAAGCAATGCTTTAATTGCTGGTATGACAAAGCTCAGTTGGTAGAGCTCTTTTGTTTTTTTTTGGGAGGTCAAGGCTATTTGCAATATACCGCCGGCGACGGAAAAGAAGGAGAAGGCGTAGACTTGAGTGTATGGCACCGACGCCATGTAATTAGGAAAAAGCCATACGAACAAATATGGAGCGATGAGAGCGTAGGCAAGTGCGATGGCGCCGATCGAACCCAGAATCCACCAGATTTGTCTTTTGAGAAAATTGTTTACCGACTGTTCGTTTTTTTCCGAAAAACGCGGTAAAGCGACGCCGGAGACGAATTTGAGTCCGCCCGCTAGCTTCTCGGGAAAAAGTGTGGCGAACGAATACACTGCGAGAGCCGCCGCGCCGACAAAATGAAAGACAAGGATCGAATCGAGCTGTGCTGCGATGGCCCCGGGGATATTCATGAGGCTTAAATGGTTGCCGTATGAGACGGTTTCTTTATCAACGTTCGCGCTTGGCCGGAAAACTTTTATTGTCCAGAAATAAATAATAAAGTTTCCAACAAGACCAAAAAAGAAGTTACCGAAAGCCACCCAAATGAAATTCCGCGTAAAGATGAGCAATATTATTACACCTGAGTACGAAATAATTGTGTTGAAAAAGCCATAATAAAAACCGCGGGGAAAATCTTTTTTGCCCGAGACGTAGGCACCCCAAGTATTGAGAGCGTTTGCCGGCGGCAAGAATAAGGCCACAAAGACAAGCGCCAAGGCGATGCCGGATTGTCCATGAAGCGCGTACCAGATTGCCGTTATACCAGCGGCGGTGGTCGGAATGATCCCAAGCCACAATTGGTATTTGGTTGTGCGCACGAGCTCGCCTTCAAAGCCGCGCGAGACCGCACGAGTGACGGAAGAGTTCATTCCGGTAAGGGTAAGGGCACTTACGAGCGCGGCGATTGAAAGGACGTATTGGTACATTCCATAGTCGGCCTTCGAAAGAAATCTGGCGAAAAGTATCGATGTGGCGAGGCCGACGAGAGAAACAAAAACGTAACTCGCATTCATCCAAAAACCACCCTTGACGATATACATCATGTCGGTGCCGAAAAAGCGACCAAGACGGTTAATTGTCGCGCGAGCGGTATTTTTTATTTTCTCCACGAATATATTGTATATAAGCTTTGCTTTTAGGCAAAGGTGGCAACGGTTTTTTGCAAAATAAATAGCTATGCTATAGTGTCCCCATGACATCCGCCACAACTTTCACGTTGCTTATTTTGGTCGTCGCCTGGGTCCTCTATGCCGTCGCCGCGCGCGGCAAGACGAACAAAGTCCTTGAACGCGTCATCATCTTCGGAATCTTCGTCACACCTTTCATACCACTCATCGTCACGCCGTCTTTGTTCTTTCCGTTCATCACCGGAAAGAATTTTCTTTTCAGAATCGTCGTCGAAATCATAACTGCCGCGTGGGTCGTGCTCGCCATTCGCGCGCCGGAATATCGACCGAAAAAATCCTCGGTCTTCTGGGCCTTTGGAGCGCTTTCTCTGACCATGCTTGTCTCGACTTTCATCGGTGCCGATGCGTTTCGAAGTTTTTGGTCGAATTTCGAGCGTATGGAAGGATACGTCACGCTTATTCATCTCTTCGCGTTCTTCCTCGTCGCCGCGAGCGTATTGCCGCGCGAAAATGTTTGGGACAGACTTTTGAAAACGACGCTCGGCGTCTCCGTCTACATTTCCATATATGGAGTACTTCAGCTTCTCGGATTTCTTACTATCAACCAAGGTGGCGTGCGTCTCGACGGAACGTTTGGTAACGCGACCTATCTCGCCGTCTACTGCATATTCGCGATTTTCTTCGCGGCCATCCTCGGCGTGAGGGAAAAAGAAAAGAAAATTTCCGGCGACGTCATGTGGTGGTCGGTCGGCGTCAGTGCTTTCGCTCTTTTGCTTTTTCTTTTGTCTTTGACGCAAGCGACGATTCCGTCGCCCATCACCGCGGCACTCGTTGGCGCGCTCATCGTCGCTTTGGCCATTGCCGCTATCGTTCTCTCGCGAAAATACGGTGTTGCTTGGATATACGCTTTCATCGCTTTGTTTAATTTCATCATTCTCTATTACACCGCGACTCGCGGCGCGATTTTGGGTCTCCTTGGCGCGCTGATTCTCATGGCGCTCGTTATTTTGATAGCAAAAAAGGGCACAAAAGCGATTCGAATGACTTCGTTGTGGTTTCTCGTTGTCGTCGTTTTGGGCACCGGAGCTTTCCTCGGTCTCAAAAATTCCTCGTTTGTCCAAAGCAGTCCCGTCCTTTCGCGTTTTGCTTCGATAAACCTTTCGGATTCGGAAACGACCGCGCGTTTCTATGTTTGGAATATGGCGTGGCAAGGATTTCTCGAGAAGCCGGTCTTCGGTTGGGGACAAGACAATTTCAATCTGGTCTTCAACAAATTCTACGCGCCGCAGATTTATTCCCAAGAGCAGTGGTTTGACCGCACCCACGATATTTTCTTCGATTGGCTCGTCACCGGAGGATTGGTTGGCTTCACGGCATATTTCTTTTTGTTCGGCGCGGCGCTTTGGATGGTTTGGAAAAAAACGCAAATATCTTTCACGGAGAAAACTCTCTTCACCGGACTTTTCGCCGCCTATCTCATCAACAATATTTTCGTTTTTGATAACATCACGAGTTTGATTCTCTACGCGACGACGCTTGCCTATATTCAAGGCATGGGCGCCGTTCCGTTTAGAAAAATGGGGAGCGACGACACGGCTGTTTCCGACAGGACGTCTTTGCGCGTCGCTTTGCCCATTGTTATCATCGTTTTCGCGGGCGTTATTTATCTGGTCAACTACCCGGGATACGCGACGGGTCGGGCGCTTATCAACGCTTTGGGAACTCTCGGTCAAAACGACGCCACGTCGTCCATCGCGTATTTCGAAAAAGCCGCTTCGTACAACGCTCTGGGTCACGAGGAGGTTTCCGAGCAGATTATTGAGAATGCCCAGACGGTTTTTGGCTCGTCGGCAGATTTACAAACGAAAGAAGAATTCGCGTCTTTTGCCGCTGGTGTCGTTCAAAAACAACTTTCTGAAACACCGGGAGACGCGCGCGAAGAACTTTTTGCCGGCAATTTCTACGCGACCATCGGGCAAAATGATCTGGCGGAAACAGCATACAAAGACGCTTTGGCTCTTTCGCCGACGAAGCAAACGATTTTCTTCAGCCTTGGGTCTCTTTATCTTCAGGAAAAGAAATACGACCAAGCCCTTTCCCTTTTTCAACAGGCGTACAATCTCGACCAAAGCGACACGGAAGCCCTGGGCTGGTATATCGCCGCGGCGATTTATGACGGACAGACGACGCTCGTATCGTCTTTGTCCGCTTCGACGACGCCGGACGTCTCGCTCTCCGACACCGTCGCCGGCGCGTATCTCAACACGAGCAATTGGGCGGGACTGATCAAGATTTTCCAAGACCGCATCGCCGAGTTGCCCGACAACGCCCAGAACCATCTTTCGCTTGTCGCCGCATATATGAAATTGAATGAAAGCGCTCAAGCGATTGCTGAAATAAAAAATATCGAAAAACTTTATCCGAGCTATACGACGGTTGGCGAGCAAGCGATACAGAATATCAAAGCCGGTAAGCCGCTTCAATAATCTTATGAATCAAGGTGTACTTCTTGCACCGAGGACGACACTTAAGACCGGAGGCGCGGCCGAGTACTTTTGCCGCGCCGAAAGTGAAAAAGAAATCGCGAACGCGGTAACTTTTGCTCGCACAAAGAATCTTCCCGTTTTCGTTTTGGGCGGAGGTAGCAATGTTCTCGTTTCCGACGAAGGATTTGCGGGCGTCGTCATACAAATTGAGACGAAGGGAATATTGTATGACCCGCCTGCCGGCGAGGCAGGAGAGAAAGGCGGCGCGGACGTCTTCGTCCGCGCCGCCGCCGGCGTTTCTTGGGATTCTTTTGTCGCCAACACTGTTTCTCATGGACTTTCCGGCGTCGAAAACCTTTCCGGTATTCCCGGCTCCGTCGGAGCCGCGCCGATTCAAAATATTGGAGCTTACGGCGCGGAATCCAAAGACACTATTGAATCCGTCAGAGCTCTCGATATGCGAACACTTACGGAAAAGATTTTCTCGAACACAGAATGCCGATTCGGATACAGGGATAGTTTTTTCAAAAGCCTAGAAGGCAAAAACTTTATCGTCCTAGAAGTGACATTCAAGCTTTCCAAAGAACCGAAACCGAACATTTCTTATAAGGATTTAAAAGAGTATTTTAAGACGGAGAAAAAAGAGGATGATTTTCGAGCGCGTAGTCTTAGCGAAGCGCACAAGCGAGAAAATTATGCTCTTTTTTCGAAGTCTCTTTCTGCTACAAATATCCGTTCCGCGGTCATAGAAATTCGCTCAAAAAAATTCCCCGACCTTTCGAAAGTCGGCACGGCGGGTTCTTTTTTCAAAAATCCAGTTATTTCACAAGAGCATTTCGATAAACTAAAAAAGAAATATCCGGAATTGCCGTTTTTCGCCGCGAAAAACGGCGTGAAAGTCCCGCTCGCGTATATTCTCGACAAAATCTGCGGTCTCAAGGGTTTTAAAAAGGGAAACGTTGAGCTTTTTCAAAACCAGCCGCTTGTCCTCGTCAACACCGGAAGCGCCACGGCAAAAGAAATCCGCGATTTTTCCGCCGAAATCAAAAAAGCCGTCAAAGAAAAAACGGACATCGATATCGAAGAAGAAGTTGTCTTTGTTTCGTAGAAAATGGAAAAAAACGGAATATTTTGATATGATGACGGCTCAATGGCAAGCATATTCAAGAAGATGTTCGGTTCCGGAAGCGAAGCCGTATTCGAGGCGACACGGCCGATTGTGACGCAAATCAACTCTTTCGAAGAGAGGATTTTGGCGCTTTCAAATGAAGCGTTAAAAGCCAAGACCGCCGAGTTTAAGGAGCGGCTAGGGAAAGGCGAGCCGCTCGATGATATTCTTCCGGAAGCTTTCGCTTGTGTTCGCGAGGCGGCAAAGCGCACTCTCGGTCAGCGACATTTCGACGTCCAGCTTTCCGGCGGCATCGTCCTCCACCTCAAAAATATCGCCGAGATGAAAACGGGCGAAGGCAAGACGTTGGTCGCCACGCTTCCGGCGTACCTCAACGCTTTAACGGGCAAAGGCGTCCATATCGTCACGGTCAACGACTATCTCGCCGAGCGCGACGCCGTGTGGATGGGACAAATTTACGATTTTCTCGGACTCACGGTCGGCGTCATCACTCACGACGCTTCATACGTCTACGACAAAAATATTCACGTCAAAAGCGAATCCGAAAAGAAACTCGAAGAAGAAACGAGCGAGAAGGGATCGTTTCACGTCGTCCACGAATTTCTCCGTCCGGTCTCGCGCCGCGACGCCTATCACGCCGACATTACCTACGGCACGAACAGCGAGTTCGGTTTCGATTATTTGCGCGACAATCTCGAATACGGCGCCGAACGTTTACGCCAACGCGAACCGAATTACGCCATCGTCGACGAAATCGATTCCATTTTAATCGATGAAGCGAGAACGCCCTTGATCATCTCCGCTCCGTCGGGAGACAGCGAAGATTTTTACAAACAATTCGCGAGAATCGCGGCGACGCTTGTCGAAGGCGAAGATTACGAAAAAGACGAGAAACATCGCGCGGCAAACTTGACCGAAGCCGGTATAACCCGCGCGGAGAAAATGCTCGGCATCGAAAATATTTACACGGAAAAAGGCATCAAGTTTGTCCATCATTTGGAAACCGCGGTGCGCGCCAAAGCTTTGTATCGCAAGGACAAGGAATACGTCGTCAAGCAAAACGAAATCATCATCGTCGACGAATTCACCGGACGACTTCAGCCGGGGCGCAGATGGTCCGAGGGACTTCATCAGGCGATTGAAGCCAAAGAAAACGTGCCGATTCAAAAAGAATCCAAAACCTACGCTTCAATCACATATCAAAATTATTTCCGTCTCTATCCGAAAATCTCCGGCATGACCGGCACGGCGAGGACGTCGGCGGAAGAGTTCCGTAAAGTCTATCTTCTCGAGGTCGTGGAGATGCCGACGCACCGACCTGTGGCACGCCGTGACGCGAATGACCTTATTTTTCAAACCGAGAAAGGCAAATTTCAGGCGATTATCCGCAAAGTCAAAGAGTTGAACCAAAAAGGCCAGCCGATTTTGATCGGAACGGCGTCGATTGAGAAGAACGAACTTCTCTCGGCGTATCTCAAAACGGAAGGCGTTCGCCACGAAATGCTCAACGCCAAAAACCACGAGCGTGAAGGCGAAATCATCGCCCAGGCGGGACGATTTGCCGCGGTGACGATTGCCACCAACATGGCCGGTCGCGGCGTCGACATAAAGCTCGGCGGTAGCCCTTCAGTCGAAAGCGAATATGAAAAAGTAAAAGCCGCGGGCGGTCTTTTCGTCCTCGGCACGGAGCGCCACGACGCGCGACGCATCGACAACCAACTTCGAGGCCGCTCCGGTCGCCAAGGGGACCCGGGCGAGACGCAGTTTTTCGTCTCGCTTGAAGATTCACTGATGCGGGTTTTCGCGAGCGATATGATAAAGAACATGATGGGCCGTTTCGGTATTCCGGAGGACCAGGCAATCGAGAATCGCATCATCACCAAGTCGCTTGAGACGGCGCAGACGAGAATCGAAGGATTCAATTTCGACGCACGCAAGCAGGTCCTCGAATTCGACGACGTGATGAACATCCATCGAAAAACGATTTATGGTCGGCGCCGCAAACTCCTCACCGGCACCGATGCCGAAGTCTGGGAAGAGTTTCTTTCTCTCGTCGACGTCAACGACGCCGAATTCATGAAAAAGCTCGAAGAGAAAAAACGGGCGATGGGTGAGAAGGAATTTTCAAACGCTCTTCGAATGATTTACCTTCAGACCATCGATGTTTTCTGGCTCGAACATTTGGAGATGATGGATTATTTGCGCGGCTCGGTTTCGCTTCGCGCCTACGGGCAGCGGGATCCGCTTGTCGAATACAAGAAAGAGGGTTTGCGGCTTTTTCGCCAACTTGAAATTTCCATAAGCGGTCAGGTTATAAATACCGTCACGAAAATCGTTCCGGCAAACGCCAGCGCGGCACTCGCGGCGTTTGCCGCGCCGGTTAATCCCGTCGCGCCTCTTCATGAATCGGCGGCGATTTCTTCGGCGGGCGACAAACTCGGTAGAAACGACAAAGTGACAGTTGAAAAAGACGGACTGAAAAAAGAAATTAAATTCAAAAAACTCGAAGAATACAAAAAAGACGGTTGGAAAGCTGTTTCGTAAGAGGGGACAACAATATTGACTAAAAAAATTTAATTTGTATATTCATACACGGATAGTTGTTTTATATAGCCCCATAAACAATACTAAGCGAAAGACATAAGCTATGTGCCACATTAAGTCAGCGCAGGAGTTGTTGCTACTAAACGTGTTCGATGAAGATGACTTGAGACACGAAAGGCGATTGGGATACCATTTCCCGACACATTTTCTCTCCGCGGAAGACGTGGAGGATGAGCGGCGAGATTTCCGGGATTTCCTGGACGAACACGATGTAGATACGGGAACTCATCCCGAGTGCCGGGTGGACGAAGCGTTTCTCGGCAATGTCAGTCCGCATCTTTATGCCGCCCTGCTTTGGAAGACAAAGCGCGCCGGCAGAGTCGCTTACTCGAGTCGCTTGCGTCCACTCAAAAACGGCTTGCATCCGCTTTTCGTGGAAATACACGAACTTATCGAGGCCGGTCTGAAACCGGAGTGTGTGGGATAGAATTTTCTTGCCGCCCCAGTTTCTTCTGAAACTCGGGCGGTTTTTTTTATTTACCCAAATCTTCTTCAATTCGCAAAAGTTGATTGTATTTCGCGACGCGTTCGCTTCGCGACAAGGAACCGGTCTTGATTTGTCCCGTCGCAAGTCCAACAGCGAAATCGGCGATGGTCGTGTCTTCGGTTTCGCCCGAGCGGTGAGAAACGATAGCGGTAAATCCGTTCTCTTTAGCCAATTTCACGGCGGCGATAGTTTCTGTAACCGTGCCGATTTGATTCAGTTTTATGAGAATCGAATTTGTCGCTTTCTTTTCTATGCCCATGGAGAGTCTTTTGACGTTTGTGACGAAGAGGTCGTCGCCGACGATTTGGATTTTGTCGCCAAGCTTTTTCGTCAGAGCGACGAATCCATCCCAGTCGTCTTCGGCAAACCCGTCCTCAATCGAAATTATCGGATATTTTTTTACCAGAGCGGCATAATATTCAATCATTTCGTCGGAAGACAATTTTCTGTTTTCCGTTTTCAGATTGTACACGCCGTTTTCGTAGAATTCCGTTGCGGCGGCATCTATGGCGATTGCGATATCTTTTCCCGCTTTATATCCTGCTTTTGAGATGGCTTCCATCAAAAGCTTTATTGCCGATTCGTTGCTTGGAAGAGTCGGCGCGTAACCGCCTTCATCGCCGACATTCGTGTTCATTTTTTTCGATTCGAGAATTTTTTTGAGCGCGTGGAATGTTTCGGCGCCATAGCGGAGTGCTTCTTTAAACGTTGGCGCTCCGACGGGCACAATCATGAATTCCTGAATATCAGTCGAATTTTCGGCGTGTTTGCCGCCGTTTAAAATATTCATCATCGGTCGCGGCAAAATCGTTTTTTCTTTTGTCTCGGAAATCGTATGAAAATATTCGTAGAGAGGAATTCCTCCAGATTTTGCCGCCGCGTGGGCGAAAGAGAGAGAAACACCGAGAATGGCGTTTGCGCCGAGATTTGATTTGTTTTTCGTGCCGTCGAGAGCGATGAGTGTTTGGTCGAGAGATTTCTGGTCGAATTCTTTTCCGACGATTGCCTTGGCGATTTTTACGTTTACGTTTTCTACTGCGTGCAGGACGCCAAGGCCTTCGTAGCGTTTTTTGTCTCCGTCGCGAAGTTCAACCGCCTCGTGGCTTCCGGTTGACGCGCCGCTAGGCACGGAAGCGCGGCCAAAGGATCCATCCGAAAGCGTCATTTCGACTTCGACGGTCGGATTGCCGCGGCTGTCGAGGATTTCACGAGCTTTGAGATTTTTTATCTTATTCATGCTAAATATTATATAATAGAATCAATAAATGATTTTCAGGAAAAAAAAGACGATTGTTACGCATTCTGGACGTTTCCACGCCGACGACCTATTTGCGACGGCTATGCTTATGGAGTATTTAGACGGCAAAGCGGACGTTATTCGCACCGTTGACCCAAAGCTTATAGAAAAAGCCGACTACGTACTAGACATCGGTCGCATTTATGATCCGGCAAAGAATCGTTTCGACCATCATCAAGGCGGAGTAGGCGGAAGGCAAAACGGCGTCTTGTACGCTTCGGCCGGGCTCGTGTGGAAACATTTTGGAGAGAAAATTTCCGGCAGCGAAAGAGCATTCGATATAATCGATAAAAAATTGGTTGCCCAGATAGACGTCACCGATGTGGGACAAGCTTATCCAAAAGCCATCATCGAGGACATTTATCCTTATCTCTTAGACAATATGGCCGGCGCTTTCAGCAATACTTGGAAAGAAGAAGGCAGAAACGAAACAGAAGGATTTATGTTCCTTCTGCCTTTTGCTCGCGGAATAATAAAAAGAGAAATCGTCCGCGCAAAGGGGAAAATTGAAGCCGAAATAGCGATGAATAATTTTTATGATAAAGCCGAAGACAAAAGATTTCTTGTTGTCGATAAACCTTATCCCGTAGACTCGCTTGAAGATAAGAAAGAAGTTCTGTTCATTGTCTCGCCGGAATTAAGGTCGAAAGGCTGGTGCGTCAGGACGATTCGGAGAAAACAAGACGGTTATGAAAACAGAAAAGATTTGCCGAAAGCGTGGGCTGGCAAAAGCAATGCCGATATGGCGAAAGCTTCTGGCGTCTCCGACGCGACTTTTTGTCACTTGGGACTTTTTCTGGCCGTCGCTAAATCAAAGGAAGGCGCCATCACCCTTGCGAAAAAGGCGATTGAAGCTTAACGTAAGACCATATGGCATTTATCGACGAAGTTGAATTTCACGCGAAGGCCGGGACAGGAGGCTCCGGCGTTGAGCGCTGGCTTCACGAAAAAGGAAAAGAGTTTATGGGACCCGCAGGCGGAAACGGAGGCCGTGGCGGCGATGTCTACGTTTTGGCCGTGCGCGATATTGGCATTTTGACGACGTATAAAAACATAAAACTGTTCGAAGCGGAAAAAGGCGGCGACGGCGGCAAGAAAAGCATGGATGGTAAAACGGGCGAAGACCTCGTTTTGAAATTGCCGATTGGTTCCGTCGTGTCGAATCTCGACACTGAACAGAAATTCGAGCTTCTCAAAGAAGGCGAAAAAATTTTGATACTTAAAGGCGGCCGCTATGGTCTCGGCAACGAGCATTTCAAGGCGTCGACAAACGTTCGCCCGCTCCAAACGAC
>Ga0265338_10000807_pt1 | contig 52873 bp, 67 predicted proteins | sample 42126metaG_FD_193579 | JGI IMG/M metagenome (GOLD analysis project Ga0265338, IMG submission 193579) | Rhizosphere microbial communities from Carex aquatilis grown in University of Washington, Seatle, WA, United States - 4-21-26 metaG | ecosystem: Host-associated > Plants > Roots > Rhizosphere...
ACGGTACTAATTCTGCCACAGCCTTCAAGGTTCAGGACAGTAGCGCCAACGCAGTGCTGGTGGTAAGCTCCAGTAACTTCTCGGGAGGCTATAGTGCTGCCAACGCCATACTTAAAGTAGCTAAAGATAGCGGAACTAGTCGATCAATTAATGCGGCAGGTAGTATTAATGCCAATGGCGCTGACTACTCCGAGTACTTTGTGCAACACACGCCTGGCCAGCTACAACCCGGCGAGCTAGTATGTATGTTGCCAGATCAGACAGTTCAAGCCTGCACGACAGGCGGCTACCTGGTTGGCGTGGTTTCTACGAATCCTGGTTATGTCGGTAACGACATCTTTGATCCAGCCCACCCTGACAATACAGTCCTGGTTGGTTTACTAGGGCAAATCCCTGTTAAGGTCTCGGCTGCCAACGGCTCTATTAATCCTGGCGATCCATTGACAATTTCTAGCGTATCGGGAGTAGCAGTGAAAGCAACTGGGCCTGGCCGTACGATTGGTACCGCTATGGAATCGCTTGCATCTGGGAATGGTACTATTATGGTGTTAGTTAGTGCCGGGGATTATTCTGGCCCGACTACGGGAAGCATGATTCAGAATGGTGGTGATGGCACTCTAGCTAATTTGAATGTTAACGGCACTACCGATCTGGTCGATGTGAATGTGACGGGCAATGCCAACTTCGCTACTATTAACACGAGCGGTACGGCCACCATCGCGACCCTCAACGTGACCGGTACTGCGAACACCAAGGATCTAACAGTCACCGGTGCGGCCACCATCAACGATCTTACTGTCAATGGTACGGCCATCTTCAACGGCACCTTATCCGTGAACGGGCACATTATAAGTGGTAATACCGGCGGGGGTACCACAACGGTAGTAGCCGGCCCGGAGGCTTGTACGGCACCAACCGTAGCCATTAATGGTAACGATACCGCTGGTACAATTACTGTGACAACCGGTACCGGCTGTACGGGCCTGCCGACTCCGGGCGCGCTGGCTACCGTTACCTTTGCCAACGCCTATGCTACGGCACCAAGGGTTGTCTTTAGCCCGGCCGAAACCAACGCCGCCAAACTGCAGTACTTTACCGGTACTGCCTCGAGCACCAGCTTCACTATCGACAGCAATACGGTCCCAGCTAGCGGCACTACTTATAAGTACAATTATTTGGTGGTGCAGTAGTTTGTAGTTGTCAGGTTTTAGGTTATAGTGGGTTGATCTGATCTATAAACTAACAACTAAAACCTAAAAACTAGCAAGTGGAAGTCAAATCATTCAAAGATCTAATAGTGTGGCAGAAGTCCATGTCCCCAAACAGGAGACATACGGTCTTATTAGCCAATTACAACGAGCAGCAGGTTCGGTTCCATCAAATATTGCCGAGGGCAGTAAAAGGAGTAGTCGGGCAGATTATCGGCAATTCTGTATGATCGCACTCGGCTCTTCGGCCGAAGTTGAAACCCAGCTCTTACTTATTCAGCAGGTCTATCACTTAAGTGGTGTTGATAACTCATTAGATCAGGTGGTCGAAATCCAAAAGATGCTGACGAAACTGATAAATAAGCTCGCGAATTGACATTAGAATAATCCCTTAGCCAAGCTAAAAACTACAAACTATCACCTACAAACTAGTTCCCCCAGGAGTCAACAGGTTGACAAGGTCGCAACCATTAGCTTAATCTGGATATATCAAGTAAACAGGAAAAGAATTTCCATGGCATACAAGCACACCAACTCAAAAGGACAGGAATACATCCTGCACATGCGCGACGTCACTTTAAAGGGTGGCCGCGTCCAACGTATTTACTTCTTTGCTCGCACTGAGCGCGAAGGCGCTTGCGAGGAACTGCCAGCTGGCTACATGGTGATCGAGAATGCTCGCACCGGTTTGCCGATCTTGAAGAAAGCTACTTCCTAGCTTCATCAGCTTTTACCAACGGACCCGCCTCGGCGGGTTTTTTGGTTGCCGATTTTTTTGTCATTCCCAACTTGACCTGAGGATTCAGGCCATTTGGTCTAGATTCCCTATCCGGAGCAGCCTGCTGAGCAGACTTTCCGATAGGGAATGACGGATTGGAGTTGACCAACAACGCTTGGGCGGGGGATAATGGAGGTATCACATCAACCAATGGAGGAAATAATTATGCCACCTACTAACGATGCTCCTGCGACCGACGACGCCGCTGCAGTAACTCCCGACGAAGACACCACTCAGACCACCGGCGCTACCGACGAGCCCGCTGAGGCTCCGACCTCAGAGGCACCAGCCGCTGAAGGCGAAGGCGTGAAGAAGCCCGACGATGAGGCTACCGACGCCGCCGAGACTCCAGCCGCCTAGGTTACAGCTTTATATAAAAAGACTCCCAGCACAGGGAGTCTTTTTATATTGCCAGCTTCTCTCTATAATAAGAAGACATGGCCGAGAAATTACTAGTAGTTAAAGATCTAAAAAAACGTTACGACGACTTCGAAGCCGTTAAGGGCATTAGCTTTGAGGTGGAGCGGGGCGAGATCTTTGGGATTCTCGGGCCCAATGGTGCCGGCAAAACCACCACGCTGGAGATGATCGAAACCATTAAGTCGATTGATGGCGGCAGCATTATGCTCGACGGCCTTGATGTTACCAAGGAGACTCAAAAAGTTAAATACATCATTGGCGTGCAGCCCCAGAGCCCGGCCTTCATGGATAAAGTAAAGTTAACTGAGCAATTGGAGCAATTAGCCTCAGCTTACGGTGAGCGGGTGAACGCTAAGAAGTTATTAAAAGAAGTTGGGCTGGAAGACAAGGGCGGCGACTACGTGGAAAGTTTGAGCGGCGGGCAGAAGCAGCGTTTTAGTATCGTGGCCTCGCTGGTGCATAACCCCAAGGTGTTCTTTATGGACGAACCGACGACCGGTCTTGACCCTCAAGCCCGCCGCAACTTGTGGGATCTGATTTCAGACATTAAAAAGAAGGGCGTTACCGTAGTTATGACGACCCATTACATGGAAGAGGCCGAGTTATTGTGCGACCGTGTCGCGATTATGGACAACGGCGAGATCATTGCCCTGGATACGCCCAAAAATTTGGTGAAGCAGCTGCTCGATAAGGGCTTTAAACCGACCCGTAAAGTTGAGCAAGCTAATCTAGAAGACGTCTTCATTGACCTGACCGGAAAGGACTTGAGGGATTAATATGAACTGGAAACGTAATCTGCTGCCGGTTATCACCTTTGCCAAAATTGCCATCAGGCGAACTTTTCGGGATCGCCTGGCGCTGTTCTTCGTTTTCCTCTTCCCATTAATCTTCCTGTTTATCTTTGGTGGCATATTTGGCAAAAACTCTGCCGCTAGCTTTAGTGTCGCCGTGATTAATCAGTCCCATAGCACTTTTAGTAAGCAGTTTGTTGGCCAGCTGGGCAGCAACAAGATCTTTAAGATCGACGATGCCAGTAACACTATGGCCAAGGCCAACGAGAAAATGAACCGTGGCCAACTCGACGCTGCCATTGTGTTGCCGCCGGGATTCGGCGACATTCAGGGCAAATATCCGAGTGGTCGGGCCCAGGTGTATTATTCGCAAAACAACGCTACCGCCGGCCAAAGCCTGGCCAGCGTGCTTGATGGCGTGTTTAAGGGGATTAATGCGACCCTCACCCAAACGCCGGCGCCGTTTAGCGTGACGGCCACCCAAACCAACGACAAGGGCCTAACGGCGTTCGACTACACCTTCTCGGGCTTGTTAGGCTTCTCCATTATCGGTTTGGGCATTTTTGGCCCCGTTAACGTCTTTCCAGAGCTTAAAAAACAGGGTATTCTGCGGCGGTTGCATACTACTCCCTTGCGGGTATGGCAGTATTTTCTGGCCAACATGGTGTCGCAATCGGCTGTCGGGTTATGCTCAATCGCCATTATGTTCGCGGTCGCCATTGCCGTATTTCATCTCAAGGTTAGCGGCAATATCTTCGAGTTGATTGTCTACATTGTGCTCGGGATAATTACAATCTTTGGGATCGGACTGGCCATCGGCGGCTGGGCGGCTAATGAACGCCAAGCCGCGCCCTTGTCCAACATTGTCACCTTCCCGATGATATTCCTATCTGGCACCTTCTTCCCGCGCTTCCTGATGCCGGAATGGCTCCAAAAAGTCTCCGCCTTCCTGCCGCTCACGCCCGTGATCGACGGTATCCGCCTCATAGCTACCGAGGGCAAGAATCTCACCGATCTGGGTCCTCAACTCGGCCTCATGGGCGCCTGGATCGTCATCATTTACTTCACCGCTTTCCGCGTATTTCGTTGGGAGTAGCAAGCCGGACCTAGTTCGTTGGCGTCATGTCGTCTGAAGTGTTGGCGATTCCGTCGGGACCGTAGCTCTTTAGAATAAAATATTTGCCATCGGTGCTAACTGCGTAATCCATCGGGCGGCCCCATCCGTCAACCGTTGTCGGAGCGGAGTTCGTATTAGCAATGCTGGATAGGTTTGGCGGAAGTTGGCCGTGTTCTTTTTGGTAAAGCACAATTTGCGCTTTATCCTGGTTGAGGAGCGTCTGAGTCAGCTGGATCTTGATTGACGCAAACGGGCCCGTCTTGGCCACAAAGCCAAAGTAGAACAGGGATCCATACAATATGACACTAAAGGCAATGCCGCCCAAGCCGAGCAATATAGGCGTTCTTTGCTTTTTAACGATGCCGATAACAATCGCTATAACGCCAAAAACAACACCAATCAGCGGAATAAACGCTATGCCGCCGAGAATATAGCCGACGGTACTTTTGTGATGTCCGGGTTCTGCCGGTTGACTAGTCGGCTGGGCCGGCGGATTCGCGGTCGGTTGGGTTGGCTCTGGCGTCGGATTGGGGTTTTGGCTTGGTTCCATCCTGAGCTTAACCCTAATTTATTACACCAATTGAGTCAATAAGCTTAAGTATTTTGATTGATCTTGCTGTCTTCAGTATATCCGCCGGAAGCAATCAATATAACTCTAGTATAAGAATTCCAAAAGTCAATAATAGGATTTGCTATACTCTTAAGCGAGCCAGCATCAATCCATGACTCTGGCTAACAACCGAAATCCCAAACCAAGCCCCCAGGCTGTTCGGGATTTCGAGAGGAGAAACCACACGGATGCTGGAGAAATGTGCCTAGAGGCGCATTATGTAAGCAGCGGTGTGGTTTCGACGAGGGCCCGTAGCTCAGCGGTAAGAGCAGTCGGCTCATAACCGATTGGTCGCTGGTTCAAATCCAGCCGGGCCCACCAAAGTAATTATAATGGCTTAGCAAAGGTATAAATAGCGAAAACCCCCGGAGGGACTTCGCATTTCTACGAAGTATCACGGGGGTTGGTCCTACTTGAGGCCAACGTTGATGTTGCCTCGGGCGCGTTCGATGGCGGCTGCCATCGAAATATCGCCGTCGAATTCGGGGTCAGTGCTGTCGGAAGCCCAGCCGGCTTGCACCAACTTGGGCCAGACCGCGAACGTCAGTTCGGGGAAGAGCTTCTTGAGCGCAGCCTTGATGTTCTTGGCCCGCTTGTTGAGGTTCCTCCGATCTTTGTAGTACATGGCCTCGATCTCGATGAGAACGTCGACCGTCATCCCCATGCGACTGGTGATGTGGGGGAAGTACTCGATGCTGCCCGGTGTCAGGCGCCCCATCTTGCTGTTCATGCCCGCGGGAACGATCTCCCGGCAGACATTGAAGATCTGGGTGGCCAGGTCGTCGGTCGCCTTGAGCGATTCGGCATCCTGGTTCTCTACGTCGTGACCGATGTACGCACGAGTCAGCGGCATAGCCGGCTCCTCTCTAGTAGGGACAATCACGAAGCTCTCGTGATCAGAGTCCGCCTGTTACAACGAATCATCACATTATATCAGTTATCGTATAATATGTCAAGATCCAGTATCGAGCCTGAGTTGTAGCAAAGCACCTCATGCCACCTAACTAGTTCGCTCTTGATATGGTTCCACCCAGATTCAACCATGTCCACCATGAATAAATCGACTTTTCTAACCTGTAAAATCTTATGATTTTGTCTCACGCCTAGTATGTTTTTGAACCATCAGATGAAGAGCTGATCTTGACTTTATATAGTCAGTATAGTATTATAACTCTCATTCACTAGAAGCACCCGGCCGCTCAATCCGAAAGGAAGGCCATGAATCAATTCGAAGAGGTACTCGAAGATCCAGAGCTAATGCAACAACTCCAAGCAACGCTTGACGAGTTCGGTGGCCTGGATCTTTTCAGGGACATCGACGAGCAGAATGGCGGCGGATTGTATCCTGATGGGATCGAAATCCGCCGTAGCCCAATCCCTGGGCGTTACAGCATCACGATTGTGTGCACCGAGGTGGTGACCTATTCCTTCGGGGATGTTTACGGTGGTCCCGAGGCGGACGAGTTCGTCGAACGGATCAAGTTCAAGTGGGAGCCGGAGACTGGTTCTTTCTTCTGCGTAATCCCTTGGCACGCCATCTTGAAGCCTCGCGACAGGGCGGAAGCTCACATCCGGCAGTTGGTCGTCGAGGGACGTGACTCCAGAGGCGACCTGGAATTAAACCGCTTGCTGCTCGAGGAGGCGGAAATTCAGCTGGCACCTCTTGCACGGCGTTGGTCCGATTGGGCCAGGGATCTGAGTGCGGAACTCGGACTCAACTTTTTAGCCCGCAGCGGGTGACAGCTACTTACGAAAGTGAGACTCGTCGCTTGCGGCGGGCTTTCACTCTTTTATAAGCTAGTTCACTACCAAGCTGGTAGTGCTCAGCCCAGGACTATCCTTGAGAACCAGATACCACCCAACCAACTCCTCCTTGATTAAGTTCCACTGAGATCCAATCAAGTCCACCATAATAACCACAACCAGTTTGACAAGTCATAACGTTAATGGTTATTATGAACGCAAGGAAGCATTTATTTTGCCCAAAACTAAGGCTAAACCAGCTCCAAAGAAGAAATCCAACGTTGGCTTAAAGGCCAGTAAGTTCACTCCGGTCAAAGCTGGCGGCCTCAGGCTGTCGTTTTTAAAGCGGGCCAACCGTAATACCCTAGTTGGCGTCATCGTGCTGCTGGCCATCGTGGGCGGCTTTTTGATCTATCGCAGTTTGGCCGATTCGATAACTTCCACCAATTCCCTCCAGAAGGGCACCACCTTTGTATCGGGCAACACCCTCACCTCGAGTAACGGCACCTACCAAGCCATCTTTCAGAGCAATGGCAGTTTAGCGGTGCGGGTTAAATCCACCGGCGCAGTCGTATGGGGCTGTGGTTGTGGCGGATTAGGCGGCGTGCGGATGCTGATTGGCAGCACCGGTAATCTTGCCATCTTAAATAGCGGCGGGTCAATTGTCTGGCAAACTTACACCGCCAACCTCGGAGGTAGTTACCTGCAAATTCGTAATGACGGCGTATTGGTGCTTTACTCCGGCTACGGCACGCCAGTTTGGTCTGATCAGGGCGGCATATTGGTTAGTGGTTGCACGAACCCGATGGCTGGGATGAGTTATGCGGACCAACAGATCGACCGTGGAGTGGACAATCAATTTAGCAATGGCCAGCCAGTACGAGCAGCTTGTAACGGGGTCATCCGGTTAACGCACTTGTCTGGTTGGGGAGCCGATAATACCTTTATCGTTCTCCAGCTAACGAGTTATCCCACCGGCCATCCAGAAATGAATGGCTGGTGCATGTATTACGCCGAAGACATCATACCGACGGTTTCGGTGGGACAAACGGTGACAGCCGGCCAAACGATCGGTACCGCTGATGCTCACGCCCCATCGACAGTCGGCCCGAATCCTAATACGCATTATAATGGCTCCATGGAGTGGGGCTGGGCAGCCAACTATGGCACTCAGAATCCCGTTACCTCTTCTCCGAGAGCTTCAGGTGATGGCCCAACCGCGGCCGGCTATGCTATGGCTAATTTCCTACACAGCCTCGGTGTTAATATTCGCGACCCCTTCCCGGTTGGCCCCTTCGTTGCCGGAACTCACTGCTAGCAAGATTCAATAGCCTGATTCTTACTAAGTACTTCTGAAAGCTGTTTATAAAACTATTGACAAAAGCCACTAAAGTATGGTATTATAGCGCAAGTACCTCGAAATGTCCTTTCTCCGAGAACTCTCGGAGAACGCTATATTCCCCCATCTGATACCCGGTTCAAGCTCCCCAAGGAGGGATCTCGTGCGTGCGATCAAATCAGTCCTGATGCTAGCGATTGTGGCCCTAGTGGCCATGACGCTGGTGCCCGCTGCAGGTGCGACGGTTCCGGTGCAAAACCCGGCCCGTCACGACACCTCGGTGTTCTACCAGACGGCGGCACAGTTGGGCTTCAACAGTCCAACCCCGGTCTCCGTTCCCCAGTGCCAGTCGCGGCAGATCAAGTTCCACGCGGCTATCACCGAGCTCAACCTGTCACGCCCCGGCGGGCCCGAGACCTTCATGCTGTTCGGGCAGTACCTGGGCCACCAGCCCAAGTGCACGGTCTACGGTTACCCCAACGTGACAGCCTGGTTCGGCCACCGTGTCGGCAACGTGGCCGTCCACGTGCGGGCTTCGTACCAGCGCTTCGAGATGACGCCGGGTTCTTGGCTCCACGCCGTGATTCACTTCACCGGTACGGGTAAGTACCCGGAGGCCACGTGCCGGCCGTTTCAGTCCAACCAGCTGCGCATCGTGCTGCCTGGTGAGGGCTCGGCCCGCTACATCGGTTTCGACCGAACGTTTTGTTCCGGCAACGTCAACGACCTGTACATCCGGCCGTTCAAGCCGGGCGACGGACTGGCGGTATAGCACAGAAGAGGTACAAAGGGGTCCAATCGTTCGCTTCGGCGCAACAGGCGGACCCCTTTGTCACGCCTAAATTCGATCAGCTATCATTAAGCCGGTTCTGCTAAACTTATAGTAAGTGGAAACAGCCTTTATTAAACAATCCAAACGGATCGAGAACCGCCAGTGGGCGGCTTATAGTTTTTTGATCTTGAACTTGATGATAATTGGCTTCTTTTGGTGGCACGGCAGCGGCCAGGAGATCTTAACTAGTCCCGGCGGCTGGATTCGCGGGGCGGGTCGGCTGTCGGGACTGTTGGCGGCGCTCGCGATTATGCTCGATTTTGTCTTAATCGCCCGGATCCCAGTACTCGAAACCGCCTTTGGCCGCTCGCTCCAGACTCAGTGGCATAAAACCATCGGTTACGCTGCCTTTATCTTGATTATCCTCCACGCCAGCTTTTTGACCGTTGGCTACGGCATCATTGATAAACTCGGTCTGTGGCCGCAGTTTTGGTCGTTTACAACTACCTACGAGGATGTCTTGAAGTCGATCGAGGCTTTTGGGTTGCTATGCCTGGTGGTAGGGCTATCGATATATTTTGTGCGCAAACGGGTGAAGTATGAAACTTGGTACTACGTTCATCTTTTGACGTATCTGGTGATAATTTTGGCCTTTTCGCACCAAATGAAAGTCGGCGTCGATTTCATTACCCAGCCGCTGTTTCGGTTGTACTGGTGGGCGCTATATATTGGATTATTTGGTTTTGTAGTACTTTTACGCTTCATGAAGCCAATACTGCAATCTTATCGCTACCAGCTGCGAGTTGCGAAAGTGACATCCGAAACGCACGATGTGCACTCAATCACTATTGGCGGGCGGGGGATAGACCAGCTGCGCTACCAACCGGGCCAATTTGCGGTGTGGTGGTTTCTGGATACGGGGCGGTTTTGGCAGGGACATCCATTCTCGATTACCTCGAGCCCAGGACAGGATCATGTGCGGTTAAGCTTTAAGCAGTCGGGGGATTATACCGCTACCTTAGCGGCCGTTAAACCAGGGACGCCGGTAATCTTGGATGGTCCGAGCGGCCGGTTTACGGCCGGGGCTTCGGCTAATCAAAAGGTGCTGTTGATCGCGGGGGGTATTGGCATTACGCCATTTGTAGCGATGTTAGAGGTGTTTGCAGGAGAGGGCCGCGATGTGGTGCTATTGTATTCGGCACGAACTGAAGCGGACTTGGCGTTGCGGGGCGAACTCGAGGCCGCGGCGGCTCAGGGAAACATCAAAATCACCTACGTGATCACTGACGATCCGGCCTATCGGGGCGTTACCGGAATGCTCGATCAGGCCAAACTGGCCCAACTGGTGCCAGATGCGAAAGTCCGAGCGGCTTACATATGCGGTCCACCGCCGATGATGGCGGCAATCAGCGCAAGCCTAGAGCATCTGGGCGTACCCAAAAAGGCTATTTATACCGAGAACTTCTCGTTTTAACTCCTAAGAGGGATCCCTCGTTTGTCATTTCGACCTCAGAGTGTCATCCTGAACTTGATTCAGGATCGATTCCGGATCGAGTCCGGAATGACAAGTGAGGGCTCAAACCACCTCAAAACGCTTAAATCCGGGCGTTAAAGTGACGGTTTGATCAGCCGAAATCAGGCAAGCTTCATAGCCGTGTTCCTGCAAGAACTTGAGGCCTGGTTTACCCATCACAAAGGCAGCCGTTGCCAGGATGTCGGTTTCATAAATACCCGGACCGATAACGGACAGACTCACAATCTCGGTAACGTCTTGGCCGGTATGAGGGTTATAAATGTGGGCTCCACGTTCGTAGGTGCCGCTGGTGGCGATGGCCTCTCCAGACAAGGCGACTTGCTTGGCAAATTTGGCCGGCTCAAACGGATTAGTAATCCCAACCCGCCACGGCTGGCCGCTAGCATTGCGGCCGCTGGTTTGAACGTCGCCGCCGGCAGAGACGAAGAAGTTGTTGAATCCAGCAGCAGTTATCAGGTCAGCTACGCCTTTAATTGACCAGCCTTTAACGAGACCAGATGGATCAAGGCTGCCATCGGGCCTAGTGATGTCAAAAAAGCCCTGAGTCTCGTGCTTATATCTATCACACTCCTGTAGAATCATTTTGACCTCATCGCTCAGCGCATTTTCTGGCAAATCGCCATGATTAAAGCGGCTGATTTCGCTATCGTTTTTATAAGTACTAAACCCCGCGTCTACATGGCGAAAATAGTCAAAAGCGGATTTAATAACCGACTCGTTGCCACCAACGACTTCAATCGTAATCGGCATCCCCATGATCAGTTCGGTTTGCTTCATATTAGCTAGCTTGCTTGAGGGCGGCTTGAAGCGATTGTTGGAAAGCTTGGCTATCTTGGGTAGCACCCGAGACTATGTTCACATTGGCGGTTTGGGCGGTGAGGGCTTCATTGAGGAGCGCCGGCTCAGCCATAGCCGCAACTTGACTGGAGTGGCCACCGGACGGCATTTGCAGGAACTTAACATCGGTCAGTTTGCCGGCGGATACAATAGCCTCAACTTGAACAATGCCATAACCATTATCTATGGCCGTTCCGGTGTAGGAGCCGTCTTTGTAAGTTGGCGCAGTTGAACCAGCGTCGGTAGTGGTTGACGTGGTTGTTGAGGCGGTACTGGCCGGCCCAGGAGCAGTTGAGTTATTACTGCTGCTAGATGGAGTCGACGACTTTGGTTTAAACCGACTGAGCACCACTAAGCCAACAATGCCGATTGCGACGATAATGCCAACAACGTATTTCTTCATATAAATACCATAGTAACTAATCCTGAACATTAACTGAATCGTGACATTTGAGAGCTAATAGGGTATGGTAGGTCTGCTTACATCGGCCCGAGGAGGCGAGCATGGTCCCGACTTTTGCGCAGTTCGCGGACGCAGTCGCCCGCCACTTTGCAGCCTGTAGTGAGGCGACCCTGGACGTTAGCTATACCCACGTTAAGGGCGGCATCGCACCAGACAGCTTTGATGACGTACTGCATGGCGCTTGGACGGAGCACGGCGCGGTAATGCGGATGTATGAGTGCCTTGGGGTGCGCGATCCGCTGCTGATCTTGCTGGTCAACAAAGTTCTTTCCGGCCTGATGGCCACAAACGACCGCCGGGTGGTGGCGCAGGCTCGCTGCCGCTCACAGAAGTTACGGTAGTCCCGTTCAACCAACCGGGATAGAGTGAAACTACCGTGGCCGGTGGTTAGCGGGGGAGCCGCATTCTGCCTTGCGCGTCTCCCCCGCGCCGCCACTCCAGATCATCCCATCGTCGACTGCTCGGATCTACGGATCCGAGCGCTTTCGTTTATTACTCCAAAATAACTGTAAAAAAGTCTTGGCAGAATTGTCATTTGGCATATAATTTTATTAACGTGTGGTCGATAGGACGGATGTTCACCCGGGTGATTCCGCCCAACCCGACTACGCAGCACCGGCGGGGCAACCCTCGTCACCCAGAGTTACCCGAACCGCAAGCCCACGTGCTCAACGAACGGAGCTACGCATGTTGAAGCAAGGTGCTCGAGCAAGAATCCGCGGCCGCACCGACTCGTCAGGCGGCTTCGCGGGGAAGATGAAGGTACACGGCGCGCTGGCCCGCGGAGAAGCAGGGTCAACGGCCACAGGCGACGCGATGATCCACCCGGCGGTCGCCGCCGGCATGGTCATTCGCGCCTAGCGACCCAAGAAGGGCGCTTCGCCAAGAATGCCCGTCGGGCCGGAGTGGTAACAGGCCATTGCGTCCTCTGCCACTTCCGGCCCGCGGGGTCACACTCAACCCATTCACCCACCTCTCCAGATCGTCTGGAACCCGCGAGGTGGGCTTTTCGTTTATGAGGTAAAATAGAGCTAATGTTTAAGCATTTTACCCGTTCAAATTTAGGTATTGCCATTGGCGCGTTGGTAGCTATTTATTTGGTGGTGATTTTGGGAGGGGTAATCAAGCGTAATCATGATCTGCAGGTTCAAATTAACGGCCTGAACACTCAGATCAAAGGCCTGAATAACCAGATCGCGGAGCTTAATTATCAGATTAGTTATTATCAGACAGATTCTTTTAAGGAAGAAGAAGCCCGCGCCAAACTTGGCTTATCCAGCCCCGGCGAGAGTGAAATCATTTTGCCGAAAGACGCATCTAACGCTGCCAGCCAAGCTGCCAAAGCAGTACCCAAGCCGCCCAAATCCCACATTGAGCAGTGGTTTGAGTTTTTGTTTGGCACATAACCAATCTTGACTTTGGTAGTTATATCTGTTAAATTGGTATTTGTGTCGCGGGGTGGAGCAGTCTGGTAGCTCGTCGGGCTCATAACCCGGAGGTCGTTGGTTCGAATCCAGCCCCCGCAACCAAGTTTTTATAAATGTGGCCGTTCAGCGGCCTTTTTTTTATTACGCTTATGCTTGCAATATCATTCGGATACTCCATAATAACAAGATTGGTCCAACAGGAGGTTGGGCCAGGAATGAAAGGTACGGGCGGTTGCAGGAAGAACCTTTGCCGACTGGGCAATGCAAAGGCCAACGCCACGGACGGCGCCGCAAACTAGGGACATTTGAGGATCTGCTCGAGTGTCCGTTTACCGAAAGCTCAATCGTAGCAGCGGTCGTAAATCGCCGGCGCTACGTCGGGAGAGCCGGGCACCTCTACGGTGATGGTCGGCACAGGCGACTGATGATCTATTGGACGATCGATGGGCAAGAAGTCAGATCGGACAAGTTCGTCTTGGTCGTAGAAACCATGTTCAGGCCGTTGTCGCGGCGGGAAGCTAGGTGGGTCGCCGACCGGTGGCCAGAATTGGAGAGCTACTGCGTTACCAAGTCGAATTTCCCCCACCCCCACGTCGCCGCGCTCAAAGATTGGGTGCGAAATGGGATGCCGCCTGAGGGTGCACCACCAGCGACACGACAGTAATAAGGAGGGCCGAGGCCGGGATCACTACGATCCCGGCCTCGCTCAATTTTTCTACCACTGACCGCTAATACAGAATTCGTTGCCTTCGGGATCGGCCATCACCCGCCAATGAAAGTCGCCGTTTGCATGTTTGGATAATTCTTTAGCACCTAACGCTGATAATCGCTTTGATTCAGCAGCCTCATCCTCTACCCGAAAGTCTAAATGCAGTCGGTTTTTGATGGTCTTTTCCTCCGGGACCTTATAAAACGCCAAGTGCGGCCAATCTTTCTTTCGCTCCAGAATAATAAATTCACCATAGTCATTTTGAACCTTGAGTCCGGTTGCCTCAGTCCAAAACTCAGCTAAGCGCTTGGGATCAGTCGCGTCTATCAAGATATGTTTGATCGATTGGAGCATATTTACATCTTATAAGATAGACTTGATGCACAAAAAATCGTATAATTGTCCCTCGGATCCCCCTAAATTGGAAACTAGCTCCAGGTTGTCTACAATAGTTATAAGCGGCCAAGATTCTGGCCGTCGGATCCAAAATCACGAACCAAGCCTCCAGGCTGTTCGTGATTTTGAGAGGAGAAACCACATGTAAGTTGGAGAAACCGGCTTGACCGGTTTAGTAGACTGAAGTGTGGTTTCGACGAGGCTGCGTAGCTCAGTGGTAGAGCAGAGGACTCATAAGCCTTTGGTCGTTGGTTCAAATCCAACCGCAGCCACCAATTTATTCGCTGGTCTATAAAACGTGAATAACTTTGCCAACAATGTTTGAAATAGGCACCGGCCCGAACTCCCTAGAGTCATAAGAGCCTTTTGGCCCACGATTATCTCCCATCACATAAACATCGCCAGTTGGTACGGTTGTATCAATGTCCCCAAGCGTATCGGTATCAGCAGATTCATAACTCTGATCTGGATTAAGTCCTTGTGGGGTTGAACTGTTATAAACCGTCACTTTTCCGCCCCTTATGGTAATTCGCTCTCCCGGTAAAGCGACGATACGATGGATAAATGTGCCTGGTGCATTAGGTATAGGTGGTTTATATACGACAATGTCACCTCGCTGCGGGCTCGTATAATGACGGGCGGTAAAAAATATCCGGTGCTGCGGAATCGTAGGTGCCATGCTATTTCCGATAGCCTGATAATATCCAAATACAAATAGGCGCAATATTACCAAGATTACAATTAAGCTTGTGAACCCGATACCAACTATCAATATGAAAATCTCAGCTTTGCTACGATGTTTAAGAACGGGCTGCTCTGGAGCTGGATAGAGGCTTGCTGGAGCGGGAAGAGGGCTATTTGGTTGTGGCTGCATAGGCTCAGATGGAGGCATAATTTACCAATATTTACGCTTAAAAGCATAAGCGTAAATAAGCACAAGATCAAACTACAGCCACCAATTGATAAACTAGCCTTACCCACCCAGATCTAGTATCCTATTAACAGATGAGATATGCCTTCGTCTTCCTAGCCATCTTGATAGTCTGGGCGGCCATTATTGCGATTGCTATTGTTGTGCCCAAATCGAGCGGTTTTACGCTGTACTTCGCGGCTCAAACCTTAACATTAATGTTGTTCTACGTTGGGTTTTATCGTAAATGAGGATGCCGCGGACATTCCGGATCCTTAATCTTATGAGCAAAGTCGTTGCCCTACTGCTTAATAACGAACGCATGTTCTTGCGTGGCAGTTTGGCCAAACTCGATCAGCTGGGTGGCGTTTACATTAAGTTCTTGCAGATCGTCGTACTCAACTCCCAGGTGGCTAATCGCGATGAGTTTCAGGGCATGCTGGCAGTTTACGAACATTCCAAACCCGACAAAGTTGATCTGCGCCAACACTTGCTCAGCCAAGGTTACCGCCGGTTCGATGCTTTTAGTGAGCTCGACACGGTGCCATTTGCGACCGGTTCGTTCGGCCAGGTTTATCATGCCAAACTGGTGACCGGCGAAAATGTGATCGTAAAAATTCTGAGGCCGAGCGTGATTCGGTATCTTAAGTACGACCTGCGTTTACTAAATTTTATGAGTTGGGCTTACAGTATGCTCGATCGGGAAAAGATGATTAACTTCCGGGTTATCTACAGCGAACTGCGCAAGACCTCCATTGGCGAGACCAGCTACCTGCGCGAGGCCCAGATGGCCGATAGTTATTACCAAGCCTACAAGGATCATCCCAAGATGGTAATCCCAAAGACGTACATGGATTTGTCGACCGATAAAGTCATTGTGCAAGACTTTATCGACGGACTCTCAGCCGCCAAACTACTCGATATCAAGGCTAGCGGCGTTGATCCGGTAGCCTACATGCGCGAACATTATAATAGTAACTTGTACGATCAGTTGTATACGGTCGGCTTCGAATTGCTGTCTAAGGCAGTGATGGGTGAGTACTTGCAGGCTGATCCGCATCCGGGCAACATCTTGTTGTTAGCAAATGATAAGGTAGCTTTGATTGACTTCGGGATGATCGCGGCCTTGAGCGAGAACCGCATTGCCTTTTATGAAATGCTGCTGCAGTACCAAGATTATTACGCTAACAATTTAGCCATAGAGAACTTTACCCTAGCAGCTCTTAAGTATTTGGTACCGGAGTTGTACGCGGCCATTGAGGAAGCCGATAAGCTGCTTGGGCCAACCCGTCCCAGCGTCAAGCAGGTTACCCTTAAGGAGCGTTTCCGGCTGGCTACTAATAGCATGGCGCAAGAAACCTACACTGCGCCGGTAATAGAAAGCATGCTGGCTAATAAGCAGATTATGAAAGTACTGTTCTTCGCTATCAATCGCGGCAATCGCTTTGGGCTAACGTTTGACCTTAAATCTGTTATGCTCTTAAAGGCTTCGCAAACTTACTTGTCGTTGGTTGGTCAGTTCGACCACAACGCCGAACACGTTATTGGTCGGGTGATCGATGACGTCATCACCTTTGCTCAAGACAACATGGACCGACTACTGACTGAGGAGCCGATTCGATTGGACCCAGGTCGAGCGCTGGAGATATTGTCGACTTGGTTTGATAAAATGGCTCGTAACGATCCGCGGTTAATGAATCAATTGGTGGGAGCATACCTCAAATGAGAAATATGATTATCTTCGCGACCAGCTATCCCTACTCGGCTGGTATTATTGCCGTTATTTGGATTGGCAGTGTGGCGTTGTTTAAGATTGACCCTAGCATGCCGCTGAATTTTGTGCTGTTTGTAAATATCGTCATTAGTTTCTTTATTGCCATCATCGGCTTTGGGAAGTAACAGCCCCAGCAAGGGCTTGGCAAACGACATATCGTTATGTCACAATAGTGGCCATGGCCGATAGTTCCTCCTGGAGCGACAACTCGCCTGCCGAAACCAACCCCTTGAAAAAATGGGGTACTTTGGTTGTGCTGAGTTTGGCCTTAGCGATTATCGTTATCGATACTTCTTTGTTGAACGTTTCGCTAGGCGTCATTATCCGCGAGCTGCACACCAGTATTCAAAGTTTGCAGTGGGTGATTACGGCTTACGCCCTGACCTTAACCGCTTTGACTATCACGGGTGGGCGTTTGGGCGACATATTTGGCCGTAAGCGCTTCTTTATGCTTGGGGCGGTTATATTCGCGCTGGGATCATTTACGGCTTCGATCAGCCATTCGGTTACAACCCTTCTGATTGGTGAATCGATTGTTGAGGGTATCGGCGCAGCGCTGATGCTGCCAGCTACGGCTTCGCTACTGGTTTCGACCTTTCGGGGGCGTGACCGCGCCATTGCCTTTGGGTTCTGGGGCGGGGTAGCGGGAGCGGCTTCGGCGGTTGGCCCGATCCTAGGCGGCTGGCTGACTACAACATACTCTTGGCGCTGGGGCTTTCGTATTAACGTGTTCGTGGCCGCCCTGCTTCTTTTGGGCGCCGTGCTATTAGTGCGCGAGGCCAAAGATACCCAGGAACGGCCGACCATCGATTGGACCGGCGTGATATTATCGACGCTTGGACTGCTGGGTGTAGTTTTTGGGATTATCGAGTCAAGCACTTATGGATGGTGGAAAGCTAAGTCGGCTTTCGTGCTGTTTACTCACAGTTATGGGCTAAGAGGTTATTCGGTGACACCTTGGACGCTGGGTCTAGGGTTGCTGCTGCTTATCTGGTTCCTGGTTTGGGAAGGTGTGGTTGACCGCCGTGGTCGCACCCCGTTGGTATCGCTTAAGTTGTTTCGTAACCGCCAGTTTACCTCTGGAGTTGCGACTTTGGCCGTAGTTAGCTTGGGCCTAACTGGCCTAATTTTTATTCTGCCCATCTTCTTTCAGGGCGTGCGCCAACTGGACGCTTTTCATACCGGCATTAGCTTACTGCCGCTATCAATTAGCTTGTTTGTGGCTTCGCCGGTATCGGTAGTTTTAACCAAATGGTTTACGCCCAAACGGATTATTCAGATGGGCTTATTCTCAATTTTGCTTGGTAATTATCTGCTTTACTCCAGCCTGGGTGTGGCGGCAACAGCTAGGGACCTGGCTGTCGGTCTAGTACTCTTTGGCGCCGGCATGGGCTTTGTGCAATCGCAAATCGCCAACCTGACTCTCTCTGCCGTGTCGGTCCAGCAGGCCGGGGAAGCCTCGGGGGTGAATAATACCGGCCGCCAGCTTGGTTCGGCGTTGGGCTCGGCCATCATTGGAGCCGTTATGCTAACGAGGATTTTGACGGGTGTCAACAATGGCGTCGCTACCAGTGCTGTCATTCCGCCCGAGCTAAAATCTCCGGTCACTAGCGCCACGCAGGCGCAATTATCGGCTGTCGAGTTTGGCAGCGGAGTACATTTAGGCAATCAAGTACCGCCAGATGTCGCCCAGGATGTTCGCGCCATTACCGACCAAGCCACCACCGACGCCGGGCGAGAAGCCTTTTTGTGGTCGCTCGGGTTTGCTCTTCTTAGCCTGCTGATTTCGATGTCCTTGCCTAATATCCAAAACGTTGAAACCGGCCAATCCGCGGCTGGTCATTAATCAACTCCTAAAAAACACTCAGGTCTAATTATTTGTAAATTATCACGGCTGTCTTTCTAAGTATTTTCTGTTATTATGCCAGCATTCGTGAGGGCGGACGACGAACCCGAGGAGCTGTGATGTCTGAAACTGAGGTGAGTCAAAATCGAGCTGAGTTACGCGAAATTGCTCGAGCAGAAGGCTTAATAATGAGCTATCTCGAGCGCCATCATGCTGCCATGCTGATGGAGTTGACCGAACACCTAGTAGATAAAGGGGTCAGAATTCCTGCCCCCGGGCCCGGTCGGGTTGTCCTGCAAATGTTTCGGGCAGACATGATCGACCGCATGAGCGACGGGCGCTACACACTCCCAGGCCATGCTGCAGACGACGATGACCTCTGACTTTGACGAAGTAGTTGATTGGATACGTCGCGCACTCGCTGGCGGGAGCGTTCGGGAGACCGCCGACTTCCAGGGCCAACGGGTCGGATCGGGTATCCATCGCTTCTACTGCGCCCCGAATGACTTTTTCGAGTTGCGCTATTGGGGATTCGGCTGCTATCGGCTATCGAAATACCACGATGGGTCGGCCGGCGCCATTGCCCTGACCTTTGTTCTCGACCAACCGCTCACACAAACCGAATTCGCTTTAACCAATTGAAGACGGTCACGTCTTTAATACTTGCGGTCCACGGACTGCAAACCGCAATTATTGCCTGATTGAGCTACAATATAACTATGAACCGAGAACTGGCAGTTGCCCTTCCCGCGCGCGGCCACTATATTGTGGCGGTGTCGGGTGGTGTTGATTCGGTGGCATTGTTGCACTTATTGTTGCATCAACCGGAACATGATTTGCGCTTGCGCGTGGCGCACGTTAATCACGGCCTGCGGCCTGATGCGGATAGCGACGAGCGGTTTGTGCGTGGGTTAGCCAACGTTTATGGGCTGCCGTTCGATAGTGTGCAGCTTAAGCTTGGCCAGGCTAGTGAAGCTGAGTCCCGCGGTCATCGCTACAAGTTTCTGACTGAGCTGATGCAGGCTCATCATGCTCGCGCTATTATCACGGCCCACCATTCAGGCGACCAGTTGGAGACGAGTTTGCTTAATACCTTGCGGGGGAGTGGGCGCCATGGCCAAGCCGCTAGTTTAAAGCACAACCAGATCTTGCGGCCACTCCTATCAATGTCAAAGTCAGATTTGACCGACTATGCCAAAAGTCACGGTCTAGTATGGCGCGAGGATACAACCAACCAGGACCGAACGGTCGATCGCAACTTTATTCGCCATGAATTGCTACACGACGAGCCGGATTATTCCGATCATCACCGGGCACTGATGGTTGAACAGGCTCGGCTCAACAAACATTTAGATAGCCGGCTGCAGAAGCTCTACTACACCTATCGGACCGAGACTGGGCTAGAGCTGCCGCGGGCTTGGTTGGCGCAAGAATCGTGGCCGGTACTAGCGGCTTTTTGGCATTTTGTGCTCCGAACGATGGCGCCGGACCAAGAGTTTTCGCGGGTTCAGATTGAAGGGCTGGTCCGCATGGCCAAAACCGCTCCGGCTGGCACCGAAATGAGCCTGTCTAACAGATTGAAACTCGAGGTGGGATATGATATAGTGGCAATTGTTGCAGGGGCCGTTCGGGCTGCACCGCTACTGGTTTGCCAGCTTATTCCCGAAACCAGCTTGGACTATGGCCCCTTCAGGCTTAGCTACGGATCAAATTCTGCCTCAAACGCCGTTACGCTCCCGGGCCGTCGGCACTTCGTTCGATCCGCTAAAAGTGGCGACCGAATGCAAACGGCAGTTGGCACCAAGAAGGTCCAGGATATCTTCGTTGATAAGAAAGTGCCGCGGTCGAAGCGCCCGTCCTGGCCGCTCATCACCAACGACCAAGACCAGATTCTCTGGCTACCGCGTCTATCAATCGATCCAAGTCTAACTACAGCAACCGAGGGTTATCAACTAATCGCCGAGGAACGATGAAGAAAAGTAATACCCGCAAGTTTTGGTTTTTACTAGGCGGCCTGCTACTCGTAGCAGTATTGTTAGTGGTGTCGGTGTCACCGGTAAAAACCCAGAACGTGTCGTTGTCGCAAGTTATCGACGAGGCCAATGCCGGCAAAATCTCTAAGATTGAAGTTAATGCCGACAAGCTAACCGTGACGCTAAAGGATTCCAATGCACCGCAACAGATTTCCTATAAAGAGGATTCGGCCAACCTAACTGATTACGGCATCGATTATCACAAAGTTACCGTTGTGACCGATAACCCCGACACGAATTCCAGCCATGTTTTTGATGCTATCATTACGATCTTACCGATCTTGCTGATTATCGGGTTCTTTTACTTCATGATGCGTCAAGCGCAGGGTTCCAGCAACCAGGCCATGAGTTTCGGTAAGAGTAAGGCCAGAGTGTTTGGCAACGAGAAGTCGAAGGTCACCTTTAAAGACGTGGCCGGGGCCGAGGAGGCCAAACAAGAACTCTCAGAAATTGTTGAATTCCTGAAGTATCCCAGTAAATTTGAGGCTCTGGGCGCTAAAATTCCCAAGGGCGTACTGTTGTTTGGTCCACCTGGAACCGGCAAAACTCTGCTAGCCCGAGCGGTGGCGGGTGAAGCCGGGGTGCCGTTCTTTAGTATCTCCGGTTCAGAGTTCGTGGAGATGTTCGTTGGTGTGGGCGCATCCCGAGTGCGCGATTTATTCATGAAAGCCAAGAAAAACGCGCCCTGCATTATCTTCATAGATGAGATTGACGCCGTCGGTCGCCAACGTGGTACCGGTATGGGTGGTGGCCACGATGAGCGCGAGCAGACGCTCAACCAGATCTTGGTGGAAATGGACGGCTTTGAGCAAGGCACCAATGTGATCGTGATGGCAGCCACCAACCGTCCCGATGTGCTGGATCCGGCCCTGTTGCGTCCTGGCCGGTTCGACCGTCGGGTGACTTTGGACGCGCCTGATCGCAAAGCCCGCGTCGAAATCTTGAATGTGCACTCCGACGGCAAGCCGTTGGAAAAGACTGTAGATATGGAAACCATCGCCCGTAAGACACCCGGTTTTTCTGGTGCCGATTTGGCCAACCTTATGAATGAGGCTGCCATTCTAGCTGCTCGGCAGAATCAAAAGAAGATCACCCAACAAGATCTCAATCTGTCGGCCGAGAAAGTCATGCTCGGGCCGGAACGCCGCGGGCACGTTAAGAGCCCCCAAGAACGTGAGATAACTGCCTATCACGAGGCCGGTCACGCTATCGTTTCGCACATCTTGCCACATTGCCACCCGGTGCACAAAATTTCGATCGTATCACGTGGCCATGCTGGTGGTTTTACCATGAGCTTGCCCGAGGAAGACTCGAGCCTTTCGAGTGTGGCCGACTTTAAGGACGAGCTGGCGATGATGCTGGGCGGCCGCGTGGCGGAGCAATTGATCTTCGACGAGATCACCACCGGTGCCTCTAACGACCTCCAGAATGCCACGAACTTAGCGCGGCATATGATAATGGATTACGGCATGAGCGTGAAGTTGAAGAACCGCGTCTTTGGCACCCATAGTGATGCCGTGTTCTTGGGCCGTGAACTAGGAGAAGGCAAGAACTACTCCGAGGAGGTCGCCAAGATCATTGATGACGAAGTGGCTGATTTGATTGACGAAGCCGCCAAGCGCGCCGGTGAAGTCATCACCACCCACCGCAAGAATGTCGACAAGATTGCCGAACGCCTGGTGAAAGAAGAGACGATTGAGGGCGGAGAGCTCGATGAGTTGATCGGACCCAAAGAGCGCCGCACGGTTACCACTATTCTGCCCAGCGACATTAGCTCGGCCAAGACCAAACATACGAACAAAGATATCGGGGGTTCGCCGGTAACAGAGCCGGCCGGAGCTTAACATTAAAGCGGCGGTGAGTGCGTGAAGAAGCTGCTACGTAAGCTGGGCGGCCACAATAGTTTTAGCGTTGGAGCTCTACTGATAGCCTTCTTCTCGCTAGCCAGCCGCTTTTTGGGATTGTTTCGCGACCGACTCCTAGCCGGCCACTTTGGCATTGGTCCGCGGGCCGATGCCTACGCCGCTGCTTTCCGGGTGCCGGATTTAATCTTTACGCTCATTGTTTCCGGCGCCTTTGCGGTGGCTTTCATCCCAGTATTTACCAGTCACTGGATGAAGGAAGACCAGGAGCAGGCCTGGCAGTTAACCAACTCGCTACTCAATCTGCTGGCCATCGCCACATTCGTGATCTGTGCAATTATCTTTATTTTTGTCGGCCCGATTACCAAGCTGATTACCCCAGGTTTTGACCCTTACCGGCATCAGCTAACGGTGCATTTGACGCGTATCATGATCTGGACGCCGGTATTCTTTGCGATTTCGAGCGTGGTCGGTAGCGTGCAGCAAGCCTTTAACCGCTTCCTATTCTTTGCCATTACCGGCGTGTTTTATAACCTCGGCATCATCTTTGGTATCATCTTTTTGACTCATCATTACGGCATCGACGGGGTGGCAATTGGCGTCCTCATCGGGGCAGCCACTCAAGCTTTGGTGCAAATATTAGGTTTGATCGGACTGGGGTACCGGTTCCAATGGCGATTGAAGCTACGCGATAGCGGTGTTAAACGCGTGATCCAGCTGATGGTACCGCGGGCGCTCGACCAAGGCATCGATCAGATTAACTATACTGTCCAGACTGTCATTGGCTCTAACCTATCAACTGGCAGCCTAACGGCGTTTTACTATGCCAACAACTTGCGCAACGTGCCGCTGATGATCTTTGGAACCTCAATCTCAACCGCCGCTTTCCCCGACCTGGCCGCCCGAGCTGCCAAGAATGACACCGAGGGCCTCATTAAGAAACTGTCGTCCAACACCCGTTTGATACTATTCTTTGTGATGCCGGCTTCAGTAGTGACAATCATCTTGCGTGGCTACATCGTGCGGCTGCTATTTGGGTTTGGTAACGCCACTACCGCAAATACGCTTGGTTGGTTTGCCGGCACCGTCGTGTCGACCTCGCTATATTTCTTGGTGGCGCGGTTTTATTACGCCATGCAGGATTCCAAGACACCGCTTTTTTTGAGTGTGTTTACGATTGGCTCCAACATTTTGCTCAGTCTGATACTAGCACCGCGTTATGGGGTGATTGGTCTGGCCGCCGCTCAATCAATTGTGGCAACAGTCGAGGTGATCATTCTCTACATCTTATTAACTCGCAAACTGCCCAGCCTCGGCCTGCCACACATTATTAACGGCAGTTACAAAATCCTCCTGGCTAGCGCCATTATGACGAGTGCGATTTATTTGGCCTTGGTGGAATGGCTGCCGCTCAATGCCGCCGACCGCGGCCTGGTTGTAATTGCGCCCAAGTTTCTGCTACTACTCGCCATCGGTACCGTAGCATATTTAATTCCCTGCTACATATTAAAACTCGACGAAGCCCACGCCTTCCTCGGCCGCCTGTTTACCTACCTCAAACGCCCGATTGACGTGTTTGGTAATTACGGCGGGAATTAGTTTACTAATAAACTATTCCTAAAGTATTCGAGCCCGCATCAGGCAGGCTCGGTGCTTGCTGGTGCGGGCTCAGCCGTTGACGCGTCACGGTATCTCCCAGCTGATTGATCCGGTTTGGGCGTCATAGAACCGAATTGATCTCCCAGCCACTGCCTTCCTCGAGTCATCGATAACCCTCTGATCCCGTTCGCTCCAGCCAGGTAGTGCGGCGAAGTCTTCGAAGCGAACGGCGTTCTCTAGTAGCAATGCCTCTAAGTCGAGAACCGACATTGGACGACGAGCCCGATTCCACTCGATGATTTCGCCAATGTCATCAGGTGATGTCGGGTAAAAACTTGTCATTCCGCGCCATTTTGCCCAGGCCTCTTCACGCCTGGCCCCGCTTGATGAAGGTGAACGCGGGGTGAAGAGCACTGCATCGGATCGAATCAGATGTTGAAAGTCGAGCCGGTGGTAGAACGGCTCGTTGGCTTGGGCCTTGATGCCGAAGTGCTCGGTGTGCAGGTGAGGACAAAAGAAACCGATATTCGCATTAGCTAGTGCGATTGCGTACGTTTCGGCTTCACGAATGTTGGCTTCAATTGCCTCAATTGTGCCATCGCCGATATACGGACCAGCGATGAAGACAATGTTGAGCGGCTCTTGATCGAGTAACGCCCAGGCTGCATAAAGTTCCGAAGTCATCCTGTCTCCTCTGGACGGCCTAGTAACATTCTTACATTCATAAAGCAACACAACAAGCATGGGAGGATAGCTTGTCTTCGACAAACCTTACCGGATGTGGTTAAATATAAGATCATGTCCGAACAATCAAGCATTAGAAACTTCTGTATTATCGCCCACATCGACCACGGCAAATCGACTTTGGCCGATCGCTTATTGGAATTGACGGGCACGGTCGAGAAACGCCAGATGCAAGAGCAGCTGCTTGATAGCATGGACTTGGAACGCGAAAAGGGGATCACCATTAAGCTCCAACCCGTAAAAATGGCTTGGCAGAGCCATACTCTTAATCTTATCGATACACCCGGCCACGTCGATTTTAGTTATGAAGTGTCGCGGTCGCTGGCAGCTTGCGAAGGCGCAGTTTTGGTTGTTGATGCCGCCCAAGGTATTCAGGCCCAAACTTTAGCCAACGTTTATCTAGCCATCGACGCCGGTCTGACAATTATCCCCGTGATCAATAAGATCGATCTGCCGGCGGCTGAGCCGGAGCGGGTGACGGCCGAATTAGTTAGTCTGCTGGGCTGTAAACCGGAGGAAGTGTTGCGGGTATCGGCCAAAGAGGGGACGGGCGTAACGGAATTGCTGGACCGGATTGTGGCCGAGATTCCGGCTCCCAAGGGTCAGCTCGACAAACCGCTCAGAGCCCTAGTATTCGACTCGCAATTTGATAGTTACCGCGGGGTGATTCTGTTTTTGCGCATTGTCGATGGTGAGCTAAAGACTGGTGACGGCATTAAGATGATGTCGAATAAACAGGAGGGCAATGCCATTCAAACCGGTGTGTTTAAACCGGCCCAAACCCCAATCGATAAGCTAGAGACGGGCCAAATCGGGTATGTGGTCACGAACCTGCGCTCTGTGGCTGAGGCTAGAGTGGGGGACACGGTGACTTTGACGAGTGAGCCAGCAACTGAAGCCTTACCGGGTTACCGCCAAGTCAAACCGTTTGTGTATGCCGGCATCTTCTCGAATTCTCAGGAGCAGTATCCCTTGCTGAAAGATGCTCTCGTCAAGCTGCAATTAAATGACGCGGCTCTGTCGTTCACACCGGAGAACTCCCAAGTACTCGGTTTTGGCTTTAGAGTTGGCTTTTTGGGCCTACTACATCTCGAAATCGTCACCGAAAGATTGGAGCGCGAATACGGTCTTGAGATTGTGGCGACAAATCCATCGACCGATTATATCGTGATTACGACCGGCGGCACCGAATCAACCATTCGCTCGGCGGCTGAATTGCCCGATCCATCGCAAATTGCCGCCATCAAAGAACCCTGGATTACCGGCGAGATTGTGGTGCCGGGTACCTATGTTGGCGGCGTTATTCAACTAATTAATCAAATTCGCGGTCATCAAACGAATTTAACCTATTTGGACCAGACCCTCGCCGTGGTTAACTTTGAGGCACCGCTGGCCAATGTGTTAACCGATTTTTACGATTCGCTCAAAAGTTTGACCAGCGGTTATGGTTCCTTTAATTATGAACTGGCCGACTACCGCACTGAGAAGTTAGTGAGACTGGATATCCTCGTCGGCGGGCAATTGGTCGACAGCTTGAGCTTGATCGTGCACAACGAAGAAGCCTATCGCACCGGCAAAGCCATCGTCGATAAGTTGAAGGAAGTTATTCCCAAGCAAATGTTTGAAGTCAGCTTGCAGGCGGCCATTGGCGGTAAAATCATCGCCCGCGAAGACATTAAGGCCATGGGCAAGAACGTGACGGCCAAGCTCTACGGCGGCGACGTTTCCCGCAAAAACAAGCTACTGGACAAGCAAAAAGCCGGCAAAAAGAAAATGAAACGCATTGGCAAAGTTGATATTCCGACCGAGGCTTTTATGGTGATTGTGAAGCGGGGATAGGTATAATAAGCGCATGAAGGTTAGATTGGTATTACTGCCCGACGAAGGCTCAGCCCAGAAGCTAGTCGATTTGGGTAATCAGTTAACCCAAGACCAAACTGCGACATTTCGTTTAGATGACACTCACCTGCCGCACGTTACGCTAGTAGCATTTGAAGCTACAGAGCTTGATCCAATTAAAGCCAAATTAGAACAGTACGTGCACTCAATTCCGATTATCAAGACGCAAGGTGCTAACATTGAGACCGATGAGACGGGATATATTCCTTCGTTTTAAACCTGATGAGCGAATTACTAGCTTAAAAGAAGAAACCATCGCTGCTTTCCGTGAGTTTCTAACTGATGAAGATGTTATTAAGTATTCCGGTCGGAGAGGGCATGCCTCGCTGGCGGTCGTACCTGGCTATGAAGCAGTTAATATTGAGCCAATCATAATTACCTTTGACGCTATCGGGCTAGGAGAATCGGCTGAGTTGGGCAGCTTGAAGCGAATTATTCAACGTTCGGCGCTCAAGGGTATAACTTAAGCCAGAGCGTGCTTTTGCTTGCCGCCGGATTGGAGGGCGTACATGCGGGCATAGTAACCATTCTTTTGGATTAGGCCGCTGTGGTTGCCGCGCTCCAACACTTTGCCGTCTTTGAGTACGAGGATTTGGTCGGCTTGGCGGATAGTCGATAAGCGGTGGGCGATGATGACGGCGGTTTTGTCGGCCATCAGTTTGTGCAAGCCGTCTTGCACGTACCGCTCCGATTCGGAATCGAGGGCTGAGGTGGCCTCATCGAGAATTATCAGGTTGGGCTGGCGCAAAATCGCCCGGGCGATGGCCACGCGCTGTTTTTCGCCGCCGCTGAGCTTAACGCCGCGCTCACCCACCAAAGTTTTGTACTTAGCCGGCAACTTATCAATAAAGACATCGGCGTGGGCCTGTTCCGAGGCTTGTTTTACTTCGCTGGCGGTGGCATCCGGCCGGGCAAACTTAATGTTTTCCTCGATGGTGTCGTTAAATAACGCTACTTCTTGCATCACCATGCCAATGTGGGCGCGGATCGAATTTTGGGTAAAGCTCGACACATCTTCGCCATTAATCAGAATCTGGCCGCTTGACGGAGCGTAGTAACGCAATAAAAGTTTGGTGATGGTAGTTTTGCCCACGCCGGACGGCCCTACTAACGCCAAACTCTGGCCCTGCTCGAGCGTAAACGACACATTATCCATCACCTTGCGCCGTTTGCCAGGGTAGCTAAAGTTAACGTTAACGAACTCCAGCGATTCTAGTTTCTCCAGATCCCGGGCTCCTGGCGCATCGGACAGGGTTGGTTTAATATCGAGCAGCTCGGTAATGCGTTCGGCCGAACTCTCGACGTCGCCGGTATCGGATATTACCCTGCCAAGTGGCAGTAGGTTGGAGATGATCTGTTGCACATATAGAGAAACCAGGAGAATATCACCAACGGTGTACTTGCCCTGGACGGCTCCTATTGAAACAATGGCGAGCGCTATGAGCATACCGGCCATTCCAAATAGACTGCGAAAGAAGTTGGTTGACCATTCCACGCGGTACTGTTTTAGGCGTTCGGCTCGATACAGATCGTTGAACCGGTGATAGCGTTTGAGCTTGTACTGCTCTTGGGCAAAGCTACGGACGGTGGCAATATGGGTGATGGTCTCGATCATCTCACCGCTGGCCATCTCGCCTGCTTTCAACCACCTTTTGCGGATTGGCCTGGTGCTGCGAACCTTTTGGATTGATATATATAGGTTAATTGGCGTGATAATGATCATTAGTAACCCGGCTACTGGCAGTTTGATCCAGAGGATTATCAAGATGAAGATAATGGTTAAAACATTGCCGAGACTATTCTCTATAATGCTATAGAGCCAGCGCGTTACGTCATTAACCCCATTCTGAATCCGCTGGATGATCTCGCCGACGCGTTCTCGCTCGTAGTAGTCGATGGATAATGAAGCTAGGTGGCCAAGGAGATGCTTACGAATCCCGGTTTGGGTATCAATAAAGAGGTGATCGCTCATCCATTCGGTAATGAGATTGAATATGGCTACGACCAATTGAACCAACCCTAGAATTATCAATAGACTAACAAGCTTATGGATGCTAGCAGTATGAGAATTAGAACGTAAACTTGTTACGACGTCATCTACGATTAGTTTATAGAGGTAGGGCGTGATCGCGCTGGAGAACCCAAGCACGGAGGTCACAATCAGCACTACAAACAGTCTACTGGCATAATTGGGTATTAAACTAAGCAGCCGCCAAATGTTCTTCAAACTAAGGTTCGTCCTTTGGCTCTATTATACAGGCATGGATTATTGCTTGCCGGAGCCTAAAAGCAGGACAAGCATAGGTCATCTATGGTATAATCTGTAGTAGATAGATAGTGCTAAGAGCCCGCCATCCGGACGGGCTGTTTTTATGTCTCGAACTGGGAAATGAAACCCTGTCAAACTCCTCATGCTTGACGGCAATTGCTCGCCCCGATAAGATACCGAACAAAAGCCGAACTAAGAAAGGGGATTTTATGTTTCATAATGATACGTTTCTAGGGTACGTGCGAGTGGTAGTAGGTAGTATGCTCATGATTACCTGGACCTGGTTGATACTGCTGGGGCCCCGACCAACTTTAATGAAGCCATTCGTCGGAGTTGATGCACCGATAAGAGCGGCAGCTAGCACGCCGGCATTAACGCCCGCCCAAGTGAAGGCGGCCTATAAGTTAAGGTCGGCGGGAGCGGGGAGCGGTACCATTGCGCTGATTGATGCCTATGACGACCCAACAATTGAGTCTGATCTGGCCACGTTTGATAAGAAGTTTGGATTAAAAACATGTACCACTAACAATGGCTGCTTCGAAAAGCATGTCATGTCGACGAGTGTAAGGGCTTCAGCTGATTGGTCGGGCGAAACGAGCCTAGATGTGGAATGGGCTCATGCGATTGCACCGGGTGCCAAAATCTTATTGGTTGAAGCTACGACTGCCAGTCGAACTAACTTATTGAAAGCGGTCGATTATGCCCGGGCCCGTGCCGATGTGGTGGCCGTGAGCATGAGTTGGGGCGGGGACGAGTTTGCCACGGAGGCTAAGGACGAGTCGCACTTTGTGAGTGCTAGTGGAGCCAGTTTCTTTGCCTCGTCTGGCGATGAGGGCCACGGCGTCAGTTGGCCAGCGGCCTCGGCCAATGTTATCGCAGTTGGTGGCAGCACCTTGAACGTCAATGCTAGTGGTACGGTTAGCTCTGAAACAGCTTGGGATGGTAGCGGTGGAGGAGTAAGCGTCTACATCCCCCTGCCCAGCTACCAATCTGGTATTAAGTCAGCTCGCCGGGCCTTGCCGGATGTAGCCTACGATGCCGATCCGAACACTGGTTACGCCGTGTACGATTCATCTGGCTCAAACGGCTGGGTAGTAGTTGGCGGCACCAGCGCCGGCGTGCCGCAATGGGCGGCACTTCGAGCGATTGATCATAACCTGACTTTGGCTAGAATCTATGCCGCCAAAACCGGCATCTTCCACGACATCACCAAAGGTAGTAATGGCAGCTGTGCCACCTATTGCCAAGCCAAAACCGGTTATGATTTTGTAACTGGGCTGGGCTCGCCTTTGGGAGCACAGTTCTAATGCTCCTGGACTGTTTGACAGCCCCATCCAAAGGTGTAAGCTAGGCGGTAGAAGAAATGCCAACAAGTAGCGACACAAAGTGGCAGCGGGGGATGATCGAAAGCGGGATTACGGTGGCCGTGGTTGCAATAGTATTGGTGAGCCTGGTTATCTACGTGAAGGGCCACCGCGACCAGCAAGCCAAAGTGACCCAGACTACACACGCGACCACAACTACGAAGACCACCGCACCAACCGGATCAATTAATGATCCCGACCTTAACCAGGCTGGCATGGACGCAGGTACCAGCGTCACTAATCTCAATAGTAGTTATTCGAGTGATACTTCGTCCAGTAACCTGAGTGTGACCGAGCCGAGCATTCAATGAAGCGTTTGATCTCATCCATTGCCGTGGCCTCTATCATGCTTATGCCCGTGTCGGCTTTGGCAGTAGCACAAACGCCGCAAGCCAACCAAGCCAATCAGGTTAACATTACCCGGCTGCAAAACTTAGCCAATACCGAGATCGACAAACGTGTCACCACGCTGAACGGTCTTGTTGCGATTGTAAACGGTGCTACTCACTTAACTGCCGATGACCGCGCCAATCTGCTTACACAGATCACCCCGGAGCTAACCGCCCTCCCTGTCCTCAAAACCAAGATCGACGGCGATACTGATCTTGCGACGGTTAAAACCGACATCCAATCGATTGTAACGGAGTTTCGGGTTTACCGGCTATTGGTACCAAAAGTCCATTTGGTACGGGTAGCTGATCGGCTAACTGATGCCTCAAACAACCTCACGGTCTACGCAGACAAGTTACAGGCTCATATCGATAAAGCAAAAACAGACGGTAAAGACGTTACCAACTTAACCACCACCATGACCGATATGCGGGTGCAAATTGCCACTGCCCAATCGGATGCGGCCGGTGCGGTGTCAAGTATCATAAATGTTACGCCCGATCAATATAATGTTGATACATCAATTACCAGCTCAACCCGCAGCACTCTCAATGCCGGCCGCCTAGCTGCCGCTGCAGCGCTCAAAGACGGCAACAGTATTCGCAGCGACGTAGAAAGCCTAGGCCAGTAATCGGTCAAACAAGTCGCGAGCCAATTGCGACTGGCTCAAAACCCTTTGTTCATAGTTAATCTTGGCTATGACTGTTTCATGAAAGAGTTGCTTGAGTATTTGGTAGACGTTCTCGGTTACCTCAGGACCGCCTGTTTCGGCTATACGCACAAGATCTCGCAGGAATGGTGTTGATACCCAGTAGTCGCGTACATCGTGGTAGTGCTCAAATGTACCAATGTGGGCGCTAATTTGGTCGCGACCGTAAATTATCGCCCTCAACACCCGGCGGTTGCCATCTAGTAAGGTGTAGCCGTCCTTGTCTTTGGCCAGAATGATCGGGTAATGGTCTCTGGGGACCGAGCCGGCTGCCTTCTCGTCGGACAGTTGTTTATTCTCGGCCAAGAATTTGGGCTTGGCCTGAAAGAGTTCGCGGATCCCGGGCGCATGGTAGGGCGGTTGGCCAAGCTCGTCGGACAAAGTGCCAACTTGCCAGCCTAGCGGAATCTCGTCAACCGCCACGTCTGTTGTTTGCCAACTAACGTTGGCGGCACTAAAGTAACGGATCAGACGCTTAAGTTTGAATCCTGTCATAATGCCCTCGCAACCATTCCAAAAGTCATGCACCATGGCCAACTCGCTAGCAGTACCGTCGAACCAATCTGCCACGTTATGGTCGAGTTGAGGCCACAACTCCTCGGGCACGCTCGGCAGGAGCTTGCGCAGTTCTTTACTCGTTGCTTCGGCCGCTAATTTTACGCGTACAGGGTCGTAAACATTATCCGGATAGATTCGCTCGCTCAATGCTTTAAGGCCTCAAAATCATTTAAAATCTGCGAAGCATGATCAGCCGGTGAGACCTTTTCGTAGATCTTAACGATTTCACCCCTGGGATCAATCAAAAAAGTATTACGCAAAGTACCTTCGTATTCCCGACCCATGAATTTCTTGAGACCCCAGGATTTATAAGCTTTAATGACTTCTAGCGATGGGTCGGCTAGCAGGGTAAAGTTAAGCTGGTATTTATCGGCAAACTTCTTGTGGCTAGTCACACTATCTTTGCTAATTCCCACCACCTCAATCCCCCGGTCGAGCAGGGCCTGGCGGCCATCGCGGAAGCTGCAAGCTTCTTTGGTACAGCCGGCGGTGTCGTCTTTGGGATAGAAATACAGTACCAGCCACTTACCGTGATAATCGGCCAATGCATGATTCTTACCATCTTGGTCGGAGAGAGTAAAATTGGGGGCTTTCATGCCCTCATTATAACTGATCCTAAAACGCTTGAGGCCCGGAACGTATCCCGGGCCCGTCTTTGTACACCTCAGCTTGGATCGTACCGGTGCAAGATCACTGCCACAATGTTCTCGGGACCAATAACCATGGCGAGCAGATCCTGGTTGGTGGTTCCGGGCTCGCTGTGATCCGGTTCGGGAAAGCCGACGGTCATAGGGTGGTGTTCCCCTGGGTCCTTCGGGAAAAACTCTTCCCAGATCAGCTTGGATAGCTCGGTGGCTGAAACGACCCCCTCTACGAGATGAGCATCGCCTTTTCCTACATCGAGGCGGCCCGGTTCGTAATAGTTCACCAACACGGCGCCACCCGGACCGCAAGCCCAGGCCACAACATCACCACGTTGGTGTATCAGCTGCGCCAGCAGGTCAGCCAGCTGGCTCTGGGTTTGAGCATTGTGGTTGCTCCAGGTCATCCGCGGCTGCCTATGCGAACGACGCAGACAACGTCGGTGCCGTTAGGAGGCAGAACCTCCAAGGCAGCGTCGGTCTGATCTGCCGAGCACAGGCCCGTCCAGATGAGCTCAGCCAAGCTGTTCGAGCTCAGACCGTGGCGGTGCATCAGGTCGATCCCAAGCTCGTCGGCGGGAGCGTTCTTGTCGTAGAACGTGACCTCACCTTCGGAGATCAGCCAGAACGCGATGGTGGTCTCGTGGTCATCTTCGGCGTTCCACAATGCCTTGGCCAGTGCGCGGGCAGAGTGAACCGTGACGGATGCCAAACTCATGGCCTCTCCTCTTCGGCTAGTGGTCCTCCGACGGACACGCGGCAAATTGTGTGTCTGCCGTCGTCACCGCCCATTTCCTTGGGATTACTCGAGTAGAAGATTTCGACCACAAATGGTCGCGCAGAGCCTGGCGGACCGAGCGATTGCACCAACTTGGTTACTACCTCGTCGACGCTCATTTCGTAACCGCGCTCTATTTGCGACCGTCTGCGCAGGTACAACATGTTTGGACCGTGCAGCCGGATTTTGACGACATGACCGCGCCGCCTAACAGCCGCATCGATTCGATCCCGTAACACCGCCTCGGAGACGGCTGGCGTCTTAAAAGGTTCCCAGGCCATCACGCCTCCTTAGGCTGCTTGAATGTGACCTGAGCCGATAATACTGGTAATGTTCCCCATAAGAAAGCATAACCAAATTGTGTATTGGCACTCTTGACGTGAGAGTGCCAATTCCGTACAATACTTGTATCTAGCACTATCATAAAAAGAGTGCCAGAATAAGAACTATGACACCGAGACAAGCTCAGATCTTAGCAGCCATCGTGGAAGCCTACGCCGAAACCGCCGAACCGGTCGGATCATTAGCGCTCAGCCGCCAATTTGAGGCTTCGCCGGCCACAATCAGAGCTGAAATGTCCGCCCTGGAGAGTTTGGGAATGATCTCCAGTCCGCACACCTCGGCCGGACGTATTCCAACCGATAAGGGCTACCGGCACTACGTTAACAATCTAAATCTGGGCGAGCGTGACAGCCGCCAAGACCGCGCCATCGCCCGCCGCGCCCGGAGTGCCGGTAAAACCAGCCGGGCTATCCGTAGCGTGGCCGATTCTTTGGCCGAGGTAACGCACAATGTAGGCCTGGCCAGCTTGCCTGACCGGCTGTATTTCACTGGGCTTGCCAGTTTGTTTGGTCAGCCAGAGTTTGTCGGCCAAACGACCGCGGCCTTTGAGGCCGCTCGACTGATTGATAGCTTGGAAGAGTGGTTGGCTGAGGCCTCACTGACCGATCCAATTAGTGTCTTCATTGGTCACGAGAACCCGATCGGTAAAACCAGCGGCCTCAGCCTGATTGTGGCCCGCTTTAGCTCGCCATACAGTGACAACAGCTACATTGGGGTGGTGGGTCCGACCCGCCAAAGTTACCATCAAGTGATTGGATTAGTTAATTACGCCAGTAGATTATTAGAGGAGGAATTTGTATGAGCAAGCATCAAGCAGCAAATCTCAAATATCAAAATGATCCACGAAATATTCATTGTCATCCTGAACTTGATTCAGGATCGATTCCGGATCAAGCCCGGAATGACAGCAAAGGAGGATTGGTATGACCGCCGAAAAGAAACCCAAAAAAGCACCGGTTAACCAAGCCGACGCCGCTATGGAGGAATTAAAATCCGACTTACAGCGGGTGCAAGCCGACTTTATTAACTTTCGCCGCCGTATCGAGGGCGAACGCGGTGAATTGCTGCAGGCAGCCAAAGGCAGCGTGGTCGAGCAATTGCTGCCCCTATTCGACAATCTCGACCGGGCCATTGCCCACATCCCAGTGGAGCTATCCGAAAACGCCTGGGCCGAGGGTGTGGCCCAGGTGGGCCGGCAAGTTGGGGAGGCGCTTGGTGAGCTCGGGATTGTGGTTTACGGCCGCATTGGCGACGAGTTTGATCCGAATCTGCACGAAGCCATCGACCATGACGGCGCTGGTCATCATGTGTCCGAGATTGTCAGCAAAGGCTACCGCATCGGTGAACGCGTGATCCGCCCGGCCATGGTCAAGGTGGGTCGGGTTAAGAAGGAGGATGACTAATGGGTAGTCCAAAACGCACGCAGTTTGGAAACATCATCGCCGCTCTCGGAGCACTAGCTATCTTTGGGCTCGAAGATCTGGTCATTAATAATAGCAATGGCAAGTTCTGGTTGGCATTCGTTCCAAGTTTAATCTTAGGGATTGGCAGTTTACTGGCCTGGATTGACTTCACGTTTAAGGCCTTCCCGCCGCGGAAGCAGACATGAGACAGTTATCGGCCAACGAGGTCTGGGTTCGGGTAGTCTACTTGTTCGTGATTGACCTATTCGTCCTGGCTCTCGGAGCCAGTCTGGGAGCTAGTTTGACCAAAGTGGTCTGGACAGTTCTTGGTCTAACGGTATTGCAAATATTGATTTACACGATTGATGATCGAAAGAAAGGAAATAAGTAATGGGCAAAATTATTGGAATCGATTTAGGAACTACTAACTCCGCTATGGCGGTAATGGAGGGTGGCCAGCCGACGGTGATCCCGAATGCTGAAGGTGGCCGCACTACCCCATCGATTGTGGCGGTAAACAAGAACGGGGAGCGGCTAGTTGGTCAGGTGGCCAAGCGACAAGCTGTGATTAACAGCGAAAACACCATCTTTAGTGTAAAGCGGTTGATTGGACGCAAGTTCGAAGACGAAGAAGTCCAGCGCGACCTGAAACTGATGCCGTACAAGATCGAAAAGAGTGCCAGTGTGGTGAAAGTGAAGATGGGAGACAAGAGCTATTCGCCGGAAGAGATTTCGGCCATGATTCTGGCTAAGTTGAAAGCCGACGCCGAAGCCTTTACCGGCGGTCCGGTGACTGAAGCCGTCATCACTGTCCCCGCCTACTTCTCCGACGCACAACGTCAAGCTACCAAGGATGCCGGTAAGATCGCCGGCCTCGAGGTTAAGCGCATCATCAACGAGCCGACCGCAGCCGCCTTAGCTTACGGGCTGGACAAGAAAAAGGAAGAGAAGATCGTGGTCTACGACCTCGGCGGCGGCACCTTCGACGTATCGGTACTGGAGCTCGGCGACGGCGTGTTCGAAGTTAAGTCGACTAATGGCGACACCCACCTTGGTGGTGACGATTTTGATCTGGCCATCATGAATTTCCTGGTAGATGAGTATAAGAAAGACCAAGGCGTTGACTTAAAGGACGACAAAGCCGCTTTGCAACGACTTAAGGAGGCCGCCGAGAAGGCTAAGATTGAACTCTCAAGTACCAACGAGAGCGAGATCAACCTGCCGTTTATTACGGCTGACGCTTCTGGCCCCAAGCACTATACCTACACTTTGACCAGGGCCAAGCTCGAACAATTAGTTGGCGATCTCATCGAGAAAACCGCCAAACCCTGCGAATCAGCATTGAAAGATGCTGGGCTTAAGGCTAGCGACATTAACGAAGTCATCTTGGTGGGGGGAATGACCAGAATGCCGGCGGTGCAGGCCAAAGTCCAAAAGATTTTTGGCAAGGAGCCGCTCAAGGGCGTGAACCCGGACGAGGTCGTGGCCATTGGCGCGGCCGTGCAAGGCGGCGTGCTGGCTGGAGACGTTAAAGATGTGTTGCTCCTCGACGTTACTCCCCTGTCGCTCGGTCTTGAAACTTTGGGCGGGGTTAGCACTAAGCTGATTGAGCGCAACACCACTATCCCAACCTCTAAGAGCCAGGTGTTTTCGACCGCGGCCGATTCGCAAACTTCTGTCGAGATTAATGTGCTGCAAGGTGAGCGTGAGTTTGCCAAGGACAACAAGAGCCTGGGCCGCTTCATCTTGGACGGCATCCCGCCGGCTCCGCGCGGCATTCCGCAGGTAGAGGTCACCTTCAATATTGATGCGAACGGTATCGTCAACGTGTCGGCCAAAGACAAAGGCACCGGCAAGGAGCAACACATTACCATTCAACAAAGTGGCAACTTGAGCGAAGACGAAATCAAGCGCATGCAGGCCGAGGCCGAAGCTAACGCCGAGACCGACAAGGCCAAAAAGGACCAAATTGAGGCCAAAAATCAGCTCGACGGCATGATCTACACCGCCGAAAAGACGTTGAAAGACGCCGGTGACAAAGCCAGTGACGATGACAAAAAAGCCCTTGAGGAAGCCATAACTGAGGCTAAAAGCAAACTTGAGAGTGAAGACAAAGACGAGCTTGAAAAAGCTGCATCTGACTTAAGCGAAAAAATGCAAAAAGTCGGCGCCGCCATGTACGCTGACGCTCCCGGTACCGAAGGCGCCCCGGAAGAAGTTGAAGCCACCGAAAAAGACGGCGAGCCGGTTGAGGGTGAGGTGGTGGACGAAGGTGACAGTAAGAAAGAAGACAAGTAAGCATGAGTCTAGCCGAGTCGACTGAATTCCATGATGCTCTAAATCATGTAGCCAAACATGGCTATGCTGATCCAAACGCAACAATCAGTCGACCGGCTGATGGCTCCTACGACCTCGTCATCGAATATAAGGGTTATCGCTTTCACGACAACTGGTTTGGCGGTGAACCCTTTGGTGGCCGCGAAGTCGTTGGTAAAAATGGCAAGGTGTTTTGGATGATGACGTACTTTGGTGCCATTGTTGATGCCAGCGAGGCTCCAGCGGATGTTTACGGAACCTGCCTGAAAGAAGCCATGCGAAATCCAGCCCGGGAGTTGCCCGTCCGGGGGCCTAGACAGTACAGCGCTAGTAACGGCTATACGTACTCGTTTGAGTGGACGGGTGATTTGAACAGATTCAACGGTGTAGAAACAATCAGCAATCAGGATGGCAAGGTCGCATATGTTGGTGAAGTCAGCGGCGGTCTGGTGGACCAATGATCTGTTACGCTGAGCGTAATCGAAGTATCTATGTAAGGAATAAGTATGCAAGCTGAGAACGTAGAAATCGAAGTCACCGGACAGCTGTCTGAGACAGAGTACAGCGCTGCCGTCGCAAGGTTTACTAAAGAGTTTGGCGAACCAAAACAACAAAGACGGCTAGCTCTGAACGTAACAGACTTTGATCGTCGAGATATAGAAACAAGAATTCGTATCACCAATGGTCATGCTGAGCTGATGCAGAAGATTGGCGACTGGAAAGGCGACAGTCGAAATGAATTACAGGCCGACCTGATTGAGGATGCTCAGGCAATTCTAAAAGTTTACTCGGTGATCCGAAATTTACTAGTCTCCGATAACTTGCAAACAACGGTCATCCAGTTCGAGAATAAGATCTGGAAAACTAAGGACTTCGAGTTAAAGCTCACCCGACAGTTCGGCAAATCGTCAGTTTGGAACTTTGAGGTCGAGCTATTAAATCACTCTGCAAATATAGCCACTATCTGCAAAGACTTGAGGCTTCAACCGGAAAAAGAACCGGATGCCGAGTACTGGGTGGAATTTAATAAGAAAGTTAACTTACAGATTGATGAGTTAGGCGAGGAGAAGTTAGTAAGATTAATAGAGTCGTATTTGGAAAACAATGGCAACTAAACGCGATTATTACGAAGTCCTAGGAGTGTCCAAGTCGGCGTCGGCCGAGGAGATTAAGAAGGCTTTTCGGAAAAAGGCGATTGAGCATCATCCCGATAAGACCGGCGGCGACGACACCAAGTTCAAAGAGATCGGCGAGGCTTATGAGGTTTTGAGCGACGAGCAAAAGAAGGCCGCTTACGATCAGTTTGGTCATGCGGCTGGGGCGTCGAGTGCTGGCGGCGGCCAGGGTCCATATGGCGGAGCTCAAGGTGCCGGCGGCTTTGGTTTTGATTTTAATAACATGAGCGGTATGGGCGACATTTTTGATATGTTCTTCCGCGGCGGCGGGCAAGGCGGCCGGGCGCAGGTGGGTCGCGACATTCAGGTGTCGCTGACACTCGACTTTAAAGAAGCCGTGTTTGGCACCACCCGCGACATTCAGATTGATATTGATGATACCTGCGATCGTTGTGCCGGCAGCATGGCCGAGCCGGGGAGTAAGCTCAAGGCTTGCCCGACCTGCGAAGGTAGCGGCGTAATTACGCGAGTGCAGAACACCATTCTTGGATCGATTCAGCAGCAAGTGGTTTGTGATACTTGCAAGGGTGTTGGTGAAATTCCCGAAAAACCCTGCACCAAATGTGGCGGAACGGGCGTGATTCATAAAGCCAGAAAGATCAGCATTGGCATTCCAGCCGGAGTTGATAACGGCGCCACGGTGCGCATGCCCGGCCAGGGAGCAGCTACTCGCGGTGGCAAAAAAGGTGATTTGTACGTGCAGATTATGGTGCGCCCGAGCAATAAGTTTACTCGTGTCGAACACAATATTTTGAGTGATTATCGGGTTGGAATGGCCGATGCCGCGCTCGGCACGGAGATTCCCGTGGAAACGGTGGATGGCAAGGTAACCCTCAAAGTCCCGGCCGGCACTCAAAGCGGCAAAGTCTTTAAGCTTAGCGGCAAAGGCGTGCCCTTAGTAAATAGTACCCGCCGCGGCGATCATTTGGTGACGGTAAATGTAGAAACGCCGACCCACCTATCCTCACAGCAAAAAGATTTGCTCGAACAATTCGCCCGCGCCGATGGTAAACGACCGTTCTGGAAGAAGTAGGCTCCTGCGCCCCTATCTCGGCTTAAGCTAAGACTATAATTGACCCCTTTTAAGGCAAGGTTCCTCGCTCTCGTCTTTCAACCCATCTTCCCGGCTATGCTTTTTTATTTTTTGAGAGGGTTTTAAATTTGAGATTTGTAATTTGAGAATCTGGGATTGATAGTGAAGACGTATGGCGGGCAGCCGGGTGCAAAAACAGAAAATGTGACTTTTGACTTGTGTCTCAAGAGTCCAGTCTTTGACCCAACCTGGAAATTACTCAACCAAATGGTTAATTAAATATCGTTAAATGTTCGACTTTCAGAGAAGAAAGGGAAGGGAACAAGGCCGACGGATGCCACCCCTTAAAAGATGTAACCTGGAATTGATCCAGAATGGATCCTGAATCAAGTTCAGGATGACAAGAGTGGGGGTCATGATGTGGACCTTCAGATAAAGTGCGTATAATGAGAAGGTGAACGAGCAGGAGTTACTGGCGGGGGCGAAACGTGTTCTGGCTAACAATAGTCAGGACGACTATACTGTGCCGTCAAGGCGGCTGTATCCGCATCAATGGTTGTGGGACTCCAGCTTTATTGCCATAGGGCTGGCACGCTACGAGCCAAAACGGGCGGCGGGAGAATTAGAGTCGTTAATGCGCGGGCAATGGAAGAATGGCATGTTGCCGCACATCATCTTCTCGCGGACCAAGAACTATTGGCTCGACCAGCGCTTTTGGCGGTCCAACTGGAACCCGGTATCACCGCGCGGGATTCTGACTTCGGGCATCTCGCAACCGCCGATGGTAGCGATCGCGGCCGAGCGGGTAGCGGCCGCGCTTAAGCCGTCCGAGCGCAAAGCCTTTATTGCCGGGATCTTGCCCGGCCTCGTTAAATATCACTTGTGGTGGTATCGCCAACGGGATCCCCGCGGTACTGGCTTGGTAGTGCTGGTGCATCCTTGGGAAAACGGCCTCGATAACACACCGCCCTGGTCGCAGATGCTGGCCAATGTGCAGTTGCCATTATGGATCAGGCTCCTGAGCAAAATCGGATTTAACTGGTTGGCCGACCGCGTTCGCCCCGATACTCGCATCGTAGCCGCCGATCAGCGTCTCAGTTTCGTTGATGCCGAACGCGCTGTGGTCCTAGCGGCCCGACTGCGCTCCCAACGTTATAACAGCCGGCGAATCTTGCGCGATCCGATTGTGGCCATCGAAAGCCTGACCACCAATTGTATTTTGGCTGAGGCCAATGCGGCTCTAGCCATCCTAGCCAATGAGATTAACGAAACTTTGCCACAGGAGTTGCAGCAAGCTGCCAAACGCACCATTGATGGTATTCACGACCTCTGGGACGAGCAAGACGGTCAGTTTTACTCCCGCAATTACATGACTGGTGAACTCATAAAAGCTCCGTCGATCAACACGTTCTTTCCCTTAATCGCCGGCGTTCCTACTCCCGAACAGGCGGAGCGCTTAGTGAAGTTGTTAGCCGAAAAACATCAGTATTGGACGAAGTATCCGGTGCCAACAGTTTCGATTGATTGCCCCGGTTTCGACGATAAACGCTATTGGCAAGGTCCAACTTGGATTAATACCAACTGGCTGATCATTCAGGGTTTGCGCCGCTACGGTTATGACAAGTTTGCTGATCAGTTAAAGTCGAGATCCCTTGACCTGGTGGCAAAATCCGGATTCAATGAGTACTTTTCGCCCCTCGACGGCCAACCCTACGGCATCGACAATTTTTCTTGGACCGCCGCCCTCACCATCGACCTGCTCCTGGAAAAATGACAACAGCGCGCGGAAGCTAATCCGCACGCTGAGTAAAAGCGTCCCAGGCTCCTTATCCAGTACCAGTGAAGGCCGGAATTGACAGAAGCGCCAGGATGCGATTGGTCTCGTCTTTGCCGGCCTGTCGTTCCCAGGCCCTAATCATTACCCAGTCAACCAGCGTCCGATCGTGACTAGACAGAATCAACGGGTAGCCGTCGCCATCACGGGCGATCTTGAAGAGCGCCTGCTCCAGCACACCTGCCACCATTTGGGCAACGAAGCCCTCGGCCTGGGTCGGTGGCCCAGCATTGCTTATAAGCAGGATGCCGTCACCCCACCAGTGCATGCCGACTCCGCCCGGATCAGGGAATGTGATATTGCCTGACTTCGTAGTTCCCGAGACTGTACCGCCGGGGTTATGGCCAGCGCTAAGGCCGTGGACTACAGTCAATCCGGCTGCCAAGATTTGCCTGATGTTGGCAGCCAACGGGATTTCGGGACCTTTGGTGTCGATACTGACGCTGCCGGTGTTTCGGTGCAGCCGAACGGACTTTCGGTTGTTGTCGTAACGGTGCTGGTCTTTGATCGTAGCCATAGCGACTCCTTGGTCGAGACCCTGGTTTTATTGTGCCACATCGCTCGCAAACTACCACCATAAGCGCTATACTCTACCCTGTAGTGACCGTGCCACACATTCATCAAATCAGCCTCTCGACCAACCTCGTGATATTTGCGGTGGCGGGTTTGGTAGTGCTATACGGATTCTTTGCCGGGCACGCCAAGGTGCGCAATTTGGCACTGTCGACCTATGTGGGCATTGTACTAGCTAGCCAGTTTGGCACCAGCCTGCATACCTACTTGTCGCACGGGCACAACAGTGGCTTTGGCGTCGGTACTATCCGCCTGGCCTTGTTTGTGGCTCCAATCGTGTTGCTCGAGTTCAGCCGCCGTCATCACGCTCGCGGCGGTCATCGCGGTCTGGTCGTCTCAATTATTATGAGTATTTTGTCGGCCGGCCTGATTATCGGCATGGGTCTAGCGCAGCTCGATGCCACTACGCTCAAGCACATTACCGACGGTTCCATTATCGCCTTTGAAATCTACTCTTACCGGTTGTGGTTGGTTGCGCTCATCCCGTTACTGATTATTATTGAAGCCTTCATTGGTCCAGGGCGGGATGAGAAGAATAAGCATTAGCGTTTTGACCAATTCATTTGCATCTGTTATATTGAGCCCAGCTAATGAATGAGGAATTATGAATCCAACAACTACTAGCACGAATACGCAGGCGTTGAGCGTAGCGCAAGGATTAGTGATTGGCGTCCTTTATCTGATTTATTTTGTGGTGATTGTGTTCGCCATCGTGGGGATGTGGAAGACCTTTAAAAAGGCCGGCCAACCGGGCTGGGCGGCCATTATTCCGATCTACAACCTTTACATCATGTGCAAGATTACTGGCCGGCCGGGCTGGTGGGTACTGCTTTTCTTAATCCCATTCGTCAACATAGTGGTCTTGATAATGGTGGCACTGGCGATCGCAAAAGCTTTTGGCAAAAGTGAGGTGTTTGGTATCTTTGGTTTGTGGCTGTTTGCCCCGATTGGCTACATGATCTTAGGCTTTGGGAGTGCCACATTCCAGGGTCAGACTGCGCCCATAGCGACACAGAGCGTTCCGCCGGCGCCTCCGGCAACCCCAACTCCGCCTCCGGCAGCACCGACCACGCCAACCACTCCGCCGCCGGTACCCCCGCAAGCCGCAGTCTAATCAATAGAAATCTGGCATCAGGGTTGACCAAATCATGGTTTTTAGGTATAGTTACCAGGTTAAAACCGCGATTCATCCAGGAATCAGGCGAACAACCAAAATCACAAACCAAGCCCCCAGGCTGTTTGCGATTTTGAAAGGAAGAACCACATGCAAACAGGAGTAATACGGCTTGCCGGATTATGGATGTTGCAATGTGGTTCTGACGCGGGCCCATAGCTCAGTTGGTTAGAGCGAGAGCCTTTTAAGCTCTGCGTCGTGGGTTCGAGTCCCACTGGGCCCTCCAATCACGTTTAACAGATGAAAATTAGCACTTCTAAAAAATACATTTATTTATAGTCCTAATTCGTATCTGTTAAAAAGTTCGAGTCCCTGATGGTGTTATATATGACATACAGAGCGCAAGCTTATGCGTAGAATATACAACTCAACTGTCAGCCATTAACTACAATCGTTTTCCGCCGATAAATCCAGAGCGAGGAAAAATAAGAAACGAGCAAGATTCCTACACTCCAAGCTAGAGCAGCCCATACACGATTCCCGGCTGCACCACTTGTTAGAAGCGAGCGCATTGTTTCGACAATCGGAGTCATCGGTTGGTTGTTGGCAAAACCACGCAAAAACGGAGTTATAGAAGTTGTTGGTACAAAGGCAGGACTGATGAAAATAAGCAGTAATAAAATATAGCTGAACGCACCTGCCCCCTCCATGCTTTTAGCAAGAAGACCGAAAAATATGGCAAGCCAAGTAGTAGCAAGTGTAAATAGAGCTAAAATTCCGATAAACGCTAGCCACTCATTAACTCCGGAATGTGAACGGAAGCCTAAGGCAAATGCTGCAATTAGCACCATAAATGACGAAAAAAGGTTAGATAAAGTAGATGATAGTGCTTGGCCCCCCAAAATTGATGACGGGGCAACTGGCATTGTACGGAAACGGTTTATAATACCTTTTTGTAGATCCATGGACAGACGGACGGCTGCATAACCTATGCCACTAACGACTGTCATTATGATAATACCTGGCACGATGAAGTCGATGTATTTAACTGAGCCAGTCTGTATCCCAATTGCACCCCCAAAAACATAGATGAACAGCAACATAAATGCAATTGGCATCAATACTACAGTGATAATTGTATCCATACTTCGGACTATATGCTTTAGGCTTCGCTTTGCCATTGTCCAAGTATCTTTGAATGATTGCATAATTACTTTCCTTCCTTTCCATCGCCAATAACTTTTAGGAATACATCGTCAAGTGTCGGTACTTTTTGTGAGAATTCGGCAGGTTCAATATCTGCATCACGAAGCTCAGTGAACACATCAGCGACTTGTTTAACACTTCCGACAGTTGTAACAGTAAGTGTCAGACCATCACCCTTTGTAATTTTATGGCGCTCTCCAAGTGTTCGGATTGCTGTTTTGAGTTGCTTTTCGTCATGGAACGCTAGTCGAATAAGGCCATTCGGCATTAACTTTTTCAACTCTGTGGCCGTGCCACTAGCTACGATTTTACCGTGGTTTAGTATAGTGATCTTGTCAGCAAGCTCATCAGCTTCTTCAAGGTGTTGAGTCGTTAAAAAGACGGTCGTGCCGTTTTTAGCAAGCGCCCGAATTGTCCGCCACATATCATTGCGAGCTTCAGGGTCGAGTCCAGTTGTCGGTTCATCAAAAAAGATAACTGGTGGTTCTCCAATTAAGCTCATAGCAATATCTAGACGACGTCGCATGCCACCAGAGTACGTCATGACTCGACGGTCTGAAGCTTCAGTTAAATCGAACTTATTCAACAAATCCGTCGCTATTTTAGCTGAGTTAGATTCGTGACGCATATCAGCAATTAACTCCAAGTTCTCCCGTCCAGTGAGTATTGCGTCAACCGCAGCAAACTGTCCAGTCAAACTAATTTGTTTACGTACTTTGTCAGGCTGTTTTGCAACATCAAAGCCACTCACTATAGCAGTGCCTCCGTCGGCCTTAATAAGTGTCGTTAGAATATTAATAGTCGTGGTCTTACCAGCACCGTTACTGCCGAGCATGGCAAAGATTGAACCCTTTTGAACTGAGAAGCTGATGCCATCAAGAACAGTGTTATTTTTATAAGCCTTTCTAAGTTCATTAACTTCAATAGCCGTTTCCATACTCCTCCTTAATTCTTCGTCTTGGATTTAAGCACATTGTCACGGTAGGCATGCCACTCCTCAAGTAGTTTGGGCATTCGTTCAACCAAAAACTCATTCAGCATTTCAATTTCTTCAAGTGCCTGTCGTCGTTCTGGCGAAGCATTTTTTAGCAACTCTAGCCCCTCATGTGCTAAGTTTGCTTGCTCACGATATTCTGCGACCTCAAAACCAGTCTTCTCCCAACCATTTGAAATAATACTAATATAATCCGTACGGCTTCCAGCAGGGCGACTCCTGTTAATGAGACGTTGAGTCTCAAGCATTTTCACTGCGCCAGAAATAGCACTACGGCTCGTAAGTAACGCTTCACTGATATCGCTAATAGACTGTTCTAGTGGCTCGCAAACAAACAGATAGCCTAGTAACCGCCCAACTACTGGTGGGAAACCGTATTGTTTGGCGTAAAATCTCCCGACGTGGTCACTGTACAAAAGTATCGAATCGTTATTCATATTCTTATTATACTCAAATAACTGAAATACCACAAATTTGTGGTATTTTGTATCAAATAGTTTCTTTGAAAGTTAATCTGTTAAAAAGTTCTTGCCCCGATTGGACTAAGTAACTTATTCTCTAATCCCCTAATAGCTCTTTATGATATATTTATAATAATGGGAAAATTAATCACTTCAACCTGGATTACACTCGATGGATTCATATGTGGACCAAATGGTGAAATGGATTTTGTCGGGAAGTTCTTCGACGAAGAAATGGGCAATTACGAGAAAACACTAGTAGATGGTGCCAGTACACTATTGCTCGGTAAAACTACTTACGATAGTTTCGCAGGGTCATGGCCAAATGTACCCGATAATCCTAATGTTTCCGAAGACGAGAAGGATTACGCAAGAGTTTTAAATAAACTCAATAAGGTTGTTTACTCAAAAACCTTAAAAACCGTAGAATGGAACAATTCTGTACTCTACAGTGATATAAACAAAGACGAAATTATTAAGCTCAAATCGTCATCCGAGAAGAATATTGTCATATATGGAAGTGCGAGTATTATTCAGCAATTAACGACCTTGAGTTTGATTGATGAATATCAATTACTAGTTCATCCTATCTTTCTTGGTTCTGGTAAGCCGTTATTTAAAGATGAGGTTACACTGAGCTTACTAAAGACAGATAAATTCAAGTCGGGTGTTGCTTTTAACAGCTATATCCTTGCAATAAACAAACCGTAACTACCTTGAATTTTTGTTGCAGTAAAGTTTACGATGGCACTCCAAGCATAAGCGTTTTAACACTCTCGGTTTGGAGAGGGTTTTTGTTATACAAAGTTTATGAAAAATAAACAATCGAGACGATATTGGATATACAGCTTCGCAGTATTTGTCTTGTGGGGAATTATCTTCCTAGCTCATTGGCTTGCCGACAGCCCGCCTCATCCCAAAACACTTGCTTTAGTGTTTCTAGGCTATTTCATTGGTTGGCTTGGAGCCACTTTAGCTCATATCGTATACAAATGAGCTATCGCTACTTTTTATTTTGGTTGCGATAACGTCTACGATGGCCCTCCAATAGTTGCCAACAGATAGGAATTGGTCCCTAAGTTAGTGACGACTTAATTTAACTACGGTTACTCAACTGTTATACTTATCACATGGCTACTCAGGAATTACGATTACCAATACCCACAGACGAACTAAACGAAGTCTTGCGAAAGTATGGCGTAACAAAAGCCTATGTTTTTGGTAGTTATGCTCGTGGAGAGGAGACGCCCGAAAGTGATCTCGACTTGCTCGTAGAGCTAGGAGCAGGTAGAACTTATCTCGATCTAGGCGGACTGCAATTTGAGCTTGAGCAGCGACTGTCCAGGAAAGTAGATATTACAACTAAGTTGAATCGTCACTTTGAGCCATACATAACACCGGACCTGGTGGCAGTATTATAAAATGAAAGAGCCGACTCCTCATCTAAAGTTCATTCTCGATACCTTGGAAACTATCAAGGACAAGACTCCAAACGACCACCAAGTGTTTATGACTGATAGTAATGCCCAGGATGCTACTTTGATGCGTCTGCAAGATATCGGAGAGCAACTATCACGCATCAGGGAGAACTTTCCTGACTTTTATGAAAAGCATCAGACTGATGAGTGGCATAAACTCATTGGATTACGCAATCTTATCTCTCACGGTTATCGAGAGATTGATTTTGGTATCATTTGGGATGTGGTTGAAAATAAACTCGGCGACTTCACGAATCAAATCATTAAGCTAGCTGACTAGGCTGCACATGAATACTGCAGAGGAAGGGCAACTCTGGGATTACTATTATGATGCCATGGAGGAGATTGAGCTGGGAAGGCTGCCAGACGCGGAGAAGCTGCTTGAGATGGCCCTTCGCCTTGACCCTGATTTTGTAGCCGCTCACGTCGGGATGGTTGCGGTTAACCACGAAGTCGGGTATTATAATGGGGTACGAGAGTACTCAGAATCTGGTTACACGGCTACCAAGAAGCAATTTCCTAATTGGCCCAGAGAGCTTCCATGGGGAGTAACAGAGAATAGGCAATATTTGAGGGCTATTTGCAACAAGGCCGCCTTACATCAATTTGACTGTCAGGATGTGGAGGCAGACAAGCTTTATCGACTAATCCTAAAACTTAATCCGAAAGACAACCAAGGTGTACGCTATTTGCTTGCAGGTATGTACGCCGGACTATCTCCTAACGATGTTGATGACATGTTTGACTATGGGAATTCTAAACAGAACTGGGATGACCTTAGGATCATGCTTGAAGAGGAGAATGATCGTCATAACTTCTGGAAACCCCATGAAATCTAGCTGAGGTTGGACCAGTTGACTCTGAAACCATCCGCGAAGCCCTCGGCCAACATCTCTTGAATTGCGGTTCTAACAGAGCGTACAATGCGCCTCCAAGTAATTATTTGAGAATGGTTGCTAGATGATTAAACGCAACGAAAAAGAAGTACTGTTCATGATCGCAGATGTTAGCCTGCGTTCGGCCAAGGCTCAAGAGATAAACATTTTTGAGTTGGGGAGCTTAAATGATCTACTTCCAGAAAATGCAGCCGAGCAAATTCGTAAAGAGTTCGTTAAACATAAAACCCCTATCAAACAAATTACCAATCAGCGTAAGTTTGCCTCTTGGACGTCAAATGCCGAACTCACTCAAAACCTAAAGGTTAAGTATGTACCGGCTGAAACCCACGATATTATCAACGAGGTGCTGATCTTTGATAATACGGTGGCCATCTATCGCTTAAAACCCGACCCTTTTTACTTCGAGTTAACCGATACAATTTATGCGAATATGATGCGCAGCTTTTTTGCCAATATCTGGCTCCTGGGTGATAATCTGCTGATGGCTGCGGACGGCAGTACTCAAACAAAACAGTATTTGCCAATCCCTCATCAATATCAGGGGATACCAGTAGTGATATACCCTGCAAAAGATGATGGAATACTTGAGAAGGCTTTTTCGCGTAAATCTAAAGGAGCTTTAGAAGAATACATAGACTCGATTATCAAACAGGACTTATCATTTTATCGAGATGCCGACATGATATTAGCCTACATATGGAATCAAGATAAGACCCCGTACGGCGATGTTTGGAAGATTAACCGCAACGATATTAGCGATGATTCTGGTTTTCTTTACGATGTTAGGATTTATAAAGATCACCAGGCCATCACAGATATGGGCGTAGCCAGCGGAAACTCTTCGATCGTACTCACGGCAGAAGAAATGCTGCTCCGTGACTTAATTATCAAAGATGGTTTGACGTTTGTGCAGGCTGCCGATAGGACAAAGTATCAGGCGCGTTTTCCGATTGGCTTTGTCCCTGCCGAAAGCTTTTATAAATAATTAGGATTTAATGTCGCCAGTATAGTCTCCAAAACACTTACGCCTATCATGCTATACTTCCTGATGTGAATCCTGATGTTGACCAGAAACAACAGCCGGCTCAGCCAACAAACCCTCCGCCGCAACCAGCAGCCACAACTAGTGCAAAAAAGCCCCTAGCGCTCGGCGACATGGTGCTCCAGGCTGCGATTGGCGCCGGGGGCTTTTTTGCGGTCATGTATGCTGTTTCCGGGGTAGATGGGCGAGGTGATCAATCTGGGATTCTCTCATTCGCTGGATTTCTGGCTGCTTTATTCTTCACGCCATTCGTGTTTTTGGCGGGTACTATCATGAGCCTACTGTTGCTGCATGTATGCAGGCACATCAAAATTACAGCAGACATGGAATATGTCTTAATTTACCTCCCGGCGGTAATCTCCGCTGTCTACCTAATCTATGCATGGATGCGATGAAAAGCGATGGTTTATCTTGCATCCTGGTTGCAATAACCAAACAGACTGACTGCCACATTTTTTGAATAACTCCTTAGACCACAAAAGGTATGAGCATCTTGGTCCGACGTTTGTATACCGGGTAGTCTTTGGGGAACAGTTTCATCATAATCTTTTCCTCAGCCAGGGCGCAGTACGTAAAGTACATCGTTGTGATGGCAAATATTAACAGCCAAAAGACGCTACTGGCCAGCGCGGTGCCGAGCACGGCCAGCAGTATGCCAGAATAAATCGGATGACGGATGTATTGGTACGGTCCGGTGGTTATCAGATCGGCTTTTACTTTTTGCGTCATTGGCATGCCCCAGTTTTTGCCTAAATACACTCTGGCCCACACGGCTACCGCTAAACCTGCCACAAAAATCACGAGACCCGCAACCCCTATGGCAAAGTTGCCGGTAATGACCCGATTTGCGAATGAGTAATATTGAACATTTAGGATGCGGAAGAGTACCATCAGCAGCACCACCATGCCAAGGCGGATACCAAAGAACTGCTTGAGTCGCGGGGTGACATTCTTCTTTGACCCGACTGCCGAAGTCAGCCAATACAACCAAAACGCGATCCAGCCGCCAATAATAAGTGTCGTGAATAGGGGCATAGCTTCAGTTTAGCACCCAGTGGTTGTAGTGATAGAATATCCTCATGTCCGTTATTGATGACTATCTAAAGAAAATTGACCCGCCGGAACGGGCCGAACTCGAGCGGATTCGCAGCATCGTTAAACAAATGGTGCCCGATGCCGAAGAGGTTATCGCGTACGGCATGCCGGGGTTTAAATACCGCGGCAAATACCTGCTGGGATACAATGCGCTCAAAGATCACTTGAGCTTGTTCCCAACCTCCGAGCCGATTGAGCAGCTGGCCGGTAAATTATCCGACTTTAAGCTTTCTCGCGGTACCATCCGCTTCCAGCTCGATCACCCAATCCCTGAGGATTTGATTAAAGAGATCGTGGCCATTCGCCTCAAAGCGATTTCAACCGCCTAACCGCGTCACCACGGGCTGGCACGAAGGCATCTTGGCCATAATTTTTACCATCGGAGGTTTGCTCGAGCCAGCGCTGTTTTTCGAGTCCAAGGCTTTTATCAACAATTTTGATCTGGCCGAAGTGAGTGCCGGTAACCGGGGTATAGACGCTGGAGTGAGCGTAGGTGATGAGCTTTGGGGTTACCTCAACGACAATGGCAATATGATTGCCAGCCCAGGAGGCATGAGTTAGGCGCAGCATGTCGCCGGGTTTAATCTCAGCGGCTTTTTCAATATGCGTCGTATTCAGATCACTCGTCAAAGTGCTGGCGCTGGCCCGGCGAACAGCCCGGGACCTGAATAGCAGACTGTCGGCGCGGCCCTTAAGCCCCGGGAAACGCCGGATCCGTCCGGCTAAGCCCGGTTGCCCAGATGCCCGCAAATATTCATCGAGCACATTATAAACAAAGCCGGAACAATCAACACCAATGCCATGTTTGACCATGAAATCTCGGATTTGATCCGCCGATGATGTATCGAGAGAAAACTTGCTTTGTTTAGCAACTCGGATCAAAGTCTGCCGGATCTCGGCCGGAGTACCCTTGCCGCCATAATTAGCGTGTGCTGACGTCCGGCCCTCGCCTGCATAGGCCGGCGTTGGATTGTGGCTGATAGCGTAGGGGACACTGAAACGCTTACCCAACACTTCGAAGTTGATGTATTCCTCAGCGATTTGGCGCAAGTTAGTCGACATAGGCATATTATAGCTTGCTATCGGGTTAATATTGTTGAATAATCAATCGTACCGATTTGTCCGTGAGTTCTTCGAATCGAGGCAGTTGTGGCAACCAAAACCGAAATCGTCCGGCCCTTCGTGGGCGACGGCAAGTTGTACCAATTCAAAGGGGAGCGCCAGACCTACCCTACGCCACCCAGGTACCCTCTTTTCTGGAAAGAAATTGAGGGCATGTTTCTCCGATCGCGGGCGCGAGGTAATGATCCAACATTGATTGTGTGGGAATCGCGAGAGGCCCAGTTTGGAGAACCTGAAGCGACGGACCCCGCATGAGTGCGAACACATCAAACCGCGGTGAGTTGAAGCAGATTCCAGGTGTTCATTTCGTGATCGGTACCAAGACGCCAACGGATGCCGAGTACACCGAAATCAGCCGATTCGTGACGTTCATCGTGCAGTGGGCTGACTATTGCCGCGACTTGATCAAAGTTGATGACGACTGCTGGAGATACCAGCTAGGTCCGCGGCGATATTCGCCACTCAAGCCCTTGAGCCAGCTCTTACAGGATTTGGCGGAGCTGGCTGATGTCGGCGATGAGTGGCGCGAACTCATCGCATCCGGCGGCTAAAGGCTGCAATGGTCTCAGCGGTCGGCTCTGTAAATTGGAGCCGGCCGCGAACTTTATGATAAGATAGCCAGGACAAATGGAGGGTTAACGTACCCTCTATGAATAGTCATCTTCGCCAAACCACGATTGTAACGCTCGCCTGCTTGGCCCTGTTGGGCGGGTTGGTGATGGGCCGGCATTTGGCGGTGTCGGGCTGGTCCGCAGTAGCAGCATTGATTGGTTCTGTCAGCTTGTGGCGAACCCGCTTCAGGTCGCTTCTTATGATCATGTTGTTTTTTATGCTTGGCCTGTGGCGGGCCGGGCAGGTAAATGCGCACGATCAGGTTTTGAACAATTTGACGGGGCAGAAAGTCACTCTAGTTGGCACGGTTAAGGACGACCCTAGCCTAAATGATCAAAACCAACTTAGTTTTACCATTGGGGTGACGACTTTAAGCGGCCATCCTTACCAGGCTGATGTAAGCGTCTATACTTACCGTATCACGATGCAGCGGGGTTATCGGATTATGGCTTCAGGTAAGCTAAAACCAGCTCTCGGGGCGGCTCAGGCCGAAGTCAGTTTCCCGACTATCCAAACGCTGTCGACCCACCTCAACTGGCTGGAGCAACTGCGCCTTAAGTACTTTGCGGCCGAGCGCACGGCAATTCCCGAGCCAATGGCGTCATTTGCCTTAGGATTATTGATCGGGGCGCGGGCATTGATTCCGAAGACACT
>Ga0265338_10000808_pt1 | contig 52850 bp, 54 predicted proteins | sample 42126metaG_FD_193579 | JGI IMG/M metagenome (GOLD analysis project Ga0265338, IMG submission 193579) | Rhizosphere microbial communities from Carex aquatilis grown in University of Washington, Seatle, WA, United States - 4-21-26 metaG | ecosystem: Host-associated > Plants > Roots > Rhizosphere...
CATCCGGCATGACGAAGTAATGCCATTGCGTGATATACCATTGTTTGCCGCTGTATCCCGATCCGGTGGGAGTTGCGCCTGACGCCGGCATGGACTCCAAAGCCCGGGTCAATTCCGAATCATGGATGGCGACAACAGGTTGAGTGCCCTGCCCCATTATGGAACCCGTCCATACAAGACAGAAAAATACTACGCTGTAAATCTTCACAAATCGCTTAGGTATAATCGCCTCGTATTAAAATTCCAAGAGCAGTATATTAGCACAGGGGTTTGAAAAAAACAATAGCTGCCGCTCATTGTACCCCGGTAGGATTAAAAATATTAGCACTGCCACCTCCTTGATTCAAAAGTTTGCGCCGCAACTTATCCAAGTCAACAGGATTGAGCCAGGACGCGGAAAGCACGCCCCAGATGTTCCGGGTGAGTAAGGGTTTGAAACTGGCGGCCTTGGGCGGTTGTCCAATTGCCAAAGTATTTATCGTGCAAGGCGTTTCCCAGAATCCGCGTAAGGAATTGTGCCTGCGTCTGGAAAATCTCCGTTTTGAGCCCCGCGGATTTCCCCACGCCTTCAATGGCGGAAAAGTTCACATGTGCGGTGAGATCCTGTTTCCCGACATTAGCGAACAGGTCGTCGGTGGCATGATGCCGATAATACGCACGCAAACTGCCATGCGTGCGCACGGGTGAAAATAGTTCATCAGCGGTGAAGCCATAATCAATCGTCAGCAATTTGCCGCTTTTTAAAATTTTCGCGGCCTGACGCCACCAATTCTCCGCCGCGGGACAGGTTTCGACGACATAGCCATCCGGTAGCACCTCCAGCAGCTCCGGCGAAACTGGGAGGCTGAAATCGGAGGCCGGTACGGCTGTCGGCATGCGAGCCCAGATAAATTCATCTCCGGCAATGGCAACGCCCCATTCAAACCAGCATTTGTTTGCCGCATCCCAGCCGAACCGGCGGACCGGCATGGCATCGAGCAGCTCGTTGGAAAAAATAATGCCGGTCAATTGCGGGTGATTTTCCGTGATGGATTGAAAGCTGGTAAACCAGCGGACCTGTGACGAATATTGTTCCAGCTTCTTTTTCTGCCATTCCTGTCTTCGGAGGGACGGCTCGACGATCCAATATTCGATTTGTTCAAACAGTCCCCGGCGATTCAATCGCAGCCAGGCCAGCATGTCCCCCGCTAGCTTGCCGTCATGCGCGCCGGCCTCCAGAATACGCAATCCGCCATTCGCGGTCCGCATCGACTCCAGCCACTCCGCAAACTGAAAGGCGAGCAGTTGACCGAACAGCTCGCCCACGCCGACGCTCGTATAAAAATCACCCCACCGCCCGGGATTGTCTGTTTTCGTTTCATAATATCCATGAACAGGACAGTAAAGGGCGAGCTCCATGAACCGCGCAAAGGACAGAACTCCCGGTTGCGCGGTTTCCCGGCGGATAATTTCAGACAAATTGCTCACGGCTTGCGTTTGGCGCGGCGATAGCTAACATTTTTATAAAAATAAGGATATATGGCCAAAATAGACGCGTTTTTCAACCTGATGTTTGAACAGAAGGCGTCCGACTTGCACATGACCTCCGGCAACGCCCCCATGCTGCGCATCAACGGCGAGCTTCAGCGCGTGGATTATCCGCCGCTGGAAAACGACTCGCTCAAGACGATGCTCTACGAAATCGCGCCGGATTACAAAATCAAACAATTCGAAGAAACGGGCGACGTTGATTTTGGCTATGAAATTCCCAACATCTCGCGCTTCCGCGTCAACTTTTTCAATGAAAAGAACGGGGTGGCCGCGGTGTTCCGCCAGATTCCCAGCCGCGTGCTTTCGTTTGAGGATTTTGAAAAGCTGGATGCTCCCCTGCCCGTAGTCCTGAAAAAATTCTGCATGCTCAACCGCGGCTTGATCGTGGTCACCGGCCCGACCGGTTCCGGCAAGTCCACCACGCTGGCGGCCATGGTGGATTACTGCAATCGAACCCGCAAAGACCACATCATCACGCTGGAAGACCCGATTGAGTTTGTTCACGAAAGCAAAAACTGTCTCGTGAACCATCGGGAAATCGGGGTCCACACCAAGTCATTCTCCTCGGGTCTGCGCGGCTCCTTGCGTGAAGACCCGGACATTATTCTGGTCGGTGAAATGCGCGACCTTGAAACCATTGAACTGGCCATCACCGCCGCCGCCACCGGGCACCTGGTGTTCGGCACCCTCCACACGCAGAGTGCCGCCAAGACGGTTGACCGGATCATTGACGTGTTCCCCGCCGACCAGCAGAACAAAATCCGCCAAACGCTTTCAGAAGCATTGAAAGGGGTCGTCGCCCAGACGTTGTTCAAACGCACGGACAAAAAAGGCCGGATCGCGGGATTTGAAATCCTGGTTTTCAACACGGCCATCGCCAACCTGGTGCGCGAAGGCAAGACGCACCAGATTCAAGGCATGATCCAGGTGGGCAAGAAGATGGGCAATCAACCGATGGACGACCACATCATGGAACACGTCCGCATGAAACGCATCTCGCCGGAGGATGCGTACGACAGATCGCAGGACAAGAAAAAGTTCCGCCCATTGTTGTCCCGTCCGCCGGAGGACGAGGATTCCGTTTAATTTGAATTTATGCGGCGGCCCGAACTGGATCAACTTCTGTTGGCGATGCTGGCTTCTCAACCGGAGATTTCGGACTTGCTGTTCACCGTGGACCGTCCGCCTCAGGTTGAGGCCTATGGTGAACTTAAACCGGTGGTTTTGGATCCTCCGATCCAAAAACTGACGCCCTATCAAACCGAAACCATTGCGCTGAACATTATCGGCGACAATCTCTGGCAGATTGAAGATTTGTTGCGGCATGGTTCCTGTGATGCCTCCTATGCGCTTTCAGACCAGGCCCGGTTTCGCGTCAACGTCTTCGCGCAACGCGGCAATTACTCGGTCGTCTGCCGCCAGTTGAATGCGGCCATCCCGACCCTGGCAAAGTTAAAGTTTCCGGAAATCTTCAAGGAAATCCCGAAGGAACACACCGGCCTGGTTCTCGTCACCGGCGCCACCGGTTCCGGCAAATCCACCACGCTGGCCGCCATTCTCAACGAAATCAACGCATCCAAACCCGTTCACATAGTCACGTTGGAAGACCCCGTGGAATACGTCCATTCCCACAAGCAGGCAACTTTCAACCAGCGGGAATTGGGAATTGATTTCGATTCCTATGTCAATGGATTGCGCGCGGCGCTGCGCCAGGCCCCGAAGGTCATTCTGGTCGGTGAAATGCGCGATCGCGATACCGTAAAGATCGCGTTAAGCGCCGCCGAAACCGGCCATTTGGTCCTCAGCACGCTCCATACTATCAATGCCGGTGAAACCGTGAACCGCATCCTGGGCATGTTTGAACCGGAGGAGCAGGAACAAATCCGCGTGCGCCTGGCGGATTCACTGCGCTGGGTGGTCAGTCAGCGGCTGGTGCCAAAAATCGGCGGCGCTCGATTTGCGCTGCTGGAGTTGATGGGTTCCAATCTCCGCACCCAGGAGGCCATCCGGCTGGGCGAAAGTGAAGGCAAAACCTTTTACGAAATCATTGAGGCCAGCTATCCCTTCGGTTGGCGGACATTCGATAATGCCTGCATGGAAGCCTATGAAGAAGGTGTCATCACCGAGGAAACCGCCCTGCTTTATTGCACCAAACGCAGTGTCATCTCGCGCGGCATCGATAACGTAAAAAAATCGCGCGGTGAAATGACCTCGACCGCCGGTTCCCTGCGCATGAAGCCGGGTCCGGATGCCGCACCGCCGGTACTGAAAATCAAATAATTATGAACGGCTCATTCGACTTCGTCAGCGCCGAGGACAAGCCGGCCTTGATCGCGTTTTCCACGCCCGAATGGCTGGAGACCGCGAAGGTCGCGTTGCGCGAACTCGGATACAAGGTCCACACCGCCGCCACGCACAGCGATTTTCTTGTGCGTTTCGGCCAGGCGCATTACCAAGTCGTCATTGTCGAGGAGCTTTTTGGCGCCAACAGCATCGACGAAAACCTCACCCTCCGCGCGGTGCAAAACATGCCAGTCAACCAGCGCCGCCATGCCACCATCATTTTGCTCGGCGACTCGTTCCAGACGTTCACTCCAATGGAAGCCTTTAAACACAGTGTCCACGCCGTCATCAACAGCTCGGAAATGTTTTTGCTCAAGCAGCTCGTTGAAAAGGCCGTGGCGGACAACGACCTCTTCCTGCACAGCTTTCGCGAAGTCCAAAACCGCGTCTATACGAGCGGCAACCGCTTGTAATGCCCCCGACATTTGCTAAATTCGAGGCATTCCATCCATGACTCGCCTCGACCAGGTCCTGGTTGAACGGGTGGCCTTGCCTCGAATTGATGGCCAAGTGTTGGGTGATTGTGTGAGCTAGAGGACACGACACCATGGACACTGAAAACATCCACAAGCACGCAAATACAAACGATCCGACGAAGCCTTCAAGCGGTCGACTGTAGAACTGTGGCTTCAGGGCGGCAAGTCCGTCGAGGCCATCGCCGCCGAACTGGGGATCAGCACCCAGAGCCTCAAGCAGTGAAAAAGCAACTGGCGGTGCTGCGCGCCACCGGCTTGGGGCAGCGCTCGGCCTTGCAGCTAAAACGTGTCAAAACGTGTCAGTCCTCACTATTTACACTTTAGCCTTCATTTCGCTTTTTCAAGTAGTTCGACATTTGCGTCCAGCTTCCCATAATGAGGTTGCCCGCATTTTGCACTATTTTCCTTTCTCACTCATTATGGACGGAGCAAGTTGTCGATTCATCACATGACACATTGTTCCGGGATATTCCAACCTAAACTTTCGGGCCATGCGCAAAGCAACTCTGCAATTCCCGCTGGATTAGGTTCGCATCCGAAAATGGCATTACCGGTAAATGTTATTCAACGCGCCGCGCAACTCGGGGAATTTGTATTTGAACCCGGTCTCAAGAAATCGTTTCGGAGCGCAACGACAGCCTTCCAGCACCAGCGAAGGCTCGGTCCGGGTGATGCCGGCGGACAATTTTATCACCCACGCCGGAACCGGCGGGCACCACGGTCGATATAGTGTATGCCGCAACACGCGCATGAATTCCGAGTTGGTCGCCGGATTGGGCGCAACGACATTGTAGGTGCCGGCAAAAAAATTATCGTATTCAAGCGCGAGCCGGAACATTTGAACCAGGTCCGCCAGCTGAATCCAGCTGAGGTATTGCCTGCCATTGCCAGCGGCGCCGCCCAGGAACCATCTGGTGTAGTTGGCCATCACCGGCAGCGCGCCGCCGTCGCGGCCCAAAACAATTCCGATGCGAAACAGAATCCGCCGGGTCTTGGGCACGTCCGCCGCGTAGAAAGCATCTTCCCATTGCCGGCAAATATCCGCCAGCCGCCCGGGCCCACCCCCGGACGTTTCATCGCACCATTCGTCCCGCCGGTTGCCATAAAAACCGATGGCCCCCGCCTGAAGCCACAAACGCGGCGGCACCCGGAGGTGATGATGAATTGCCGCGGCCAGGGTATGGACCGGATCAGTGCGGGATTTGACAAGCTCTTCCAGATTCTCCGGGGTGTGCCGGCAATTGATGTTGCGGCCGGTCAGGTTCACCACCGCCTCGGCGCCATCCAGATGTTGAATCCACTCGCCGACGTGTTCGCCGTCCCACTCAATCTCCTCAACACCATCCTCGCGTTCCTGCGGATTGCGTGTCAGGACAATGATTTGATAATCGTGTTGGGACAGTTCCCCGGCGAGTGCCCGTCCGATAAATCCACTGCCACCGGCCAGCACGATCCGTTGTTTGTTCGGTTTCAACGGCTAACGAGGAGGCAATTCCAATGCCAGTTTGGGCACGTTTTCCTCCTTAAGCGGATTCATTGTGAATTGCGCGGATTCAAGGCTAGCGAGCCATTTTTGGATCAATCCACAAACGGCGTTCACGCTCAAACCTCCATAATTATTCGGATACTTTTCGAGATTGGCCAGAGCCAGTTTGAACAGCGCCGCGGCAGGACGGAGGCGTCCCTTCTGCAAATGTACGAACGCGCCGGCCAATTGGATGAGCCCCTTGTAAAACGCGCCGTTGGGCCCGTGTTTATCCTTCAGCCACAGGTGTTCCAACACGTCATGCGCCTCGTAAAACAACTGGCGATTGAAACAGTCGAAATAGCCGAGGTAATGGGCATCCAACTCCTGTCCCAGGAAGGCTTCGACCATGGCGGCTATGCGGACGTTCTTTTGACTCACACGCCGAAGATAAAGTCCAAGCACCAAAGTCAAAAGTCCAAATTTCAATCTGGGAATGCGGGCAGCCCGTTTGCGCAAATACTCGCGGGCAAGCTGCCCGCGCTCCGGCGGCTTCGCGTTGACAAGTCGGCGGCCCTGCGACACCCTGCGCGCATGGCGAAACCTGCATTGGGGCGCGGTCTCGGCGCATTATTGGGCGGTAATCCGGTTCTGACCCAGCCCGCGCCGGCAGCCCCCATTTCACAGCCCGTGGCACTCTCCGCCGCACCCGATATGCGCGAGCGCGTGCAGCGCGTGCCGCTGGACCGCATCCGTCCGTGTTCGCTGCAACCACGCAAGGATTTTTCCCCGGAGACGTTGCGCGAACTTGCCGATTCGATCCGCGAACAGGGCATTGTCCAGCCGCTGATTGTGCGGGAGCGCGGTGGTTATCTTGAATTGATTGCCGGTGAGCGCCGCTGGCGCGCGGCCCAGCTCCTGCAATTGCCGGAAGTTCCCATCATCACCCGGGTAGCCGACGACCGCTCGGTGCTGGAGCTCGCGCTCATCGAAAACCTGCAGCGCGAAAACCTCAATGCCATCGAGGAGGCGCACGGTTACGAACAACTGGCCGGCCAATTCAAGCTCACGCAGGAGGAAATCGCCATCAAGGTCGGCAAAAGCCGCGCCGTGGTGGCCAACGCAATGCGGTTGCTGAAGCTGCCGCCGGCCGTGCAAAATTTTGTCCGTGAAGGACGGCTTTCCGTCGGCCACGCCAAGGTCATTCTTGGGATCACAGACGAGAAAAAGCTAAAACTCGCCGCCGAACGCATCATCAAGGAAGGCCTGAACGTCCGTCAGACCGAGGGTCTGGTGGCCAAGCTGGAGGCCCGAAATTCGCGCAAATTCCCGATCCAACCGGAGACGGTCGCGGCACCCGGTTCCGATCCACACGTAGCCAGCCTGGAAGACCGGTTGCGGGAAAAATTTGGCACCAAGGTCCAGTTGCGATACGTGCATGGCAAGGGTGCGGTTGAAATTTCATTTTTCAACGATGAAGACTTGGAAAGGATTCTACAGATACTTGGCGTATCTTCAGAGTGACAAGTAGCAAGTGACAGGTGACATGAATCCGAACCGGACAGTCCACAGCAAACCTACAAATTCTTCTGACTCGTTGGAATCTTTCGGGATCTATCAACTCGCCCGCCAGGTTTTTGATGTTTTTTGGAATGATTCGGAAATGTTGAACAAGGATTTTCGCGGACGTGAACTTGCCAAACAACAGGTGCGGAGCTTGGATTCGGTCTGTGCGAACATGGAGGGAGGCTTCGGGCGCGGTTTCGGCAAAGAATTGCCAGAACATCTGAAAATCTCGCGGGGCGAGGCAAGAGAAAGTCGTGGCCGACACGAACGTTGCAACCGCTTGCTTCCGCCTGAAACCATTACCCAGCGGGTTTCCACCCTGAGCCGCATCATCGGCGGTTTGAGCAAAACCATTCAAACCATTGAGAGCCGCGCGCGCCGGCAGTCTTGATCCTGCCACCTGTCACGTGCCACTTGTCACCCAGCTATGATATTGGAAGTTGTCAAATACGGCCATCCCGCGTTGCGGCAAAAGGGGGCGCGCGTTGAAACGATCACGCTGGAGATCAAAAAGCTTATGGCGGACATGTTCGAGACGATGCACGCCAATCATGGCGTCGGCCTCGCGGCACAGCAGGTCGGCAAGGCCCTTCAACTCACGGTCATTGACGTGCGCGAAGCCAAGGATCGCCCGTCCTGGCTGGAGTTGGACGGCAAATCCGCCGATGTGGATGCGTTCATGCCGCTGGTATTGATCAATCCGGAAATAAAGCCGGCCGGCGAACCGGTGGCCGGCGGCGAAGGTTGCCTGAGTTTTCCGGAAATTTTCGGGGAAATCACCCGGGCCGAATCGGTGGACGTGAAGGCGCTCGACAAAAAGGGCAAACCCATTGAATTCCGCTGCGGCGGTCTCCTCAGCCGCGCCATCCAGCATGAAACGGATCATTTGAACGGCATCCTGTTCATCGACCGGATGCCCAAGAAAACAAAGGAAGAAATGCGGCCGGAACTGGACGAATTGCAGGCGAAAACCAAGGCCGAACTGGCAGCGGCGGAAAAACCGTGATTCAATAAACCTTGCGCAGATTCGAAGGCAGGATGTTGAGTTCCAGACGGTATTTGGCGACGGTGCGGCGGGCAATGACGATGCCTTTTTCGCTGAGCATTTTCACCACTTCATGATCGGACAATGGCTTGGCCGGCGATTCGTTTTTGAAAATTTCGGCAATCATGTCTTTCACGCTGGTGTTGGACACGTTTTCACCGGAGGCGGTCTGCAGTCCGCCGGTGAAGAAATATTTCATTTCAAAAATGCCCTGGGGCGTCTGGATGTATTTGCCGGAGACGGCGCGGCTCACGGTGGTTTCGTGGACCCCGACAGCTTCGGCCACCTGGGCCATGATGAGCGGCTTGAGATGCGCGACGCCTTTTTCCATGAACTCGCGCTGGCGTTTCACGATCTGTTTGCCAATGTTTAAAATCGTCTGCTGCCGCTGGTGCAGGCTTTTGATCAGGAATTTCCCGGCGCGGATTTTTTCACGGATGTAATTTTTGACCTCGGCGGAATTTTCGCCCTGCCCCATCAGGTCCTTGTAAACGTTGCTGATGCGCAGGTGGGGGATGTGCTCGTCGTTGGTTGTCACGATGAAGTCATCGCCGGCCTTCTGGACAAACACCTCGGGCAAAACGTACTGGTTGGCATCCGGCAAAAAGGCCCGGCCCGGCCGCGGTTCCAGGCGTCCAATACGTCCCATGGCCTCCTGTGCTTCTTCAACCGTGCAGGCGGTGCCGCGGGCAATTTCCGGGATGCGCCGCTTGCCCAGCGCGTCCATGTAGTCGCGCACAATCCGGTATTCGAGCGACTCCTGCCGGCTGGCGCGTTCGAGCTGCAACATCAGGCATTCGCGCAGGTCGCGCGCGCCGACCCCCGGGGGATCGAAAGTCTGGATGACTTTGAGGACCTCGGTGATTTTTTCCGGCGCCAGACCGGTGGTAGCCGCCATCTCGTCAATTGTTGACTTGAGATAGCCAAAATCATCCGTGTTGCCGATGATCAGTTCTGCGATGGCGCGCTGCTCGTCCGTCAGATCGGTTTCCCGCACCTGGTCCATCAGCATTTCGGCAAAGGAGGTTCCTGCGGCGAGCGAGTCAAACATGTACTGGCGTTTTTCCTCCTCTTCGGCGGTCTGGCGGATGGGGATGTTCGTCTGCGAAAAATGATCGCGCCATTCCTGGTCCAGTTGCACGAGCTTGTCGAATTCCGCCTGGAAATCATCCACGGGCGCTTCCACACCCTTTTCGCCCTCGGGATCCACATCCACGTCCTCGGGCATTCCGGCGGGATCCGGGGCTTCCGCAACTTCATCAGAATCGCGTTCCGATTGTTCACGCAGATCAACATCTTCCGTTGCCATTTCCTCGAGCACCGGATTTTGCTGAAGCTCCTGTTCCACGAGCGCCTTGAGTTCCAGGGTGGGCGCCTGGAGCAATGCCAGGGACTGCTGAAGCTGCGGCGCCAGCACCAGCGACTGCGTCATTCTTGTGGATAATTGCAAACCTTGAACCATTTAACCGGGAAGATAATGCGATTTTACCCAAGCACAAGCAAAAAGTGGCACGACTTTCGCTGCATGCTTTAAAATTAAGGATTTGCTGGATTTTTTTGGCCGCCGATTGCATGTTGCCTGCATGAAGTTGATACTTTCAACGCACAACGTCACGCTGACCAAGGCCATTGAGGATCATGTCCTTAAACAGCTGGAAAAGCTGGATCATTTTGACCACCGCACCATTGATGCCCGGGTAACGCTGGAACATGACCATACCCGCGCCGCCGGAAAACAATTTTGCTGCTCGATTCGCTTGGGCGTGCGCGGGCCCGATCTTTTTGCCGAAGACGTCGAAAGCGACCTTTACACCGCCATCGACATGGTCACCAAAAAGATCGAGCAACAAATCCGCAAGCGCCACAGCAAACGGAAGGCCCGCAAGCACAAGATTGCCGCCCGCAGCAAACGCACCCGCCAGGAGGCCGACTAAGCTTTGGGCGTTGATTCGTTGGTCGTTAAATCGTATTAACCGGTTCAACGATGAGCGGTTCAACCAACATGATTCTTCGCGCCCGCACGCTCCTGCCGGTTTCGCAGCCGCCGATTCAGAACGGCGCCGTGGCCATCTCTGGCAACCGCATTTCAGCAGTCGGCTCATGGCCGGACTTGCGGGGCCGGGCGAACGGAACCGTTCTCGACTTGGGAGAGGTCATTCTGCTCCCCGGCCTCATCAATGCCCATTGCCATCTCGACTATACCGACATGGCCGGCAGGTTGCCGCCGCCCAAGACTTTCACCGACTGGATTCCGCTCATCATCGCCGCCAAAGCCGCGTGGGATTATTCCGATTACGCGCATTCCTGGCTGAACGGCGCGCGGATGCTCGCCCGTACCGGCACAACCACCGTCGCCGACATTGAAATTGTTCCCGACCTTTTGCCCGAAGTCTGGGAGGCCACGCCGTTGCGGGTGGTTTCGTTCATCGAGATGACCGGCATCCGTGCCCGGCGCGATCCGGGGGAACTGCTTCGCGAAGCGGTTGGGAAAATGGATTCACTTTCTCACCCGCGCAGCATTGCCTCCCTGTCGCCACACGCCCCCTACTCCACCCTGCCCGAACTGCTGGAACTCAGCGCCCGTGTCATCCGCGAACGCGGGCGGCGGCTGTGCATTCACGTGGCCGAGTCCGGGCAGGAATTTGAAATGTTCATGCACGCCCGCGGCGAGATGTTCCACTGGCTGCAGCGCAACGAGCGCGACATGTCCGACTGCGGACGGGGTTCGCCGGTGCGGCACCTCGCGCGCAGCGGAATGCTCGGCGAAAACCTGCTGGCCATTCATGTCAATTTTCTCGCCCGCGGGGACGCCGCCCTGCTCGGCAAACATCGCGTGCATGTGGTGCATTGCCCGCGCAGCCACAGTTATTTCCGCCACCCGCCGTTTCCCCGGCGCCGGCTTGCGAATGCCGGCGTCAATATCTGCCTCGGCACCGACAGCCTGGCCACCGTCCGGACGATCGGGAAACAAAATCCCGAACTCAACCTGTTCGATGAAATGCGCCAGCTGGCGGCCAATGAACCGAAGCTTCCGCCGCGGCAAATCCTCCGCCTGGCCACGGTCAATGGCGCGTTGGCGCTGGGCCGCGCCGGGGAAATCGGCGAGCTGTCTGAAAACGCATTCGCGGACTTGATCACCATCCCAGCCACAACCAAAACCGGAGATGCCTACGAGACCGTCCTGGCTCACACCGGCCCGGTGAGCGCCTCCATGATTGATGGCCGCTGGCATATTCCGCCGCAGAACCTGTGAACGATTTCGACCAGGAATTGACGGAGCGCCTTGGGGTGTTGCGCGCCCAAGGCTTGCATCGCGAACTCCGCCGGGTGGATTCGCCGCCGGGCACACGGATTCAGGTCGGCGGCCGGACGCTGCTGAATTTTGCGTCCAACGATTATCTGGGCCTCGCGAATGAGCCGGCGTTGAAAACAGCAGCTGTCCGGGCCATCGAACAATTCGGCACCGGTTCGGGTGCGTCCCGGTTGATTTGCGGTTCACTCGCGCCGCACCATGAACTCGAGGAAACACTCGCCGGGTTCAAAGACACCGAGGCCGCCTTGAGTTTTTCGACCGGTTATGCCGCCGCCGTCGGCACCATTTGCGCATTGCTCGGCAAGAACGATATCATTGTCATTGATAAGCTGGTTCATGCCTGCATCGTGGATGCGGCACGGCTCTGCGGCGCGACCTTGCGCGTGTTTGCCCACAACGACCTCGAGAGCCTGGAAAAAATTTTGAAGTGGGCAAATCGGGTCCAAGGCCCGAAATCCAAGAGCCAGAACCAGGCGCGTGTACTGATGGTCACGGAAAGCGTTTTCTCCATGGACGGCGACGCCGCGCCCCTCCGTGAAATGGTCCGGCTCAAGGAAAAATATGGCGCGTGGCTGATGGTTGATGAAGCTCACGGTACCGGGCTTTATGGAAAAAACCGGCGCGGCCTGGCGGAGGAAGCAGGCGTCGGCAGCCGGATTGAGATCCAGATGGGCACGCTCGGCAAGGCCGTGGGCGCATCCGGCGGCTATATTTGCGGCTCGCGTCCGCTGATTGATTTCCTGGTCAACCGCGCCCGCAGTTTCATTTTCAGCACCGCGCCCGTCCCCGCCGCCGCCGCCGCCGCGACCGCTGGCATCCGCTACATCCAGTCAAAAGCCGGGGCTGACCGGAGAAAGAAACTATTTGAACGCATCAACGAACTGAACTCGCAAGCCGCAAGCCGCAAGCCGCAATTCCAGAGCGCGATCATCCCGGTGCTGGTTGGCGACGAATCCCGGGCGGTGGCCGTATCCGCGGCATTGCGCGAGCGGGGCATGTTTGTTCCAGCGATCCGTTATCCGACTGTGGCCCGGGGCAAGGCGCGTTTGCGGATTACGCTGACGGCGATTCACAGCTCCAGGGAAATAAAACAACTGTCCGGCGCGCTGGACGAACTTGCCGCTGGCAAATTGTAAACCGCGAATTCAAATGCACCCGCTGGCGAAACTCGATCAGACCCATGTCTGGCATCCCTTCACCCAGATGCGCGACTGGCTGAAGCGCGAGCCGGTTCTAATTGTCGCGGCCAAGGGCGCGGTGCTGCGCGATGTTCGCGGACGCGAATATCTGGACGCCAATGCTTCGATTTGGACGAACCTGCATGGCCATGGCCACCCGAAAATAAATGCGGCCATCCGCCGGCAACTGGGAAAAATCGCGCACAGCTCTGCCCTCGGACTGGCCAACGAACCGGCCTCGGTTTTGGCGGCCAAACTGGTTCAAGCGGCCAATCCGAAATCCGCAGGCCGCCAGCCACGATTGAACAAGGTTTTCTTTTCCGACAACGGTTCCACCGCCCTAGAAGTTGCCCTCAAGCTTGCCTGTGAATTCACCCAGCGCAGCCGTGGCGCGGGGAGGCGCCCCACGAACCGCCGTCTCCTTGAACCCCGCTTCCTGTCACTCGCCGGCGCGTATCACGGCGACACCGTCGGCGCCGTGTCGCTCGGACACATTGACTTGTTTCATAAAAGTTATTCCGGCCTGCTGTTCAAGACCGACCAGGTCATGTCGCCGTATTGCTATCGGTGTCCGTTCAACCGCGCCAGGCCGGAACGCGCCGATGCCCGCGACTATCGCCGGTGCAACTGGGAATGCACCGGCCTCGTGGAAACAAAATTCCGGGCGCAAAAGCGGAAGGGAAATCCCTACGCGGCGTTCGTCTTCGAACCACTGATCCAGGGCGCAGCCGGCATGATCCCACAACCGTCCGGATGGCTGCGGCGGGTGACTGACATTGCGCGCCGCCACGGTGCATTACTCATCGCCGATGAGGTAATGACGGGATTTGGGCGCACTGGCGGGACTCCGAATACATTGTTTGCCTCGCATCATGAAGGGGTGCAACCGGATTTCCTGTGTCTGGCCAAGGGCCTGACCGGTGGATATCTGCCCATGGCTGCGACTTTGACGACACAGAAGGTATTTGATGTTTTCCTGGGCGAATACGGCGCGTTTAAAACTTTCTTCCATGGCCATAGCTACACCGCCAATCAGCTTGGCGCGGCGGCGGCCGTGGCAAGCCTGGATATTTTACAGGGCAAAAAATCCGCTGACGCAAGGCCGACCCTTGAAAAAGTTCTGCACCGGGAATTGCAGGCGCTTTGGTCGCTGCCCAACATCGGCGATATCCGGCAGGTCGGTTTGACGGCCGGCATCGAACTGGTTCGAAACTGGCGGACACGCCAGCCATTTGATCTTCAGGAACGCGCCGGCATCCGAGTCTGTGAGGAGATGGCGAAACGCGGCGTGCTGACGCGCCCCATTGGAAATGTGATTGTCCTGATGCCGCCGTATTGCACAACTGCAGCGCAGACCCGCAAAATGGTGTCGGCGTTTCGCGATGCGGCCACGGAAGTGTTTGGCGTCCGTTGACTTTTATTTTTTCACCAGACCAAGCGGCAGCACGATCTTGCCCGACAATTCGTTAAGGATTTGCGCCAGACCGGTGTAAATTGCGGCAAAACCGCAGACCAGGCCTTCATATCCGGTGAAATGTTTGAATCCGGCATCAGCGCCGGCAAAATCACCGTAAGCCAGCAGGAAGAAAAGGATCGTAAGTGTGCCAAAGACGACCTGCAATGCGCGGCTCAGCCGGAACGTGCCGATAAACATCACGGCCGTAAACAGCCCCCACATCGCGAGGTAGGCGGCCATGGCCTTTTCATCCGCCGCCGCCAAGGGGGCCGGCGTCAAATTCAATTTAGGCAGGACAATCAAGGTCACCAGCGACAGCCAGAAGAATCCATAGGAAATGAACGCCGTGGTCGCAAAGGTGTTGCCCTTTTTCCATTCCATGATGCCGGCGATGATCTGCGCCACACCGCCGTAGCAGATGCCCATCGCCAGGATCATGGTGTTCAATTCATAGAAGCCGGCGTTGTGAAAATTCAACAGCACGGTTGTCATGCCGAAGCCGAGCAAACCCAAAGGTGCCGGATTGGCGGTGGTGTCCTTGATTTGAATCGTGGAATCTGTCATGGGTGGTTTTTTTGGTGGTTGATGATTGATTGCCTTCCGGGATCGGGGGGAAAACTACTTTTCCTGGATGATAAGGTCAAGCGTTCCGAAGCGGCAAAACAACTAATCCTTCGTCTCCGCCAGGCGCAACAACCGGCCAAATTGCGCCGGGGTCACCGGCGACACCGACAGGCGCGCCTGTCGGACCAGAATCATGTCCTTGAGAATTTTGTCGGCCTTGATCAGCGCGAGCGCAACTGGTTTGGCCACGGCCTTTACCGGTTCCAGATCCACACATGACCAATCGCCTTCCTGGGCCGTCGGGTCGGGATAGAATTCCCGCTCCACGCGCGCGAGTCCTACCACGGCTTTCTGCTCTCCACTGTGGTAGAAGAAAACCGCGTCGCCCTTTTTCATGGCGCGGAGATGATTGCGCGCCGCGAAATTTCGCACTCCCGTCCAAGCCGTCCTTCCATCCTTCACCAGCGCCGGCCACGAGTAGGCCTCGGGTTCGGATTTTACGAGCCAATAGTTCATGGAAAGAATTTACGATTCACGATTTACGATTTACGTTAACCGTATGAATCTGGCCGAAAATCTCGAAAAAGTCCACCAACGGATTCGCGCCGCGTGCGACCGCGCCGATCGCGAACCGAATTCCATCACGTTGCTGGCAGTGGCCAAAACCCAGCCGCCGGAAATGGTCAAAGCCGCGGCGGACCTGGGCCTGCTTTGGTTTGGTGAAAACAAGGTGCAGGAAGCAAAGGCAAAAATCCCCAGTTGTCCGGGCAAGTTGCGCTGGCATTTCATCGGCCATTTGCAGTCGAACAAATGCCGCGACGCCGTCGAGCTTTTTGAAATGGTCCAGAGCGTGGACAGCCTGCCGCTCGCGCAGGAACTCAACAAACGCGCGGAACAGGCCGGCCGGCGGCTGCCGGTCCTGATGGAGGTGAACCTCGCGGGCGAAGCGAACAAGTTCGGCTACCGGCCGGAGCAACTGCTGGCGGAGCTCCCACAGCTCAACTCGCTGCCGCGGCTGGAAATCCACGGCTTGATGACCGTGCCGCCATGGTCGGAGGAGCCCGAGAAGGCGCGGCCCCATTTTCACCGGCTGCGTGAACTCAAATCGCGTTGTGAGCAGGTCCTCGGCGCACCGCTGCCCCATTTGAGCATGGGAATGAGCGGTGACTTTGAGATTGCGATCGAGGAAGGCGCCACCATGGTGCGCGTCGGTACCGCGCTGTTCGGACCGCGGGTCAAGTCCAGGCCGCGGGGCGAGCCGGATTGAATTTTACTGCATTCCGGGCGAAATGGTTTAGCTTGAATCAATGACCGTTGATTCCTTCAAACGCGAAATTGCCGCGGCGGCAAAGGCCTACGACAAATTCGTGGTGTGCCTTGAAAAGACGCCGGAAACTTTTCAAGTGTCGCTGGTCTCGTTGACGGCCAAGGCCATCCGCGCCTACGAGAACCGGGGCGCGGGTTTGCGCCACGGCATTGCGCTGGACAATCAAGTCACCGTCATTTTGAGCCAGGGTGACAGCGAACGGCCGATGTGCGGCATCTATTTCAATCTCCATTCGCCCTACCACAAGAATGTGCTGTCCAAAACGGTAAAACCGTTCACGGAGAAATCGCACAAAACGGAGGATTAGATTCTCCGAGGGGGCGATTTCGACGAACCCCAGATTGCAGAACGGGATGCCAAGTCGGAAGGGAATTCGCAGATCTTGCCCTCCGATAAAATCATTGGTCGCGCACTTCGTCGCCGACCAGCGCTTCGCCGGTGACCAGATCGGCCACAATGTTGTTGTCCCGCTGCGGACCGGTGACTTTGACTTCGCCGACCTTCATGCCATTACGATAGAGAAACAGGCTCTGATCCATGTTTGGCATCCGGCCGACGGGAAATCCCAGCACCACGAAACGTCCGGCGGCATTGTAGGAAACCACCTTGGCGGCAATCGAATTATCGGGTGTGACAATCGCCGGCGGAACACCGGCGGCAGGCGCGGCAGCTTTGGCGGCAGGTCCGGACTGGTGCGACCGGCAACCAACCGCCACCATTCCGACGATCAACAGCGTCAACCTCATGAACGATTTCATGGCCACAGTTAACCGACTGACCACTCACAGGTCAATTCACGATTCGGCGTATTATTGGCGGGAGCGCCGCCGTCGCGGCACAAACTGATATTTTAACATCTGCGACGGAAAGCCGGCGATCAGCTATTTTGGAGATGCCGATAAGAAACCAACCTGGTTATAACAGCCCTTCCGTAATCACCGTATCGCTGTGTTCGTAGCCCGGCGCGCAGCAACACAACAACCGCAGTGTTTCGTTGCCGGTGTTCCACAGCTTATGTTTGCGGCCCGGCGGTATGGCGATGGCATCGCCCGCCTTCACGTCGCACGTTTCGTCTTCAATGCGAATCCGACCCTCGCCGTGCGTGAGGTAATAAATTTCCTCGGTCCGAACATGATAATGTTCCTGCGTGCTCGCACCGGCCGGCAGGCGCGCCTCCGCCAGGCTTTGAAGGCGAACCACCGAATTGCGGTGCGCCAGCAATTCACGGATTTCCGAGCCGTCCTTGGTGATGAAGGACGGGGCTTCGTCGAGATTTCTAATATCCATAACGTCTATTCATTTTTTGACCTCGTCCCCGATTTTCCAGGCTGGGAATCCGATTGTGAGGACGAGGAGAATTCCAAACTAAAATCCTTCCGGCATGCCAAATATTCTCGCCCAGTTTGCCTGACCCAGCACCACTCCGGCGACGATTAAAACCATTGCGGTCCAGAAGGTGGAGGTGACCGGTTCGTTCAAAAACAGCCACGCCCAGGCCATCGTGCTCAAAGGCAGCAGATTGTTGAACAAAACCACTTGGCTTGTGCGCCAGTGCCGGAGCGCATTGTTCCAAAGTGCGTAGGGAATCACACCGCCGAAGATGATGCAAAACGCCAGCACCCACAGGGACATGAAGTTGACCCTGATTCCATGCAGGGCAATTTCAGCCAGGCCGGTCGGCATCAGCCCCACCCCGGCCATCCACATGGTGTGGGCGGCAACTTCCACCCCGTTCAGGTTCGTGCTCAAAACGCGCATCTGGTGGCTGAAATTAGCCCACAAAATGCTGGCCGCCAGCCCGAAAAATTCTCCCAGCAGGTCCAGCCTCGCAGTTTTCAATGCCGGCCAGAACAGAACCACCACACCAGCCAGCGCCAGCACAGCCGCCCCGTAACGCCGGACACTTGCCCACGTCCACCGCGGCCGTTCCTCCCACAGCAATGTCCACACCGGCGAGGCGCCGATGTACAAGGCCACATGCGAAGCGGCCGTCAGACGCAACGCCCAGTTGAAGGCGATGATGTAAACCGCCAGGCTCAACCCGCCGCGCAGCCACAATTGCCGGCGCAGAGCGGCGGTCAGCGGGCGGTATTCGCCCAGCCACGGGGTGAAACGCAACACCGCCAGCAACATCAGCCCGGCGAAAATAAAGCGGATGCCGCCGGTCCAGATGGGCGGCCAGATGGCAACCAGCCACTTGGTGCCCGCGTTGTTGCCGCCCCACATGACGGAGACGAGCACCAGGCTCCCGGCGATGGCGGTGTTATGTTTCGGCTGCGACACCCGGCGAGTAAGCCAACGCCGGACCGCGTTGCCAATGAAATTTGTTTGACCGTCAGGACGCACGGCCTAACTTGATTGGATGGATCATGCACCCGGTTTCCTGAGTTTGGTCAACGCCGCCAAAACGCGAATCAAAGAGATCAGCATCACCGAGGCTCGCGCCCGGCTCGCGGCCAATCCGAAGGCGGTCCTGCTGGACGTGCGGGAGGACCACGAATGGCAGGCCGGCCATGCGACAGAGGCCGCGCATCTTGGCAAGGGAATCCTGGAACGCGACCTGGAAAAAATGTTTCCCGACTCAAAGACGGAAATCATCATGTACTGCGGCGGCGGCTTCCGTTCGGCACTCACGGTGGACGCGGCCCAAAAAATGGGCTATCGTAACGTCCATTCGCTCATCGGCGGTTACAAGGGAATGGTGGCGGCCGGCTGGCCGATGAAAAGCGGCGTATAATGAAAACTCAAACAGCAGGGAAGATTAAAGTTGCCGGCGGGCGGCCAATGATTTTGACGCTTTGCTTCTGCGTTCTGCTTTCCGCCTGCTGCCTTCCGGCCATCGGGCAGCAATATTCCGTCAATTGGTTCAAGGTGGCCGGTGGCGGCGGCACGAGCACAGGCGGCATGTATCAAGTCAGCGGCACCATCGGCCAGCATGATGCCGGCGGACCGATGACCGGCGGACAGTATTCCCTCACCGGCGGATTTTGGAGCGTGATCACCGCCATTCAGACGCCTGGCGCGCCGTTGCTTGCCATTTCCCTCAACGCCCAGCTCTCAACCGTGACCGTCTCCTGGCCGGCCTCGGCTGGAGGCTTTGTGTTGCAGCAGAACTCCGACCTGACCACGCCCAATTGGATAAACTCCGGCCTGCCGGTGACCACCAATGGCGCGACCGAGAGCGTCACCATCAGCCCGCCAACAGGCAATTTGTTTCTCCGACTTAAACAGTAGCCGCCGGTACCGTCGTGCGGTGAAAACAAACCCGATTGAGCGCCTTGGCGACGGGCGCGACTTTTTCGCGCGGGCACTCGCCCATGAGACAAATCTGGATCCAGTTTTTCCGGCGCAGATATTCGCTGTTGCAGCTGAGAAGATAACCGGCTTCCTGCATGGCTTCGCCGATTTTCAATGAATTCAGATCGGGTGACAGTGCCACGGTGATGACCGCCGGCGAGGTTTGGGTCGCTTTGCCAATCAAATCAAATCCCATTTCCGCCAGGGACGCGCGCAGGCCGGCGGACAGTCCGTCAATTTCGGCAAATCGTTTTTCCAGGTTGATCCGGCGGGTGGCGGCGTGCAGCGCGTACAGCAAATTGGAGGAGAGCGTGAACGGGATTCCCTGTTGTTGGGCGCAAAAGCCCAGGTCGAGATAACGCGGAAGTTTGTCCGGGGCGGGCGCGACTTCGTGATTGTGAAAAACCATCGCGAGGCCAGGATAGGCGCGCAAACCCTTGCCGCTGGAACAGGACGCGAAGAAAACGCCCGCCAGATCCACCGGCCTGGTCCCGATGCTGCTGATGCAATCCAGACATAGTTTCGTTCCCTGTCCGCTACACAGCGCCTGGAGCGCCGCGATGTCGTTGAGCACGCCGGTGGAGGTTTCGCAATGGGTGCACCAAAGCCAGGTGGGGGCGGACCGGGCGGAAAACCTTTTCCCAACCGCAACCAGGTCCAGCGGTTCACCCCAGGGAAACTCCAAGGTTTCAAATTTCAAATTGAACCGCCGGGCCTGGTCCACCAGACGATCGCCAAATTCGCCGTTGCTCAGGACCAGGCCAGGCTGATTGAGCAGCGACAACTGTCCGGCAATCACATCGTTGGCCAGGGTGCCCGACCCCATGAACAGCTCAACCCTTTTCGCATGGACAAGTTCGCACAAAATTTGTTTGGTGGCTTGAAAGTCCCGCTTGAAACCGTCGCCCCGGTGCGATTCCGGCGTCTGCTCGAAGGCGCGCCGGACCTCGCGCCGCACCGCAACCGGCCCGGGTAAAAAATTCACCGCGCTGGGATGGAACGAACGCGCGGGCGAGGCGCGCAGGAATTCGCGCGCCGTGACCTCGAACGTTTCCAGCGTCACATACATCGGCTGGAATTGGGCGTCGCCGCCGCCCACGAGCGGGCCGAAGGGCACGAAGCCAAGATGCTGGTAAAATTTGCGCTGCCGCGTCGTGCCGGAAATGACGGCCAGGTCGTAACTCTTCTCGACGCCATGCTGCCACAGCAGCGCGAGAATGCCCTGCAATACCTGTCCGCCCCGCACGCCGCGGAACTTTTTTTCAATGGCCAGCAGGCGGATTTCACAGATGGTCCGGCCATGGGGCAGATGCGAGTCGAGGTCCGGCAGTTTTTGATCGAGTGAAAACGGCCGGTTGCCGCGCACGGCCAGCATCCCGACGAGCTTCTGGTTGCTAAGACAGATCAGATAGGTGTTTTCGGCGTGGAATTTGTCCACGAGCCGCTGGTGGGGAGACGGCTGGTGCTGCGGAATTTCTTCGACGAAAATCCGGTAGTTCAGGCGGTGGATCTGCTCGAATTCCCAGTCCTCGGTCGCAACTTTGAATACCAGCGGGTCTTGTGGATTCATAATTTTGGGGATTCCGGTTTGGTCAAAACTTCCCGTCGGGCCGATAGCCCGGTGATTTCTTCGACGAGGTTTTTCCGATGGGCAAACAGGATCAGGGCGGCCAGGGCGGCCATCAGCGTCGCGTTTCGCCCGTCCCGATCGAACCACAGGGCAGCCAGCGGCAGGCAGGCGAAGGCAAACAACCCCGGCAAAACGGTTTTCCGCATCATGGCCCATCCGCCGAGAAACAGCACAAGAAATATCAAAGCCACCCGATAATCAAACACCAGCAGGGCGCCCAATGCCGTGGCCGCTCCTTTGCCGCCACGAAAGCCCAATGGCGCCGGCCAGATGTGTCCGGCGACGGCAGCCAGCATGGCCAGCTCGGCAAGCTGAGGGTTGCCCGTCCATGCCCGCACACCCCAAACTGCCAGCGCACCCTTGCCGAAATCACCAAGCACGGTCAGCACAAAACCGGACCGGCCCAGCAGGCGGCCCACATTGCGCGCACCGGTGCTGCCGCTTTCGCTCTGGCGGACGTCCCGACCCGTGCGCAGGCGGACCAGCATATAACCGGTGGGAAAACAGCCAAGAATATAAGCGCCAAGCACAGCACCGGCCGCTTGAAACCAGTTTACAGGCTGCAAATGTTCGATCCACGCCATGCGAACAGGAATTTCCCAATGATTCGACGGCAGTCTAGCAAAAAGCGCCGATGACGCGAAGTAAATATTTTTTCCCCCATGAAAGGGGAATTGAAACCCGCTTTAGCTCGACATCCAGTCAAGATTTCGGCAAAGTCCTGCTGCCAGGGCCCATGGAATGTGGACTTACGAACCCCGCCAGGGCCGGAAGGCAGCAACGGTAGTTTGCTCCGTATCTGCCGTGGTCACCCTGGCATCTTTGATTTGCGATTTATGATTTCGGATTTACGATTGCCAACGCAACCGCAAACCGGCCCGTAAATCGTAAATCGTAAATCGAACATGTCCTATCAAGTCATTGCCAGGAAATACCGCCCGCAGCGGTTTGCCGACGTTGTCGGCCAGGAGCATGTCACGCAGACCCTCGCCAACGCCATCGCACAAAAGCGCATCGCACACGCCTATCTTTTTTGCGGCCCGCGCGGCACCGGCAAAACGACCGTCGCCCGCATCTTTGCCAAATGCCTGAATTGCACCGGCGGGCCGAAGGTGGATTTCGACGACCAGGATTCGCGCTGCATTGAAATCACCGAAGGCCGTTCGCTGGATGTTCTCGAGATTGACGGTGCCAGCAACAATGGCGTGGAACAGGTCCGCGAACTCCGCGAGACCTGCAAATATGCCCCCGCGAATTCGACGTACAAAATCTACATCATTGACGAAGTTCACATGCTCTCGACCGCGGCGTTCAACGCGCTGCTCAAGACGCTCGAGGAGCCTCCGGCCCATGTGAAATTCATGTTCGCGACCACCGATCCGGAGAAGGTCCTGCCCACGATTCTTTCACGTTGCCAGCGCTTTGATCTGCGCCGGATCCCCTCCGCGCTCATCACCAAGCACCTCGCGCACATTGCCGGCCTGGAAAAGGTGAAAATTGACGCCGCCGCGCTTCACGCCATTGCCCGCGGGGCCGACGGCGGATTGCGTGACGCCGAATCCACCCTCGATCAGTTGATCAGTTTTTGCGGTGATAAAATCGAGGAGGCCGATGTGCTTTCCATGTTCGGCCTGGCCGCGCAAAACCAGATCCTGGGCTTGAGCCGGGCCGTGCTGGCCGGGGAGATCCAAGGGGCGCTCGGTTTGTTGAACGAACTCGCGCAAAACGGCAAGGATCTTGGGCGGTTGCTTTCCGATTTGCTGAATCATTTTCGGAACCTGCTGATTTTTCAGGTTTCGCGCGGCGACCTGAATTTGCTGGAAGTTTCCGAGGCCGAAGTTGCTGCGCTCAAGGAGCAATCCGCGCTGGCCAACACCGGATCGCTCACCCGGATCATGGAGGTGCTCAGCGATTCCGAACTTCGTCTCCGCGACACCGCATCCAAAAAAATCCTGATCGAAGTCGCCATGCTCAAGGCCATCGAAGCGCGCAACGCCGTCAGCCTGGATCTGGTTTTGAAACAACTCAATCAGTTGCGCGGCGGCGGCACCGGCATTCCCGCTGCACCGCAACCCGTCGAAGGGAGGGCATCCGCTCCCAGCGCAGCCGGGGCAAAACCCGGCAGCCGTCCTGCCCCGTCCGCACCCGCGCCCAATCCGCCGCCGGTTGCTAAAACTGCCGCCTCTGCTGAAGCGTTGCCCGCGGCCTCCGACCTGGCGGGATTGTGGGTGCAGCTGGTGGAAGCCGTTGGCCGTGTCAGCCCGTTCACCCGGAGTTATCTGGTGGATGCCCAGCCGGTTTCGTTCGAGAAGAACATTCTAACCATTGGATTCGATCCCGAATTTGAGGACCATCTGGGCCTCGTGGACAATGCGCGAAACCACACGCTGCTTCAGACCAAACTCGCGGAACTGGGTCACCCCAACGCACAGATCAAATTCGTCAAAACCGATGCGGCCACCGCCAGAGCGCCCCTGCCGGCCAAGGCCGCACCATCCCCCGCCCCGGCCGCGCCAAAACGCGTCGAGCACGCATCCGCTGCCGATGCAACACCCGCAGCCAGGGAAAAGCCGGCGCCGGTTTCATTCGACAAGAATGAATTTAAAAACGATCCGTTGATTCAAAAAGCACTGGAAATTTTCAAAGGCCAGATCGTCGAGGTCCGCGGCTGACCCTCAACTCTCAACCACCAACTTTTAACACATCTATTTATGTCCGGCATGGGAAAATTGATGAAACAGGCTGCGCGAATGCAGCAGCAGATGGAGCAGGTTCAGGCACAGCTCGCCGCCCGCACCGTCGAGGCCACCAGCGGCGGCGGGGCAGTCAAAGTCACTGCCAAATGTGACGGGAGCATTGCAGCCATTAAAATTGATCCGCAGGCGCTCAACCCCTCCGACGCGCAGCTGCTGGAAGACATGATCCTGACCGCGGCCAACCAGGCGCTCGGCCAGGCCAAGGATATTTCCAACACCGAAATGGGCAAAATCACGGCAGGCTTGAGCCTGCCAGGAATGGGTTGAAATAAATCGTCCTCGTCGTCCTCCTCGTTCTCGTCATCGAGAAACCGAGGAGGAGAAACGAGGTCGAAGCGGAACAATGAATCCGATTCCAGAGCCTGTTGTCTTGCTGATCGCCGCGCTGGCCAAACTTCCCGGGGTCGGGCCGCGCTCCGCCGAGCGCATCGCCTTGCACCTGGTCCAGACCGACTCAGCCGTGGTGAAGCAACTCACGGACATCATCCTTCACGCCCGCGAAAACATTCAGTTGTGCACGACCTGCGGCGCGTTGACCGAAAAATCCCCCTGCCCGATCTGCGCCGATGGCCGGCGCGATGCGTCGCTGCTTTGTGTGGTGGAGCGCGCGGTGGACATATTGAGCGTTGAAAAGTCCGGCACCTTTCGCGGCAAGTTTCATGTGCTTGGCGGAAAAATCTCCCCGCTCGACGGTGTGGAGCCGGAGGACTTGCGCATCGCCGAGCTGGAACAGCGCCTGGCGCACGAACCGGTGCGCGAAATTGTCATTGCCCTGGGCACGGACGTCGAGGGCGATGCGACGAGTTTTTATCTGGCCAAGCGACTGGCGCGCAGCGGGCTGGTCATCTCCCGCATCGCCCACGGCCTGCCCGCGGGCAGCGGCTTGGAATTTGCCGACGAGCTTACCTTGAGCCGCGCCCTGGAGGGCCGCCGCGAAATGTCATGAACCAACCGGCCTCCATATCCCCTAAAGTCGTCGTTTTCGATCTTGGCAAGGTCTTGGTGGATTTCGATTACAGTGTCGCCATCCCGCGGATCGCGGCCCACAGCACGCTGCCGCCCGCGGAAGTGCGCGCCTTCTTTTTCCAATCGCCGGTGCTTGCGAACTACGAATCCGGCCACCTGACGCGGCGGGAATTTTTCGAGGCCGTCCGCCAAGCCACCGGCTTTCAGGGAACGATCGAGGAATTCGGCGGCTATTTCGCGGACATTTTTACGCCCATCCCGCCGATGATTGAACTGCACGCCGGGCTGCATCAGCGCGGCATTCCGACCTATGTCTTCTCCAACACCAACGACCTCGCCATCGAACACGTCCGGAAACATTTCCCGTTCTTCCGCGATTTCGACGGCTATGTTTACTCCTACGAAATCAAGGCCATGAAACCCGACGCCAGGATGTACGCAGCCATGGAAAAGCTCATGCGTCGGCGGGGCCCGGAAATTCTCTATCTGGACGACCGGCCGGAAAACATCACGGCCGGAGCGGCGCACGGCTGGCGGACGATTTTGCACGAGACCCCGGAAAAATCCTGCGCGGCTTTGGAAAGCTTCAAGTTGCTGTAACCGCCATCGCAGGCCGGCTCTGACCATCTGCGGAATTTTTAAGATACAATTGAAGGCCGGATACGTCCGCCGACCTTCACTCTTCCTCATGCGCGAAAAGCGGCGCACACGGAGTCTCGCGCCCTGCCTTGACGCATCAATTCGCGTCCGGCTTGATTTTCTTCAATCCGACTTCGTGGGCGATATCGTCGAACTCCTCGTGGCTGACGGTTTCGAGCTGTTTGCCGCGGGCCTTGAGCCGTTCGTTGATTTTGATGGCCTTCTCGGTCATCTGTTCGTGGGTGGCCTCCGTACCGCCGATCAGGGCAAAGTTCTCGCCGGTGGTAAGCCGCTTGTGACCGTCGGAATCCAACCCGACACCGAGCAACACCGCCTTGCGTTTTTTCTTTTGAGGTACGTTCGCCATGAGTTCAACCTAAGGGTGGTGACGAACGCGGTCAAGCGCCCGGCAATCAAACCCGCGTTATATCAATCATTCGCGGCGTGAACGGGTGCATTCAGTGGCCGGCCATTGTCAGGCGGACCGAGCTTTAGCAAAAATGGCACGACAGCCCCGGCCCATTCGCCCGGGGTGGGATATGACGAGGCCGAACCGCCGAAACAACTTCGCAGCATGTGGGTGTTGATAATGCCGGGATTCAGCGGCACGGCGGCCAGACCGGGCGGCAATTCCTGAGCGAGCGACTGCGTTAGCCCTTCAATGGCCCACTTCGTGGCGCAGTACGGCGCGACTTGCGCGTCGGTCGAACGTCCCCAGCCGGAACTGAAATTCACAATGACTCCGCTCTGGTTCCGGATCATTGCCGGGACAAAATGACGGATAATGTTGGTCGTTCCCTTGATGTTCACGTCAACGACGTCGGAAAATTCCTGCGCCGGGACCTGCCAGAGCGGCGCGTTGCGGTTGATGAGCGCCGCGTTGTTGAGCACCAAATCCGGCACGCCCGGAGATTTCAAAACACGCCTGGCCCACACAGCCACTTGTTCATCGGATACCACGTCAACGGTGGCAAAATCGTTGGGCGCCGGAAACTGCTTTTGCAACCGGGCGATTTCATTTTCCGAACGTCCGCAGCCGATGACGACGTGGCCGAGCCGGATGAATTCCTCCGCCATGGCGCGGCCCAGCCCGCGTGTGACCCCGGTGATCAAGATGGTTTTAGTCATGTTCTTGTCCGCAAAAAACACCGGTTTTCGCAGAACTGATTGCAGTGCTGCCAGCATCTGGGTTCATCTGCGAAGTCTGCGGAGCCCGTTCCGATCAGCTTCGCGGCTTGAATCTGGATTCGTGTGCCAGCTGTTCCCACAATTTTTTCTCGGCATCCGTGACTTTGGCCGGCACCACGATCCGGGTGACGACAATCAGATCGCCTGGGGCGCTGTCGCGCGTCGGCAGGCCGCGTCCGCGCACCCGGAGCTTTTGGCCGTTTTGTGTGCCGGGTGGAATTTTGATGTTCACCCGGCCGTCAATCGCTGGCACGGAAAGATTTGCGCCCAGCACGGCTTCCCAGGGCGCCAGATCGGCCTCGTAAATCAAATTGTGATCCTCAACCTCGAAGTCGGGATGTTTGGCCAGGCGCACCCGCAAAAACAAGTCACCCGCCGCGCCGCCGCCGGTGCCGGTTTCGCCGCGTCCGGCCAGCCGCAATTTCTGTCCATCGGTCACTCCGGGCGGAATCTTGACCTGGTGTGTTTCGGTCTTGGCGGCGCGACCGCCATTGTGGCGCACGTTGACGGTGCGCACCGAGCCGCGCAGGGCCTCCTCAAGCGTGACCAGGATGTCTCCTTCAATGTCGCGTCCGCGTTCGGCAAAGTCCTCCCCGGCAAAATTGGGGGACTGGCCGAAACCGCCCGCATCACCGCGCATCCGCGATCCGAACAGCTGCTCGAAAAAATCACTGAAACCGGTGCCGCCAAAGTGGGTTTCAAAATCCCCGCCGGTGGCACCCCGTCCGCGGCGAGGTTGTCCACCGGAAAAGTTTTCCCAGCCGGATGGCGGCCGGAAGTCGGCGCCGGATTTCCAGTTGGCGCCCAGCTCATCGTATTTTTTGCGGTTGGCCGGGTCGCTTAAAACCTCGTAAGCCTCGTTGATTTCCTTGAATTTTTCCTCGGCCTTTTTCTTGTCCTTGGCGACATCAGGATGAAATTGCCGCGCGAGCTTGCGGAAGGATTTCTTTAATTCGTCGGCGCTCGCCGTGCGCGGCACGCCGAGGATTTCATAGTAATCTTTGTATTGAACAGCCATCTCGAAAGAATTTGCCTGTCGGCGGCGATTTGTCAAAGCCGCAGGCGGACTAAGTGGAATGCCGGGTTAAGGATCGCTCGGAAGATGCCTTGAGACTCTGACCGCGCGAGCCGCTATTTTGCGGACCTCGTATTATCCACGGTGAGGTAATGCGTGCCGGCGAAATCATCGACGCGCCGCCAGATTTTGAGCAGAATTTGATCGCCCCGGGCCGGTTTGCAAAGCTTGACCGCATCATCGGCATTGCGCACCGGTTGACGGTTGATTTCCACGATCACATCACCCCGCTGCAAACCAGCGTCCGCGGAATTTGAGTCCTGGCCAACGTCCACAATGACCGCGCCCTGCAGGTTGTCCGGAAACTTCAGCTGCTGGCGCACCTGGTCGTCCACATCCGACACCGTCACACCATCCAACGCATCGGCCCGGGGACCGCGGGCGTCGGAACTTTGGGGTTCGTCCTGACGAGCTGACAATTTTAACGGCAACTCCGCGAGCGTGGTCTTGATCGTTTTCTTATGGCCGTTGCTGATCAGGTCCACTGTCGCCGGGCTTCCGGGTGAACATTCGGAAACCGCCAGTTGAAAGCTGTGGGCATCAGTCACTGGGGTTTCGTTGAACGCGACAATGACATCGCCCGATTTGATGCCGGCCTTCTCGGCGGGCGTGCCCGGCAGGACATCGTCAACGAGCGCGCCATTTTGATCCGACAAGGAGAATTCCCTGGCCAGACCCGGCGTGATGTCCCGCGGCAGAATGCCGAGATAGCCGCGCAGCACCTTGCCGCCACTGATGAGGCGCTCCATGACATGGCGAGCCAGATTGATGGGGACGGCAAAACCGATGCCCTGGTTGCCGCCATCGCGGCTGAAAATGGCGGTGTTGATGCCGACCAAACGGCCTTCGGCGTCCACCAATGCGCCCCCGGAGTTGCCGGGGTTGATCGCCGCATCGGTCTGGATGAAATCCTGGTATTGGTTGAAACCGGCCAGCCCGTTGCGCCCCAGCGCGCTGACAATGCCCATCGTCACGGTCTGGCTGAGGCCGTATGGATTCCCGATGGCCAGGACGATATCGCCGATTTCCAGTTGACCGCTGTCGGCCAGAGTAATCGCCAGCAAATCTTTTGCGTCAATTTTTAAAACCGCCACGTCGGTCGGCGGATCGGTGCCAATGACCCTGGCGGTAAATTCATTTTTGTTTTCGCCGAGGGAAACCTTGATTTCGTCCGCGCCCTCGACCACATGGTTGGCGGTCAAAATGTAGCCGTCGGGAGAAACGATCACTCCTGAACCAAGACTGCGCTCCCGACGGGTGCGTTCCTGGTCGCCGTTCGGAAACTGGTCGCCGAAAAACTGGCGAAAAACCGGGTCGTTCATGAACGGATGGCGCATCAGCCGTTCATGCACGGTGCGCGTCGAATAAATGTAAACCACGCTTGGCGCGGCCTTTTTGACGACGGGGGCAAGACTGGCTCCGAGGCGGGCATCACGGTTGACGGGCGTGGTTTCCAACTTGACCGCCGGACCGGCATCCTTGCCCCATGAAGTGGTAAGGTGAAACACGGTGGCCACAAGCAGCGCACCCGCCACCGCCGAGAAAAATCCGACCAAGGATCTGGAAAAACACTTCATAACCTTGGGGAAATGGACAGCGCCCCAAAATTAATGTTCAAACTGCCCGCAGCTATTTGGCCGGCTGCGGCTGGGACTGCTGCATTTTGGCGGCGTCTTCGGGCTTGATGACCTCGATTTTCGCGCCCTTCTTCATTTCTTCCAGCGAAGGCACTTTGATGATATCGCTGGTCAGCGGCGGATTGGAGGAAACCGCGCCGGTGGCAGGAGCCGGAGTCGGGTGCTGAGTGGAGAGCAGTTCAACTTCAAAAATCAGCATGCTGTCCGGCAGGATGCGCGGCGGCCGGCCGGCCTGGCCGTAGGCGAGTTCGGACGGAACAAACAGCTGCCATTTGGAACCGACTTTCATCTGGGTGAGCGCTTCCGTCCAGCCGTGAATCACATTGCCAACCGGAAATTGCGCGGGCTGGCCACGACTGATGGAACTGTCGAACTCCGTGCCGTCGATCAGCGTTCCGCGATAATTCACCGTGACGACGTCATCCGCAGCCGGGATCGGGCCGTTGCCGTCGGTGATGACTTTGTATTGCAGTCCGTCCGGAAGGGTGATGACGCCGGGGCTGTTTTTGTTGGTGGCCAGGAATGCTTCACCCGCCAGTTTGTTTTTTGCCGCGGCTTCCTCGCGCAATTTTTGCTGTTTGGCCGCGATGGTCTTCTGGTATTGGTTTAGCGTGTCGCGCATCTCCTGCTGCGTCAGCAGCGTCGCTCCGCCGGACTGCATGTCTTTCATGCCACGGACCAGCAGACCGGTGTCCACCTCGATGCCCTGCGCCTGGAAATTATGGCCGAAGGTCATGCCGATGGCGTAACTGACGCGCGCCTTCTCGTCGCTCAACACATTTGTGCCCGTGCCGGCCGGAGTTTGATCGGTGGCCGGTGCGGAGGCGGAGGCAATGGGTTTGGAATTGGATGCGCAACCCGTCAGACAGACGGCGCCCAGGCAAAAAGTCACAGCCAAGAAATTAATTTTCATAGATTGATTTTCTGGCTGATATTGTCCGTATCTGGATTAAAATTGCAATTCTGTTTTATACACAGAGAACAAAACATTCAAAATGGTTTCCTTACTGAACGAATCCGCTTACATTGGGTCAAAGCTGTGCTAATTTCAATGTCTCGCTCAAAAGTAATGGCCTTCGCCCTCATCGCCTCCGCGATGCTGGCAGGTTTCATCATCATCGCCGGCTGTGCCGCCCGCAAGGCCGTGCCGACGACGGAGGTCACCCCAACCAGCGCGATCCCGGCGCCGACGACGGCTGCCCCGGCTGGCACGCCCCTCAAACCGGGGCCGAACGATCCGCGCATCGCCTACGTCACGGCCCGGTTGCTGGAGGAATTTCACTATTCGCAGCAACTCCTCAACACGGACCTTTCGGAGAAATTTTTTGACGGTTACCTGGAAGCCATGGATCCGAAACACGAAAACTTTCTGCAGTCCGATGTCGCCGAATTCGGTTTTTACCGGACGAACCTCGATATCTTCACCATCGGCACCAATGGAACCGCCAACCTCAAGCCGGCCTTTGACATTTACCAGCGTTATCTTGAGCGCATCCAGCAGCACGCCGATTACGTCAACGAGCTGTTGAAGGAAAATAAATTCAAGTTCAACACCGACGAACACATCCTCCTGGACCGGAGACAGGCGCCCTATCCCCGGGACCTGGACGAGGCTAAACAATTATGGTCGCAGCGGCTGCGCTTCGAGTATTTGCAGGAAAAGTTGAGCCGCGAAATTTCTTCGACCAACAGCGAGATCATCCTGCCCCTGCCCAAAACCGCGGCCACCGACATCAGCGAAACGCTGGCCCGGCATTACCGCTGGAATCTGCACATGGCGACCAACCTGGACAGCACGGACGTCCTGCAAGCGTATCTGAACGCGCTGGCGCATGCCTATGATCCCCACTCGGATTATTTCAACACCGAACACGCGCAGGATTTTTCCATCGGCATGAGCCTGTCGCTCTTCGGCATTGGGGCCCAACTGACCGAGGACGATGGGTATTGCACCATCAGTTCGCTCGTTCATGGCGGTCCGGCGGACAAGAGCAAGCAGATCCATGAAAAAGACCGGATCGTGGCCGTCGCCCAAGGGAGCCAGCCGCCCGTGGATGTCGTGGACATGGAACTGGGCAAGGTCGTCCAGCTGATTCGCGGGGCCAAAGGCACGGAGGTGCGGCTGACGGTCAGCCCCGCGGATGATCGGGCAGTCCGCCGGATCATCCCGTTGATCCGTGATGAAATCAAACTGGAAGACCAGGAGGCCAAGGCCCAGCTCTTGGAACTGCCGGACGGCCGCGGCGCGACCAACCGGCTGGGGATCATTGATCTGCCGTCGTTTTACGCGACAATTGATTTGCCCGGCAACGAGCATTCAACCGCCAAAAGCACGACGGCGGACGTCACCCGCCTGATCAAAAAACTCGAACAGGAAAGAGTCGCCGGCATCATCCTGGATTTGCGCAGCAATCCGGGCGGTTCGCTGGAAGAAGCCGTCCGGTTCACCGGACTTTTCATCAAGGACGGCCCGGTGGTGCTCGCCCGTTCGCCGGACAACCTGGTGACTGTGGACAGTGACAATGATCCCTCCGTGCTTTACAACGGCCCGCTCATTGTGCTCGTCAACCGGCTCAGCGCATCCGCCTCGGAAATCGCCGCTGCCGCGCTGCAGGATTATGGCCGCGCGGTCGTGGTGGGCGACATTTCCACCTTTGGCAAGGGCACGGTCCAGAATTTGAATCCGCTGCGCCCGTTTGTCTGGCCGGCCACGGCAACCGCCACCAATGATCCCGGCACCGTCAAAATCACCATCCGCAAATTTTACCGCGTCAGCGGCGCCTCGACGCAGTTGAAGGGCGTGATCCCGGACGTGATCCTGCCGGATGTATTGAATTATTCCACCCAGTTCGGTGAATCGTCGCTGGAAAATCCCCTGCCTTGGGACACCATTCCGAGCACGAATTACGACAAATTGAACCTGGTGCAGCCATTCATTGACAACTTGCGGCGGCATTCCAGCGAACGGGTCGCAACCAACCAGGATTTTGTTTACACCCGCCAGGATATTGCGGAGTTTCAGAAACTACAGACCGATAAGACGGCTTCTCTCAATGAACACGACCGGCTGAAGGAACGGCAGGAGAATGATGCCCGGCAGAAAGCCCGCGACCAGGAACGTTCCGCCCGCAAGGCGGCGGATGAAAAGATTTTTGAGCTGACCGTTGCCCGGGCCAGCGAACCCGGCCTGCCGGCGCCGCTGGGAGAGACCAACACCCTGACGACCAATGGCCTCCCGGCCGTCAGTTACAGCGTGGATTCCAGTTTGACAAATAATTTTACAACGAACACCGCCACCCTGGTCGCCAATGGATCGACGTCCGCTGTCTCGGAAAAAAATCCGGCTCCGGCCGTTGACCCGATGCTTGACGAAACTGTCCGCATCCTCGAAGACTATATTGATCTTTTGTCGTCCAATGTGTCCTCGAACCGGGCGTTGATTGCCAATTGAGAAAAATTCCATGAAAACGTTCGCAGCGTTTTTTTGCGTGTGGTTTGCGGCCCAGGGCGTTCGTGCCGATATTTATTCGGCAGCCATCCGCCAGGCCAAGAACGTCACTGCCAATGCCAGCGGCACACGACAGGACAATCCGCCGCCAGACCAGCCTTCAACGCCGCCGCCGCAAAACACCGCCCCGCCGGATCCGGTGCTCGAAGCCACCCGGCAAAACATTGCCGGTCTCCGGGTCGATTTTAACGCCTTCGCCGACCGGGCCGACACTAATTCCGCCGCCGTGCAAAAACCGACGTTGATCAGCAATCTGACCGCGGCGGCCTCGGGCACGAAACCGTCGGCGGCGGCCGTCTCCAAGCTGGCGGAAGACCTGATGGCCGCCCTGGCTGGCAATGAAAAACTACGGACACAACATCAGAAACTGGCCCAGGAAGTCCACGCCATCTTCAACAGTTCGCACCTGTCACCGGCCCAACAGCAAAAGATTTTTGAGGACATCCGGGCCATTTTTCAAAACGGCGGAGTATCCACGGAAGACACCACAAACCTAATCAACGACATCAAGGCCATTGCAATCGAAACCAAATGAACAAATTCGCCGGCTGGCTTGTCCGGCGTGCAAAAAGAAAGGCGACTGGCTGGCCGGACCATACGGGCCGTTCTGTTCGCATCGCTGCAAATTGATCGATCTTGGCAAGTGGTTGGGCGGGGAGCATGTGATTTCGGAACCGTTGCGGCCGGAGCACTTTGAACAATTTGCCGAACTGCCGCAGAACGACGATTTGGACCGGCCCGAAGTCGAATGAGACAAAAGGATCCGGGGCTTTTCATTTGAAAACAATTCATCATCAAAACTCGAAGCAACATGAGATACACCCTGCACCTCCTGATTGCGGTCATGGCCCTGAGCGTCAGCGCGCAGGCCGGCCCCACCAATTCTATGAGCACAAACCAAACCGATAAAATGGAACTGGCCACCTTTGGCGGCGGCTGCTTCTGGTGCATGGAAGCCGTTTTTGAGCGGCTGCCCGGCGTCAAATCAGTCGCCAGCGGCTTTGCCGGCGGACGCGCCGCCAATCCCACCTACGAACAGGTCTGCACCGGCGCCACGGGCCATGCCGAGGTCACGCAAATCGAATTTGATCCCGCCAAAATATCCTACGAAAAACTTCTCGATGTCTTCTGGCAGGCGCACGACCCCACCACGCTGAACCGCCAGGGCGCGGACGAGGGCACGCAATACCGTTCCATCATTCTCTACCACAGTGATGCGCAAAAACTGGCGGCGGAAAAATCCAAGGCCGGGGCGCAAAAGAATTTCAAACACCCCATCGTCACCGAAATTGCTCCGTTCACAAAATTCTACAAAGCCGAGGACTATCATCAGGCTTACTACGACAACAATTCCAGCGCACCTTACTGCCAGATCGTTATCGCCCCCAAACTGTCAAAGCTGGAGAAGGATAAATTGATTGAGACGAAACCGCAGCGCTAAACGCAAATTCGCCGCAACAAAAACGGCGATCCGTTTCCGGATCGCCGTCTTGAATTATCCGATGGGGGTTAAATCCCCTTGTTGACCATCAGCTTGACCAGGTCGCCGACGCGGCAGCTGTAACCCCATTCGTTGTCGTACCAGCTGATGAGCTTGAAGAACTTCTTGTTCAGCTCAATGCCCGAACCGGCGTCGAAAATCGACGAGAGCTGGCAATGGATGAAGTCGGAACTGACCACCTCGTCGTCAGTGTAGCCGAGAATGCCCTTGAGATAGGTCTCGCTGGCCTTCTTCATTGCCGCGGAAATTTCCGCGTAGCTCGTTTCCTTCACGGTTTTCACCGTGAGGTCCACAACGGACACGGTCGGGGTTGGCACCCGGAACGCCATGCCGGTGAGCTTGCCCTTCACCTCGGGGCAGACCAGTGCCACAGCCTTCGCCGCGCCGGTGGTTGAGGGAATCAAATTGAGCGCCGCGCTGCGACCGCCCTTCCAGTCCTTCTTGCTGGGGCCGTCCACGGTCTTTTGGGTCGCGGTGTAGCTGTGCACCGTCGTCATCAAGCCTTCATCGATGCCAAAGCCTTCCTTTAGCAGCACATGAACGATCGGCGCCAGGCAATTCGTTGTGCAGGAGGCGTTGGAAACAATGTGGTTCTTGGCCGGGTCATATTTGCCTTCATTCACACCCATGACCACCGTGAGGCAATCACCCTTGGCCGGGGCGGAAATAATGACCTTTTTGGCGCCGGCGGTAATGTGGCCCTGCGCCTTTTCCACGTCGGTGAACAGGCCGGTGGATTCAATCACCAGATCCACGCCGAGCGCCTTCCACGGAAGCTCCGCGGGCGACTTGGCGCTGACCACCTTGATCTCCTTCCCGTTGACGATGAGCACATCGTCCTCGGCCTTGTCGGCGGCGGATTTCTTCGAGCTAACCTCGCCTTTGAAGCGGCCCTGGATGGAATCGTACTTGAGCAGATAAGCCAGATTGTCCGCGGGAACGATGTCGCCGACCGCGACGACTTCGACTTCCTTGCCGATGAGACCCTGTTCTGCGATCGCACGGAAGACGAGACGTCCAATGCGACCAAACCCGTTAATTGCAACTTTGACAGCCATAATTTTTTAATTTTATCTTGGTGGAATCAATTTCCTTAAACCGACGCTGATTCTACCTGTGCGTGCGTCACCGTCAACGAAGAATTCAGGAACGAAATTGCCAAACCCATCCCGTTTATTGCACGGCAGATTTATTGATTCTGCGCCGCGAGAAACCGCTCGGCGTCGATCGCCGCCGCGCAGCCCGCGCCCGCCGCCGTGATAGCCTGCCGGTAAACGTGATCCGAACAATCACCGGCCACAAACACACCCGCCACATTCGTCATGGTGCCTTTTTGGGGAACGATGTAGCCGTTCTCGCCCAATTCAATCTGGCCCTTGAAGATTTCCGTGTTCGGTCCGTGCCCGACGGCGATGAACACGCCCGCGCAGTCCAAGACCGATTCGGCACCGGTCTTGAGATTTTTCAATTTCACGCCGGTAACCTTGTCCTGTTTCACATCGAGCACCTCGGTCACAGCCGAATCCCAGATGGGTTTGATCTTCGGGTTCGACAGCGTGCGTTCCGCCATGATTTTTGACGCCCGCAACGTGTCGCGGCGATGGACGAGATGCACGACCGAACCAAACCGGGTCAGGTACATGGCCTCCTCGCATGCGGAATCGCCACCGCCGACCACCACCAGTGGCTGGTTGCGAAAAACCGGCAACGCGCCGTCGCACGTGGCGCAATAGGTCACGCCCTTGGTCTCCAGCAGGTCCTCGCCCGGCACGCCCAGGTGTTTGTGGCTCGCACCGGTGGCAATGATGACAGTTTCCGCCGTGATCTTTTCACCGTCCACGGTCAGAGCAAACGGACGTTGGGAAAAATCCGCCGACTCGACCAGGCCGAAACTGGCGCGGGCACCGAACCGTTCCGCCTGCTTCTGCATCCGGGTCATCAATTCATAGCCGTCCACGCCCTCGGGAAAGCCGGGGAAATTTTCCACGATGCTGGTGGTGGTGAGCAGGCCGCCGGGCTGCCGGCCCGTGAGCACGAGCGGCTGCAGATTGGCGCGCGCGGTGTAAAGCGCCGCCGTCCAGCCCGCACAGCCCGAACCAATGATGACAACTTTTTCCATAGCGGGCGAAAGGTAGTGCGGGAGGCTGCCGGATGCAAGTTTGGCGGCGAGATTTAAATTTGCCGGACGCGGTTTTTACGGTTAACTGGCGGCGATGAAGCGCTCCATTCCCGCACAGTGTGCCAAAATAATTCTTGCCGGTTTGTTCTGGTTGAACGCGCACTTTGTCTGCCACGCGCAATCCGGGCCTACCAACATCTGGACGCTCAAGCTGCCACCCTACAACGCCGACGCCTCGGCGGCCATCGCGCCGGACGGCACAATCTATCAGGCGACCTTCGAAGGTTATTTGCTGGCGGTGACGCCCGACGGCAGGACCAGATGGACTTTCCGGGTCAATTCGGAAATCAAGTCATCGCCGGCCATCGCCGATGACGGTACTATTTATTTTGGCGCGCGCGACCGGAAACTTTATGCGGTGACACCCCGGGGAAAACTGAAGTGGACCTTTCGCACCGGCGCGTGGATTGATTCCTCGCCGGCCATTGCCGGGGACGGAACGATTTATTTTGGCTCGTGGGACACGAATTTTTACGCGCTTAATCCCGATGGCTCCCCCAAATGGGTTTTTGCCACCAGCAACATCGTGGTGTCCTCGCCGGCGATTGGAAAGGAAGGAACCGTTTACTTTGGATCACACGACGGCAATTTTTATGCGCTGGAACCGTCCGGCAAACTGATGTGGTCCTTCAAGACCGGCGCGCCCATCATTTCCTCGCCTGCCATTGCCTCGGGCGGAACGATTTATTTCACTTCAACCGATGGCAATCTGTACGCGCTGCATCCGGACGGCTCGGAATCGTGGCGGCTGCATACCGGCGGTTCGACCGAATCTTCCCCCGTGCTGGACGAAAACGGCAATGTCTATTTGTCAGCGGATCCGTGGAACCTTTCCGTCGATCCCGCCGGCAAAATGCGATGGCAATGGTGTTCAGCCGTTTCGATAGACGCCTCTCCGGCCGTGGCTGCAAACGGCCAGGTTTATTTTTCCGCGCCCTGGCGCCGACTGTTTGCCTATAAGTTGGATGGCACCGAACTGTGGCATGTGGATACCGCCGACAATCTTACCGCCTCGCCGACCATCGGCAATGACGGAACTGTCTTTGTGGCCGACAACCAGTTGTTGCACGCGATCAATTCAAATTCAACCAATGAACTGGCGCCGCCCGCCAAAAGCGGGTGGCCGATGTTTCGTGCCAATGCCCGGCACACCGGACGGGTGCCGGACGGGAATTGAGCGCGCAAACCGCGAGACCCAAGCAGGACGGCCCGCCGCCAGCATCCCTTCGTTTACCTACCATTGCCACCAATGGTGATTGTTGGTCCGGATGGTCGATAAATTGGTGCCCGCCAGCAACGCATTGGTCGTCCCCGCGGAGGCATCGATCGAGTTGGGATTGGTATAGATGGAATACGGATTAATGTTGGTCGAGTTCGGGTTGACGTACAGTGCGTTGGGGTTGGTATAGGTGGCGTAAGGATTGTAAGGGTTGCCATTAACCCCGTTGGTCTGGCCGGCGAGGCCGCCGCCCGGAGCACCATAATTATTAACGTTGGTGCCGGTCAACAGATTTGTGTTTGCAGAAGTGTTGTCATTGGTTGAAATGCCCGTATTCGTCGCCAGGTTGAGCGGTGCGACGGTCAGATTTTGAACCGGCGGACTTCCAATCTGGCCCGGAGCACCCGGCGTCGTCTGGGCCATCACCTGTGCCGTGAGACCAACCAGCAATATTGAAATGGGAATTTTTATTTTCATTGGACTTCTCAACCAGCCTCTACAATGCCAGTCAATTCCGCCAGTTTTATTTGTGATTTGCAAGGTTGTTTGAGGACTGCTCGAATGCATTGTGCAATCTGAATGCGATATGCAAGCATCGCTGCGCGCGTGGAAAAGCGGTTGGATTGCCAGGCGCCGATGGAGCAAGCAGAAGCCGGCTGGCCGTTTCGGCGACCAGCGGCGAATTCACAACCGTTCGCGGCCGCCAAAGCCGGTGTCGAGGTCGTGCCAGAATTCCACGTCCTCCTCGTCCTGTTCCCAGCAGAGAAAGACCTCCTTGCCGCCCATGATGGCGGGAAAATCAACCAGGCCGCGTTCCAAATCCTTGACGAAAATCCGGCGGCGTTGGAATTCGGCCAGCAGTTCCTGCATGTCCGCCAGTGCTCGAATCCAGCTGTTCACCGTGTCGCCGCCGATGTCATGCCCCTGCTCCGTCAATCCGCTTAGCCGTTTGTCATAACGGTCCAGATCCTTCCGCAAACGGTTGAGCTTTTCCAGCCACCGGCGGATTTGCGGCAACAACGCGCGCGCTTCGTCGCGGGTGTAATGTTTGTCAAAACGATGTTGCATCGGACCGGCGGGCCGGGCGTGTTTAAAAAGACCGTTCGCGGCGGCGCGGTGAGGCAACCGCACGCGAACGGATGAATCCAGGCGCCAGACAGATTACTTCTGCCAGGTGCGCTTCTTGTGACGATTCAAGCGCAGCTTCTTGCGCCGTTTGTGCTTGTTGATTTTTGCCTTGCGGCGTTTTTTTAATGAACCCATAGGATTTCGCGGTCAATATACTACTTTGTTCAAAGGATATTCAATGATTCCTTCCGCCCCGGCCGCCTTCAGCTTCGGGATCAGCTCGCGCACAACGTGCTCGTCAATGATCGTTTCCACGGCCACCCAGCCTTTCAGACTCAGATTGGCAATAGTCGGATTGCGCAACGCCGGCAGGCTCTTGAGCAGGCTTTTGACGTTCTTCTCGGCTATGTTCATCTTCAAACCGACCTTCGATTCCGCATCCAAAGCGCCCTTGAGCAGCATCGAGAGGGTCTCGATCTTTTTCCGCTTCCAGGCGTCCTTCCAGGCCGTGTGATTGGCGATCAGCCGCGGCGTGGAACTCAGCAGTTCATCCACGATGCGGAGTTTGTTAGCGCGCAAGGAGGAACCGGTCTCGGTGACTTCGACAATCGCGTCCACCAGTTCATGCGCCTTCACCTCGGTCGCGCCCCAGGAAAATTCCACCTCGGCCTGCACGCCGTGTTTCTTCAGATATTTTTTGGTGAGGTTGACGACCTCGGTCGCGATGCGTTTGCCCTGCAGGTCCTTGACCGACTTGATTGGCGAATTTTCAGGCACACACAAAACCCAGCGGGCCGGGCGGCGGGAAACCTTGCTGAACAGAAATTCCCCGACCTCGTGCACCTTGGAGCCGTTCTCGATGATCCAGTCATGGCCCGTGATGCCGCAGTCCAGATAACCGTGTTCAACATAGCGGCTGATTTCCTGCGCGCGGATCAGCCGGATTTCCATTTCCTCGTCATCCACGAACGGGATGTAGGAACGGCTGCTGACCTGGATGTTGAACCCGGCCTTGGCCATCTTTTCGATGGTGGCCTCCTGCAAACTGCCCTTGGGCAGTCCAAACCGTAATTTCTTGCTCATTTAAAATTATCTGTAATCCGCACCTGCCGCAGATGGCAAAGGCCCTTCTCAACGTTGCCCGGATGCGCGTGAACAAGGAACTTGCCAAGTTCGACGCGGAAACGCCACTAATTTTATCCCAACGCGAAGCATGCGCACCGGTCCCGTTCAGTGTCCGCATTCAGGCGGCCAGTTGGTGGTCCTGCCAGACCGCGTCCCAGGGTGACAGCTACCGGACGCTTTGGATGGTCCACTCGCCATGCGCCTTCACCAACACGAAGGCGCACAAGCCCGAAACCGCCTCACCACCGTACCAGGTTCCGATGGCTTCGGAGGCGCCGTTGGACGGGTCCAGGGCTTTTGCGCTCAGCACCAAGGCCGGCTTGCCCGTGTCCTTGTCGAGCGGCGTCTGGTGCGGAAGCAGCTGGGCCCGGTCGCCCGGCTTGATCGGCGGCACCTGATTCGGAAATTTCCACATCAGCGCCGCCACCTCGGCGTCACTGCCTTCAAGAAAAATCGCGCTGTAATTGCTGCCTACCCAGGCCTGGTGTTGCAACAGGTAGCCATAGACCGCCGCCTTGATTTTGAAATCATCCGACTTTCCGATTTTTTGCGCACTGCCGCCGGCGCCTTCCGAAGGCCGGTTCGTGCCGCAACCTGCCAGCAGGCAAACACCAGCGGCCACGATAACAGAAATGATCTTCATATGCATTTTTTGTTCGTCCTCGTACCTAATATTGAATGATTTCGAGGCGAGGAGGAGAACGAGAACGATTAAGTTTTCCTGCCCGTCACGCGACGGCCTTGAACCTTGATTTCTCCGCGCACAATGGCGGCGACACATTTGGGATAAAGTTCATGCTCGGCGGCGTGAATCCGCTGTTGCAGCGTCTCCGCGGTGTCGGCATCCAGCACCGGAACCGCCTGTTGCCCAATGATGGCGCCGGAATCCACGCCCGCATCCACAAAATGCACGGTGCAACCCGTCAGTTTCACGCCGTGGTCCAGCGCCTGTTTCCAGGCGGCGAGTCCTGGAAAGGACGGCAACAGCGACGGATGGATGTTCACGATGCGCCCTTCGAACGCGCGCAAAAAATCTCCCTTCAACACCCGCATGAATCCGGCCAGCACGATTAAATCCACCCGGACCGCCTGCAGCGCCCCGACAAATGCCCGCTCGGACTCCTCGTCCAGCTTTGTGCGGAATTTTCCCGGCGGGACGAACCGCGCGGGAATTTTTCGGTCCCGCGCATGCGCCAGGATTCCCGCGTTTTCCACGTCGCTCAGCACCATGGCCACTTCCGCCGGAATTTCGCCGGCGGCGCACGCCCCGGCAATCGCGACAAAGTTCGAGCCCTTGCCAGAGCCGAGCACGCCCAATCGGAATTTGCAGTCACTTGCCACGGGATTTTCTTACAGGCGAAAAGGGCGAACCGCCAGCTAATTAGTGCCGGCCACGGCGGGATCGAACACCACGCCCATGAACAAGATGGACTGGGTCTGGTCATCCCCAATCAGGAACATGAACGGCCGGTCCACAATCATTTCAAACGGTTTGACTGGCATTTGAACAACCTCGGCGCGCATCGTCACCGTCGTCACCGCCGCCGCTTCGGTGCCTTCCTCGTTCACCTCGACAAAGCTCTTCTGTTTCACCTCGCTCACAAACAGACGTTCATCGGCCATCGCGGAAAAATCCGCGTCTTCAAAGGCGTGCCTCATGCCCAGAGCTTCCAGGGGATCGTTGAGCACCACGTCGTAATCAAGTTTGAACCGTGGAAACGTCAGGGTTCCTTCCCGATCCCGGAATTCCGGCAGAATTTTGTTCCGCCAGGCGCCGCCATCGAAGCCGGACAAAAGTTTCGCGGGACTGGAATTTGTGCCCGGCAAAAACAGGTACATTTGCAGGCGTCCGCCCGCGTACGGCAGACGCACCGCCTGGAAACCATCGCCTTCCTGGTAACCGAATTGGCCTCCCTGCCACATGGTCGGCACCGGTTTTTCACCGCCGGCAGGAAATTGAAACGGGCGGGGCTCGGTCCTTTTCTTGTCGAACGGCCGGTCCCACGTGCCCTTGAAATAAATGGCGTTGGCGAGGATGACCCTGGTCAGTGGATCGAACGGCCAATGCACAACCTCCTTGATTTTGCCTTGCGTGCTATGGTCCGCCCAATCATTGATGGTCTGCGCCGACGCGGGTTTCTGAAAATCCACCGGAGCCAGCTTGGCCTGAAAACACCGGCTGTTGGTCGCGACGAATCCCGGCTTCAAATGGAGGCCTTGCTGGAACCAGATCGCGTTGGCCAGGTTCAAAATCAGATTGGTCTGCGACTGGAGTGATTCGTTCAGAGTTTTGCAGGCGGCATTGAGCGAGCCCGGGGACAGGCCGGGCGTTTTCAACACCTGTTGCATTTCCGTCCGGGTTTCGCCGGCGGCGCCCTCGGCGACCATTTGCAGCACGGTCGAAACACTGAACGGAGAGATGAAAACATTGGCGTTTGGCTGTTCGGCAACGATTTGCTTGAGCAAATCAAAGGCGAAGGCCGTGTTGGCTGACGTCAGCGCGGCCTGATCGGCCGGCCCGGTCGCCAGCGCCGTCAAACCGATGAAACACAGCAAAAACTCAATTATAAGTCTTTTGCTCATGACGTTTTGAATAACACAGCCCACGCCCAAAACAAGTTGAAAGACGGTTACCAAAACGAGGCTGGATGCGTCTGATGGCTGAATAATGTAGATTAGATTGTCATAAACCCAACCTTTTACCCATCCTACCCCTGTGATTCCCTTGAAATTCCCGAAGCTCGTGTGGGGCCTGCTTTTGCTCCCGATCGTCGCGCCGGCTGCACCCGCTTCGGTTGTTGTTTCCGAGAACGACACCAGCTTCACCCTGGCCAATGGCATCGTCAGCGCGCAGGTGGCGAAACGTTCCGGCGACTTGATTTCGTTGAAATATCACGGCTTGGAAATGCTCGACACCGGAGACCGCCAGACCGCCTACTGGTCGCACAACGCCGCCCGCGGGCAGCAGGAAACACGCATCACGATCGACCCGAAGTCCAACGGCGGCGAACGCGGCGAGGTCTCCATCAAGGGCATTTCCGGCGGCAACCTGATGGGCAGCGGGCCGGGCGGCAGCGTGGTGGCCGACATTGAAATCCGTTACACCCTGGGCCGCGATGATTCGGGCGTGTACACGTATTCCATCTTCAACCATCCGACGAATTATCCCGCCACCTCCATCGGCGAGGCGCGTTTCTGCATGAAACTGAACGACGCGGTGTTCGACTGGATGACCGTGGACGCGAACCGGAACATGAAGATGATTTCCACCTACGATTGGAATCACGCCACGCAGATGAACATGAAGGAAGTGCGCCGCATGAACAGCGGCATCTACAACGGCCAGGTCGAGCACAAGTATGATTATTCCGCGAACCAGTTTGATGTGCGCGCGTGGGGCTGGTCGAGCAGCGATCAGCACGTCGGCATCTGGCTCGTCAACCCGTCCGTCGAGTACCTGAGCGGCGGGCCGACGAAGTTCGAGCTCTCCTCGCACCGCGACGCCACCTTCAACACGAACGCGCTCAATGCGCCCGCGCCGCCAACGCTGCTGAATTACTGGCGCGGCAGCCATTACGGCGGCAGCATCTGCAACATTGCCGCGACCGACGCCTGGACCAAGGTCATCGGACCGTTCCTGATTTATTGCAACCTCGGTCCGGACCACGACGCCATGTGGCAGGACGCGCTCGTGCAGGCCGGCAAGGAATCCAGAGCGTGGCCGTATGACTGGGTCGCGGGCGTGGACTACCCGCACCAGGACCAACGCGCCACGGTCACCGGCAAAATTGTTCTCAACGACCCGCAGGCACCGGGCTTGAAGATGAAAAACCTGCTGGTCGGCCTGACCGCACCGGATTATGCGCCGGCCGTCATTCCCCGCGGGCGCGGCGCGTTCGGCGGCGGCTTCGGCCCGGCTGGCGGCGGCGAGGATGAAACCAATTATCTGCGCAACTTCAGCGGGTTCGGGTTCAACGGCACAAACGGCGAGGTTAATTCCACCAATGCCGACAGCTCCAGAAACGGACCCGGCGCAAATTTTGACGGCAATGCTTCAAACCGGCTGGCCCGATTCGGGACGAACGGATTCGGACGTTTCGGCACCAACGGATTCCGCGGACGCGGCCGGTTCGGACGCGGCGGCGGAGGATTTAATTTCGGCCCGCGCATCGTGGATTGGCAGAACGATGCAAAGGATTACGAGTTCTGGGTTCACGCTGACGCAAATGGGAGTTTTTCAATTCCCGATGTCCGCGCCGGGACCTATTCCCTGCACGCCATAGCCGACGGCGTTCTCGGCGACCTGACCGTGTCCAATGTCGTTGTTGAGCCCGGGAAAAAATCTTCGCTGGGGAAAATTGACTGGCAGCCCGTCCGTTACGGCACACAATTATGGGACATCGGTATCCCCAATCGCAATGCCTCGGAATTTTTCAAGGGCGACGATTATTTTCACTGGGGCTGGTATCTCGAATATCCGAAGCTGTTTCCCAACGATGTGAACTATGTCGTCGGCAAGAGTGATTTTCACAAGGACTGGTTTTTCGAGCAGGTGCCGCATAATGAAGACACCAGCAACAGCACCGGCTTGGGCCAGGGGCGCAGCACGACGTGGACGATCAACTTCAACCTGCCCGGCGCGCCGCGCGGCAAGGCCACCTTGCGGCTGGCCATTTGCGGTGTTGGCACGCGCAATCTGACAGCGACCGTGAACGGCCAGTCCATCGGCAGCGTCAGCAACCTCGTCTATAACGCGACCATCAACCGCGACGGCATCGGGGGTTATTGGATGGAGCACGACCTCGCGTTCAACGCGTCGCTGATGAAGCCGGGCGAAAATGTTTTGAAACTGACGATTCCCGCCGGCGGCCTGACGAGCGGAATTCTTTACGATTATCTGCGGCTGGAACTGGATGAGAACGCGCCGCCGCCAAAGTAGCGGCAGCCGCAGACTCAACTCCCACCCATTTCGACAAGCCTTGGCCTGAAACAACAAGTCGCCGAGATTTTTTGATGACACAAGGGCTTGCGATGTGAAAAATGGCTGTGTCGCAAATCATGACCGTCACTTTATTCATTCCCTGTTTTGTGGATGCGCTATTTCCGCGCGCGGGCATCAGCATGGTGCAAATCCTCGAACGCCTCGGGCATCAGGTCGTTTGTCCCGAGGACATCGCCTGCTGCGGCCAGCCGCCGTTCAACTCCGGATACTGGGATGAGGCGCGCACCATCGCCGCGCCGGTCCTTGAAAAATTGAAAGACGCCGAGGCGGTGGTCGTCGGCTCCGGTTCGTGCGGCGCGATGGTAAAAAAGTTTTATCCGGAACTATTCGCCCATACGCCGCAGGCGGACCGGGCGAAACAAATCGCGGCCCGCACGTGGGAGTTTTCAGATTTTCTGGTCAGCCGGCTGGGCGTCACCGACCTCGGCGCGCATTTCCCAGCCCGGGTCACGTTTCACGACGGCTGCCACGGCCTGCGAGAACTCGGTATCAAGCAACCTCCCCGCACCCTGCTTGCAAAAGTCCGCGGCCTGCAGCTCGTTGAAATGCCCGAGGCCGAGACATGCTGCGGTTTCGGCGGCACGTTCGCCGCCAAGTTTCCGATGATTTCCACCGCCATGGGCGAGGTGAAATGCGCTTCCGCCAACGAGACCGGCGCGGATTACATTGTTTCCAATGATTCAAGCTGCCTGATGCATCTGCAAGGCCTCCTGTCACGCCAGGGAAAGCCGATGAAAACTATCCACCTTGCCGAGGTCTTGAACCAACAATGACCTTCGCCGCCCAGTTCAAACAGCAGGCGCAGCGCATGACCCGCGATTTGCGCCACCGCGAGATCATCCGCACGGCGCTGCACAATTACGAAATCGCCCGCGACAAACGCCAGGCGGCGTTCCAAAGCTGGGAGTCGGCGCGGCAGGCGGCGGCAGAGACAAAGTGGGAGGCCATCAATCATCTCGACAAACATCTGGAACAGTTTGTCGCCAAAATGGAAGAGCGCGGAACGAAAGTTCACTGGGCCAGCACCGGCGCACAGGCGCGCGACATCATCCTCGGCATCGTGCGCGAAAAGCAGGCGCGCTCCATTGTCAAATCCAAGGCCATGACCGCCGAGGAAATCCACTTGAACGAGGCGCTCGAACACGCCGGTTTTGACGTGGTCGAGAGCGACCTCGGTGAATTCATCGTCCAGCTTCGCCGTGAACCGCCATTTCATATTGTTTTTCCCGCGATGCACCTGACCCGTGGCGAAATCAGTGAACTGTTCCAGCGCGAACTGGCCGGCGCACCCACGGACAATCCCGAGGAATTGACGATGATTGCCCGGCGTGTGCTCCGAAAAAAATACCTCACCGCCGACGTCGGCATCACCGGCGCGAATTTCGGCATTGCGGAAACAGGCATGATTTCGATCACCGAAAACGAGGGCAACGCCCGCCTGACCGCCGCATTGCCCAAAACGATGATCACCTTGCTGGGCATCGAAAAAATCCTGCCGCGGATCGAGGACCTCGCCTTGTTTCTGCCCATGCTGGCCGTGGCCGGCACGGGACAGCCGTTGACCTGTTACAACACGCTGTACGGCGGCCCGCGCCAGCCTGGGGAAACCGACGGGCCGGAGGAATTTCACGTGGTGCTGCTGGACAATAACCGCACCGAACTTCTCGCCGACGCTGAACAACGCGATGCGCTCCATTGCATTCGCTGCGGCGCCTGCCTGAACGTCTGCCCAATTTTCCGCAACGTCGGCGGACACACCTACAACACGACCTATTCCGGCCCCATCGGTTCGGTCATCACGCCGCACCTGCGCGGACTGCAGGACTGGAAACATCTGTCCGCCGCATCATCGCTTTGCGGCGCCTGCACCGAGGCGTGCCCCGTGAAAATTGATCTGCATCATCACCTGCTCCAAAACCGGCGTAACGCCATCGCCGGCAAACCCGCCGTTTTTGAACGGCTCGCGTTCCGGATTTTCGGCATCATTGCGAACGACCCGACCTTCTGGTCATTGGCCAAAAAAATCGCCTGGCTGGTCCAGCCATTGCAACAAATCATCCAAGGCAGTCCATTCGATCCGGCACGGGCATGGACGCAGACACGTGATCTTGCCCCGGTGGCCGACGAGTCATTCAAGGATTGGTGGAGGAAACGGCCATGATCATTACCGTAAAACATGATTACCGTGAAACATGCGAGTTCCAGGGCGTTTGGGAGCGCAGCCGCCCAGGCTGCGGTTCGACGCGCCCTCGCGTCGAACACGAACGCGGCTGCACAAGCTAACCGAGTTTAAACATCGTCCCCCAAAACAAACTGAATGAGTGAACGCGAAAAAATCCTGGCCCGGGTCCGCGAAGCGCTGCAAGTTCCGTCCCCCCGGCCAGCTTCACATGGCGATGTCCAGACGCATTCGACGCCGCCAGTCGCCGGCGCGCGCCAGTGGCTGCCGAAGGTTGGCGAAAGTTTCGAGGACCAGCTCGCGTTGTTCGCCAAAAACGCGCAGGAATTGAAGGCTGATTTTCAAATGCTGAACTCGGCCGAGGAAATGCGCCAGGCGCTCATCCGTTTGCGCAATGCCGGAAACTGGAAACGCGTGGCCTGTCACTCCGGCCCGCTGACGGATGCCATCTGTCCAATGGTGGACTTGCCGTTGTTGCGGACCGACCGGCCCTACGATGTTCATGCACTGGAAGCCTGCGATGCCGGCATCAGCGAATGCGACGCGCTGGTGGCCCAAAACGGCAGCGTGCTGGTGACGAGCCGGAGCGCAGGCGGACGGGCGTTGTCCGTGTTGCCGCCCCATCACGTCGTGCTGGCGCGACGTGAGCAACTGGTGCCCGATCTGCCCGCGGCGTTTGAATTGTTGAAAAAGAAATACGCGGAGCGTTATCCGAGCATGATCTCATTCATCACCGGTCCCAGCCGCACCGGTGACATCGAACGCATTCTCGTGCTGGGCGCGCATGGTCCAAAACATCTGACCGTGCTGTGTTTCTAAAACAAGACTGGCTCAGGATTGCCAGAACAATGGCCAAGCCATACACTGTCGCATCGTAACTACTCGATTTTTACCGACGTCTTAACTCCAAAATGAAACAACCATTCCGCAGACTTTTTGCATTCGCCCTGGCCGTCCTTTATTCTTTTTTGGTCCAAGGCGCGCGGGCAGACGGAAGCCGTGCCACGAATTTTGAGAACAGCGTCGGCATGAAGCTGGTGGCCATCGCCCCGGGCTCTTTCGAAATGGGCGCTGAGACGAACGGTTTCAACCTTGGCGAGAAAACCGCCGAATCCAAAGACGCACCGTATTGGGACGAAACGCCGCGTCACCGGGTCACCATCACGCGGGGATTTCTCATGGGCGAACAGGAGGTGACCGTGGACCAGTTCCGCCAGTTCCGGCCGGATTTTCAGCCGACCGGGTTCTTCGCCCCCGCCGCCACGGGGGTGAGCTGGGAGGACGCGGTGGCGTATTGCCAATGGCTGGGAGCGAAGGAAGGCAAAACCTACCGCCTGCCAACGGAGGCGGAATGGGAATACGCGTGCCGGGCCGGGACCAAAACCATTTTCTGGAGCGGCGACATGCCCCCGAAGAACGATGTAAATCCATGGGGCTTGAAAAACATGCAGTCCGGAGCGGCGGAATGGTGTTACGATTGGCACGGCGAATATCCGGCGACGGCGCAGATGGACCCGGTTGGTTACGACGCCGGCTGGGCGAAAGTTGTGCGGGGTGGAGCGGTACGGGCAATTCCAACAAAAAATTCCGATGGCAGCGAGGGCATTGCCCCGGACACGGCGCCGGTGTGGTATCGGAGCGCGAACCGTTGCAGCCTGATGCCGGAAACACCCAAGTACGATCCGGAGCATGTCTGCCAATTTGTCGGCTTCCGGGTGGTGGAAGGTGAATTGCCCAAGACTGCACCGCTGCATTGGATGCCGGAACTGCCGTTGCAGGGAGTGAAGCAACAAGCGTTGGGCGGTTCGTCGGGACCGGACGCGCAAAAACCTTACTTCAAGGCGCGGGTCATCATTCCCAGTCCGCCGGATTTGACCAGCGCCGAGGATTGCGCGGCGGTGGGTTTTGGCCGCGCAGTTCAGGGCAAGGTCCACAGCGGCGGGATCGCGTATTGTCCGAACGGAGACCTGCTGGCGATTTCATTTTCATCGAGCCCCGGCAAAAGCGAATCGGCACCCAACACCTGCATGGTGGCCACCCGGCTCCGGCGCGGCGCGGAGGAATGGGACCTGCCGGAATTGTTTTATAAGATTTCCGGCCTGAACGATCAGAGCGGACTGGTCTGGAACGACCACGGCACCATCTGGTTCTTCGGCGGCGGCCGCGACCTGGGGGACGTTCCCTTCCGGTTCACCACCAGCAAGGACAGCGGTGCAACGTGGAGTGAATTGAAACCCGCGGTGGTCACGGGCAAGACCGGACCGTTCGTCGCCCAGCCGATCACCAGCGCGTTTCGTGGACCCGATGGAACAATTTATGTCGCGACGGATTCCCGGGGCGCCAGGAGCCTGCTCTGGGCCAGCAAGGACGAAGGCAAGACCTGGCAGGACACCGGCGGCCGGACCGCCGGACGTCACACAACCTTCGTGCTGCTCAAGGACGGACGCATCCTCGGCATGGGCGGCAAGGACAGCTCCGTTGAGCGGTACATGCCCAAGTGTTATTCGTCGGACTTTGGCAAGACATGGACCGCCCCGGAGAAAACACCGTTCGCAGCGCTGGGCAGCAATCAACGCCCGAAGATCCTCCGGCTCGCGGACGGCAGACTTTTCTTCGCCGGCGATTTTCAAAACATCCGGATGCTGACCGTTCCACCGCCGGACGACATCAAGGAACACGGTTCCTACGTGGCCCTGTCCGACGATGAAGGCCGGACGTGGAAAATCAAGCGGCTCGCGCTGGCCACACCGCACAACGGCTGGACCGGCAAGCCGCCGGCGGGCAACGGCAAACCGCAGCATGGTTACGGCACGCTGGGTTACTGCGATGCAACGCAGACGCCGGACGGGCTGATTCATCTCATGACCAGCAAGGGCAGCCCCTCGATGCACTTTGCCATGAACGAAGCGTGGATCCTTTCCAAGGAAACCGGCGAGACCGGTGAAGCCACGGAAGCGACGGACGCAAAGGCCATCACCGAACAGGAAAAATGGCCGAACGGGAAAACCCGGTTGAGCTGGGGCTGGTTCAAAGCCGCAAACGGAACCCCGGTTTTGCAGGGCAAGGAAACCTGGTTCTACGAAAATGGCGCCGAACAATACGAGGTCACCCGCGAGAACGGCAAAAAGTTCGGCACGGAAGTCTGCTTCCGCCCGGACGGTTCGAAACAATGGACGCGGGAATACCGGAAGGACGGCGGCATGGTGTGGACCAGCTACTGGCCCAGTGGCTCAAAGAAATCCGAATCGCATTGGCAGGGCAGCCTGGCGCAGGGACTGACGACCGATTGGGATTCCGACGGCAATGTCACCCGGAAAATCTCCTTTAAAAACGGGCGAAATCCGGCGGCCGGCAACCTCAGTGACGATTAAGCCGGAACGATGCAGTTGGTTTTATGGGGAGCACAGCCGCCTCGGCGGTAGTTCGGCGCGCCCTCGCGCCGAACCCTTCGCGGAAAGACGAACCAATCGGTGCGTTGATCCCAATGCCAAAGCCGACGACGAGGGCGTCGTCGGCAGCGCCCGAGGCGGGCGCGCTCCATATTCTCAACTGCATCCTTCGGCTACGGGCCGTAAATTTCTTAGCCGATCATCAGGTTTTGTGGTAATATGCGGACATGAGGATTGTGCGCATGCCGATGATGTTTCTCGCACTGCTCTGTCTGGGCTATTGGTATTACCTGGTCCAGTCCACCGCTGACTTGCCGTTGCGGGTGGCAATCTTTTTTGGTTCCAACGGCCGGGCAACCGGCTGGCTCACCCGCACCGACGATTTGCACTTGATGGAGGCCATTGGAATTGGTTTGCCCGTGGTCCTGGCGGCGGTTGGCATGGTGTTTTGCCTCCTTTCACTCATTGGCGCGGGTTTGCGCCGTCTGGGAGGCAGCTCGTTATCCGCGGAACATCCGCCGACCGGGCCTTTTATTTTCCGTTATCTGCTCTGGCTCGGATGCTGGGTGGTTGGCTTTGCGTTTGCGGTTCAGTATTTTATCGCCCAGGCCAACAGCAGTCTGCCGGCAACCATGCCGGTCACTTCCTTCCTGGCCGTCGTGGTGAGTTTCTGTGCGGTGGTGGTGGTCTGGTGCTCCAAACTCGCCGCCACCCTGCGTGACCCGAGAAGCTTCGTTTCGTAACAGCACTTACACGCCGCCAAAACGCCGGTGCCTGCGGGCGTATTCCTCCAATGCGGCGAAAAACTGCGGCTTGCGAAAATCCGGCCAGAGCGTGGGTGTGATGACCAGTTCGGCGTAGGAAATCTGCCAGAGGAGAAAATTACTCACCCGCATCTCGCCGCTCGTGCGAATCAGCAGGTCCGGGTCGGGGATGCTTCGCGTGTACAGATGCTGGGCGAACACCTGCTCGTTGATATCCGCCGGATCGAGTTTGCCCCGCTTGACCTTCTCGGCAATGGCGCGCACGGCATCCACGATTTCAATGCGGCTGCCGTAACTCAACGCCATGACCAGCGTCAGGCCGTTGTTCTTGGACAGGGTCGCAATGGATTTCCTGAGATGTTCCTGCACGTTTTCCGGCAGGCGGTAAATCTGCCCGATGACCTCCAGTCGCACGTTGCTCTTGTTCAGTTCGGACGTCTCGGTCTTGAGATAATGGACCAGATATTTCATCAGCGCGTCCACCTCGTCCTTGGGCCGGTTCCAGTTTTCGGCGGAAAAGGCGTAAAGCGTGAGATACTTGATGCCGAGTTCCCCCGCGGTGCGGATGGTTTCACGTGCCGAATCCGCGCCCCGCCGGTGACCTTCCACCCGCGGCAGCCCGTGCTGTTTCGCCCAACGGCCGTTGCCGTCCATGATGATGGCGACATGCTGCGGCAGCGAGGCCTTGGCCTCGGGCGTCAGGTGTGGAGCGGTGGAACTCATGTTGCTTGTCCGCAGATTACGCGGATTGCGCCGATTTCAGAAATGAAAAATTTCCTTCATTTGTCATTTCGACCTGAATTTGAAAGCCTGGCCCCGTTTTCCAAAGCCATGTCCCGAATCCTGAATGACTGCCCCTCAATCCTGTGGCATTGCCCCGAATCCAGGACGGCTGCCCTCAATCCCGGACGATTGCCCCAATCACTTCACCGTTGCTCCGGTTGTTAAGCGATTACCCCGATTTCCAGACGACCGCCCCGGGACTTTTCACTTTTGCCCCGATGGTTCTAGGCTCGCCCCGACACTTTTTGCGACTGCCCCTGCGCTTTCTGGAATTGCCCCTGCGTTTTTACGATTGCCCCGACGGTTTTTGAGCCGCCCCGGCACTTTTTGGCATCGCCCCGATTTCCATAAAACTGCCCCGACCCCTTTGGCGCTTCAATAATATTACAATCTCCTGACCCGGAGCAATTTAGCAAAAAACTGGCTTTTTAGACCCGTTTATGACCCTTCCGTGCCTTGGCCAGAATCCCCGGAATGCCGGACAAAAGACACACAGCATTTGCCAAAAATGTTCAAGCTATTTTCCTATGCAACATTGCTTTCCGTCCTACGATTGAATTTCAACCAACAGAAAAAGCCATGCCTAACTGGGATACGCCGGGCCTTTTTTACGATATGCCGGGATTGACGTATGACGACCCAAATCCATGGCCGATGCCAACACCACCTATGAAGACCACCC